>ORJL011255984.1_pt1 | contig 18245 bp, 18 predicted proteins | sample 1779941 | NCBI WGS metagenome assembly ORJL01 (sample SAMEA104232317, study PRJEB22302) | groundwater metagenome | biome: forest; feature: aquifer; material: groundwater | place: USA | collected 2011-08-07 | depth 5.8 m | reverse complement strand
GTATTTGAATGAATTGTGATGTGCGATTTTGTTGTTAGAACTTTTGACTCTCAAGTAAAATCTTGTCCTCAAAAATTAATGCTACAACAAAAGCTGGGTGATAGGGAAGGGGTTCAGGAGAAGATAATTTATCTTTTCTGTAAGGGGGAAGTGGAGGAGTATTTGTTTTTGGGGAACGGCAAAGGCTGTTCTTTTTATCTGTGCTGGAAAGATAATCGAAGAGGATGCCCTCTATGATTTCAATATATACGGAAATATCAGAGCCGGCAGCAGCGCATTATCTGAGTACTTAAACAAGGCTATTGATGAACTTGAATATAGAGCGGATGAAGTTGGTAAGCCATTAGGAAACAAGAATTCCACAAAGTTGGCGGGTTGTAAAGAAATTAAACTTCGTGAAGTAGGGATACGTATTGTATTCCGAATTACTTGCGAAAAAGTAGAGGTTCTACGCATCGTTTATGCGTTGGCAATAGAGGAGAGAAGTAAGGACTTCGTGTTTAAAATAGCGCATGACCGATTAAAGAAGCTAAAAGGCCTCACAAAAGAGCGGCTAGCAAAAATACTAAAGAGGTCAAAGAAGTGGGATGTAGGAAAACGCTAGGCAGTTATTGTCGGCATTGGTTTTTCTATTACATTCTTTGGGGCTACGCATCACTTATAGAGGGTTTGCGACATTGGGTTAGAACTCCGAATCTAAGCCTGGGAATAAATATCTCCTGTTATATTAATATTGGCATGATATAGGAGATTTTTATGTAACGAATTTTGAATAAAGTTATAAGAGATTATTCTTGTAGTTAGCAGTTGATTTGTTTGATCAATTGCCTTTTTTGTATATTGGCTTATGGCTAATAATTAGGAGTGGGTGAACTTAAGGGCAAGAGTGGTGCTTAGCTTTTCCCCTTAAGCTCTAAAAGTCGGTCTCTTGCTTGTTGGTTTATTTTTTGATTTCCGTTTTTCTGGACGATTGAACTTCGGAAGAACTTCATAGCATCATCTCGTTGGTCAGTACTCAGAGCTATTTCACCCATTAATAGTGAAACGAATTGTTCTTGTTCAGGAGTATGACGCTTATTACCATTAAAATACGAGTCTTTATAAAAATTCAAGGACTTAATCCTAGCTATATTTGAGTTAGTAACATCACCAACATCTTCGTAGAGCCAAGCTAAACGCAACCATAGTCTGCCTAGTTTTTCTGAATCGTGCATTAAGGATTCAACCCAATGTATGTTTAAATAATACGCCCTAAATATTTGGTCAAGCTGACGTGGATTAGTGAAAATGAAGTTTGATTTTTTTATATCCTTGTGATCGAGAATGGCCTTTTTTACTTTTTCAGTTATTTGTTCAAACTCTGAAGTGATATTGGCATAAAAACAATGGGGGCAAACCCAAATGCTATACCAAAGGGGATCAAAGTCAATATACCTGCGACGGAAATCTGGATCAACTTTTTGAACTCTTAGTTTAGAAGAACGAAACGCTATGGTTTCAAATGAGTCTCCGCAAATAGGGCACAAAACCTTTTTGAGGAAAAGGTATTGGACATGGGACAATGGAGCGGTCAGGTTGTATAACGTATGGGATTGAAAAAGTTGATAGGCATTCAATTCGGTTTTTTTAGGAGAAATTATTTCTGAGTTACTTTCTTTTTCTATAAGTTGGTTAGTCTCTGAGAAATCTTGAATTTCCGTGGTTAGCTTTTGTAAGTTTGGAGGCGTATGGTTACGGATTTCTTCATTCTGTAGGCGGATACGTTTACTTAAAGTCTTCATAATCTTGATGGCTAGGGTAGGATCAGAACAAATTACTTCGTCAAAATTGCTTTCGTTAATTAAGAGTAGCGTTGTATTTTCATTCGTTTGAATTGTGGCACTACGAGGGGCCTTTTCAAGAAGGGACATTTCCCCAAAAAAATCTCCCGGTTTTAATTGGGATACTGGTATGAGGACCGCTTCAGCTGAATTAATATAAACAGTGACGGTCCCAGCCAAGATAATGTACATTTCATCCCCAGGATCACCTTCGTTAAAAATTATCTCATTGGCATTATATAGCTTATACCTACATATTTTGCTTAGTTTCACGATATCCATCTTAATCCCCCATTAGAACAATGTATTGATTTTCTTTAATACCTTCTCACAAAACTTTATCCACTTCCAAGACTTCCACTTCTTGTAAGTACTTTGCTTCGGGGGGGGAGACTCCCCTATCGAAGTCTCCATGGCAGCTTTTACTGAACGAGTTCACTCTAACATATAACAGACGACGTTGGAAATTTCCTCATAAAATTATTATGAAGAATTTGGTTTTAGAGTGTATTTGCAATATATTATACTATGAATAGAGCTAAGAGATAAGTACTAGGTACAAATCGGTAAGGCCCCAGTATCTGAAACCTTAAACACGTATTAAATTAGGCTGTAGCAGTTATATACCAATCTGATAAATTTGCATTTTCTTAGTATAGGATTTTATAATATAAGCTACGTAATGCTTAAATAATAGAAACATTGTTCTTGATATAAACAAATAAAAAGAATTCGAGCGATTTTATGAGCAAAAATTTAAGGAGTGGATCTTTTGCTTGATTCAATCAAGTTAGGCCCTCGGCTTAACTGTATAGCTTCGTTAATAGGTTTTAAAGCCAGATTGGCTGACATTGGAACGGATCATGCTTACTTACCGATTGTACTTTGCGAACAGGGAAAGATAGAGCGGGCTATTGCCATTGATGTCCATCGTGGTCCCTACCAAACAGCTCTTACCACGGTTAAAAATTATAAGCTTGATGAAAAAATAGATGTGCGCTTGGGGAATGGTTTACAACCGCTTGTACTCGGTGAAATAGATACATTATCTTTAGCAGGCATGGGAGGCAAAACTATGCTTGAAATTCTTTTTGCTAGGCCGGATATTTTGGCAGAGGTTGATGATCTCATTGTTCAACCACAGGGGTTAGAGTCTAAGGTAAGGTATTCTCTCTTAGAAGCTGGGTGGCTACTCAAAGAGGAGCATTTAGTAGAAGAAGAGGGTCATGTCTATAGCGTTATGGCCTTTTCTAGAAAAACTGGCTACAACAAACAAGAGATCTTTAAGAAGGAAGGACAGTGGATAGAACAAATTTTAACTGAAAGTAAATCTATAAAATTTAAAGGTACAGATTTAACGATTTGTTTGAGCGGTGATAAAGAAATTGATATCGTTCGCTCTTTGTTTTGGCGATTTGGGCCGCTGATTTTGCAAGATCCTAATCAATTATTACTAAGATCGATTCAAGAATATATTCAGGAGCTAACCTTCAGAGAAGAACAAATGAGAAAATCTGCAAGCTTAAGAGTTCAGACACGTAGACAGGAAACACTTCTGCAGTTGTATTTTCTAGAGGGGGCGACACAATTCATAATTCATAATTCATAATTCATAATTCATAATTCATAATTCATAATTCATAATTAAGCATTGAATTAGAGAATTCATAACTCATAACTCATAATTAAGCATTGTGCATTGTGCATTGATTTAAGTATTATGCATTAATCTAGAGGCGGTGTTGTTAATGACTGTTAGCGTAGGATTGATTGCTCAATTAATTGAAAAGATTGCTCCTAAGTCTTGGGCCGAAGAATGGGATAATGTAGGGTTACTTGTGGGTAGTGGTACTGCTCCAGTGGAGAGAATTCTTATCACACTAGATGGAACCTTAGAAGTTGTCGAAGAAGCTAAGGCCTTTGGGGCTCAACTTATTGTAGCTCACCATCCGATTATGTTTCGAGGTCTTAAGAATCTACGGGAGGATAACGGGGAGGCTCAAATTCCACTAAACCTCATTCGGTCCGGAATGGCATATTATGCTGCACATACTAATTTGGATCAATCTAGTTTATCGTCCTGTTGGACAATCGGAAATGCCTTAGAGTTAAAGCAAATAGAACTATTAGCGCCTGTTGCTCGGGAATCCCTAGTGAAATTAATCGTATATGTTCCGGTGGCACATGTTGATTCTGTTCGTCAGGCTTTAGCCTCTGCCGGGGTTGGGGAAGGGATTACTGATGGTCCACACAGTAACTATTATGCGGAAAGTTTTTTCCAAGCGCTAGGTGAGGGTATGTTTCGCCCACTACAGGGTGCTAACCCTACCATTGGCCGAATTGGCGAGCTAACCCGGGTGGAAGAGGTAAAGTTGGAAAGTATCGTAGCAGAAGCTCAGGTAGACAAAGTGCTACGAATACTGAAGAAGGCGCATCCCTATGAGGAACCAGCTTACGACCTTATTCCCTTAAAGAATACTGGCAAAAGCCGAGGTTATGGGGCAATAGGGTATTTGCCGGAGTCCCAGAAGCTAGAGACACTATGGCCAGGCTTACAAGAACTATTTAAACAATATAATTATCCGGCAGGAATGCGTGTGGCAGGAAACTTTCAGAAATTGATAAGTAAAATAGCTATTGTCAATGGTAGTGGTGGTGACTATATCTCTAAGGCGCTTTTTAAAGGAGTGGATCTTTTCATCTCTGGGGATATTGGTCATCATAAAGTATTGGATGCTTTAGAACGTGATATGGCCGTGGCTGATATTGGGCACTTTTTAAGTGAAATGCCGATGATCTATAGTTTGACAAACTATTTGCGTGGGGCAAAAGCTCTTCGTGGTTTGGAAATTATCATTAGTTCGAAGAATAGGGTGCCTTGGTTGGTATAATCTTATAATATTTCATTAAATTCTAAAAATTCTTCAGATATAGTTGACAAAGAATATCGGGATACTCTATACTAAAATTAAACAACCGTGAACTGTCTATATTAAGCATTAAACAGTCATCATAGAACAGTGAACAGTGTACAAGTTAATGAACAGTCAACAAACAGTAGTCAGTCAACAGTCAACAGTCCACTCAGTCAAAAAGGTAATGCTTGATCTTGTTTTGAAAGGAGATGAATTTATGAGTCGTTCAGAAATTCTACTCAAAGAACGCAACAAAGTTATGATAAATATAGCTTCAGACATCAATAATCGGACAAAATGGTTAGTAGCACTTATGGATATTGATGATGAAATTGAGGAATTATCAACTAAAAAATAAAAATTATAACATTTGACTGAACACTGTTTTTGAAGTAAAATACTTTAGCGAAGTTAATTAGATGATCGCGGGGACAAGAACCGAAAGGTTGTTCCTGAGGAAAGTCCGAGCTCCATAGGGCAGAGTGCTGGGTAACGCCCAGTGGGGGAAACCCCAAGGAAAGTGCAACAGAGATAAACCGCCCGGCGTATGCCTGCATCTGCTGGGTAAGGGTGGAAAGGCGAGGTAAGAGCTCACCGGCAGTCAGGTGACTGGCTGGCCCTGCAAACCCCACTTGGAGCAAGACCGAATAGAGGAACAATGAAGCTGCCCGCTTCGTTCCCGGGTAAGGTCGCTAGAGGCTATTGGTAACGATAGTTCGAGATAGATGATCATCACCTTCGATAAGAAGGAACAGAACTCGGCTTATAGATTTGCTTCGCACTAACTTATTTAAGTATTGGAATCAGCATCTTTGTAGAATGATTGAGGTGTTGGCTGGTTATGCTAAACAGACATTAAGAGCCCCTTGGAATGCCAAGGGGCTCTTAAACATACTTACGACCCAATGAATATGGGTTGTTTAGTGAAGATAGAATGGGTGAGAGGGGGCTCTCTCAAGATTAGTTAAGGAATTAATTGTATATAATATGAATTAGGGCTTACTGCTATAGATTTAAAAAAGTTTCTACTTTATTACTAATTTTAGAACTCTCTTATCTCCATAGGGAAACTAGGATTGAAGAATCACTCAGTTAGGAGGTGTCTTTGCAGAAAAAAGTGATAAAGTAGTAAGGAGTAGGAAATGACTGATTATAGAACGTTTAGTATTGCTTTATTTTCTATTTTTTTAGGGGCAACTGGCCAATTCTTATTTCGGGTTGGGATGCTGCATTTCGGTAAAGTATCGCTATCTGGCATTTGGCGCCAACTCTTTGGGATAATCTCCACTCCGGCAATATTTTTTGGGTTTATCTGCTTTGGAATTAGTTCTATTCTTTGGTTAGTTATTATTTCTCGTTGGCAACTTAATTTTGCTTATCCTTTAGTAGCTTTAGGTTACATTATTGTCATTATGTATGGAACCGTGTTTTTGCAGGAAGTTCTCACACTTCCTAAAGTTATTGGTATTTTATTAGTATTAGTAGGAATAAGTATTTTGGGCATTTATGGTAAAACATAAAGACTTTATAGAACTTGTATTTCACTTGAAGAGTGGTTGAAAGTTTGATCAGAATGAGATATGATAATTCAAGAGAGGCTTTAAAGTTGGATCGTAAAGTATCGCAAAGCCAAGGCAAGTCAGCCTAAAAAAGACAATTGTTATAGATGGTTTTTGGTAATAATTTTAACAATTGAATAGGGTTAAAGAACAGCAGGTTAATCGGAGTACGGTTATCCTAACTACTTTACCAACCCAACCTAACCTAACCGAAAGGGGCGGTATTGATGAAATTCAAGGACTTCGGGAGAGGCACGAGGATTGAACTGTCTAAAATGGCCAAATATCTCGGCATGAAATTCATCGGGTATAATCCAACAGCTCAACTTGTATCTTTAGAACTTAAAGGCAAAGGTGTTACCTATAAACTGGAAGAATTCATTGATTGTTATCAAAAAGTGCGCCCAATAGCCTAAAAAAATAATTTAGTGATTTAAATTAGATATATTATGAAAAGTAAAAATTGAATATATGCTTTAATTGTAAAGGGCCCGCTTTAAGCGAGGCCCTTTATAATTATGTAAATTACTATTCTAACTTAAGGTAAGAAATCTTTAGGGTAACACTTTTTTCACAAGTTAAGCTTGTTTTTGATAAAAGAAGGAACAGACGGGTTTTAAACCTAAATGGTTCATACCGAAAAGATGCTCAGTACTACCTGTAAAGAGAATTCCTTCAAGACGTAATGACTCCGTAAATTTTTTATAAAGCATTTCCTTGGCTTCTTCTGTAAAATAAATAACGACATTTCGGCAGGCAACGAAATCAAAGCCTGACTCAAAGCGATCTGTAAGAAGATTTTGTTTTTGAAAGGTTACATATTTCTTGATACTATCCTTAAGCTGGTAACCTTTGTCAGTGGCTGTAAAGTATTTTTGTAAAAGTACCGGCGGAGTACTGGCAAAATCGTTTTGTTTGTATAGACCTTCTTTTGCCTGCTGTAATATGTTGGGATCAATATCTGAGGCTATAATATTAAATCTAATTGTTGGGAAATATTCAACTAAAGTTATTGCTAAGGAGTAAGGTTCTTGACCACTGGAACATCCAGCGCTCCAAAGCTTGAGTGAAGATTTACCAGCCAAGAGTTTTGGTAGGATAGTTTCCCGAAGTGTTGTCCACTGATTAGCATTTCTGAAAAATTGAGAAACATTGATCGTTAAATGTTTAAAAAAGGCGTCATATAGCACGGTATCCTCGTTGAGAACCTTTAAAAATTCGGGATATGTTTTGTATCCATGGGAATTGATGAAACTCAGGATACGTCGTTGCATTTGATTTTGTTTATAAAAATTTAGATCCAGACCACTTTTTGGATGAAAAGCCTTGACAAACCCTTCGTAGGTATTCGGAACAGAGGAATAATTCAATCTAGCACCACCTCGCTTTAGAAAATATTGCATACTTTGAGTTTTTTCACTTAAAGTATGCAATATTTCGAACCTTATTAAGCAAATAAATCAACGATAAGACCCCGGATTTCATCGATTTTAGCTAGAAGATCCATAGGCTTTGTTTGTTCATCCAAAATTTTTCGTCCTAAATCCTCTAATTCATGGTCGATTTTAGAGACTCTGGCTAAAACCTTGGGTCGACCGCTATAATCCCAAAAAGAGTTTTCTTGAATAGATCGACTTTGGCCAAAGGTTGAACGAAGAAATGACTTTACCATCGCCTTAAAATCGACTAAATCACGTAAAGAAAGAGAAGAAGCAAGTTTCTTACCCTGGGCGTCTAAACGATTAAGAAATTCTAATAATTCCTGACGTTGAATTTTCTGGGCGCTCGATAGAGCTTTATTAAACTCTAGCCCGTTTGAGTTATCCAGAGTCAGTGTTTCACGTGTGAGAGATTCTGTTTGATGTGTCCCGTTTATTCGTAAAGGCATGAATGTTCTGCTCCTTCGTCCGAAATCCGAAATCCGAAATCCGATGTCCGAAGTCCGTTGTATGATATCGGAGGTCGGACTTCGGACCTCCGACCTCGATTTATGGTACGATCATAGGTTGTTTACTAGGTTCAGTAACATCATATTTTGTACGTAAGATGACTAGATCCACTCTGCGGTTTTTAGCACGTCCAGCGTCTTCACCATTAGAGGCGATAGACCGGTATTCGCCATAACCAGTTGCAGAAAGACGATCTGATGAGATTTTGCCTTCTCCAGCCATGATTTGAAGAACATTAGTGGCGCGTATCACTGAGAGTTCCCAATTGCTTGGGAATTGGGATGTATTGATAGGGACGTTATCGGTATGTCCTTCTATTTTGATATAGTTCGCTGCGACTAATAAAACCTTACTGATTTTATTGAGGATTTCATGAGCCTTAGGGGTAACAACGGCGGATCCGCTATCGAAAAGCAAAGTATCTTTAATGCTGACAACAAGTCCGCGTTCTTCGATAGAGGAGACAAGTGTAGTTTGAACACCGTTATCCGCAGCGTATTTGTCTAAGTTCTTCTTAATTTGTTCAATAGTCATGCTTTCCTGATTCACATTTCCTGAACTCGTCTTATTGTCGGGGGTGGTTTCATTCGAATCTGTTTGTGGTTTTTTGGCGTATTGGGGAATAACGCCTGGGCCTGTCAGGTCGGTAGAAATTTCCATTTTGGAAGGTGTTCCCCCTCCCATTGCTTTATTTAAGGAATCGGCCACAGCGCGGAATTTTTGGGCATCGATATTACTCATTGAGTAGAGAACAACGAAAAAAATCATCAAAAGAGTAATAAGGTCTGAATAGGTAAGGAGCCAACGTTCCCCGTTTTCTTTTTCGGCCTCTGACACTTTTTTTCTACCCATTTATAGCATCACCCTCTTAATTTGTCACTCGTGGTTTAAATACTTCACCCATGCTAAACGCATATCGGAGCCTTAGCTATAAGTACTTTTAATAATTTATAGGTTATGTAATTGGAAGATTATTCAGAACTATACTTGGTCGGTCTGTTCCTTGGGTTCTGGAGTATTTCCTAAATGAGTTTTTAGCTTTTCCTTCAAAATCGCAGGGTTCTCACCGGCTTGGATAGAGATGATTCCGTCCAATATCATTTCCATGGAGGCTACCTCAGAATGGTCTTTACTTTTAAGCTTGGTAGCGATAGGCAACCATAGAAGGTTGGCTGCACCGACACCATATAGAGTAGCAATAAAGGCTCCAGCAATGGCTCCTGACAAGGCAGCGGGGTCTGAGAGATTGCCAAGAACGTGAATAAGACCCATAACCGTTCCGATAATACCCATGGTAGGGGAGTAACCGCCAGCAGCTTCAAAAACATGAATTCCAACTTTGTGTCTTTTTTCTAAAACCATGATATTAGACTCTAGAATTTCTCGAGTAATTTCTGGATCAGTACCATCAATGACTAATTGCATGCCTTGGCGCGTAAAGCGGTCAGTAACACTTTCCAGTTCTTGTTCTAAACTTAGAAGACCTTCTCGACGGGCTTTCTCGGCAAATCGTACTAAAGTCTCGTAGGCTTCAACAGTACCAAAGGTCTGGTTAGTAAAGGCAATTCTGAACCAGCGAATTATATTTTTCAAGTCGGCAAGGGGAAAACTAGCCATTACAGCGCCTGCAGTGCCTCCAAATACGATAATTGCTGCGGGTCCTTGTAGTAGGGATGAGAGAACGCCATCTTCCAGTACATAGCCTGCAAGAAGGCCTCCTATCCCAAGTATAACACCTATTATTGTTGATAAATCCACTTATTCGCTGCACATGTGACCCTCACAATACGGTAAGTGCAGCTCCCTCCTTTTTTCACAATCTTATATTTTAATTAAATTGTCAAGTTTAAAAAAAATATGGTTATCTTGAGGGTTTCGTGAATATTATACAAGAAAAGTGTCTAAGTGGCTATAATTATATAATCCTTAAAACTGTTAACATTAATTAAGAGATCAGTAGTATTATTAAGATAGGAATAAATTTCTCCTTTAGGTTTTTGTAAAATTTTACGATAATTAAATTAGAGTAAAGATTATAGGTTGAGGTGAGTATCATGAAAATTAACGGAACACCACCGTCTTCAAGTATTAATGTTAAGGCTACAAACCGGAAAGAGCAGATCAAAGAGAAAATGCCTAGTTTGGGTACTGATAAGGCTGCTGTTTCTAATAAGGCTCAGTCTTTTCAGAATTTGCTGCTTAAAGCCAAAGAGTTACCCGCAGTTCGTGAAGTAAGAGTGCGTGAATTGTCTGATCAATTAGCTAATGGGCAGTTTAATTTTGATTCACGTAGGTTAGCTAAACTGTTAGTAGATGGCCCTATTCAGTAAATTCATTTAATTCAGTAAGCATGGAGGGAGCAAATGCGTGGTAGATGAACTTAAAAATCTTAACGATAATCTTAAAACCCAAGCACGTATTTATGCTGAATTGAATGAATTAGCTCGGCAAAAACAACAAGCTTTAATCAATAACGATTTGCATAATTTGGAGGCCATTACGGTTCAAGAGGAACAATTATTACTAAAGGCTGCTCGCTTAGAAAAGGAGCGACTCATGTGGGCTGAACAGATTGGTTTAGAGATGGGCAAGGCCTCCGAAGAGTTAACCTTAACAGAGTTAGCTGAGCACTACCCGGAATTACGTGAAGTACAAGTTGAGATAGATAATGTTGTAACACAATTGCGTGAGGCCCATGAAATCAATACTCATCTTCTTCAACAGGCCTTAAAGGTTGTAGATTTTACGTTAGGTTTAATCACTCAACAACAAGAAACAACGTATAACCATCCAGGGCGTAAAGAAATAAAATCCAAAAATAGGGCGCATCTTTTAGACCGTTCTGTTTAAGCTTTGAGCTTTGATATATAATTAGTTTTAGGCAGGAGAGGTAACTATGTCATCAACTTTTTTTGGCTTAGAAATAGCGCGCCGTGCTTTACAAGCTCAGCAAACGGCTTTAGATATAACAGGACATAATATTTCTAACGCGTCTACACCAGGGTATTCACGCCAGATTGCTAAATTAGAAGCGACGACTCCGTGGTCAGGGCATAATGTTAGCCTTGGAACGGGAGTTACTTTAGGTTATATCACACGGGCGCGCGATGCTTTCGTAGATCGTCAATATCGCTGGGAAACTTCTAAACAACAATATTGGGCTGGACAGCAGGATGCCATGCAGAAAGTCGAAGGTATCGTGAATGAGCCCAGTGATAATAGTTTAAGTAATGATATGAACAAGTTCTGGATTGCCTGGAGTGATCTTTCGAAAAATCCAGAGAACATGGGGGCCAGAGCTGTCGTACGCGAAAGAGCGGTAACCCTAACCGATAGTTTTCACTATCTAGCCCAGCAGATTACTGATCTTCAGCAAGATCAGGATACCAGTGTTAGGGTAAAAATCAGCCAAATCAATGTTTACAGCCAGCAGATTAAAGATTTGAATATCCAGATTAAAAATTCGGAAGTCAATAATGCTACCCCCAATGACTTGCGGGATAAACGCGATAGCTTAGTTGATGAATTGTCGAAAATAGTCAGTGTGCGTGTTATCGAAACGAAGGATCCCACGTTTACCGATCGTCAAGTTAATCTCTATAAAGTGGTTATAGGTAACGATAGTGAGACGACACCACAGGTGCTAGTAGACGATAGCAAAGTCAATCTGCTTGAAGAACCAGACCCACCTGGAGCGGATGGGAAGCCCTTTGCAACTGTAAAATGGGCGGCAGACGCTGACTCGACCCAGGCTGGCAATGACCTCGATCTTGGCGAAAGAACAGGCTCCTTACAGGCAAACCTTGAAATCAGGGACACTTATCTTACGGCCTTTGCTGGACAATTTGATGCCCTGGCTCAGGGGATCGCGAGAGCAGTGAATGTCTTGCATCAGACAGGACAAGGGTTGAGTGCAGAAGATCCCTCAATGGACTTTTTTACCCTTCCGGATGGTTCTAGTCCAACAACGGAGGTCCCCGTTACAGCAGCAACTATTACCTTGAATTCGATCATCGGTGGGGATTTGGGTAAGATCGCAACGGGTGCACGGATAGATGCTGAGGGAAATCCACTGGTCGGAATAGGAGATGGCAGTATTGCCCTAGCGATTTCGTCGTTGTCTGGAGGGTGGTCTGCTTTAAAGACCCAGATTCAGGAAGGCTTATTTGGAGAGAGTAATACAAATCCAGTTACTGCGTCTTCGTTTGGAGATTATTACGGAGCAAATATTGCCCAAATGGGTGTTGATGTTCAGCAAGCGGATCGGATGACGGCAGGACAAGATGTTTTAGTAACGCAATTATACAATCAAAGGGAATCGTTTACGGGAGTCTCCCTTGACGAAGAGATGACGAACCTTGTGAAGTTCCAGAAGAGTTATGCTGCAGCTGCCCGGATCGTGACGATGATGGATGATATGCTAAGTACTTTAATGAACATGGGCGTGACGAGATAAGGGGGATAGAGAATGCGAATTACTAATAACATGCTTAGTCAAAACCTCTTGCGTAATTTGGAGTCTACCCAAGGAAGATTGGCTGATTTACAAAATCAGATGTCTTCTGGGCATAGGATTACTAAACCCTCGGATGATCCAGTAGGGATTCAAAACGCTTTGCGCATAAAGAGTACTGTTTCCATGGTAGAACAGTGGAAGAATAATGCCGATGAGGCGTTAGCGTATATGAATACGACTGACAGCACCCTCGGGGATATGACCTCGATGCTGCAACGGGTCAGGGAACTTACGGTACAAGGGGCAAACGGGACCTTAGCTGCAGATGATAAAAAAGCCGTGGCTGCCGAAGTGGACCAGATTTCAGAACAACTTCGGATGATGGCTAATACTCAAATAGGGTCAAAATATATTTTCTCGGGTACCCAAACAGATAAGGAACTTCAAAAATCGGATGGAACGTGGCAGGGAAATGATCAGGAGATTAAGTTTGAAGTAGGAAATAATTTAACACTCCCCATTTCTGTCAATGGCCAGACCTTATTTAAAACCCCCCTTACAGGTGGCCCTGGGGTATTCGATACCTTGAGTAATTTAAGTACAGCTTTGAAAACTAACGATACAACAGGAGTTCAGGATGCCCTAAAGAATATCGAAGGGAATATTGAAAATGTTTTAGCTCAGCGTGCAGACTTAGGAGCGCGAACTAACCGGATGACGGCAATTCGGGGACAATTGGATTCCACATCAACCAATCTCCAACAGAACCTCTACTTCATTCAAGATGCCGATATGGCAAAAACCATTATGGATTTTAAGAATCAGGAAAATGTTTTTAAGGCGGCTCTGTCCGTTGGGGCTCAGATTATTCAGCCGTCCTTGGTTGATTTTATGAGGTAGGGGACGTTTTGTTAACACACGCTCAGCCGTGTCATTCGCAGACCAAACTAGAACTCAGACTCGGATTGGGGTCGAGGGTATCCGCCAAATTCGCCCTCCTTGGCTCAGCCCTTGGTTTGGGGTGCTCATCTTCGTTAAGTTTGGTAGTTGCTCATTTAGAGGCTTCGCTTTGTGTTAAGCAAAACATCTTGGGTAATGAGGATCTTATAGTTTGGTTAACACCCGTTCAGCCATGTCATTCGCTGACCAAACTAGAACTCAGGAGATTAAGGTAAGTGGATTTTTTGCTACAATAGGTTTTTTAAAGGAGTTGGAGATAATGCCCGTAGAACCACGAATATTCCACTTTCCTCAGGGTATTCCGGGATTTGAGACGCACCAAGAATTTAAATTTATTCCGGAAGAAGATCCTCTGTTTGCACAATTAATCTCGGTTAAAGAAGAGGAAGTGGGTTTTATTCTCTTGCGCCCGGAAGTCTACTTTCTAGAATATTTGAAAGAACTGGATGTAGACGAAGAAAGTATCAAGGTGCTAAACGTCCACGCAGATGTGCTGGTGGACGTCTGGGTGATTCTTACACTGAATCGTCAGGATCTGAACAAAACTACGGCGAATTTGCGTGCTCCGATACTCTTTAACTCTGCTGAAGGGATTGGGATGCAAGTGATTCTCAATGACGACCGATATCTGTCAAGTCAACCACTATTTACAGAAGGAAACCAAAAGCCCCTACAGGAAGGGGCTGTGGGCTAAATGCTGGTTCTTTCGCGTAAACTCAACGAAAAAATTAAGCTTGGTGATGACATTGAAATTACGATTGTTGCTATTTCGGGGGATACCGTACGTATTGGGATTGATGCTCCGCGAAATATCAAAGTTTTGCGTAACGAAATCTATGAAGAAATCCAAAGACAGAATCGTGAAGCGGTGACCGGAGACGAACATGGTCTGTCTCTTCAACTTTTGAAAGAGTTCAGAATTGGTAGTTAGAAATGTTTTGTTAACACTCGCTCAGCCATGTCATTCACAGACCAAACTAGCACGTTCCCTCACTATGACAGAAGGGAGGCACAGCCATGCTCAAACTCAACATTTCTACACAGCCTATTCGTCTAAGTTATACCACTCAAAATGCCCAGTTAAACCTGCAATCCACTCGGCCAATGGTGCAAATGGAGACGACGGCAGCGACGTTGGAGATTCGTCAACCACGTGGGGAATTGACGATTGACCAGACGTCCTTTCGTTACTCCATCGGTTTAAAGAATAATACCGACTTTGCCCGGGACAACGCTGCACTCGGTAGGCAAACCGCCATGGACGCAATCGCCCGAATTGCCGAAGAAGGCAACCAATTGGCTCGGATCGAGAGTAAGTCAGATGCGCTTGCTGACATAGCTGCCGACTCGACCTTTTCCGAAGTCCCTGAGATTACTTGGGCACCTATCGCCGCGCCTGACATTCATTATCAAGCTAATCCGGTTCAGTTCAACGCCACCGCCGGAAAAGTAAACTTTACCATACAACCCGGCACCGTCCAAGGTAATTACCAGCCAGGGAGTATAGATATTCAGGTGACTCAATATCCCAGTATTGAGATTTCAGTCGTGGATGTCAAAGTCTGAACAAGTAAAGTGCGAGTTGCAAATGCGTAGCACTTATAAAAGATTGTTAACGGATGCTGTGAAAAAGACGGGTGACGATTCACAGCTAATTTTATCTTTCCCGTCAAAAAAACTTTCCCAAACCCCTTAAGTTCTCACACTAATCTCTCGATATATAAAGTGAACAAGTCAAACAGCCGACTTTCTTCCGACCGGCCGGAGGGAGAGATAAGCTGGAGGACTTCAATAAATCGGGCAAGGATGCCTGATGTAAAAATCAAGGAGGAATAAAACATGATTATCAATCACAATATGGCTTCTGTTAATACTTTACGCCAGATGGGTGTAAATGAGGCTAACACTGCTAAATCCCTTGCAAAGTTATCTTCAGGTCTTCGTATCAATAGCTCTGCCGACGATGCAGCAGGTCTTGCTATCTCTGAAAAAATGCGTGGGCAGATTCGTGGTTTGGACCAAGCTACACGTAACTCTCAAGATGGTATTTCGTTATTAAAAACTGCTGAAGGTGCACTAAACGAAACCCATAGTATCCTGCAACGTATGCGTGAATTGGCTGTTCAATCTTCTACTGATACTAATACTGCGGCTGACCGGACCAATATTCAGTCTGAAATGTCTCAACTTACAAGTGAAGTTGAACGTATCTCCGCTGCAACACAGTTTAACACCAAAAATTTGTTGGACGGCAGTATGGGTGCCGCTGTTAGTACCGCTGTAGCTAATATTCAAGGTAACTCCTCAATTCTGGGTACAGCAGGTGCTGCGTTAGCTGATACAACAGCATTGCTGACCTCTTTGACGGATTCCAGTAGTAACACTCTAGGTATTGTTGCTGGTGATACTATTGATGTGAGTTTTGTGGTTAATGGTTCTACTACTGAAGCTACTCAATTGACAGTTAGCTCCACTTCGTCAATTGCTGCTATCACTGCCCTTATTTCGGGTGCTGCTGCTACCGCAGCGTCTGGAACTATCAATTTGACGGCATCTGTTGTTGGTTTTGCTGGAGCAGTTAATGGTGTTACCATTACTGTCAAGGATTCTAGTGGTAATATCAGAAATACCGCAACCAATGCGTTGTCGAGTTTTACTGAAACTACTGCTGCTGCTGATGTGCAAGCTAACGGACAGGCCACTTTAGCTATTGGTGCCAACCAGAATCAGACGCTGAATATTAGGATTGACAATATGAGTGCGAGCGCCTTAGGCGTTAGTGGGCTTAGTGTAGAAACGCAGGCCAGTGCCAATGTGGCTATTCAAGTTGTTGATAGTGCTATTGCTAAGGTTTCGGTTATGCGTTCTAATCTGGGAGCTCTGGAAAACCGCCTGGAACACACAATTAATAACCTGGGTACTTCCAGCGAGAATTTAACTGCAGCTGAATCCCGTATCCGCGATGTGGACTTGGCCAAAGAAATGACTAACTTCCAGAAAAACAACATTCTATCACAGGCTTCTCAAGCTATGTTGGCGCAAGCCAATCAACAGCCGCAAGGCGTTCTCCAGTTGCTCCGTTAATCTGGTTTTGTCAAGACCGGGACCGGGTTTTGCCCGGTTCCGGTTTTTTTAGAATCGAATTCTTTGTGAAGGTGGTTCTATTTGCCATGGTGACGAAAAAGAAAATCCATTTAAACCTTGAGCCTTCGAGGGCAGGAGCAATGACGGCAGCAGTTGAGGTAGACGGTGCGCCTCAGTTTTATTTGCATAGTCTTTATGATCCGCAAAAAGAAGCGAGGGATTGGCTAAGTGCAGTGGAACTCAGTTTACATACCATGTATATTGTACTGGGGTTTGGATTAGGATACCATGTGCGTGCTTTGTTGGAAGCATTGCCGGAAGGCTGCAGGATTATTGTTATTGAACCATTTAAAGATGCTACGCTTTCTGCCGTAGTTGACCAAGTTCTGCCTGATTCGGCATGGCTTAAAGATACTAGGCTCAAAATGGCTTACCATAGAATGGTTAGAGAAATAGCGGTAGGTATTGCGGCGGCGTTGAACGAAAATCATGTTCATAGAGTTGTTATGTGTCCACACTTCCCTTCTATGCAGATGTACCCTGATTTTTATCAAGAAGTACAGAAGGGATTATCAGATGAATTACAGATTAAATTTATTTTGCAGTTAAATGCTGGAATTGGCAACAGCAGGTTTTTTATTGAGAATGCCTGGCGTAACTTGCCCTTTATCTTTTCTAATCCAGGTATTTTGGGTTTAAAAGACGCCTATCGGAATCGACCAGTCATTATTGTATCCGCAGGTCCCAGTTTGAATAAAAATATTGATCTACTAAAAGATTATGCCGATAGGGCATTAATTATTGCTTGTGGTTCCGCGCTCATGGCTTTGCAAAAGAAAGGAATTACTCCCCATATCCTTGCTTCAGCCGATCCCTTCCCGGTGACTTCTGCAACACTAAAAGATATCGGTTCCCCGGAAACGGTCTTGTTGGCTACCTATGATTCAGCGCATGATCTCGTTAAAGCATATCCTGGACCTAGGCTATTTCCCTGGATTAAGGATTCTAGCAATTTGCTCGAATTCCGTCCGTGTCTTCCTCCGACAGACAGTTTACTGCGTAGTGTAAGTGTAACAACAACTGTATTGGATTTTGCCTTGTATATAGGTGCTGAACCAATCATCATGGTAGGGCAGGATTGTGCCATTTACGATATAAAGACTACACATGCAGATGGGGTGCACGGCGGTTATAATCTAACTACTGATAGTATTTTTGAATATGTTGAGGGGCAGGATGGTAGTCAACTAAAAACCACCATGGGACTTAAAGATGTTCTAGAGTTTATTCAGGATTTCATAGCTATTTATAAAGATAAGAAATTCATTAATGCTTCTGAAGGCGGAGCTTTAATTAACGGTGCAGAGCATCTGGCTCTGTCCGAGGTGAAGCGACGATATCTTGCAACTTCCTTTGATGTACCTGGTTTACTTATGCAACATATAAATCAATTTCAACCTGCGGACCCAACTGCTATTTTACTCAAGTTAACCGATGTCCGT
>ORJL010806083.1_pt1 | contig 18248 bp, 13 predicted proteins | sample 1779941 | NCBI WGS metagenome assembly ORJL01 (sample SAMEA104232317, study PRJEB22302) | groundwater metagenome | biome: forest; feature: aquifer; material: groundwater | place: USA | collected 2011-08-07 | depth 5.8 m | reverse complement strand
GACCTGGGGGACCCGCTGCTGGCGCACTGGCGGTTCGGCCTGGGCAAGGTGACCGCGTTCACCTCGGGCGGACCTGGTGAGCGCGGGGTTCGTGCGCAACGTCTCGAGCGAGGCGGCGGGGGGGCGGTTGGATCGCGCGCTGCTGGAGCGGGTGTGCGCGCTGACGGGGGGCGGGGGCTGGGGGGGGGGGATGCGGTCGGGGAGGACCGGCCGGGGCGGGCGCGGTGGGTGGAGTTGGCTGCGCCGATGCTGCTGGTGGTGTTGCTGCTGGGATTCGTGGCGGATTTGGCGGTGCGGCGGTGGGAGAATCTGTTGGGGTGCTTGGAGTGGGGGAGGGAACGGGGGGAACGGTGATCGGCTGGACCAACAAGCGCCGATTGGAACGGGATAGGATACCGGGACGCATTGCGTGTCGGATCTGTCTTGCCGGATGATAGAATCCAAGCCGTCGATGTCCCCCCGAGGAACCGCGTCCTCGTGGCGATGCTCGCGCCATATGAAGGTAGGGTCTACGACCCCTGCTGCGGCTCGGGCGGGATGTTCGTGAGCAGCGAGAGCTTCATCGAGGCGCACAGCGGCCGGATCGGCGACATCTCGATCTACGGGCAGGAGTCGAACTACACGAGCTGGCGGCTGGCGAAGATGAACCTCGCGATCCGCGGCATCGACGCGCAGATCGCGCACGGCGACACGTTCCACAAGGACGCGCATCCCGACCTGAAGGCCGACTACGTACTGGCGAATCCGCCCTTCAACGACAGCGACTGGCGCGGCGAACTGCTGAAGGAGGACAAGCGCTGGGTCTACAGCGTTCCGCCCGCCGGAAACGCGAACTACGCGTGGGTGCAGCACTTCATCCACCACCTGGCCCCGACGGGGATCGCGGGGTTCGTGCTGGCGAATGGGTCCATGTCGTCGAACCAGTCCGGAGAGGGCGAGATCCGCAAGGCGATCGTCGAGGCGGACCTGGTGGATTGCATGGTGGCGCTGCCGGGGCAGGCGTTCTACTCGACGCAGATCCCGGTGTGCCTGTGGTTCCTCGCGCGAAGCAAGAAGAATGGGCGATTCCGGGACCGGCGGGGGGAGACGCTGTTTGTGGATGCGCGCAAGCTGGGAACGCTGGTTGACCGAGACGAAGGAAGTCAGGTCTCCCGAATCTCGGGCATACACCCTTCTGAATGATTCAGACCGGGCAGTTTCTGCCGATGTACTTGACGCGATGAAGAATTATGAAGTACGTCCCGTTCTTTGGTCTCAGCGCGAGACGGTCCGAGAAGAGCTTGCTGCATGACCCACGTGACGTTCACCGTCTCCCGGACAACCGCAGGAAGGTAGGTAATCCCGGATGGCCAAATCGCTTCTCGTGCTCCCAAAGAGACCGCCAGAGCCCCCTCCGGCGCGGATCGAGAACCTCAAGGTGCGCAACTATCGCGCGCTGCGGGAGGTCGAGTTCCGAGACTTGACGCCGTTGACGGTCCTTTTGGGTCCCAACGGCAGCGGCAAGTCCACGGTCTTCGACGTGTTCAATTTCCTCTCGGAGTGTTTCCAATTCGGACTGCGCCATGCCTGGGATCGCCGCGGACGCGCCGCGGAACTCAAGAGCCGTGGGCAAGATGGTCCGGTCTCGATCGAGCTCAAGTACCGCGAAGCGCCGGGCCAACCGATCATCACCTATCACCTCGCCGTGGACGAGGGTCCCAGAGGTCCGGTCGTGGAGGAAGAGTGGCTGCAATGGAAGCGAGGCAGCTACGGAAAACCGTTCCGCTTCCTCGACTACTCCCAAGGGAAGGGCAGCGCGGTGACCGGCGAGACACCCGACGAGGAGGACGAGCGGGTGGACAAGCCGCTGCGCTCTCCCGACCTGATCGCCGTGAACACGTTGGGGCAATTCGCCGAGCACCCTCGCGTGGCGGCCCTCCGTGAGTTCATCACGGATTGGTACGTGTCGTACTTCTCCATCGACGACGCTCGCGGACAACCGGAGGCGGGACCGCAACGCCGATTGAGCAAGACGGGGGACAATCTCCCCAACGTGATTCAGTTCCTGAAGGAGCAACATCCGAAGCGGCTCGACTTGATCTTCGAGGTCCTGGCCCGGCGCGTCCCCCGATTGGAGAAGATGCTTGCAGAACCGATGCAGGACGGACGATTGCTGCTGCAACTCAAAGACGCTCCCTTCGAGCGACCGGTCTTGTCGCGATTCGCTTCCGATGGGACGCTGAAGATGCTCGCCTACCTCGTGCTCTTGTACGATCCGGAACCGCCCCAGTTCATCGGCATCGAAGAGCCGGAGAATTTCCTCCATCCGCGATTGCTCCCGGATCTCGCGGAGGAATGTCGCGCTTCGAGCGGGAGAGCGCAACTGCTCGTGACCACGCATTCACCGTTCTTTCTGAATGAACTGCGCGCCGAGGAAGTGCGGATCCTCTACCGGGACGCCGACGGTTTCTCCCAGGCCGTTCGGTGTTCGGAGATCCCGAGAGTACCCGAGTTCCTGAAGGCCGGCGCCACGATGGGGCACCTGTGGATGGAAGGTCGTCTGGGAGTGGGCGACCCCCTGGTAAACCACGGTGCGCCGCGCAAACGGGAGCATCATAAATGAGCGTCGAGCATGTGGAGGTGCTCGTCGAGGAGCCATCCATGGAGGCCGCGCTGCGGTCGCTGCTTCCGAAGTTGCTCGGCGAGATTTCCTTCGAAGTCTACCCACACCAATGCAAGGATGATCTGCTGTTGGTTCTGCCGCAACGGTTGCAGGGCTACGCTTCATGGCTGCCATCGACCTGGCGCATCGTGGTCCTCTTGGATCGAGACGACGACGTCTGTAAGGAACTGAAGTCCCGGCTCGAGAAGATTGCGACCAAGGCTGGACTGGCATCACGCACGAAGCCGCGCAGGGGAGCGTACGCCATCGTCAACCGACTCGCCATCGAGGAATTGGAGGCCTGGTACTTCGGCGACTGGCAAGCAGTGAAGGCCGCCTACCCGCGGGTCCCGGCGACGATACCGGCCCGCAGAGGTTTCCGCGATCCGGATGCCATCGCCGGAGGGACGTGGGAGGCCTTCGAGCGCGTGCTGCAGAAGGCCGGCTACTTCAAAGGCGGCCTGCGGAAGATCGAGGCGGCCCGCACGATTGCCGGCCACTGGGACCCTGCCCGGAACAACTCTCGCAGTTTCCAAGTATTTCGAGATGCGCTGATGGCGATGCCGTCTGAATGACTCGAGTTCCTCGACAACCAACGGCTGAGCGACCGAACCTGATTTCCTCTCTACCCCCGTTCACCGCTGGAGAGCCAACCCGTGACGAATCTCCGCAAGATCACCGAGGCGGTCGTCGAGGAGGCCGCCCTCGCCCGGCTCTCCGGCCTCGGCTATGCGGTCCTCTACGGTCCCGACCGGCCCGAGAAGTAGCGCCGCCCGTTCTCGACCCGGAAACCTCCCAGCTTCGTTTCCTTGTCCGCATGCCGGACCGGGGTTACACTACGTGTCCATTTTTCGCATTTTCTCCCCCAGGAGGTTCCATGACGAAGAACAAGGCAGTCCAGGACTGGGTCAAAGAGTGCGCGGACCTCTGCCTGCCGGACCGGATCGTCTGGTGCGACGGATCCGAGGATGAGCGCCGGCGCCTGACTTCCGAGGCCGTCCGAGACGGAGTCCTGATCCCGCTCGACCAGGGCCAGTTGCCCGGCTGCCATCTCCACCGCTCGAATCCGAACGACGTCGCGCGGGTCGAAGAGCTCACGTTCATCTGCTCGCGGAACCAGGATGACGCCGGGCCGACCAACAACTGGATGTCACCGGCCGACGGCTACGCCAAGCTGCGCGGGATTTTCTCGGGATCGATGCGCGGGCGGACGATGTACGTCGTGCCCTACATCATGGGTCCCAAGGGCTCGCCCTTCAGCCGCGTCGGCATCGAGCTGACCGACAGCATCTACGTCGCCCTTTCCATGCGCATCATGACCCGGATGGGCCAGGTGGCCTGGGACCAACTGGGGACGTCCGACATCTTCGTGAAAGGCCTCCACTCTCTCGCCGACTGCAACCCCGAGCGGCGCTTCATCTGCCATTTTCCCGAGGACTACACCGTCTGGAGCGTCGGCTCCGGCTACGGCGGCAACGTGCTCCTCAGCAAGAAGTGCTTCGCCCTGCGCATCGCGGGCGCGATGGCGCGCCGCGAGGGGTGGATGGCCGAGCATATGCTCATTCTCGGGCTCGAGGACCCGAAGGGGAACATGACGTACATCGCGGCCGCATTCCCGAGCGCCTGCGGCAAGACCAACCTGGCCATGCTGATCCCCCCCAAGTCGTTCCCGGGGTGGAAGGTCCACACCGTGGGCGACGACATCGCCTGGATCCGGGTGGGCAAAGATGGACGCCTGTGGGCCCTCAATCCGGAGAACGGCTTCTTCGGCGTCGCCCCGGGCACCAGCTCCAAGACCAACCCGAGTGCCATGGCGACCATCAACCGCAATACCATCTTCACCAACGTGGTCCAGACCGCGGAAAACACCGTCTGGTGGGAGGGGATGGACCTGCCCGCCGACGTCAAGGGCTGGCGCGCCTGGCTCGGCCAGCCGTTCGACCCCAAGAGCGGCAAGCCCGGTGCGCAAGCGAACGCGCGCTTCACTGCCCCGGCCCACCAGTGCCCGTCGATCGCGAAGAACTGGGAAGCCCCCGAAGGAGTGCCGCTTTCTGCGATCCTGTTCGGCGCGCGCCGCAGCAAGGTCGCCCCGCTCGTCCTCGAGTCGCAGAGCTGGCAACACGGCGTCTACCTCGGCGCCACGCTCGCCTCCGAAACCACGGCCGCGGCCACCGGGAAGGTGGGCGTGATCCGGCGCGACCCGATGGCCATGCTGCCGTTCTGCGGATACCACATGGGAGACTACTTCCAGCACTGGCTCGACATGGGGGCGCGTTGCACGCAGCCCCCGAAGATCTACCGGGTGAATTGGTTCCGCCGCGATGCCGACGGCGGTTTCCTGTGGCCGGGCTACGGCGAAAACCTGCGCGTGCTCAAGTGGGTGGTGGAGCGCTGCCAGGGCACGGCCAAGGCCCGGGAGACGCCGATCGGCATGGTGCCGGGTCCCGACGACCTCGACCTGTCCGGGCTCGACTTTCCGAAGGAGCGGCTGGCCCAGGCGCTCGCGGTGATCAAGGAGGAGTGGGTCGATCGCACCGAGGACCAGAAGGACTTCTTCGCGAAGTTCGGCGACCGCATGCCCAAGGCGCTGCATCAGGAACGCGAGGCGTTGAAGCAGCGCCTGGGGATCTGATGGTTGGGGGGGACCCGCCGGAACGGGACGCGGCGATCCCTGTTCGGCTTGGCTTCCAGGGAAATAACGGCGGAGGGATTTTGACCTCCAGCCGTTCCTCGACTTCTCCGACCTGCGGGCCGAGAAGCCGTTCACCGACGCGGTGCGCGCATGCCTGCTCGCGCTGCGCGAGCCGGGCCCGCGCCCGGGCACGTGCGCGGAGGCGAGCGGCTCGCCGCTCGCGTCATGGCTTCTCCGCGTCCCTCACTCCGCCGCCAGCAACCGCGCCACGTCCGGGTCCCGGCGAGCGTCTTCGTCCTGCAGCAGGTCCGGCCAGTCCTGCAGCGCGAGGGCGAGCATCGCGCGCCCCATCGCCAGCAGCCGCGCGGCCTCCTCCGGGGGCGGCGGCGCAGCCGGACCCTCCCGGTCCAATGTGCCCGCCGCCGCCATCGAGTGAATCTGCGCCAGCAGGTAGCGGTGGGCGCCGATGCGCATGCGCGCCCGGTCCGAAACGAAATACTCCCGCTTCACCGCGTCGGCGTGCTCCACCTCCTCCTCGACCAGCTTCAGCCCGCGCTCGAGCAGCGGGCGCGCCTCGCGATACCGGCCCTCGTCGAAGCAGGCTGCGCCGTCGCGGAGCGCGTGGAACCACGCCGTCGAGCGCCGGGACTCGGTCACGTACGCGCGGCCCAGCCAGTCTATGTACGCGTCGAATCGCGCTTCGCCCAGGACGTGGCCCGAGATCAGGCGGCAGTACTGCAAGAACCACGGGACCGTTTCGTCCAGCCAGCATTGCTCGAAACGCCGGCGCTCGTCGGCCGAATAGCTCACCGCGGGGCGCGGCCCGCTCATCCACGGCTCGAGAAAGGTCTTCGCCACGACCGCGCCCCCATCGCGCACGACCGGGAAGTAGCCGAGCTCCCGTTCTTCGTCGCCGAGGCGAAGGCGCAGCGTCAACACCGTCTCGCCTTCGCGTTCGACGAGCGCGCGCGGCACGGCGAACTTGTCGTGGTCCTTCAGCGGCTCGAGGAAGAACATCCAGGCGTCCGCGGTCGCGCGCACCGTGATCGGATTATCGACTCCGAGCCGCTCGGTGAGGCGATCGACCGCGTGCCGAGTGAAGCCGACCTCGACCGTGCCGCCGGCCGGGTCGGGCAGCGTCAGGTCCCAGAAGCCGACGCGGCCCTCGGCGGCGGTCTTGAGGCGGCTCCGCTTCCAATCCATGTAGAAGGCGAGGTCCGGCTCGCGATCCCAGGTGACGAACGGCCAGTGCCAGGGCGGGTCGGAGCGCAGCGTGCGGGCGGCCATCGTGAGGATCGCCTCGATATCGTCCGCGTCGCTGTCGGAAAGGGCGCCGAACCGGCTGCGGGCGACGTGCTTGAGGCGCGCGTCGCGGGGGAACATCTCGCGCGCGCGCGCGACCGCGGCATCGAAGGTGAGCGTGCGGTAATCGTCCCACTCCAGTGCCGACAGCCCGCGCAGGTCGCTGGGCGCTTCGATCTTCATGTGCGGACGCAGGGCCTGCTCGTCGCGGCGGACGCGAAGCTCCTTGCGCCGTTCCTGGCGGCGCACGCGGTGGCGTTCGCGCTTGCGGTCGCGACGGTTCATGCGGTCGTCCGAGGGTGAGCCGGGGAAGACTCGAGTCGGGGACGGGGGGCCGGGGCTGGGTGTGCGCGTCAGCGCGCGCGATGATAGGGGACGACCCCGCCTTCGGCGCCGTCCAGTTTGAGCTGCATGGTGTCGTCGTCGGGGAATTCCGCCAGCGCGACCTGTGGCCCGTTCCCGCCGAAGTTCGTGAATTCGATGCGATCCGGCGGGCCCGCAGCGTCGAGCCGCCACCGTCCCTCGCCCGGATTGGCCGCGGCTCCGGTGGTTGCCGGCGCGGTCCACGCCGCGCTCCCGTCCGGCAGAAGCTCGAGCGTCCTCCCGTCCTCGGCGGTCCACTTCCCCGCCAGGTCGGGCGCAGGAAAGGGCGGGGGAGTCGGCCCGGGGTGAACGTAGGAGAGTTGGAAAATGAAGAACATCGCCTGGGCGAAGAACTTCTTCGGGTTGGGGATCGGCGCCAGGCTATCCGCCGCGATCGCCTGGTCCAGCAGCGCGATCTGCTGCTCGACCGTGTGGCGCTCGGCCTCGCTGATCTCCTTCGACTTGCGCACCCCTTCCAGAAGGACTCTGGCGTCGCGACCGGTGTTCGCGCCGATCGGCGGCACGCCCTTGTACTCGAAGCGCCGGTCGGTGTTGCCCGCGAGGATCATCGAGCGCGCCGCGTAGCGCGCGGTGTCGGCCAGCGTGCGGTGGTCGATCGTCTCCGGCAAATCGCCCGTCTTGTGGTAGTTCGTGAACCCCGGATTGACCAGCCACAGTGCCGGGATGCCGACCTTGTGGAACTCGTCGTGGTCGCTGCTGAAGCGGGGGATCACGTTGCGGTGGATGAAGACCACCTCCGATTCCGCGTAGCCGGTAGTCCGGCGCCAGAACTCGAGCAGCTCCGGGCTCCGCTCCAGGCCGCTGACCACGATCGGCCCGTAGTCGGGGACGATCCGCCGGCCGAGCGGGTCGGCCGAGAGCCCGAGCACGATCTTGTCGCGCGGCACCGTGGGTTCGCGCAGCCAGGCCCCGGCGCCGAGCAGGCCGTGCTCTTCCTCGTCGCTGATCAGGAAGACGATCGAGCGCCGGGGCGCGCCGCCGCCCTCCTTGAGGGCGCGGGCGATCTCGAGGCCCGCGGCCACGCCGCTGGCGTCGTCGAAAGCGCCGGCGAATGGCACCCCCTTCTCGGTCACCCCGAGGTGGTCGTAGTGCGCGACGTAGACGATGTACTCGCCGGCGCGTTCCGGATCCGTGCCGCGGAGCAGGCCGATCACGTTGCATCCGGTGTCGTTCGCGTTCACCGAGATCGATCCGTCCGCGTTGCGCTGGAACCGGTCGGTCGCGGGGCCGCTGGGGTATGGGTAGAGAAAACCGCCGTCCTTCCCGAGCGGCTCCAGGCCGATCTCGCGCATCCGGACCTCGATCCAATCCCGCGCCTCGCGGTGGCCCGGTGAACCCGGGATCCGGCCGCCGCGCTCGGGGGCGGCAAGGAAATCGACCGCTTCCTTGAGCCGTCGCGCCGAGATCCGACGCACCGCCGCCTCCTGCACCGGGGTCGGGTCCGGCGCCGTGGTGGGTGGGTCCTCCGCCCGCAGGGAAAGGCCGCACCCGAGCATCAGGGCGGCAACGCAGGCGAGGGGCAGGCGATCGGGCATATCGGGCCTCCGCAGCAGGCCGCGCCCGATTTGGGCGCGACGTTCCGAAGATGGTAGCGGGGCAGTCCCGGTCGCGCCAGCGAATCGATGCGGGAGACTTCAGCGAGTCCGCTCCCCCGGGCAGGCGTACACCGCGCACTTCCCGAGATAGCTCCAGCAGTCCCGATGGTGCGGCGTTCCGCAACGGTCGCACTTCACGGGATCGAAGCTCACTTCTTCTCCGCAGACCTGGCAGGTGGCCGCGCGGTCGGTGCTCAAGACCAGCACGTCGAGGATGTCGCTCGCGGCAGGGCGGCCGCGATCCCCCGCGACCCGCTCGATCAGCTCGCACGCGCGATCCAGAGCGGTCCCGGCGTCATGCACTTCGGACAGCGAGCCGAACAGGCACACCCGGCAGCGATCCGGCTGGGACTGGAGCATCGGCGGCGTCGGCAGAGCCTCGTCCAAGCGCAGGAATGCCTCGGCGACGTCGCGCCCGAGGGGCGGCGGTTCGACCGCCGCCGCCGGCCGGCGCACCTCGAAGCGACGGTCGAATTCCGACATGCCGATCGGCCTCGGGTCGGCGACCGGTGGGGAAGAGAACGGCAGGCCGCCCCGTCGGCGGATGATCTGCAGCGCGGGCAGCTCCCCGCCCGCCGCGCGGCAGGTCACTACGCTCCAGAGTTCATGGCCGACGATCTTCTCGAAATAGTAGAACTGTCGCCCCGCCCTCTGCCACACGACGTGGCCCTCCACCGTCGAGCGCTGGAAGACCTCCTTGCCGCCGATCAGCCGCGCGATCCGGCGCAGTCGCTCGGGAAGCTCGAGCCGGGCCATCGGATCCCGCCGCGAGGCGCGCATCACCGAGGTGTCCGGTCGTCGGACCGCCGGCGGCTCGGGTGCAGGGTAGGGGATGGGCGGGACGAGATGCTCATCAGGCCACCGCGAAGCGTCGGTCCCCAGGCGGTCCCGCATCCCGGGCAGCACGTCGGGATCGCGGTCATGTCGGCCATGCCGTTCCCCGACCTCCCGGGTCCAGGCCTTGATGGCCACGAGCGTCACGACGACGAGGAACTTGAGCAGGAAGTACTCCACTGGCTACCCCTCGGGCAGGCGCGATCGAGCGCCGCGAGTTGCTCGCGGAAGTCCGTCGCGTCGTTCGATCAAAGCGCGCGCGGATCAAGGCAGGCCGGGCACCGCGCCCGCACCTTTCGTCGCCTTCACGATCGTCAGGGCCGACTCGGACACCACCCGTCCGTACCAGAGCCACAGCCGGCCGGCCTGCTTGCGGGCCAGCAGGTGGTGCATCTTGTCCGACGTGCCGGCGAGAAAGCTCTCCGCCGAGCCGCCGCGCCCGCCGTGCGCGTCAGGCCAGTCCTCCGCCGAGTAGCGGACGGGCCCGACCCGGCCCACCGTGAGAGGCTCGGCATTCGGTCCGCCGGTGAACGAGATTCCCGCGCGGCTGTGCCGCAGGACGAACTGCTCCGCCTCCGGCTCTCCGGCGAGTCCCGGAGCGAATTCCGCTGCGCCGATCCGGCGCATGAGCACCAGCTTGTTCATGAATTTCAACGCCACGAGCAGGCATGGTTCGGCGCCGCGGACGAGCGCGAACTCGCGCCACTCGGCGGTCTTCAGCCCCTCGACGCGCTGATGGACCCAGCGGGTGCCGACCACCGCGAGCTCTCCCGCGGCTTCGTCCCCGGAACCGAACCCGCCCACTCCCGGCGCGACGGTCAGGCGCAGGCCGGCGGCCAGGTCCCAGACCGAGGGCGGCTTTCCCGTGAGCGCCCGCTCGGCGCGGGCCACGCCCGCCGCGGCCGCGTAGGCAGCCCGCGTCGCCTGCGCCTCCACCGTGCCGAGCAGCCGTCCGAGCAGACGCGTGAAGTCGCACAGCCACACCCCGATCCCGGCGAGGCCGATCCACAGCAACCAGGTCGCGTTCATGCTCACCATCCCGAGTCCGAGCCGCTGTCGCCCCAGGAGCCCGAGTCAGAGGAACCCGAGTCCCACGAGCCGCCCGAACTGTAGCTGTCGCTCGAGGAGTCCGTGGAATGCGATCTGCGCGACACTTCCTCCTGTCGCCGGCGCGCGGAATCGGCGTCGGCGACGAGCACCTGGGCCCGTGCCAAGCCCGCTGCTGCTTCCGTCAGCGCCGACTGCGCGGCGAGCTGGGCTTCGAGCCAGTCCGTGCCAGCGGCGTGGGAGCGGGCGATCTGGAGTTGCTCCGCGCCGTCGGGGACCCGTTCCTTGACGTCCGACGCGTGCGTGGCCACATAGGTGCGCACCGACTGGGTCATCGCCGTCGCCCGTTGGAGCAACGGGGGGATCTCGGTCCGCGCCCGGCGGAGCTTTCCCAACCGGTCCGGCGCGGCGGCGAAGTGCGCCTCCGCGGCGTTGACCTGCTCCAGCGCCCCGGCGAGGATCTCGAGGGCGCCGTCGAAGTCCTGTTCGAGATACTCGGGGATTTCCAGTGCCAACCGTCGCTCGATCTCCGGCCGGAGGTCGTTGGCCGCCTCGGCGCGCTCGACCAGCCCCTCGTGGTAGCGGGGGAGGAATTCGGCCCAGATCGCGCGGGCCGCGGCTTGGGCATCCGCCGTCCGTTCGGGCCAGCCATCGAGCGCGGCCCGCAGACGGTCGTACTGCTCGTTGCACTCGCGCGAGCGTTGCAGGCGTCGCTCCGCCGCTGCCCGCGCCGACCCCAGCAGCGCATACGCCCGCTCGGCGAGATGCGCGGCCTCCGGCTCGTCCGGGATCCCCTCCGGCTCGACCGGCGTGCGCAGCGTTTCCTCGGCGCGGCGGCGCTCGCGCTCCGCGTCCTCGACCAACGCGCGCGCTTCCGGCAGACGGAAGCGGCAGCGGTCGTCCGGCAGACCGTACTTCTCGCGCAGGCCTGGGACTTCGCGGGCTTCCGCTTCGTCGAGCCGGCGCCGGGTCTGTTCGGCCTCCCCGGGAAAGGAATCGAGCGCCGCGCGGGCGCGCGGGCCCGCGTCGAGAAGGCGCCGCAGGTCTTCGGCGAGCCTGCCCGCGCGCAGCCCGACAGCGAGGAAGCTGTCGCGCACGATCCGGAAGACATCCTGGACCCGTTCCGGATCCTCGCGTCGGCCGAAGGCCCGCTCCGCGGCCTGCAGCGTCGACTCCGCTATCGTCCGCGCCGCATCGAGTTCGCGGCGCCGGGCGTGCATGCGCTCGAGCGTCCGTGCGAGCAGCCGCGGCCGCGCGCCGGACTCGAGCGGCGCGCCCGCCGCCGAAAGCTGCACGTCGAGGGTGCGCAGATCCTCCGTGGCCACCGCCCGCTCCCGAATGGCGAGCTCGCGTCCCACGCCGACCGATGACCAACGCCCGTGGGCGCTCAGACCCCAGACGATGAAGACAAGGCATACGAAAAGCCACAGGCAGCCCGTGGGGCCCTGAAGATAGCGGCGGTGCGTCATGGGCGCCATGTTAACGGGGGCGGAACCGGGGAGTCAACGAGTGCGCTATCGGGCTATCGGGTCATCGGGCATCGGGCGCTCAAGCCGTCGTGCGGTTGGGCCTTCGACCGGCGACGCCCGCGGATGACCGGCTCCCCTTGACACGCGCCAACCGGCTCGTGGTAGAAGATCCGCTTCGTCCACCCCGCTTGATCGGTCACCTGTACGGAGTCGGCGCATGCACCGCTTCGCTCGCTCGCTGCTGCCACTTCTCCTCTGGCTTTCGGGCATCGCCGCCCCGGCGCAGCCAGGTCCCGGGGGCGGGGCCGAGCTTCCCGGGCGCTTCGCCGGCGAAGGCATCGTCGTCGGGCTCGAGTACGCCGTGCTCGACAACCTGCGCATGGTGCAGGCGATGGCCGCGACATTTTCCGAGACCGGGATGCCCGGGATGAAGCACTACGCGGAAGCGGTCGAGTGGGGGGCGATGCAGAAGGGGCCCAACCTGCCCATCGACTTCACCCGCCTGGACTGGTTCGTGCGCGAGTACCAGCGCTGCGGCTTCACCGACCTGACGGTGGCCCTGCGGCCACACAGTTCCTGGGCCTCGAAGCAGACCGCGCTCTTCAAGGTGGCGAATCCGACGCCCAAGCCGGAATTCCGGGCCGCCTTCGAGTCCTGGATCGCCGCGGTGGTCGAGCGCTATGACGGCGACGGCACGGCCGATCTGCCGGGCTTGCGCTGGCCCGTGCGCTGGTACGAGATCGGATCCGAGTTCTCCTCGTACCAGCCGGAGCCGGTGGAGCAGTACCTCGACACGCTCGAGCTCGCGTACCGTTCGGCCCACCGGGCATACGCCGAAGTCCGGATCGGGCACGCAGCCTTTCTCGTCACTCCCGTGAGGTTCGACGTGCGGGACCCGGCGGAGTACGACCGCGCCTGGGCGGGGACCGACCATCCCGACAAGCACCACGGATTGGCGGACCTCCGCGCCGTGCTCGACCATCCAGAGCGGTTCGACTTCGTCAACCTGCACAATCTCGGGAGCCCGTACGAGATCGAGCACCTGATGCGCTGGGTCGCGTTCGAGACCGGGAAGCGGAAGTATTCCAAGCCGGTGGTCGTGAGCGACACGGTGCCGACCTCGTACATCGGCTGGGGGCCGGGGACGGTCGCCACGGGGAAGCGACTGGGGAAGGTGGTGGCTCCGGCCACGGAGGCGGATCGGCCGCGGCTGGCGGCGTTCTTCACCCGCCTGGTGCAGCAGGAAAAGGCGACGCTGGCCTGGACGCGCGGGTTCGTGGCGGCCGATCAGGTCCAGCGGACGGTGGTCGCGGCGGAGCAGGGGGTCCGGCTGATCAACCTGTCGTTCACCATGGACCTGCCGCTGCTGACCGGGCCGCTGTTCCAGGCCGGCGCGGGGATCGGCGCCTGGGGCGGCGCGTTGCGCATGGAGCTGCTGACCGGTCGCGTGGCGGAGCGGTATCCGCTGTTCCACGCGATCCGCCAGCTCATGGGCCACCTGAACGGGTACGAGTCGATCGAGCGGCTCGCGCTGCCGGAGCCGCGCGCGCGCGTCTACCTGGTCCGGCGCGCGGGACGGGTCTTCTGGATCGCCTGGCTCGATCCGGGCCAGGCGCTCCTGCCGGAGGACGGGCGGCCGGCGCTCGAGGTCGCGCTGCCCGCGGCGGCGGCGCGGGTGACGGTCGAGTCGGCGATCACGGGGATGGGGCAGGACCGACCGGAGCGGAGCACGGTCGCGAGCCGCGGCGGCGCGGTGCCGCTCACGTTGACCTTCGTGCCGGTGTATGTTTTTCCGGAATGAGCGCGGGGAGGGACCATGGATCGGCGCGTCTTCGAACATCCGGTCTTCTCGGTCGAGGCCTTCCCGGTGGAGACCCGCGCGGGTCGCGAGGAGTACGTGCGGCTGCGGATGCCCGACTGGGTCAACGTGGTCGCGGTGACGGCAAAGGACGAGCTGGTGCTGGTCCGGCAGCACCGTTGGGGCACGCGGCGGACCACGCTCGAGATCCCCGGGGGGACCGTGGATGGCGGCGAAGCCCCCCTCGAGGCCGCCCGACGCGAGCTGGTGGAAGAGACCGGCTACGGGCGCGGGACCTGGTACTCGCTCGGCTCGGTCCACCCGAACCCGGCGATCCAGGACAATGCCACGTGGCTTTATGCCGCGGTCGGCGTCGAGCCGGTCGCCGCGCCGGACCTCGATCCCGGGGAGGAGATCGCGGTCGAGTTGGCGCCCGCGACGGCGCTGCCCCGGCTGCTCCGGGAGGAGGCGATCACGCACGCGCTCGCGGTGGTGACGCTGCAGCGGTTCCTTCTGGGATGGTGGCGGGAGTCGGCGCCGCTGGCGTGAGGCGCCGGTGCCGGGACCGGCCCGAGGTCGGCGAGCGCAGCGCGGCTTTCGCCGCAACCGACCGAACTACGGATCATACGGATTGTCCGGATTGCACGGATTGTCCAACAGCAAGAGGTGTGATTCCTCGCAAGATCGTCGCATTTGCGAAGATCTTGCCGATGGGTGATACGGATCGTCCAACGGCAGATCGCGTGATTCCTCGGGAGATCGTCGCGAATGCGACGATGTTGCCGGTGGGTGATTGGGCAGCCGGAGTCGCGTTCCCCCGAAAACGGTACGGGCGCGGCCTGGCTGAGCAGCCGCGCCCGACTCGATTCCGTGCGGGTCCCGGTTACCGCGTGACGATCGAACCCACCGGGACGGTCGCCTTCTTGAGGAAGAGCAGCGCGAAGCAGGTGTCGATCACGTCGCGCGGCTGGAGCTCGGTGCCGGAGTCCCAGTGCCCGTCGGTGGTCGCCTGGCGGTCGAGCAGCACCTTGGCGCCCTCGACGTACCAGGGGTGCGAGCCGATCTTCTCCATGGCTCCGAGGACGCCGACGCGCTCGAGGCCGTAGAGGTAGTAGAAGTGGCTGCGGTGTCCGCCCGGGTTGTTGTCGACGGACCAGTTGGCGTCGAGCCATGCGCAACCGTCGAAGACGCCGCGGTCGATATTCTGCGACAGGGTGGGGGTGATCTTCTTGAGCGGGGTGAGCATGGCCTTGGCGAGGATCAGGGTGCAGATGCCGGAGGCGGTCATGCCGCCCGAGATGCGCTTCTCGCCTTCGTCCTTGCTGTCGTAGATGTAGGCCCAGCCGCGGCACTTGTCCTTGGCCATGACGGTGGTGCCGCGGCCGTCGCCGACCTGGGCGACATTGGCCGGCGGGCCGTCCTTTTCCTGGGCCTTGAGGTTCCAGCGCGCCACGTTCGCCACCATGTCGGGATTGACCGCGACGCCCATGCGCTGGGCGGCGTTGAGGCCGAGCATGATGATCTGGGTCACCGAGACGTCGTTGTTGGAGCCGCCCGGCGGCGGGAAGCTCGGGCCGTAGCGCCAGCCGCCGTCCACCGACTGGCAGCGCACGCAATACTCGACCAGCGCTTTCACCTTCAGGTCGTCGGCCGGGTCGAGCTTGATCGCGGGCGGCTTCTTGGGATCGCGCTTCTTGCCTTTGTAGTGCCGCGCGTCGTACATCGCCTCGATCGCCATCAGGAGCACGCCGACCTCGTACGTGCTCACCATCTTGCCGGCGATGGTGTTCTTGACGCTCCATTCGATGTTCTTGTTGATGAACGCCCAGCCGTCGACGATCACGGGATCGTCGTGGAGGACGTCGCAACTGAGGAGGGTGAGCAGGCTGAGCGCGGTGATCCCGACCTCGTCCTTGTGCGGCGCGCCCGAACCGCCCGGGTAGACCGGGTTTTCGCCCGAACCCCAGCTGCCCTTCCCGGCGCCGTCCTTGATCTGACGGGCCTTGAGGAACTTGACGCCCTCGTCGATCGCCTTGGGGATCCTGGCCAGGAAAGCCGAGTCTACCTGCGCCTGGATCGCGGCGGGGCGGATCAACAGGGCCGCGAGCAGGAGAACGGGGATCACGAGCCGGCGGATCATGGGATGCTCCCTCCTAGAGAAACACGCTACCATCGCGCAGACTATTCTAATGAGTCGCCGCCTGCAAAATCCAGCAACTCTTGTCGAGTTCGTCAAGTCGCCCCGGGCGGCCGACGGTCGACGCGGCGCGGGTCGTTGCTCGCTGGGCGTTCCGGGTCGGCAAGGACCATGACGCACCCGATTCTGGAGGTGCCCTGGACGGCGGGGTACAATCCGCCGGTAGCGCTTCGCTGGGGAGGATCGGGAGATGAAACGGCCTGAAGATCTCGTTCTCGCGCACCTGCTCGCCCGGTTCGAGGGTGCTCTCGCGGACCGGGTGCGCGCCTGTCTGGAGGAGGCCCACAAGCGGGGGACGAGCTTCGTCGAAACCCTCACTGCCGCCCGCCTGCTTTCGGCGGAGGATGCGCAAGCCTATTCCGAGGCGGCCCGCTATCTCACCGGCGGGCAACACGTCTTCGCGTGTCCCCGGTGCCGCATCCAGGTGATTGCGCCCGCGTCGGGCGCGTGCGCGCAGTGCCATCAGTCGCTCGTGCGCGGCGTGCTGCCGACGCCGCAGTCGACGGTGTTCGATCCCGGTCTCGAGCGTCACGTTCGGCGCATGATTCTCGACGCGTCCGCCCGGGAGCGGACGCGCGGTCAGGTGAACGAGGCGAATCGTCTTCGCTCCGAGGGCCGGATCGGCAAGCGTCCCGAAGCCGAGCTGGCGCCCGCGGACGCATCCTGTCGCGAGACCACGCTGGGGAACTATACGTTGCAGTCGCTGCTCGGGCGGGGTGGCTCGAGCTATGTCTACAAGGCTGAAGACCACCGCAACGGGCAGACCTGCGCGCTCAAGGTCCTCTATTTCCAGCCCGGCGAGCCGGAGGCGTCCGTGCGCGAGAAGCTGGCCCGATTCCGCCGTGAGGCGGAGCTCGCGAGCAAGCTCGACCATCCGAACCTGGTCGGGGTCGGCGCTCTCGAGCAGGTCGGCTCGTGGTACCACATCCCGATGACTCTGGTCGAGGGCCCGTCGCTGGCCCAGTTGCTGGAGGCGCGGGCGGCGGGGACGGCGACCGACCTCGGGGCGCTGATCGCGGCGCTCGGCGACGTCGCGCGCGGATTGCACTACGCCCACTGCCAGGGAGTCATCCATCGGGACGTCAATCCGCGCAACATCCTGTTCTCGGCCGCGGGACAGGCGGCGCTGGGGGACTTCGGGGTGGCGCGGCCGCTGGAGGCCGCGGGGGGGCTCACCGGTCAGAAGGTCGTGTTGGGCTTGATCGGCTATGCGGCCCCCGAGCGGCTGGTGTCCGAAGCCAAGGCGGACGTGCGCAGCGACGTCTACAGCCTCGGTGTCGTCCTGTACGAGATCCTGACGGGCCGATTGCCGTTCACCGACACCCATGCGGCGCAGTTGTTGCCGAAGATCCAGCGCGGCGACTTCCCCGCGCCGCGCGCGTTGGCTCCCGACGTGCCCGCGGCGCTCGAGACGGTGGCGATGCGGGCGTTGTCCCGGGATCCCGCGCAGCGGCACGCGTCGGCACTGGAATTTGCGCAGGCCTTGGCCGAGGCGGTGGCGCCGGATGCCGGCGCCGGGGTGCAGGAGAGGGGCGCGGCCGGGCCGGCCGCGGCCCTCGGTCGCGGGTGGCGCGCGGCCGCCATGGCCTTCATCGGTTTCGGGTTCGGCGTTGCCGCCGCCGGGTTCACTCCGGGGGATCGACCCGACCCGGCCAGGGCGGCCGAAGCGCGCGTGGCCTCCGCCTTCCGCTCCCTCGAGGGCGCCCGCGAGGCCGGCGCCTACACCGCGGCTCGCACGGCGTGCGAGGAGGCGCTCCGGCACGCCTCGGCCGACGTCCCCGCGCTCGCGCTGGGCTTCTGGCGTGGGCGGCTTCACGAGGAACGCGGCGAGGTTGCCGAGGCTTCGCGCGAGTACGAACTCGCCGTGGGGGGCGCGCAAAGGAACGATGCGCTGCTTCGATTCGGCCTGCTCCAGTTCTTCGCGGGGGAACGCCACGGCGCCGGCGAACTCGCGGCGCAACACCGGAACTCGGCGTCGCGCGCCTTCGACCTGCTCGCGCGCGAGCGGAGCGAGACCTGGGACGGGCGCTTCGCCCTGGGGATGCTGGCGGTGCTCGGCGGCGACGGCGATTCCGCCATCGCCGCGTTCCACGAGCTCGCCCGAACCCAGGCCGATCTCGTCGAGCCCGCCCTCATGGAGGCCTGGGTGGCCCTGCGTCATGGCGCGCCCGCCACTGCCGGCCCGATCCTGGAAACCCTGGTGCCGCGCGCGCCGTTCCACCCCTGGGTGCGTTTCGCGGCCGCGATCGCGCGCCTGGAGTCGGGCCAGGCCGGCCGGACGGCGGAGTTGCTCGAGCCCGCGCGCACGCTCTGGCCGGCAGCGGTGGAGTCCCGCCTGCTGCTGGCGCG
>ORJL011774460.1_pt1 | contig 18249 bp, 16 predicted proteins | sample 1779941 | NCBI WGS metagenome assembly ORJL01 (sample SAMEA104232317, study PRJEB22302) | groundwater metagenome | biome: forest; feature: aquifer; material: groundwater | place: USA | collected 2011-08-07 | depth 5.8 m | reverse complement strand
TAGATATTGTGCTGGGCCCGGAGATGAAATCGACCGGCGAGGTGATGGGGATTGGCGCCACGATCGGCGAGGCTTTTGCCAAGTCGCAGATATCCGCCAACCAGAAACTGCCGAAGGAAGGCCAGGTTTTTTTAAGCGTGCGCGATGAGGACAAAAGGGAGATCGTTTCTATCGCCAAAAGGCTTGAGCGTTTGGGGTTCTCGTTCGTTTCCACCCGCGGGACGGCCAGGACATTGCGTACGCATGGCATCACGGTGCAGGAAGTCGGCCGCTACGACCAGGGGCAGGGCGACGTGCTGAACTTGATGACCCTGATCAAGAAAAACGAGATCGCCCTTGTTGTAAATACGCCTTCGGGTGAAGACAGCCAATATGACATGCGCTCTATCCGCGCGGCGGCGATCTTGCACAATATTCCCTGTATCACGACGATCCAGGGCGCGCGCGAGGCGGTCAACGGGATGGAGACATGTAAGGGGAAGGAGCTGACAGTGCAGTCGCTTCAAGAGTATTATAGTGTTGGGGGGAATGTGTCATGTGCGGTATCATAGGCGTTGCCAATCACAAAGATGCGGCGCAAATAGCCTTTTTAGGTTTATACGCCCTTCAGCATCGGGGCGAGGAAGCCGCCGGTATCTGCACGTATGACGGCCGCAACGTTCATATCGTCAAAAATACCGGCTTGGTAGCGGACGCCTTTAACGAGCAATCGATGCGGGAGCTTAAAGGTCAGTCGGCCATCGGCCACTGCCGTTATTCGACGACGGGTTCCAGCAACGTCAAGAACGCCCAGCCTTTTTTGGCCACTCATAAAAATAAAGGCATCGCCGTGGCCCATAACGGCAACCTGACCAATACCGAGGCTTTGTACAAGAAACTGGAAGAAGAAGGAGCTATTTTTCAGACGACGATCGATTCGGAGATCATTGTGCATCTTTTGGCCCGCAGCCGTAACGGTGATACGAAGAAATGGTTCCGAGATGTCCTGACGCAGCTGCAGGGGGCGTTCTCTCTGGTATTCCTGGTTGAGGACACCATTGTCGGCGCGCGTGATCCTCAGGGGTTCCGTCCGTTGTGCCTGGGTCAGATCGATGACAGTTATATCCTGGCCAGTGAGACTTGCGCGCTGGACCTTATCCACGCCAAATTTATCCGTGAGATCGAACCCGGTGAGATCGTTTTCATCAAGGGCAAGACGATCGAATCCATTTTTCTCCCTCATAGCACGAGCGCGCGGCGGGCGCATTGTATCTTTGAATACGTTTATTTTGCCCGGCCTGACAGTGATATATTTGATGATAATGTTTATAGCGTGCGCAAAAGATTAGGCGCGCAACTGGCCAAAGAACATCCCGCGCAGGCGGATTTTGTGATGGCGATCCCCGATTCGGGTAATTACGCCGCGATAGGTTATTCCAACCAATTGGGGCTTCCGCTGGAGGTGGGCATCATCCGCAACCATTATATCGGCCGGACGTTCATCCAGCCGACGCAATTTTTGCGGGATTTCCGCGTGCGTGTCAAATTGAACCCGATCCGCAGCGTCCTTAACGGGAAACGGATCATTGTTGTTGAGGATTCCATTGTGCGCGGGACGACCTCGCGAAGCCGCGTGCAGGAATTGCGTAACGCCGGCGCCAAGGAAATTCATCTGCGGATCAGTTGTCCGCCGATCAAGTCGCCGTGTTTTTACGGGATCGATTTTCCCAGCAAGAAAGAGCTGGTCGCGTCCAACAAAACCGTTAAAGAGATCGCGGACTTCTTGAAAGTCGATTCGCTGGAGTACTTGAGCCTGGAGGGGATGCTCTCCGTCGTTAAAAATTCCAAGGACTTTTGTCACGCCTGTTTCTCGGGGCAGTATCCGGTGGCGATCCCAAAGAATAAAAGCAAATATTTGCTGGAAGGGTCAACGAAAAAATGAGCAAATTTATTTTTATTACCGGCGGGGGTGTTTCCAGTTTGGGCAAAGGCATCGCGGCCGCTTCTATCGGGAAGCTTCTGGAGGCGCGGGGCTTGAATACGACGATCATTAAATGTGACCCCTACCTTAACGTCGATCCGGGCACGATGAACCCTTATCAGCACGGCGAGGTCTACGTGACCGACGACGGCGCTGAGGCCGATCTGGACCTGGGGCATTACGAGCGTTTTACCAACGCGCATATCACCAAGGATTGCAATATCACCACCGGCAAGGTCTACCACACGGTCATTACCAAAGAACGCCGCGGCGATTATCTGGGCAAGACCGTGCAGATCATCCCGCACATCACTGATGAGATCAAGCGCTGTATCAAGAAGGTGTCCAAGGAAAAGGACGTCGATGTGACGATCGTTGAGATCGGCGGGACTGTTGGCGATATCGAAAGCTTGCCATTCCTGGAGGCCATCCGGCAGATGCGCTGGGAATTGGGTGAATTTTACGCGCTGGATATCCATGTGACGTTGCTGCCTTATATCAAATCCGCCGGTGAACAAAAAACAAAACCAACGCAGCACAGCGTCGGACGTTTGCGGGAGATCGGGATCGCTCCGGATATTCTGTTGTGCCGCACGGAAAGGCATATCAGCAAAGAAGAGCGTGACAAGATCGCGCTTTTTTGTAACGTGGACCGTGACGCGGTCATCGAAGCGCCGGATGTCAAATATATTTATGAGGTCCCGCTGTCATTTCTCAAGGGGAACCTGGATGATTTGATTTTGAAGAAATTGCATCTTAAAAGCGAGGAGAGGGATTTGAAGGATTGGGAGAGTCTGGTGATCAATCGCTTGCGCAACCCCCAGAAAGAATTGACGGTTTGCGTCGTCGGGAAATATATCGCCCTGCAGGATGCCTATAAATCCATTTATGAAGCCCTGGTGCACGGCGGGATCGCCAACAACACGCGCGTGCACATCGTCAAGATCGATTCCGAGGACGTGAAAAGCAATACCGTTGAACGGCTTTTGTGCGGGGCGCAGGGGATCCTGATCCCCGGAGGGTTTGGCGATCGCGGTATCGAGGGAAAGATCCGCGCGGTGCAGTACGCGCGCGAGAAAAATGTTCCTTTCTTCGGCATTTGCCTGGGCATGCAGGTGGCGTGCATCGAATTCGCCCGCAATGTCTGCGGTTTGAAAGACGCGAACTCGACGGAGTTTGACAAGGGGAACGCGCATCCGGTGATCTCTTTATTGCAGGAACAAAAACATGTCCGGAATTTAGGCGCTTCGATGCGGCTGGGGTCGTATCCGTGCAGGATCTCCAAGGATTCTAAAAGCCTTCACGCTTATAAAAAGGAGAATATCACGGAGCGTCACCGGCACCGGTATGAATTCAATAACGCGTATAGAAAACAGTTTGAGAAAAGCGGCATGGTCTTCTCCGGGGTCAACACAAGCCACGATCTGGTGGAAATCATCGAATTGCCCATTCACCCCTGGTTCGTGGCGTGCCAGTTCCATCCGGAGTTCAAGTCCAAACCCGACCGGGCGCATCCGTTGTTTCGGGAGTTTGTCAAAGCATCGCTTGAAAATAGCAAGAAAGATTAGCATTAAATCCGAAGCACGAAATTCGAGACAATATGGAAATTGGTTACGTATGAAGGTTAGAAAAGGTTAGAAAAGGTTGGAAGAGGTTTGAAAAGGTTACAAGAGGAAGAACGTTGCAAAGGGTTGCAACAAAAGCAATCTCAAGAAACTTCTAACGTTTTCCAACGTCTTCCAACCTTTTGCAACTTTTTTTAACTTTTAAGATTTATTTCGTGCTTTGGATTTCGTATTTTGATCACGCGCGGGTGGTGAAATGGTAGACACGTACGTTTGAGGGGCGTATGGGGCAACCCGTGGAGGTTCAAGTCCTCTCCCGCGCACTTAATATCGCGGAGAGTTCTCCTGCCTTTTCTGTTAAGTTGAAGGCAGGACCCCGCTTACAATGATGGTAAAATAAAGAAAAAGCGGGGAAGTCTCTCCCCGCGCACCATCTCGCCTGCAACAAATTTATTATGGAAAAGGCGAGATGTTGTCCCGAGCGGTGATTAATAAATATCAGCCGCGAGGGATTAATCTGGGGAGAGTTCTCCCTCGTCACTGAATTTAAACAAGGGTGACTCGGGACTGCGTCCTTCGGCATAAATGCCTCAGGACTTGAAGTCCTCTCCCGCGCATTCTCCTTCGCTCAAATGTTCCGTCACTTCGTTCCTTCACGTTTGAGCTTCGGAGAATGTTCTGTGAAGCTCAACACGAAGTGAGCATTAGCGAGCGAAGTATTGAGCGTAGCAGAACATCAAGCTAATATAGAATCTATGTCGAAAGATATCAAAATTAACGCCAGCATCCTTTGCGCCGATTTCACGAAGTTAGGTGATGAGATCAAGCGCTGCGAGGATGCCGGTGTCGACATACTGCACATTGATGTGATGGACGGCCATTTTGTCCCGAACATCACCGTTGGGCAGATCATTGTCCAGACGGTCCGTTCTGTTACCAAGCTCCCCATCGAAGCCCACCTGATGATCGAATACCCTGGCATGTACATCGATTCTTTTGCCGAAGCCGGGGCGGATATCATTTCCATCCAGGCGGAGTGTTACGGGCAACTGCGGCCCCAATGCCGTGAACTCGGACAATTCCCCAAAGAAGTCGATTCGATCGACGCGGCCAAAGCTCGAAAAGACATCCTGCGCATCAAGGAAAAAGGGAAGAAGGCCTTTATGGTCATCAATCCCGGCACGCCTTTGTGCGTCGATGCCCTCTTGAACGATCTTGACGGTGTCATGATCATGTCGGTCAACCCCGGGTTCGCGCGGCAGAAATTTATGCCGGCGGCCATCCCCAGGATCGAAAATTTGCGCCGGAAATTCAGCGGCGATATCGAGGTCGACGGCGGGGTCAATGAGACGACCGCGCCCGAGGCGATCAAGGCCGGGGCCAATATCCTGGCTACGGCGAGTTATTTTTTCGGCGCGGACAAGCCCCATGAGGTCGTCAAATATTTAAAGAGTTTGGGCGAGCGCGGATAAAACATAGTATACTTATGATGATGAACACGCCACCTTCACGTCGCCAGGGACAGACCGCCATGGAGTACCTGCTCCTGTTGGGGATCGTGGTGGCGCTGGTCATGGTGGCCTTCAAGACGCAGTTACCCCGCACCAGAGAATCCGCCAATGTTTATTTCAACCGCGTCTCGCTGGATATTATAGGCAATCCGAACCCCTGCGGGGACGGGTTGTGCTGCCCGTTTTTTGAAGATGAGGCGAGATGCCCTCCTGATTGCGGCCTCGGTAGTGGTGGCCGGATCGAGTGTCCCGGGGCCGTGTGCACCAACCCGTTTGACCCGACGAATTATTCTGTGTGCTCCGGTTCTGCTGCGGGATTAATCGCCAGCGAGGACTGGGCGCTGGTGCCTAACGGCGGGTGCACGGGGGGCAAATGCGAATATGAATGCAATTCCGGGTACATGCCTTCGGTTTCGGGTGATACGTGCGTACCGGTGGTGTGTTCGGGGGCGGCGGGATTTGCCAACGCGACGATGTGCTCCGGCGACAATACGGGCATAACGGTGCCAACGGCGTGGAGCGTGGTGCCCAACGGCGGATGCACGTCCGCCAAATGCGAATATGAGTGTAATCCCGGTTATTACCAGGCATCGAGCGTTGACTGTGTGCTGGCGGAATGCGTTGGCTCAGGTTTCGGTGGCGCCACTATTTGTCCCGGGGACGGCGTCGGATTGACGACGAGTGTCCTGCGCACGCTTGTTTCAGCCTGCAGTTTTCCGGACGGCACTGACCCGAAGTGTCAATATACTTGCGATGCTCCCGGAGCTGTGATCTATGGTGGTGCATGTTGCGTCCCGGGGTGCCCCATTGGTAGTTGCGGCCCGGGACAGAACGACGGCTGCGGCGGCACGATCGATTGTCCCGCGTGCTGCGGTAACGGGTCCATTGACGGGGCTGAAGAATGTGATTCCCCCGGGCCCAATCCCAGCGGATTTACCTGCGCGAACCGCGGGTTTACGGGTACAGGAGGTCCGTTAATGTGTTACAGTCCTTCTTCCGCAAGCCCGTGTACGTTCGATACCATCAACTGCTGCAACGCGGTCAACGGTACCTGGGGTGGGCCCTATACCAACGACGGCAGTGTGTGCGGACAGTATTCGGCTTGCCAGCAGCGGCAGATCGGGGTATGCAGTGCCACCTGTGGCGGGACCTGTACCAGCGGTTCGCAGTACCAGTATGTGGCCTGCGGCACGGTCGTTGGTGGATGGAGCGCTTCGGCTACGAGCGCGTGCAGTGTTTCCTGCGGCGGTGGGACCCAGACGGAAAACAGGGTCTGCAATAATCCTTCGCCGGCCTGCGGCGGGGAATGCCAGCGCTGGGACGGATCGTACACAACGCCGAGCAACCGCACCGATACCCGGACGATAAGTTGCAATACGCAGGAATGTCCTGGTCCGGCGGTTTATCAGTGCCCAGCGGTTAGTGGACCGTGCGGAGCCGCGGCGCCTTGTCGAACGGGTGGGCCGAATACGTGTGGTGATTTACAGTATGGTTCCACATGTTATTACACATGTGGGAGCTGTGGCTCGCCCACAGTTTCATGTCCATTGGTTGGTCATTTATATAGCAGTACTCCGGGTACACCTGTCTATCTTTGTCCAGGGTTAGGGTGTGGCGCTGCTCCCCCATGTCAGTCAGGCTCTTTTGGAACATGCCAAGGCGCTTTAGGTTATAGTTCGACATGTACGTATAGTTGTGGAAGTTGTGGCAGCGGGACAAGATCGTGTGCTTTTCAGGGATATTTAGGTCCTTAGAAAGGCAGCAGGAAAGGCAGTAGAAAGGCAGTAGACGTTGTATGTAAGTTATCTTATGCCAATATGATACATATAAAATATGGGTATAGAGAATTTTAAAACTATCGACCATGGACCAAGCCGCTCCGGGAGTGTCCGGGCGACCGTTTACCCGTAATTTTGTGCTATTCTAAGACATATTGAATAGTCAATTCATTTGACAATCCAATGGATCCGTGTTATATTTTTAGCAAGGAGGTGATACAATGATCACATTGAAGGAAGATACTACACTGGTAGGAGTTTCTGAATTGCGCACGCATATGGAGAAGATTCTCGAGGAGAGCAAAAAACATAAGGTCCTTATTGAGAGGCGTAATAAGCCGGTGGCCGTGATTATGGCGATGGAAGATTACAACAGGATGGAGGAAACCCTGGAGGCCCTGGAAGACTTGGCCCTGGGATATCTGGCCAGAGAGCGGGAATCCGGCTCAAAATCCTCCGACTATTTGGGTATTGAAGAAGTCTTGAAAGGAGTGAAGAAGAAATAGATGTGGCAGATCAAAATCCACCGTCTCGTTGTTGCAGAGGATTTCAAGAAAATACCTTCCTTCGAGCAGAAGCGAATCCTTAAAACTATTCAAAAGAAACTTTTAGCGGACCCCGAAGCCTATGGAAAGCCTTTGCGGGGCGAATTCAGCGGTTATTGGCGGTTACGCATAGGGGATTATCGGGTTGTTTACAAGATACGCAAAGACGAGGTCCTGGTTTATGTTATTAAAGTTGGCATTCGCCGGGATGATCAGATTTACCGGGAGCTGTTGTCGAGATTAAAGCAAATAAGGATAAGGGGTCAAGTCTCAGGGTAAGGGTAAAAGGACAGCCCGCCAAAATCTTTGATTTTGGCGAGGTCTCGCCCAAATGTTATTTTGTGCAGAATCCCCAGACACATGCCGTGACCTGTCCATGTAAATCATTCTCTTTGGATCGATAGTTCGGGGGCTAGGCATTTATTATTTCGAAAATCGAAATTATTTATTCGTAATTATTGACAAATATTTCGAATTATGGTATATTTATTTTGGAATTGCAGAGGTTTCTATGAAAATGAGAATAGTTAAAAAACGGCTGTTGGCATCCCCTGGCGAACTTCAAATCGCCCCGGACGAGCCGGTCTTTACGACCGGGGTTGTTTGCCGGCTTTTGGACATGCCTGTTTGGGTCCTCAAGCAGTTGGATGTCGAAGGGATTGTAAGCCCTCCCAGAAAGAAACCGGCGAAAGCACGGCTTTACTCTCAAAACGAATTACAATTGGTGCAACATTGCTGGTATTATTTGGAGAAGCATAACGTGAAGATCAGCGGATTGAAGGTCATTTTGCAGATGGAGCAAGGGACGTTCAAGAAGGAATAAATTTTTTTGCTCAGAGATTAGCAATCATATTATTGGAGTGCCAGATGTCTGGATAAGATGGAGGATAAAATGATTAATTTCGAAAAGTTTACGCAAAAAAATCAGGAAGCCCTGCAGCGGGCGGTGGAGCTTGCGACGGCTTTGGAACATCAGCAGATCGAGTCGGAGCATTTACTGTATGCTTTGCTTAAGGAAGAAGGCGGGATCATTGCCACGATCCTAAGCCGCGCGGGAGTCGAGCCCGGCGTGTTCTTGGCGAAGCTGGAAAAAGAATTTGAAAAAAAGCCGAAAGTCCAGAACGCGGGCCAGCCTTTTTTGTCCAGCAACTTGGACAAAGTCATCACACAGGCGCAAAAAATCGCTTCCGGGATGAAAGATGAGTATGTGGCTCAGGAACATATTCTTTTGGCGTTTTTTGCGGAAGATGGTATCATCAGCCGTGAGTTAAAAAGTCACGGGATCACTCGAGAAGAGATAGCGAAGATCATCCAGCAAATGCGGGGAGGACAGCGCGTGGTAGACAGCAATCCTGAAGATAAATATCAAGCCTTGGAGAAATACGGACGGGACCTGACGGCCCTGGCCCAGGAAGGCAAGCTGGACCCGGTCATCGGCCGCGACGAGGAAATACGCCGCGTGGTGCAGGTCCTTTCCCGCCGCACGAAAAACAATCCGGTCTTGATCGGTGAACCGGGTGTGGGGAAAACGGCGATCGTTGAAGGGCTGGCCCAGCGGATCTATATGGAAGACGTCCCCGAAGGATTGAAGAACAAAAAGGTCGTGACCCTGGATATGGGCGCGTTATTGGCAGGGGCGAAATTTCGCGGGGAATTCGAGGAGCGGTTAAAGGCTGTTTTGAAAGAGATCGAATCCAAAGCTGGGCAGATCATCCTTTTTATTGATGAGCTGCACACGATCGTCGGCGCGGGCAGAGCGGAAGGCGCTATCGACGCGTCCAACATGCTTAAACCCGCTTTGGCGCGCGGGATGCTGCGTTGTATCGGCGCGACGACGCTTGATGAATATCGAAAATATATCGAGAAAGACGCGGCCCTGGAAAGACGTTTCCAGCCGGTCCTGGTGGAGGAACCCAGCGTCGAAGATACCATCGCCATTTTGCGCGGGTTGAAAGAAAAATATGAAGTGCATCACGGGGTGCGCATCCAGGACGCGGCGATCATCGCGGCCGCCACTTTATCGGACCGTTACATCACCGAAAGATTTCTTCCTGACAAAGCCATTGATCTTATCGATGAGGCGGCCTCGCGGCTGCGTATCGAGATCGACAGCATGCCGCAGGAGCTCGATGTCAACGAGCGCAAGATCCGGCAACTCGAGATCGAACGCCAGGCGTTGAAAAAAGAAAAAGACGAAGCCTCGAAAGAACATTTGAAGAAATTGGAAAAGGACCTTGAGGGCCTTAAGGAAGAGAATAAGAAACTGCGCTTGAAGTGGCAGGGGGAAAAAGACCTGATCGGCAAGATCCGCAAGGTCAAGGCGGAGATCGAGCAGAGAAAACAGGAAGGCGCCAAGGCGGAAAAAGAGGGGGATCTCGATAAAGCGGCCGAGATCAAGTACGGCATTTTGGTCAATCTGGATAAAGAGTTAAAAACTTTGAACACGCAGTTGGTCAAGCTTCAAAAAGAGGGGTCTTTGCTCAAAGAAGAAGTCGACGACCAAGATATCGCCGAGGTTGTGTCCAAGTGGACCAAGATCCCGCTTTCTAAATTGATGGAAGGGGAGACTGAAAAACTGATCCATATTGAAGCTGCTCTTAAAGAGCGTGTCGTGGGACAGGACGAGGCCATTGATCTGATCGCCAACGCGATCCGCCGGTCCCGAACCGGTTTAGCGGATCCTAACCGTCCGATCGGTTCGTTCATTTTTGTCGGCCCCACCGGCGTGGGAAAAACTGAACTGGCCAAATCGCTGGCATGGTTCTTGTTCGACGATGAGAACGCGATGGTTCGTGTTGACATGAGCGAATATATGGAACAGCACAGTGTGGCCCGTCTTATCGGCGCACCGCCGGGTTATGTCGGGTATGAAGAAGGCGGCCAATTGACCGAGGCCGTGCGCCGGCGTCCGTACGCGGTCATCCTTTTTGATGAGATCGAGAAGGCGCATCGCGAGGTCTTTAACGCGTTTCTGCAGATCCTTGATGACGGACGTTTGACCGACGGCCAGGGCCGCGTGGTCAACTTTAAAAATACCGTCATCATCATGACCTCCAATGTCGGGTCAGAGTTGATCGCGGACATCGAAGACAAAGAACAGATCGAATCGCGTATCCGCATGGCTTTAAAGGAACGGTTCCGTCCGGAATTCCTCAACCGCGTCGATGAGGTCGTCGTTTTCAACCGTTTGAAGAAAGAAGACATCCGCAAGATCGTGGATATTCAGTTGCGCGCCCTTGAGGAGCGCCTGAAGAACCGCAACATCACCATTGAATTGACCGGTAAGGCCAAAGACCATCTGGCGGAAACCGGTTTCGACGCCGTATACGGGGCGCGTCCCTTGAAACGGGTCGTCCAAAGATCCATCCAGGACCCGATCGCCCTTAAATTGCTCAAAGGAGAACTCGAGGGCAAAGGCCACGTTCAGGTTGATTACGGCAAGGGAGATTTTGTCTTTAAGGTCAATGGACACTCCTCTAAAAATTAGCTGCCCCACGTGTGTTTTTTTACGAGTTTTCGCTTGATTCCCTCTGGAACTCAATGCTAATATGACAAAGTCCCAAAGAGTTCCAGGCGTTTGATTAGTTTGATTAAGATCATGAATGTTTTTGGGCGGTTGAGGATCGCCGGATCTGACATCCCTGTGTTCAGGGGTAGTCTTAATTTATAAAATGTTGCCTTTGCAAAATATTTTTACAAAAAATAAGACCGTGGCGCTTGCCCTGTGGACGACGATTGCGGCCCAAGCCCTAGCCTTTATTGTGTTCACGACAATTGAATTGGGCAGGGCCCGGTGGGACCTAAGGCAGGACGTGGCGGTATTGGCCGATGTTGCCGGGCACAGTAGTGCCATGGCTTTGCTCCTTGATGACCGGAAAAGAGCCGCGGACAGCCTGCGGGCGCTCAAGGCAAATAAACACGTCGCTTCATCTTGTACTTACACCGTAAAAGACCAGATCTTTGCCAGCTATAAAAGAGATGATGTCCTTGTGGAGTGCTCTTCCGCGCCAATGTCGGAAGGATATGCCTACCAAAATGGGTTTTTGCTTTTGACCAGAGCGCTATGGATAGAAAAAGACCGCTGGGGTACGATCTTTATAAAATATGACCTGCGGGAGCTGGATAACCTGTTAATGTGGCATGTGGGGATTTTCTTCGTTATCATACTTTTTTCTTCGTTGATCGCTTTTTTTATAACTTCCAAAATAAGGGTAGGGGAATAGATGAAAGGAATGCGACCATGAACATGCGCAAGGAATTCATGAATAACAAAGTCGGGGGTGTTGCTTTGCTGGCGGGATTATTGTCTTTGGTATGTGCCAGCCCGCTTCTCGCTCAAATGAACGAAGCTGAACAGATCGAGCGGATCAACAAATTTTACAAAAAAGAGATCAAGCCGATCTTTCAGAAGAAGTGTTTTGATTGCCATTCCAATTATACTCGGTATCCCTGGTATTATAAATTGGGATTGGGAAAGGATATCATTGATGATGATATCCGTGAAGGCAAGATCCGTATGGATATGTCGCGTGATTTCCCTTTTACCCTGCAGGGATCTCCCAAAAGGGACCTGGAGCTTATTGCGCATGTCATCAGGCAGGACAGCATGCCGCCGGGCCGTTATAAAATGTTGAATTGGGACAAAGGCCTGGATCAAAAAGAAAAGAATCGGATCCTGGACTGGGTCAGTCAGAGCACGCAAATATTGGACAGCATTGAAGGGGGAGACGCGGTCAAGGCCGCGGCCAAGGAGCCGATCCTCCCGTTGCCGCTCAAGGTGGACCTGGATCCTGCAGTGGTCGAACTTGGCAAGAAGCTGTTCCACGACCCGCGTTTCGCGCGTGATAACACCGTTTCCTGCGCGCGCTGTCATGACCTGGGCCTGGGGGGAACGGACCAGCAACAATTTTCGATAGGTGTGGGAGGACAGATGGGCGACTTTAATTCGCCTACTGTTTTTAACAGCGGGTATAATTTCAAACAGTTTTGGGATGGACGTGTCGATACGTTGGAAGAACAGGTCGACGGCCCCATGCATAATTTAAAGGAAATGGGAACATCGTGGGAGGACCTGCTGGCCAAGATCAAGGATGACCCTTATTATCAGCCGACCTTTGTTAAATTGTATTCTGACGGGATGAACAGTACCAATATCAAGAACGCCATCGCGACCTTTGAGCGTTCATTGGTCACCGCGAATTCGCCTTTTGACAAGTATTTACGCGGCGATGAGAACGCGATCACGGCCGAGGAAAAGGAAGGTTATAAATTGTTCAAGGCGTACGGCTGTATTTCCTGCCATCAAGGGATCAACATCGGAGGAAATCTTTTCGAAAAGATAGGCGTTATGGGTGATTATTTCGCGGACCGCGGGACGCCGATCGTTAAGGCGGACTATGGCCGATTTAATGTGACGGGCCGGGAACGGGACAAATTCAAGTTCAAAGTCCCGACGCTGCGGAACATCGCGTTAACGCAGCCGTATTTCCACGACGGTACGGTGGAAACCCTGGAAGAAGCTGTCAATGTCATGGCGAAGTATCAGTTGGGGCGCTACCTGTCGGAAGATGAGGTGCAAAAGATAGTCAAATTTTTGCATACCTTGACCGGTGAGTACGAAGGAGAGCCTTTGGATCAAATAAAATGAAATGGCTCCGTTTTATATTATGGGGATTGGCGGCGGGCCTTGTGCTTTTGTTCCTGTTCACGCAGACGCAGTCCGTTGATATTGAACAGCACCATCGGACGGAACTGGAGTTGCGCCGCCTCAAGCAGTTGAATGTCGCCCTCAACGAAGAGATTCTCAAGATCCGCTTCTCTTTGCTCACCACCTACGATCAGCTAAACCGTATCCTCAATGATACCAACGAAGTCACCGAGAACATGCGCTATATTGCCGTTGGCGTTCTTCAGCAGGGCAATGTCATGTTCAACCAGGACTATGAGCTCTATGAGCAGCTGATCAAAGAAAAGGAAATGCTGCTTGATGATTTCAAGTCGGAAAACGCGAAGCTGAACAATTCATTGCAGTACTTTCCTTCGGCGACCATCCGTGCGCGTGAAATAATGGGCACGATCGAAGGGGAGGACCTTATCAAAGCGGATATCCGCAAGCTTTTTGAAGAGATCCTGATCTACAGCCTTTCTGACGAAGAATCTTCAAAGACAAGGATACAGGGGCTCATCGATGAGCTAAGAGACGCGGGTGAAAAGCTGGCGCCGGAGAAAAAGACCTTTCTTTTGGGCGCGTTATCGCACGCGCAGATCATTATTTCCAAAAAAAGTGAAGTTAACAGCATTCTCGCCGATCTTCTGAATATGCCCGTTTCGCAGCGGATCGACGATATGATCAATTCCTATAATGTTTTCTTCGACCGGGAGCTGGAAAGCGCGAAAATGTATCGCGCGTTCTTGCTTTTGTTCTCTCTGTTCTTGCTGGCGGGCATTTTTATGGTCCTTTTCCGGTTGCGCAAAACAGCCAGCGCTCTCGCCGTTTCCAACACGGACCTGCGCAAGATGTACGCTGACCTTCAGACGACGCATAAAAAGCTTGTGGCAACGCAAGATCAATTGTTCCAGTCTGAAAAGTTGAAAGTCGTCGGACGGCTCGCCAGCGGTGTCGCCCACGAAGTCAAAAATCCTTTGGCGATCATGCTTCAGGGGATCGAATATATCACCAAAAAAATCCCGAAGGACAACGCGCAGGTCAATGAGGTGTTGCGGGATATTGTCAACGCCGTGCACCGCACCGATAACGTCATCAAGGGGATGCTGGATTTTTCCCGATTGTCCAAGCTGGCGATCGAGCCGAAGAATATCAATGGCATCATCGAGGCCTCGATTCACCTGGTGAAGCACGAATTTGACCAGCATCAAATATCCGTCGTGAAGGAATTGGACTCCGAACTTCCCATGGTCAAGGTGGATGGCAACAAGATGGAACAGGTTTTTGTTAATATTATACTAAACGCTATTCAGGCGATGTTAAAAGGTGGCAAGTTGACCGTCAGGACATATAAAAGGATGATGACCAAGGACGATCTGGGTGTTGGCCAGAGAGAAGAGGATCCCTTTGCGGTCGGAGACACGGTTGTTTTTACGGAGATCACGGACACGGGGACGGGCATTCCGGCAGAGATCATGGGCAAGATATGGGAGCCATTTTTTACGACCAAAGGTGGCAGCGGTGGCACAGGACTGGGGTTATCGATCATAAAAAATATCGTCGAGATGCATAACGGCAGGATCTTTATTGAGAACGAGCCGCAGGGCGGCGTCAAAACGACTGTAATGCTCAAAGCATAAAATGTAAACAATAACGGAGGGGAATCCCAATGACTAAGAAAAAGATTCTTTTGGTCGATGATGAGGAAAGTTTGTGTCGTGTCTTGAAGTTGAATTTGGAAGAGACCGGTGACTATGAAGTCAAAACGGAAACTCACGGTTCCCGTGCTTTATCAATTGCCCGCGCGTTCCAGCCGGATCTGATCATCCTGGATTTTGTGATGCCCGACATCGATGGTGGGTCATTGTTGAACCAATTGAAGGGGGATGAAGCCACAAAGAATATCCCGGTCATCTTTTTGACGGCCATTGCTTCCAAGGAGGATTCCGAGGAGAATGTCATCTGCGGACATTTTATTCTTGCCAAGCCGGTCCCGTTTGATAAATTGGTCCAAAGCATCGAGGAAAAGATTGCCGCGGGTGGTTAAGATCAGGTAAGTACGCCCCAGAAAACATTTTAGCAATTTGATCCTGCCGGCCTCCCTTTTTCAATTCAGGTTCTTTCAAGATAGAAAACCGGGACTTTCCAATGGTAGAATCCATCAAAATCTTGATCGTCGATGATGATCCCGGTATACGCCTCGCCCTGCATGACTTTCTAACCCAGAACGGATTCCTGGACGTAACGGCCGCCGCCAATGGTTACGACGCCTTGGTATATCTACGTTCCAACACCCCTCAGTTGATCATCTCTGATATCACCATGCCGCAGATGGACGGGTACGCGCTGGTCCAGGCTTTGCACCAGGACAGCCGTTTGAGCTCGATCCCGGTCATTGTCCTGACCGGCCGCGGTGAGATGGTTGAACTCTTTAAAATGGCGGAAGTCTATAATTTTTTGCTCAAACCGGTCGAACCGCACGCGTTGCTGGAAATGATCCACCGGGTCCTGGGGAAGGGGGTCGCCACACAAGACCCCAGCTCCGAGAATTTCATCAACAAGATCGAGAAAATGGAAGATATTCTGACCAAGAACAAATCCAGGGACCCTTCCCTGAAAAATTCTTTGGACCAGCTCAAGAAGATCATCAAGAAACCCAAATGACGATCCGGGAATACCGCCCCGCGGACCGCGACGCCGTGCGGGAGATCAGTTATGTGACCTCGCTTGAAGGCCGGGCTCATGATTTTATGGACGCTCGGGAAGCCGTTGAAGACGCGCTATCGGCTTATTTTACCGATTATATGCCGGGGTCATGTTTTGTCGCCGAGGACGATGGCAAGGTGATCGGGTATCTTTTGGGTACTGATGACGTGAAGGCGATGGAAAAAGTGATGGCCTTGAACATTTTGCCGCGGACTTTCCAGGAAGTTGTTGTAAGGGGAACAATTTTTCGAAGGAAAAATCTACTTTTTGTTTGGAATTATCTGCTGGGCTTTTTCCGCGGAGAATTTTTTCTCACGCGTTTTGACCGTCAGTTCCCGGCTACTTTCCATTTGAACGTTATGGAAGGGTCCCGCGGCCAAGGAGTCGGCACCGGGCTTGTGGAACGCAATCTGTCTTTTTTACGCGGCAAAGGGGTCCGTGGCGTGCACATCGGCACTATGTCGGAGCGGGCCAAAGATTTTTTCGTGAAACTTGGATTTCAGGTATTGCACAGTTCTCGTCGGGGTTATTTAAAATATATTTTGGGATATGATACCCCGTATTATATTCTTGGCAAGAAATTATGAGCTTGATCCAATCCATCAGATATCTGATGGATTGGGAGCTTGAGGATGAACGGTGATCGAATGTTACGCGGCTTACGCGGCCAAAGAAAAATTGCGTCCTTTTCGTTATCCTGAACCTGACCGGTTGCAGCCGAAGGAAGTGTTGGTCAGGGTATCCTATTGCGGTATTTGTCACAGTGACATCCATCTCATCGACAATGACTGGCAAGCCGGCGGATATCCGCTGGTTCCAGGGCATGAGATCATCGGGACCATTGAAAAGATGGGCGCGCAGGTCCGTGGCCTGAGGCTTGGCCAGCGCGTCGGTGTGGGCTGGCAGGCCGGCAGTTGCGGGCATTGCGAGTGGTGCAAGAGAGAAGAAGAAAATTTGTGTCCTGACGACGTGGCGACCGCGCTGGGGCATTACGGCGGGTTTGCTCAAAAAGTCGTTGTGGATGGCCGTTTCGCATTCCCGATCCCCAAGGCACTTCGTTCGGAAAGCGCGGCGCCGCTTTTATGCGGCGGCGTGACGGTCTATTCACCGTTGCGGCGGCTGGTCAAACGTGGCCAGAAGGTCGGCATCATCGGTATCGGCGGCCTCGGGCATTTGGCCCTGCAATTTGCCCGTGCCCTCGGTTATGAGGTCACGGCATTCTCGCATAGCCCGGATAAAGAAATGGAAGCGAAGCGTTTTGGCGCCAAGCGTTTTGTCAGCAGTACGCGCAAAAATGATCTGGCGAAACTGACCAGGTCGTTTGATTTTATTTTGGTAACCTCTTACGTGAAGCTGGATTGGACGGCGTATTTGGCAATGTTACGGCCTAACGGCCGGCTTATTGTGGTTGGCGCCGTTAACGAACCGTTGGAGATCCCCTCGGGCGCGATCATTTCCGGGCAGAAAGGTGTCGTTGCCAGCGTCATCGGCAGCCGCCGGATGATCAAGGAGATGCTCAATTTCGCCGCGCGTCACAACATCACGGCCCAGACGGAAGTTTTGCCTTTGGCCCAGGTCAATGCCGCGCTGGACAAGGTGCGGAAAAATAAGGCGCGTTATCGTATGGTGCTGGCAGTACTGTGAAGGGACGTGCTTTTTGGGGCGCAGGAGGATGTTGATTCTTGCCAGAAAAGATGTTAGTATTTTACAAAACTTTTAGGAGGCGACCAAGGTAATAAGGGAAGTTTATGGCTAAAGTACGTAAAAAGATCTTGATGGTCGACGATAATCCGGTGATACAAAGATTGTACCGGCGTATTTTCGAGAACGCGGGTTACGATGTCCAGGAGGCCTATAGCGGCGAGGAGTGCTTAAAAAGTGTTGCCGAGCGGGTGCCGGATATTATTCTTATGGATATCATCCTCCCCGATACCGATGGCAAGGTTGTCGCGCAACAGATCAACGGTCAGGAGAAGATGCGGGATGTCCCGATCATTTTCGTCACTAACACCCTTTCGGCCGAGAAGGACAAAGGATATGAAACCATTACTGTCGGTGGACGTAACTACCGCGCTTTTGCCAAGCCTATCCATGTTTCCAGGCTGATTAGTGTCGTGCGCAAGGAATATAACCGGCATGCGCACGGCGGCCCGCCGACCCCCCGGATCGCGAAATTGAAAACCAGGCCCGAAGCCGGGAAGAGTTAAAGGCTATGCGTTTTTTGGGAGCTGTGCTAGAATACGGCGTTTATAATTTTTAAAAAGGACACGCGAATGAGCGAGCTGGATAAAAATAAATCCGATATCCGCACCAGGGCCGTGCACACGGGTGTTTACAAGGACTCGAGCTATAATTCGGTCACGACACCGATCTATCCGACGTCCACTTTCTATTTCGAAGCCCTGGGTAAGAACAAGGGATATGATTATACCCGCAGCGGCAACCCGACCCGCAGCGCCCTTGAGGAAAATATCGCGGCGCTCGAAGGGGGGGTCGGCTGTTCGGTCACGGCAACCGGC
>ORJL010370357.1_pt1 | contig 18254 bp, 16 predicted proteins | sample 1779941 | NCBI WGS metagenome assembly ORJL01 (sample SAMEA104232317, study PRJEB22302) | groundwater metagenome | biome: forest; feature: aquifer; material: groundwater | place: USA | collected 2011-08-07 | depth 5.8 m | reverse complement strand
TCGACGTCAGGCGGGTAACCGTGAAACCGGAACGATTAGACGTTCTGCAGAACCATTTGCTGCTGGTCTTTACCGGATTTTCCCGGTTTGCCTCGGATATTGCCGCGGTACAAATACAACAGACGCCGAACCGGAAACACGAACTTTCAGCGATGTATCAGATGGTTGCCGAGGCACTTAATATTCTGAATGGCGGCGGAGACATCAACGAATTCGGCAAATTACTGCATGAAAGCTGGCAGCTAAAACGAAGTCTGACAAATAAGATATCCACACCACAAACCGATTCCCTGTATGAAACGGCGCTAAAGGCTGGGGCAACCGGCGGCAAGATGATCGGTGCCGGCGGCGGCGGCTTCATGCTCTTTTTTGTGAAACCGGAACTACAGGCAAAGGTTAAAAAAGTCTTGGACGGTCTACTTTGCGTCCCTTTCCGTTTTGAAAATGCGGGCAGCCAGATAATCTTTTACGAGCCGGATCTATTTTACGGCAAAGCAATCGCGGGAGATTCCGCAACGTGACGCAAAGACTGGACTTGCTGCTGATTAATCCAGGAAGATCGGCTCGCGAACATAATGTACTTGCCTCCTCCCTGTCCGGAATCGAACCACCAATTTGGGCGGGATTGATTGCCGCCGTTGCGCGCCGGCAAGGCTACTCGGTAAAAATATTCGATGCCGAAGCGGAAAATTGGAGTCCGGACGAAACCGCCGGAAAAATTGCTGAAGAACAACCTCTTCTGACTGTCATTGAGGTGTTGGGTGCGAACCCTTCCGCGTCGTCAACGCCTAAAATGACGACCGCCGGAGAAGTGGCCCGGGCACTTAAAAGGAAAGCTCCGCAGATCAAAATCGTTTTCGGCGGACTTCATCCCTCGGCTCTACCTCAACAAACTCTTGAAGAAGAGGCCGCGGACCTTATCTGCAAGGGAGAGGGCTTTTTTACTATCCCCTTACTGCTGGATGCTCTGAAAAACAACAAACCTTACGACAAAATACCCGGTGTGTGGTACAAAGAACACGATAAGATAAAATCTGGACCGCCGGCCACGTTGGTGGATCCGAACCAGTTGCCGATGGCTGCATGGGACCTTTTGCCTATGGAAAAGTATCGAGCACATAACTGGCACTGCTTCGACAGTATCGACCAACGCCAGCCCTACGCCGTCGTTTACACCAGTCTGGGATGCCCGTTTAATTGCAGATACTGCAATATCCACGCCATGTACGACGGTAAAGCCGGAATACGGTTCCGCAGCCCGGAAAAAGTGGTCGAGGAAATCGACTATCTCGTAAAGCATTACAAAGTTAAAAACATTAAATTCCTCGACGAACTGTTCGCTTTGAACGAAGAGCGCGTCATCTACCTTTGCGATCTCATCATTAAAGGCGGATACAACTTGAATATCTGGGCATACGCCAGGGTTGATACCGTCAACGAAAGAATGCTCAAGAAAATGAAGCAGGCCGGCATCAATTGGCTGGCATACGGGTTCGAATCGGCTTCCGGTGAAGTCCGCCGCGGTGTGGCCAAGAAATTCGGTGAAGACGTGGTTTCCCGGGCCGTGGCGATGACGCGGGACGCCGGGATCTACATTATCGGCAATTATATCTTCGGTTTGCCGGACGACAACATGGCAACCATGCGGAAAACGTTGGACATGGCTAAACAGTTCAACTTCGAGTATGTCAATTTCTATGTGGCTATGGCCTATCCCGGTTCACGGCTCTACCTTGACGCCGTAAAGCAAGGAATTACTTTGCCCGAGGAATGGTACGGCTACAGCCAGTACGCAGCAGACACGATACCGCTGCCGACAAAACACGTTTCCGCCGCCCAGGTATTACGCTTCCGCGACGAGGCTTTCAAGGAATACCTAAGCAATCCGATTTACCTTAACATGGTGAAGGAGAAGTTCGGCCCGAAAGTCGTCGAACACATAGAACGAATGCTGACACATGACATCCATCGAAAACTCTTGGAAAACGATACAACTAATTCTGGAGGAAAAGTTGTCAAAATATCGCATTAACTTCGGCGACCTCAAAATAGGGGACACGGCGAAACAGTACTTGCAAAGGGCCGTGGACAGAAACTGGGTTTCCGAATCGATCAACGTAGCCGAATTCGAGCTGAGATTCGCGAGTAAATTCGGCTACAAGCATGCCATCGCTACCAGTTCGGGCACCGACGCCGACCTTTGTGCCTGTGCTTCCCTCTACGATTTCGGGGCGAAAAGAGGCGATGAAATTATTCTTCCGGCCGCATGTTTCGTCTCCTGTGCTAATACTATTCTGGCCGCTGGCTTCACGCCCGTGTTCGTCGACATCGACGTAAAAACTCTGGATATCGACCCGAACAAAATCGAGGCTGCCGTCACAAAGAAAACCAGGGCCATAATGGCGGTACACACAATGGGCAAACCGTGCGAAATGGGCGCCATCATGAAGATCGCAGAGGATCACAAGCTGATGGTAATCGAAGACAGCTGCGAAGCCCACGGTGCGAAGTATAAGGGCAAGTTCATCGGCAGTATCGGCGATATGGGAGCCTTCAGCTTTTACGCGGCCCATGTCGTTGTCGCCGGCGAAGGCGGCATGGTAGTAACGAACAACGACGAGCTTGATAAAGTAGTCCGTTCCGTCAAGTCTCATGGACGTCCATTCGGAAGCATTTATTTCGATTTCGAGCGGATCGGATTCAATTCGAGAATGAACGAATTGACCGCCGCCATCGGTATCGAGGGCGTAGAGCGTTTCGACGAAACTTTCAAAACACGCAAGGACAACTTTTACACGCTGCTTAAATTGACCGAGAACGTACGAGAATACTGCCATTTCCTCGAGGAACAACCCTACGAAACCATTAGCCCTCATGCGTTTTCGCTGGTCCTTAAAGACAAGAAGTATGATGGGCACAAGCTCTACAAGCACCTCGAATCAAAAGGGATCCAGTGCAAAACATTGTTCGGCAGCCTGCCGACCCAACACAACGCCTTTAAATTCCTGGGGCACAAATTTGGCGAATTTCCGGTTTCGGAATATGTCGGAGTTCACGGGCTGCATTTCGGGATGCACCAGTATTTAACGGACGATGATCTGGTCTTCATCGCCGAAACGATAAAAAGTTATTTCAAATAGCCAGCGTTCGGTAAATTTTTGAACACAACCCGACGAATCGCCAAGAACACCGCGATTCTTACAGTCGCCGAGATTGTAACGGCTATTTCCAATCTATTTTTCACTATGTACGTCGCCCGCTACCTGGGGGCTGAAGGTTTTGGCATACTATCCTTCGCCCTGGCATTTACGGCGATATTCGGGGTTATTACGGATTTCGGGCTAAATCAGTTAGCCACCAGAGAAATCGCAAGAAACAACAGCCTGACCCCGAAATACCTGGGCAATGTCGCAACCCTGAAAATCATCCTCGGTGCGATCGCTTTCGGGTTGATCGCACTCACCATAAACCTGATGCATTATCCAGAACAAACGAAAACTATCGTCTATCTCACCGCTCTTTTTATCGTTTTTAACGCTTTCTGCGTGACATTTTATGCGATCTTCCAGGCACACGAAAGAATGGAATTTGTCACCCTCGGGCGCGTCTTGAACGCTATCATGCTGCTAGCCGGCGGCATCTTCGCCGTCGTACTACACATGAGCCTGCCGGCCTTCGCTCTAGTCTATTTCGTAACCAGTTCGATAACGCTGGCATTCGACATCGCAATCTCAATATGGAAGTTCGAAAAACCAAGACTGGAAATCGATCTGGCCTTTTGGAAGCGCACGCTTACTGAGGCTTGGCCTTTCGGTCTCTCTACGGTTTTTACCAGCATCTACTTCTGGATAGGTTCGGTGATGCTTTCCGTGATGAAGGGGGATGAGGTGGTGGGCTGGTTCAACGCGGCCTATAGACTTGTTTTCAGCCTGGCAATTGTCCCCACAGTTTATTTCACGGCGGTTTTTCCGGTAATGTCCAAATATTATGTCACTTCGAGAGACTCTTTAATAATAATAAACGAACGATCCATGAAGTATATGCTTATTCTTGCGATTCCTATCGCAGTCGGGACGAGTCTGTTAGCCGATAAACTGATAAGGATAATATTCGGTTCCGGATATGAAAACTCGATAATCGCCCTCCAACTGCTCGTCTGGGCAGTGGCTTTTGTTTTTGTAAGCTCCGGATTCGCCCGTTTATTCGAATCGTCGAACAGACAAATGCTGGTGACATCTGTAGCCGCGGGCTGTGCTCTTTTAAACGTACTCCTTAACCTGGTACTAATTCCCAAATTCAGTTACATCGGAGCAAGCGTAACTACGATCGTGACGGAATTTACCGCCCTCGCCGTTCTATCAATATGGAGTTCTAGGATCGGATACGGCCTCCCCCCGAAGCAAACGACGATAACGTTGGCGACTACTATAGGTGCGGGTTTGGTGCTCGGTATTTTTGTCTTTTTGTTGAGGAATCTAACCCTTTGGGTACTGGTCCCGATATCATCCTTGCTCTACTTCGGAGTACTGTTTATAATCAAAGGTATTGACGCGCAAGACATCCGGTTACTCAAACAGGTAATTGTCAAAAAATAAGTAGAGATCAGGTAATCCCGAAAGTTATGAACCGCGAGAAACTTCCAACTAAAGAAAAAAGCGAGAAAATGAATCCGACTTATAAACCGCTGGTAAGTCTCGTCACCCCCACCCTGAACAGGGTTAAATACGTCGAAGAACTCATTTTAAACCTTTTAAATCAGACGTATCCGAACATCGAGCATATTATCGTCGACGCTAACTCCACCGACGGCACGAAAGAGATTTTAGCCAGGTATCAGGCTGAACATCCGGGGAGGATCAGATTTATTTCTGAGCCTGACAAAGGTATTGGCGACGCCGTAAATAAAGGATGGCGAATGGCAAAAGGAGAAGTCCTAGGTTGGATTGACGTAGGCGATACGTACCGTCCCGATGCCGTAGGAGCTGTGGTTGAAGGTTTCAGGACGAGCGGAGCCGATGTCGTATTCGGCGGTGGGGACATGGTAAACGAGAAAGGGAAACTTCTCCGAACCTATATCACCAAGGACTTTAGTTTAAAAGATGCGATCAACGACAAAAACCAGATGCATACACCCCCCGCTGCATTTTACAAAAAGGAGGTCATAACGAGATTAGGCTGGGTGACTCCGGATGGCGGCGACACAACAGAACTTCAGATAGCGGTCGGGCAAAAAGGTTACAAGATACAACGCATAGATAAATTGATTTTCAGGATCAGGTTACAGCCCGACAGCGTTACATTTTCTAAGGAAGGCAGGAAACTAGTAAGACTGAATTTTCGTACTGGTTATCTGGTTTGTCGCAAATACGGCGGCAGCAGATTTGCTCCGCGCTGCATGAAGTATTACAGCTTCCTGGTGCTGGACAAATTGCACATCTACGATTTTGTGGTATTAACGGTGCTGCTGCGGCTGAGGAAGAATTCTTTCATAAACCGGCTCGTGACTAAATTAGGAATGGTCACCAACTGACCGGCTTGCCGATCAAACTTGGCCGGTAAACTACCAATGTTTCTGTGCGTAAACTTCTCCCTTCGGTCCCAGGAATGTTGAGAATTGTGCTTTCTCGAGCAGCGATAAAATAGACTTATTTGTCGGCTCGCCATTTACCTCGTGTTGAGCTTCAATCGCTAAACTTAAATAATTGCCAGCCAAAGTTTGATTGGCTCCCTTTAACGCTTCGATTTCGGCACCTTCAATGTTCATCTTTATGAAATTGACTCTGTTGACACCCAGTTCGCTCAGGATGTGATCTAGAGTGTCGACTTCAACCTCTACCGTTTCATACGTTTCTTTCGCCCCCACAAGATTCTTAAATAAGCTGTGGCCGTAATCGAATTGATGTGCGTATAATTTCATCGTGTTTTTTGACGACCAAACCCCTTTCCCAATTATGATAACGTTTGAAAGGTGCCCAGTTACCTTCCTCAGTTCTTTCAGGTTATCAGGGTCGGGCTCTATCGCGATGACTTTACCGGTTTTACCAACCAGTCTTGCCAGTCCGACGGTACACAGCCCTCTGTGGGCGCCGGCATCTACGACAACATCGCCCTTTCGAAATTCATGATACTTTTTATAATAATTGAGGTCATATAACCCGAACCGGTTGAACAGAAACACCTGCCGGTCAAATAACTTTGCCAACGCCTTTTTTAATCTGCCCGCGGGAATCAACTTCGCCAGGCTAGTGATTATTTGATCGCCCTCTTTCATTGAAGGCGATTCCGCGAACGGTGCCTCGCACAAAAAGCTGAGCCTTTGGCAAGCCGACTCGTTAATAAGACCGGGAAGGTCTTCAGGGATACGACACTCACGAATTATTTTACCGATTACTCTGACATGGAACAGCCCGCATCCTCGAAGCGCCGCCCACAACTTGTCGAAGTCAGCGTCAGGAGATGTTGAGTGCGATTTATTGAGTGTAACTATAACTTTAATCGCGCTGTTCCTGCGACATAGTTCTTTCATGTCGTTAAGAACGGCAATCCCGGCACTGTCATAATCTATTTTCACGACGTGAACGGGCGGCCAATTCCTCTTTTTGAAAAAGTCGTCAAGAGAAATCGAACCTGCATTTACCTCTTCATGAGGATTATCTGCATTGCCACCTAAAACACCAGAGGTCACGACTTCTACGTTATCGGGCACTACCTCTACCGATCTTGACGCCGATGTTGGGCCAGTGTCGAACGCATATACACGCCCTGTCGGTGTCACAAAAGCGGCAGCAGCAACCATCAACTCGCCCCGATAGGCACCCACGTCGAGGAATGTCAAACCGGGACCCAGCATCTTTGACAAAAGCGACGAGACGAACTTATCTGATTTGGATGCGTTGATTCCTGATTTCATCGCGCTTTTATATTCCTTTTGGAATAATTACTATTTCTCATAATATTAAATCCGTACTTCTCGTGTTTGCAAAGGCAAGTGCAACTATAGTCTGGTGCCTTTGCGCGATTTATACCAACCGACGTATCTTTTTATGCCTTCTTTCATGCCTACTTCGGGAGTCCAACCCAGTTTACCGGCTGCCTTCCTGATGTCGGCTACTACATCCATGACCTCGTTTTTTCTCTTCAAATTTTTATACTTAACGTCGACTTGCTTGCCCCAGGCATCGAGTATATTGCTGACAATTTCACGAACGCTAGAGCTGGAACCCGATCCGATATTGAATACTTCAAAGTCAGAAACAGAATCCCCTCCAGCCTTAATATACGCTTCAACGGCATCGTCAACGTACAGAAAATCTCTTTTCGGTTCGGGGTCATTCAACTCTACGGTCCCGCGCTCAATTTGATTCAGTATCGACGGTATCAAGAAATTGTCTCTCTGATCCGGTCCATAGACATTAAACGGCCTTAAAACAATACATTTTAATCCATAATCGTCATGAAATGCGCGGCAAAGGTCTTCGCCCATGGCTTTGCTGCGTGCGTACGGATTAGCTGGTTTTAGCGGATGTCCTTCGTCTATTGGGAGAAACTCCGGGGTGCCGTACACGTATGAACTGGAGAATACTATTTTCTTTATTTGGTGAAGCCGGCATAACTCCAATATGTTCAGCGTTCCCAGAACATTAACCTCAAAAGTTTCCCTGGGGTGTTCGAAGGAATACGGAACATACATAAGGGCCGCAAGATGGTAGACAATATCTAACCGCCCGAATGCGTTGCCGGCTTCTTCAACACTTCTCCAATCCCGTATATCGACCCGTCCCACCGCACCCCCCGTCAGCGTCAACACTTCGGCCCCTCTCTCTTTCAACTTAAGACAGAGGTGGCTCCCGATAAAACCGCTGGAGCCGGTTACTAGTATTCTTTTACCTTGTAGAGCCGTCTCCATCGATTCCCAGCAAGCCGTTTATCTTTTCAATATCGGCATTGGCTTTTTCATAATCATCGGGCCTGCCGATGTCCAGCCAATAACCGTCAAATGTGTACCCTCTGACCGTGTTCCCGCCCGCGACCAAATTTTGAACAAGCTTCGGGAAGTCTAAATACTTGTTTGGCTGGATAAACTTAAAGACCTTCGGGCTCAAAACGTTAACGCCCATGCTGACCAAACTCTCAAACGTCGGTTTTTCCGTGTAAGCCTTTACTTCGTTGTTCTCGTTCACTTCCACCACACCGAAATCGATCGGCACCTGCCTTTTCTTCAATGCTATGGTCGCAACGGCTGAATGCTTCTTGTGATCCGCCAAAAGGTCGGCAAAATTAAGTGAGGTTAAGGTATCGCCGTTGACCATCAGGAAATCCTCTTTCAGCTCGTGTTTTATAAGGCTTAAGCCGCCGGCCGTCCCAAGCGGCTGCTCCTCTTTAGAATAAATTACTTTAACCCCAAACTTGCTGCCGTCGCCAAGGAAAGCTGTAATCAATTCGCTCAGGTGCCCGACTAAAACGATAACTTCTTCTATTCCCCGGGCTTTTAACTGTCGAACCAGTATTTCCAGAATCGCTCTATCGCCGATCGGCATCAATGGTTTTGGGAAGGCAGTTGTGTAAGGCTTGAGCCTGGTTCCTTTACCGCCCGCTAAGATCACAACTTTGGCCAATTCGCCCTCCTAGACGTTGTATCGTTCCGTCTTGAACAGATCCATATTACCTGATATCCAGCTAATCGTCTTTTTCAAACCTTCTTCAAAATTTATGTTCGGCTGCCAGCCCAATAAACGCTTGGCTTTTGAGTTATCGCACCAGAGCCTTTCCACTTCGCTCTTCTTAGGCCTGGTACGCTTGTCTTCCTGTGATATCGTTTTGGTTACACCAGTCAATTCCAAAATCTTTTTTGCGATGTCGCCGATAGATATTTCGAAGCCAGACCCTACGTTAATAGTTTCGCCGATAATACCCTGGACTTCTGCCGCTTTAATGAAAGCGTCCACTGTGTCTTCCACGTAGGTATAATCTCTCGTTGGATGCAGGGAGCCGACCAGTACGGTTGGATCGGGACCCAGCGCTTGAGTTATTATCGTCGGAATGACGGCCCTTGCCGACTGTCGCGGCCCAAAGGTATTAAAAGGTCTTATCGTCACAACAGGAACGTCAAACGACCGGTAAAAGCTTTCGGCTATTTTGTCAGCCCCTATTTTGCTCGCCGAGTAGGGAGACTGTCCTTGAAGGGGGTGTGCTTCATCTATCGGGACATACCGGGCTGTCCCGTACACCTCTGACGTAGAAGTGTGAATGACGCGCTTGACGCCGAGGTCCTGGGCTGCCGTCAAAACGTTTAGACACGCGATGACATTCGTTTCGATAGTTTCTCTGGGATGGACGTAGGAGTAAGGAATAGCTATGAGCGAGCCAAGATGGAAAACGATATCCGTCCCTTTCATGGAACCGCGAACAGTGTCGCAGTCTCTCAGGTCACCGGAAATAACCTCCACCGACTGGAGCTTGTCCTTGGGCAGAAGCTGCAGCAATCCCCAATCGTTCCTGGAGTTGTATCTGACGAAAGCTTTTACATCGGCGCCGAGCCCCACCAGCGTTTCGGTAAGGTGGCTGCCGATAAATCCGCCGGCGCCGGTAACCAATACTTTTTTATTTTTCAGATTCAATGGCATTCCCCCTTCTCAACATGATACCATTGCCGATTGCCGGCATGGAAGCATTATGTTAAGTTCGCCTCCCCGATTTTCGCGAGGTGAGCAGAGATTCGTATAGTTTTTCGTATTCCTCGACACCTTTTTCCCACGACAGATTTGACATTATATACTGCCTGGCTTTTTCCGTTTTAGTTTTAGCCTCCGCGGGATTTTGAAGAATCGCCTGAATCAACCGCGTCAACTCTGCGACGTTTCCATAGTCTACCAGGTATCCCGCGTCGATTTTACTTACAGCCTGCGCGGCGCCAGTGTTTTTAGTAATTATTATGGGCGTGCCGCACAAAACCGCTTCGAAAGGAGACCCGGGACTTCTTTCGTACCGGGAAGTTTGTACCAGCACCGATGCGTCGACCAGAGCCGTCAACTTGTCCTGTTCGCTTACCATATCGGTAAACAGCACTTTGGAGGAAATTCCCAATTTTTCGGCCATCTCCTCTAAAGTGGATTTATAGCCGCCGTCGGGCCCAACGATGACCAGTGTGGCGTCAGGATTTGTTTTAACCAAATGGGAAAACGATTCGACCAGAAAATCGATCCCCTTTATCGGATGAATCCTTCCCAGGAAGAGGACGATATGTTTCTCTTTGATATGGAATTTTTGCCGGAACTGTCCGCAAGGGGGCAGCTTCCTGAATGGTTCGACTTCGTAAAGGTGTGGCCCTATGACGATTTTCTCCGGGACTACCCCCATCTTGCGGTATTCCTCGACTTCGGCTTCTCCCCCCGCCACAACCGCCCCGGCGTTTCTTAGCAGGCTGTACCCCCAAAACAAGTCGAATATTTTCTTCATCCCCTGTTTTTGGAAAACCGGCAGCACGCCGCCATAAGCTTGTAACACATACGGGGCCCCGCCGCGGTTCGCATACTGAGCGACGACGATGTTTTGATAAGTCCGGAAATTGTGGAGGTGGATGACATCAAATGTCCCCACTTCCTTTTTGGCAGTCCTGACCATGTCCGGAGTGAAGTGGAAATTGGCGATACTGGAAACGGTTTTAAAGGCTTTAACTTTAACTTGGGGAATTGAATTAATGTACTCCTGGCTTACGTCAAAGTCGCTGGTGTATAGAGTAACATTATGTCCTCTTTTTGCCAGGTGTTTGGATATTTGAAATGCGGCCGCAGGCACTCCGCCATACATGGGGGAAAAAAGGTTGGTAACTTCGAGTATTTTCATCCATTCCAATAACCGAGGACAATCTTAACCACCTTGGAAGATACGTATTCCGCCACGTATTCCCGAGGGGGTTCCCATTCATTAGATTCGTTTAAAACGACTTCAAGCGAATTCATTATCAGGTCGGGCGATACGCTGACGAGCATGTTGCTGCCGCTCTCGATTGTTTCCGGACGCTCCGTCGTGTCTCTGATAGTCAAATTAGGCACACGGAAGATACAGCATTCCTCCTGCACGGTACCGCTATCGGTTATCACACCGCGGGCGTTCTTTTCCAAGGCGATAAAATCAAAAAAGCCAAAAGGCTCAAGCAAGCGAACGTATTTACTGCTAATTTTCAGACCTTGCTTCGCTATCTGTTTTTTTGTCCTCGGGTGCAGGCTGACAACGACCGGCTGACGATACTTCTTGCCGATTGCATCGAGAGCCAGGAGGAGGTTCTTAAGTCTTTCCTCGACGTCCACGTTTTCAGCCCGGTGCATGGTGACGAGGAAATATTGACCGGACTTCAGCCCCAGGGTTTTAAGAACGGCCGACCGGTTGGTCTGCTTTTCGTAGTGCTTGATGACCTCGTTTATGGGATTACCGGTAACGTAAATGCGTTCGCCGGGAATTCCCTCGCGTATCAGGTTGGCGCGGCTTCGTTCTGTGTAAGGTAGCAGAATATCGCTGCTGTGGTCGATAATGCGGCGGTTGACCTCTTCCGGTACCCTGTCGTCATAGCAGCGATTACCCGCCTCCATGTGGTAAACGGGGATCGCAAGCCGTTTGGCCATAACGGCCGCCAGGCTGCTGTTCGTGTCGCCGAGCACAAGGAATTTATCGGGCTTTTCCTTCAACATAATGCGTTCGCTTTCGGCAAGAATGGTCCCGATCTGCTCGCCAAAGGAACCACGGGCGCCCAGATAATAATCCGGTTTACGTACGCCCAACTGTTCGAAAAATATCTTGTCGAGGGTATAGTCGTAGTTCTGTCCGGTGTGAAGAATCACCTGGTCGCAAACCGCATCCAGTTTTTCAATGATGCGGCAAAGACGGATGATTTCCGGACGGGTGCCCAGAATCGTCATAACCTTCACGGCCTATACTCCTCTTTACGGATAACAAAGCGTCTCATTATCCACTGCTTTGTATTAATTGTCATTCTGAGAAGCGAAGCGACGAAGAATATCGGGTTATGGGTGATCATGCCCCACCTCCCCGATACCCTTCGCTACTCTCAGGGTGACAAGTGGCTTTAACTTTTGATACAACGCTCATAGTCCACCCAGCTTGAAATCGAAGGCAGCCATTTCGGAAATCATTTGCGGAACGGTCGGCGGTTGAGAGTATCCGGCCGCTGCCCACAAAGAATTATTCACCTGGGAGTTGGCCGTTTTCAGAGTCCGGTCGATAACCACTGCCGCCTGCGCCGGTTTGATCATCACGTCCTCGCGATGAAAAGAGCGGGCAAATTCTTGGAGCATTTCGTACTTGGTAACTTCGCCCCCAGGCACAACGTGCTGCAAATGAGGCAGGCTGATATCATGCGTAATGATACCCTCACAGACCTTGCCGAAATGAAGCGTGGTCACGCCGTTCCAGCGGTGGTTCGTATAACCGTTTACCGAAGCATTTTTCGCCTGACGCACGAACCAGTCCAGCAGAAATTTATGTTCTTTCGGCTCCGGACCGATTATCGAACAGCGCAGGTGATGGACTTGAGTGTTGTGCACTTCACCAAGGCTCTTGGTTTTCCCGTAAGCGTCGAGGGCATCGTGGGCATCGGTTTCGACGTAGTTGCCCTTATTACCGGAAAACACGCAGTCGGTAGCAATTTGAATTACCCTGACCCCGACCTTTTGGGCCTGCCGGGCGATCTGATGCGGCAACAGGGAATTAATTAAAACGGCCCGTTCCACTTCCGCCGCATTATCGTCATGGATCAGCGGCTTGGTTATCCCGATGGCATTGATGGCCCAGTCGTTGCCGCGAATGAGGTCAAGGCTTTTCTCGGCATCCGGGGAATCGGCGTCGAAAAGTACCCAATTTACACCGGGCAAACGCTCCCGGCATTTTTCCCCCAGTTCTTGAGACCGTACCGTCGCGGAGACATTCAAGCCTTTATTACGGGAAAGGCTGTCGGCAACCATAGAGCCGAGCATCCCGGAACCACCGAGAACGATAACTTTCTTCGCCAATCTGTTTTACCGTCTCCCAGAAATTAGCGTTCGACGACCTGCCAGATGTCCCAATAACGGGCATCAAAGCGCACGTCATCACCGCGAGACTCTGCAACGGTGGCCGTAGAGAAAAAAACCAAAACCGTGTTGTCGACAAGCGACATGAACCCATTGGCATATCCCGCCGGCACGTAAAGAGCCGACGGTTTGGCAGCGGACAGGACGAAGCGATCAACCTGGCTCGTTTTGGAGGGGTTGGCCCAGTCATCGATTTTGACGGCCCCGACTACCGCCGCACCCTGCATAACAATAACGTACTTCGCTTCGCGGCGATGGGCATGCCAGGCGCGGACAAAACCGGCGTGATGATTGGTAACAGCATAGAAACGCTTTACGCCGGCGAAATTGAAATCGTTGATAAAACCGACCGTACCACGGTCGTCAACCGCCAACCCGCCCTCGATGAGGCGTACCCCGTCAGCTTTGTTCTCATCGTGGGACGACATATTACTTACACTCCTTCAGGAGGTGCGAGTTTGTCATCGACAGGTATTTCTGGTTCGTGTAGCGAGGATTCTCGATATCCTTCAAGCGCCCGTAGTCGAGAAGATCCTTGACCTCTTCGATGCCATCGTCAATAGAGCGTATCGGGTTGAACCCCAGGGTATTTTTAGCCTTATCGCTCGATACCCGGTAGTTGCGGGTATCCTCAAACTTCCGTTCCAGTTGCTCGATTACGAGATCGGGAAAATGATTGCGCACCTGGTAGGCCAGGTCGACAATGCGGACGTTTTGCCGGTGTAGATTGAATATGCCGGTGTGTTCGGTAGCGATGTTATCGACTACGGTTTGTCCGGCGTCGCGCACGTGAAGCAGCGGCCGGAACTGATCACCGCCGAAGACCTGCAGTTTACCCGTCCGGTGTGCCTTCACCACCAGGGTGTTAACCACGAGGTCGAGACGTATGCGGGAAAACAGATCGCCGACACCGAACAAGGTGCCCAGGCGGAAGATAATAGCGTTTTTATTCTTGAGATAACTTTCGGCTTCGAGTTTAGTAACCGCGTAGACCGACAGCGGATTGGTCGGAGAGTGCTCGTCCAGGACGCCGTCCCTCGCTCCGTACACCGAACACGTGGACATGAAAATAATGCGGCCGTTGTAGTTCTCGGACAACCATTTGACGCCTTCCTGATTGATCTCGATGCTTACCTCGGGATGCAGGGCGCAGGCCGGATCGCCGACGAGCGCGGCCAGCCATACTACCGCGTCAGCCCATTCCAGGTGCGGCTTCAAACGTTCCCGGTCGCGAACGTCGCCGTAGATAAAATCGACCGGCTTGCGGTAAGACTCTTCGTACAAAAGAGCATCGTAAACACGGGTTTGGTGCTCGCTCTTGAGCAGAAGATCGGTAACCACACCGCCGACATAGCCGGCGCCGCCTACCACCAAAACCCTCATTGATAACATCTCCTTAGCAAAAATAACTTTCTCATATCTTATCTCGTTACCAGCTTCTAGTCAATTTCGTTTTGAGAAGACTTTAGACACGTTTTGCCATTCCTGAGTCCTTCAATGGAAGGGCGAAGAACCTGGGAGTGGGGTGGCTTCTTAACTTTTGAGTTTTCGGTTTTTAATTATTTGAACTTGTTTCGGATTTACTTTATTGGTCATTGGGATTTTGGCCTTTGGAATTTGTTTGGTCATTATTGGTCATTGTGCCTTGGTATTTGGATTTTGCCCCTTTGAGGTGCCGGTAGAGATAAAAAGCAACAAGAATCAGGACCAGGCCGATGATGACCGGATCGAACGGACGCAAAACCACGCGTATTTTTTCCCAATGTTCGCCGAGTTGATATCCTGCGAAAGCCAGGACGGTGCACCAGATGAACGACCCAAGGAAAGCGTACGCAAGGAACTTAACGAGAGGCATCCGGGCAATTCCAGCCGGAACGCTGATGAAAGTACGGACTACCGGCAGCAGCCGCGAGACGAAGGCTGTCAACGCACCTTTCTTCTCGAACCAGCGGTCGGCAAGGTCAAGGTCGTCGTGCGAAATGAACAGGTATTTACCGTACTTCATCAGGAACGGACGCCCACCCTGTTTACCCACGAAATAAGCGGCAACGGAGCCTATTGTACAACCCACCGCACCATAAGCGCCGGCAACGAGTGTATAAACAACGGGAAGCTGCTGCCCTTTGATAAGCATCCAGCCGGCGAGGGGCATAACGAGCTCGCTGGGAAGCGGGATGCAGGCGCTCTCAATGGCCATGAGCACAACCACTCCCGGCCATTGAATAGAGGTGTAAACGTTCTGGATGAAGCCGATTATGGCTTGCTCAATAGAACCCACGTTGGCAGTCTAACAAAGAGGGAAAGAGACGTCAAATGGAAATAACCAATAACCAAACGGACCAAACCCGAAGAGTTAACTTCGAAAATACGAAAAATATTCGAATGACCGAAATCAAAAACGCTGGATACCGGCTTCCGCCGGTATGGTGATGGAGAAAACAGAAGATGATTGCTTATGTCACAACGTAAAGCTATAATGTACCAAATATGAAAACAATCATCGCCATGCCTGCCTACAACGAAGCCAACTATATCGGCAGCGTGGTTTTGCAGGCCAAGTCGTACGCCGAAGAAGTGATCGTGGCTGATGACGGCAGCAAAGACCAGACGGCGGATATCGCCGAACTTGCTGGAGCTTACGTGATCCGGCACGAAACTAACATGGGTAAAGGTGCGGGAGTCCGGGACATACTTGCGGAAGCCGCCAAAAGAAATGCCGACGTTCTTGTGCTCATGGATGCCGATGCTCAGCACGACCCCAGAGAAATACCCGGGCTGATCAAGGCCGTACAAGAAGGTGCCGACCTGGTGATAGGTTCCAGGTCAATAGGGAGGGAGAATATCCCGTCCTACCGGAAGGTCGGGCAGAAAGTGCTGTCCAAACTGACCGGCACCTTATCCAAAGCCAAGGTCATGGATACCGAATCGGGGTTCCGGGCACTCTCCCGGAAAGCGATTACCACGATGCAGTTGAAAGAAACCGGCTTCGCCATCGAAGCCGAAATGATATCGGAAGCGGCGGATCGAGGCCTCAACATCGTGGAGGTCCCGATAACAGCTATTTACACGCAGGACGGTTCGACGTTGAACCCGATCAAGCACGGCGTCGGCAACGTCAATCGCATCATGGTGCTGATCTCGGAACGACAACCGGTACTTTATTTCGGTGTGTTGGGCGGGCTGTTGATACTGCTGGGAATTGTCGCCGGCGTTATGGTCTTTAAAATTCAATCGACTGCTGGGGTACTGGCGACCGGTACCGCCCTGGTATCGATGCTGCTGATCACCGTCGGCACTCTGCTTGTCTCCACGGGCATAATCCTGGGAGTTATCGTCAAACGCCTCGGCAGTCAGCGATAAGCTACCGCTCCCTGCTTTGCATGATCGCTTTCACATCCGGATCGTGTACTGCCAGCAAAACTCCGCCCGCAATACACCCCACTTTACCCTGGCAAGCAATGGTTTTTGTAAAGCTATTTGATCCGGTACGGCGGCGGAAACAGACTTTTCGTTATGGTAGAACATTATGCCGGTTTGATAAAAATCGCCGCAGCAGTGCTTGCACTTTTTGCCGCTGCCGCAGGGACAGGGGCGGTTTCTGCCGATCTTTTGCCGATTATTCATCGTTCCACCGAAGAGAAATAAAGGGATCTACTTTACCGCGACGTGAATGCCGGCCGTGCCGAAGACCAGAGGCCGGTAGGTGACGCCGCTAAAGCCCGCCTTGAGCAGCATCTGCTTGACCTCAGCCGGGGTAAAAAAGTTAGAAACGGAGGAGACCAGGTACCGGTAAGCCCCTTTGTTTTTTGAAATCAGGCTGCCCACGGGAGCGACAAACCCGTTAAGAAAGAGGTGAAAAAGCGGCTTGATAACGGGATTTGAGGGTTGGCTCGATTCTACAATGACAAATTTTCCCCCCGGTTTCAGCACACGCACTACCTCGCCGAGGTAACGCTCCCGCAGCGGATTTTTATAAGTAAGGTTGCGGAAAGCGAAGGAAATACCGACGCGGTCCAGATAACTGTCGGGAATGGGCAGGTTGCCCGCATCGCCGTGCACTAGGTTTATCCTGTCGCTTACCCTTGAAATAGCCGCCTTTTCTCTGGCTAGGTCAAGCATCGGGGGACTGAAATCAAGACCGGTAACTGTTGTCCCTGCCTCAGCCAATTGGGCGATGGTTATCGCCAGGTCGCCGGTCCCGCAGCCGAGATCGAGAACTTTTGCCGGGTCGCCTTCGAGAAGTGCCTTCACGGCCAGCCGCCGCCAGCGGATGTCGAGACCAAAAGTCATGACGTGGTTGATGAGGTCGTAACGGGGCGGCACCTCGGTAAACACGCGGTGCAGATGTTCCGACAGGTTAGAAAGTTTTACCGATTCAGCAGAATCCATGAACCACCCCGACCGGACGACGCGACGGACCGGAGATGAAGTCGAGTCCAATCATTATATTAGGTGGAGATTCGAAGTTCAAATCCGTCCCAACAGCGTGCGGGACGCCCCGCATGAATTTGATGAATCGGGGCGAAATACCTAAACGCCAAACCATTCCGTGCTTGACACGGAATCCAGTCATTGGGAATTTGTAATTTGGGTTTTGGATTTTTTTGTATCTTGGAGTTCGGTTATTCAGTTTTAAGCCCCCAGTTGACACTCCCTCCAGATATCCCTTATCATCTAATCATCCACTAGACCAACTGGTCTGTTTACTATGGTCAAAGACCCGATAGGCGAAGCCACCAGGGAACGTATTCTCGATACCGCGCTGGAAGTGATCGCGAAGAGAGGATACTCTTCCGCTGGCGTCAACGAAATCGTCGACCTTTCCGGCACATCCAAGGGAAGTTTCTATTTTCATTTCCCCAGCAAAGAACGCATGGTCATGGCTCTGCTGGAGCGCATGAGCGATAAACTCATCAACAAGGTAAACAGCTCGACCAAAAACCAGCCCACGCCTCTCCACCGCCTGGCCACCAGTATCGATATTCTCATGTCCGTTTTCGCCAAAAAGAAAACTATCGCCCAGGTGCTGTTACTGAATGTCGTGGGTAACGGCAAGGCGATGGACAAGAAATTTCTGCCGATAAGGGAACGCTTCCTGAACCTGATAAAGCAGGAACTGGACGCAGCGATAGAGGCGAAACAAATCGCTCCGGTGGATTCATCACTGGCCTC
>ORJL010685133.1_pt1 | contig 18256 bp, 17 predicted proteins | sample 1779941 | NCBI WGS metagenome assembly ORJL01 (sample SAMEA104232317, study PRJEB22302) | groundwater metagenome | biome: forest; feature: aquifer; material: groundwater | place: USA | collected 2011-08-07 | depth 5.8 m | reverse complement strand
TTATTCCGTGGGCTAGCTATAGGGCAGGCCGCCTCTGGTGCCACGGCGTGGCCTGCTCGTAGGCGTGGGCCACCCGCAAAACCGTCTCCTCGTCGAAGGGGCGGCCAGCAAGTTGCAGGCCAATGGGAAGGCCCGATCCGCTGAACCCGCACGGCACGGTGATGGCCGGGAACCCGTTGATGTTGAATGGGCGCGAGAACTGCGTAAGGGTGGAAATGACCCCCTGCCGCGTGTTGCCCACCTGGATTTCCGTGGCCCCCAGCTTGCTGGCGGTGACGGGCAGCGTCGGGCCGGCCAGCACGTCCACCTGGCGCAGCAGTTCCAGGCTCTGGCGGTTGAACAGGGTGCGAGCCTGTTGCGCCCGGACGTAGTCGGCGGCGGAGAAGAATAGGCCGGCCTCTATCCGCAGGCGCACCGAGGGTGCAAGCTCGTCGCCCCGGCGTAGCAGCAGGTCTCGGTGATAGGCGGTGGCCTCCGACATCAGTATGACGGAGGAGATGGCGGCGGCCTGGTGGAACATGGGCCAGGAAACCTCCGTGACGGTAGCGCCCAGCTCCTCCAACAACTCAATTGCCTTTCGCACGGCTGTCTCCACCTCGGGATCCAGCGGCACCTGAAAGTAGTCCCTGGGCACACCCACTCTCAGGCCCCGTATGTCTCCTGTCAGGGCCTGAGTGAAGTCGGGCACGGGAGCCTTGGCCGATGTGGGGTCAAGGGTGTCGTGCCCAGACAGGGCGTTCATCACCAGGGCGGCATCCTCCACACTGCGCACCATGGGCCCGGCATGGTCCAGAGACCAGGAGAGGGGGGTGATGCCGTGGCGGCTCAGGCGGCCATAGGTCGGCTTCAGGCCCACGATGCCACAGAGGCCCGCTGGAATGCGGATGGAGCCGCCGGTGTCGGTGCCCATGGTCAACGTGGCCTCGCCTGCTGCGGTGGCGCTGCCCGACCCTCCGCTGGACCCACCGGCGATGCACGCGGTGTCCCACGGGTTGTGCATATCGCCGTAGTCCGGGTTCTCGCCGGTAGGGCCATAGGCCAGCGGGTGCAAGTTGAGCTTGCCCAAGAGGATAGCACCGGCCTTCTTGAACCTGGCGGCCGCGGTGCAGTCCTGGGGTGGTACGAACTCATGGAAGACCCTGGAGCCGGAGGTGGTGCGTATCCCTGCGGTGTAGTACAGGTCTTTCAGCGCAAATGGCACGCCGTGGAGCGGCCCCAGGTAGCGGCCTGCCTGGATGTCTCGCTCCGCCTGGCGTGCGGCGGCCAGGGCTTCCTCCGCGGTGACCGTGATGAAGGAGTTGAGGGTCAGTTCCAGGGCTTCGATGCGGGACAGGTGGGCATTGACTACTTCTACCGGCGAAAGCTCCTTGCTGCGGATCAGCCTGGAGAGTTGGCCTGCGGTTTGAAAGCAGAGTTCATTGGTGTCCATGGCTTATCCTCGCTGTGGGTTGGAGAGGAAGTCGGGTTCCACTCCTGAGAGATCCAGCCGTCGCAAAGGCGCAACGCCTTGGAGGACGCCCTGGACGTAAGCGTAGAGGTCTTCTATGTGTGGGTCTTTGACGTCCATGCCTGCTGCCTCGGCCATGCGCAGGAACGCTTCCATGGATAGTGGGTTCTGAGGGGTCATGGGAACGGCCCTCCTCCATATTTTGGGGATTGAGAGGTGACGGCCTGATTCTACAGTTGGGAGGCGGTGAGGTCAAAGGTGGTTGTCGTTGCGCTGGAACCAAACCGCAACGTAAACCGCACTGCTCTTGACAAGGCCCCGAGGCGGTAGCATCATGCTCGCCATAGCAGGCTGCAAAAATTGGGTGAAGGAGGCAAGTATGGCAGAAGTTCGACCAAACAGGGCTAAGCTGAAACTCAAGAGGAAGGAACCCGTCATCGCCGTATCCTGTAGTGACACCGACACCATAGATATGATGGGGTCTACAGGGGTCGTGGACTGCATCTGGGCAGAGATGGAACATGGCCCGGTTGACTATTCCCATTTGAGCGACATCTCTCGTGCCTGTGACCTGTGGGGCATGACATCATTGGTGCGAGTGAACACCAACGAACCCTGGCTCATCGGACGTGCCCTGGACAGGGGCATGCAGGCGGTGCTGGCGCCTCACGTCAACACTAAAGAAGAGGCGGAGCAGCTTGTCCAGGGGGCCAAGTTCACCCCGGAGGGAATGCGCGGTATGGGCGGCTCCCGCCAGGGTCTGGGAGTTGCGGACTACATACACAAGGCCAACGACCAGATTATGGTGGTGGGGCTAATAGAGGACATCATTGCGGTCAATAACCTGGATGAGATTCTGAAAGTAAAAGGTATTGACCTCTTGATGGTGGTGCCCGGAGACCTCTCCCAGAGCATGGGGCCCCAATACCTGGGGAAGCAGGACCATCCGGACGTCATGGCGACAATAGAGCGGTCTATGAAAAAGATCGTGGCGGCTGGAATTGCTACGGGGTCCACGGCCAACGATAGCAACATAGAGCGCTGGATGGATGCGGGAGGACGTTTCTTCCTGTGCAACTACCAGGGTTACATTGGCGCCGGCCTCACCGGCCTGCGGCGTAAGGTGGATGCCAAGGCCAAGTGATGTGACCGTCTGAGCAGGAGAGACTGTGGCAGAGGTCTACTGCGGCTTTGCCTGTGAGTCTCTAGATTCAAGCAATCCCCCTCTCCCTGCGTAAGGGAGAGGGGGATTGGGCTTACTAGGTGCTTATACGTTTGGCCTGGACTCTAGAATACTGCCAGGGGGTTAATGGGAGAGCCGGTAGCCTTTGGCCATCTCAGCGGCGCCACCACGAACATGAACTCCCACCGCTTCAGCCGCTGGCAGACCTCCAGCACTTCATCGCAATTGCCGGCGTCGATCAGCCACAGGCCCATGAACACTATGCCGACGGTGTGGACGGGTATCCTTACTCCTATCCCTTCGTATCCGCTGGGAGCCACATCCCATGAGGCGTCGGCCATGGCAATGGAGACTCCTCTTTCCTTAAGCCATGGAAGGCATGCAGCCTGGAGGCCGGGCCTGCCGGCTGCGGCTGCCGGTGCACCGACCTGATTGCGCCTCTTGAACCACCCCATCCTGACCAGGAGGGCATCCCCCTCTGTCACTTTCACTCCTTCGGCCTTCTCCGCAGCTTCAAGGTCTTCTGGAAGTACGGCTTCTCCAGCCTCCATCCAGTCCTTACCTTTGACCTTGGCAATGTCCAGCAAGACACCCCTGGTAATGATGCCGTCTTTCACGAGGTCGACACCGCCCAAGGTGGCACGCTGCTGCGCGGTGACCGCAGAGGCTGGCTTGCCATTGAACATCTTCCCATTCCAGAACTGGTGGGAAGGAGTGTCAATGTGGGTGATGCTGAGGCCGTGGAACACCATGCCAATGAAGTCGCCTGCACCTCCCGCACCATTTGCGGGCGCTGACTCTCCCGTGTTCGTCATGTAATGGACTGGGGGTATCGATGTCACGTCGGCTGCCAGATCGGGAACGAGCGGCCTGGCGCAGCTAACGGTGATGCCATCTTTTACCAGGCGGGCCGCTTGGGCACGCTTTTGCGGGGTGATCAAGTTAAGGGTTCCCAGCATGTCATCTGGACCCCAGCGCCCCCAGTTGCTTAAGGACGTCATGTAGCCGATTACTTCCTGTTCGGTCGGAATACGCGTTGCCACGAGCACCTCCTTTGAGTAATGTGTTGCGTCGCTATATTACAACAAAAGGCGGGTGACAAGTCCTGTTTTCACCGCAGGAATCCCAGCCAGTGCTCCAAAGCCAGCACCCCAACGGATATGGTCAGGGTGAGGATTGTGACCGGCAGGCCCACCTTGGCGAACTGAGCGAACCTGACCTCCACACCCTGTCTGGAGGCCTGCTCCGCCACGATGATGTTGGCCACCGCACCGATGATGGTGGCGTTTCCTCCCAGAGTAGAGCCAGCCGCCAGGCTTATCCACAGCACGTCGCCTGGCACGTGCTCGATGAGAGGTATGGTCAGCATGGTCAGCGGCACATTGCTTACGACCTGGGATACGGCAGCACTGAACACGTGCATGGATACAATTCCCGTGGCCCCTGGGTTTAGGCTAATGCGGTTGAGGAATATGTCCAGCACCCCAGCTTCTCTAGCGCCTCCTATCACTACGAAGAGGCCGCCGAAGAAGGTCAAAAGACCCCAGTCCACGCTCTGGATAACCTCCGATGGGCGAGTTCCACTTACCAGCATGGCCGCAATCCCACCCACTAACGCCACCAGGTACACGCCAGTATGCAGGTAGCTGCTCAGGAAAAAACCTAAAGTCGTCAACATCAGGATTGGCACCGAGCGGCGCATCAGTTGGGGTGCTGCTGCGGGCATGGCGTGGCCTGAGGCCACCGCCAAGGCGTGGGCCTTAGCAGGCTCATCTCCGTCAGCGGTGGGGCGTGTGGCTATCTGTTTGCGGAAGAGGAGGAACAGGAACGCGGTGAGGACGATGGTGCCCAGAATGGACACGGGAAGCAAGTACAGGAAAAACCGAGTGAAGGAGATGCCGGATGTGACTCCGATCAGCATGTTTTGGGGATTGCCCACAATGGTGGCAGTGGAGCCTATGTTAGCGGCCATAGCTTCGCCGACGAGGAAGGGGACGGGATTGGTGCGCAGTATCTGGCATGCCTGGATTATTACTGGGGTGAAAAGCAGCACCACCACATCATTGACCAGGAAGGCGCTGAATACGGCTGTAGCTACCACCACGATTACCAGCAGCTTCTCGGGCGTGGTGGCAAAGGCCACGGAGCGCGCTGCCAGGATGGTGAAGAACCCGGCTTGCTGCAACACTGCGATGAGGAGCATCATGCCCAGCAGCAGGGCCAAGGTATGGTAATCGACGGCGTTTACAGCCTCGTCGAAGGTCAGTACCCCAAGAAGGACCATGAGCACGGCGCCAACTAGGGCTGCTACAGGTCGATCGATGTTGACCTTGGGCAGCCTGGTAAAGATTATCCCGATATAGGTGAGACCAAGAACTATGGCAGCTATGAGCATATGGTGGAAAACTGGAAGGTTTCGACTGTTCGAGGGAGATTATATATCAAGGGAGAGGCGCCACGTAGAGTAGAAAACTGCCTTGTAGCCTTTATGCTAACTCGCGGCGTTGAGGGAACTCATGGGCATACCCCAGCGACTGGCACGCTCATCCCCGCAGGAGCAATCAAAGCAGACGATCTGCCTCTGCAGGATCCCCTACTCCCCAATGGCCTTTCCACAGGCTATACTATTGCCCTGGAACAGCGGGGGTTCCCCGCGCCATCACCGTGCAGATGCATGCTCAGGAAGGAGGAGCGATGACAGAACAACGCCAGTACACTTGGGAAGATGCCGTTGCCGCCATCGGCCAGGACTTTGGAGGGGACGAGCCGCACATTGCCGACGAGGTAATAGACTACACTGCTGTGATACGTTACTGCGAGCCATGGGAGATTGGAAACCCTATTCATTGGAACAGGGCGGCGGCCAAAAAGGCCGGGTATCGAGACGTTGTGGCACCCTGGAGCGGGATCCGGCAGACCTGGTCATACAAGGGTTTCTGGAGGCCCGGGGATGCAACTCGCTTTCCCAAAGAGATGACCAAAGACCAGTCTGCACGGTTAGGTGGCTTCATGCCTGCAGGAAAACCGTTGCCCACACCCAGGACGCGCCAGGGCATTGTGACAGACCTGGAGATCGAGTTCTTTGAGCCGGCGTGCGTGGGCGACCGGATGACTTTGAGAGGCAGGAGACTCGTCAACGTAAGGCCCAGGCAAACCAGGATTGGCTATGGCGCTTTCTACAACACTGCTTCGGACATATTCAACCAGCGTGGAGAACTGGTGGCAAAGATCAACTTCGGGCTATTCTCCTACAATCCCGGAGAACAACGGAGCCAGTAGGGAATCAGGACAGGCTCTAGCAAAAGTTCAAGGTTATCCAAACAGAAGGGCGCTGCAACTAACTTAAGCACAGGAACAGGGATGGCCTCGTTGGCCAGGCCTTCCAGGAGTTCAAGGAGGTGTTATGGCGGACCAAGCTTTATCGAATGTGAAGGTGGTGGACCTGACACATTACATTGCGGGACCCGCCTGCACCAAGCTCCTGGCCGACTACGGCGCTGACGTCATCAAGATCGAGCGTCCCGGAATTGGCGATGGTGCGCGCAGCATGGGCCCTTTCTACCACGACGAGCCGGACCCAGAAAAGAGCGGGCTCTTTTTGTACCTCAACACCAACAAAAGAAGCGTTACGCTCAACCTCAAGAGCGCGCAGGGCAGAGAGATACTCCTAGAGCTGGTGAAGAGAGCAGACATAGTAGTAGAGAACTTCAAGCCTGGGGTGATGGAACGCCTGGGTTTGAGCTACGAAGATCTGGCCAAGGTAAACCCAAAGGTAGTACTGACATCCATCAGCAACTTCGGGCAGACTGGGCCCTACAGGGAGTACAAGCTCACTGAACTTACGGCTTTTGGCATTGGTGGTCCCATGTACTCCAGCGGCCTGGGTGAGAGGGAACCTGTCAAATACGGCGGGACGCCTTCCATCAACAATGCAGGGACTGTGGGCGCTATGGCGGCTATGGTGGCCTATTATGGTGCGTCCCGCCATGGAACGGGCGAGCACGTGGACATATCCATCATGGAGACCCAGGCTGGAAGCATAGACCGCAGGCTGACGTCACTGATCATTTACCAGTACTCTGGGAGAATAACCCCTAGAGGCGCTACTGTTGGAGGCGCTATGGCCTCGGGCTATTTCCCCTGCGCCGACGGGTACGTGATGTTCTCGGGCGGAGGCGGTCGTTTGGAAAGAGTAACGGAGATGCTGGGGAATCCGCCAGAACTCATGGATCCGAAGTTCTACACTCCTCATGCCCAGGAAGATCCTGAACTGAAAGACGAGTACGACGCTCATTTTCTGGCCTGGTGCATGGAACATACAAAGCTCGAAATCTTCCAGCTAGGTCAAAAGTTCAAGAACATCTGCTCTCCCATGTATACCATTGATGAAGTGTTCAATGACCCACAGGTGAAATACCGGGAGTTCATGGTTGAGATCGCCCATCCAGTAACTGGGAAGCTAACGTATCCCGGCCGGCCCTTTCTGATGAGTGAGACGCCGTGGGCAATCAGACGCCCGGCACCAATGTTGGGGCAACATAACGTAGAGGTCTACTCCGAACTAGGATACTCTAAGGAAGACCTGGTGAAGCTAAGAGAGACAGGCGTCATATAGGAACGCCGTTCTACAGGAGACCAGATATGGGAAAGTTGCCATTGGAAGGTGTGCGAGTCCTGGACATGACAGTGGTCTACGCAGGCCCTTATGCAGCCATGTTCCTGGGAGACTATGGCGCTGAGGTGATACGGGTGGAGTCTATTCAGCACTTCGCTCCTACTACCAGAGGGCGGATCATGAGACCGCCCAAAGGCACCACGGGATACCCAGATAACGACCCGGGTAAGCGGCCATGGAACCGCTACGCTACCTTCAACGGCTCCAACCGCAATAAGATGAGTATGACCGTGGATGTCACCAGGCCCGAAGGGATGGAGATATTCAGGCAACTGCTGAGGATCAGCGACGTATTCATCGAAAACTACGTGCCTACGGCCATGGACAAGCTAGGGATTTCCTACGAAATGCTCCGCGAGGAGAAGCCGGACATCATCTTCTGCAAGATGTCTGCTTATGGCGATACAGGGCCTTACCGGGACTACAGGGCCATGGCCATCTCTGTGGATCCGCCCACCGGCCATGCCTCCATACGCGGCTACACCGACCAGGACCCGTCTACTCTGTGGGGAGCTGTGGCAGCAGACCCGGCGGAAGGGCTAGCCGCCGTATTCGGCATCGCCGCCGCCCTGAACTACCGCGACCGCACAGGCAAAGGGCAGATCATAGATATCTGCCTGTCCGAGAACTTCATGACGTACTTCCCTCAAGCCTTCATGGACTACACCATGAACCAGCGCGTGCAGAAGCCGATGGGCAACAGGGATCCTGTTGCCGTTCCGTCGGGCAACTTCCGCTGCAAAGGCGATGACAAATGGGTGAGCATCAGCGTCTTCACCGATGAGGAGTGGGAAGGGTTCTGCCGAGCAGTTGGCGAGCCATGGGTGCGGGACGAGAGGTTCAAGGACGCGCTGAGCCGGCGCAAGAACGAGGACGCGCTGGAGAAGCTGGTAGAGTCCTGGACAGTGCACCGCGACTACTATGACGTAACGCAACTTCTGCAAAAGGAAGGCGTTGCTGCAGGGCCGGTCCTTGACGACGCCGCCACCTTCGAAGACCCGCAACTCAAAGCTAGAGAGTTCTTCGTGGAGGAGTCTAACGAAGACTCTGGAACCCACCTCTACCCCGGCTTCATGACCAGAATGAGGAACGCACCTCCTACGGTACGCCGTGGCCCTGTGCGCCTGGGCGAGAACAACGAGGAAGTGTACAGGGAACTGCTAGGGGTCAGCGCAGCCGAGTACGAGAAGTTGGTAGAAACAGGGCACATTGGCATGGACTACGCGCCCCACGTGCACTAACGGCCCCGATCCAAGCAACGTGTGAACAGGGCAGGGCCACTCTTGGAGTGGCCCTGTTTGGTGTGGGCTTCAGGAACGCATGCTGGGTGGCAGCAGGTTGGGGATGGAGTCCTCGATGGGGTAGGCCTCGTGGCAGTGCTGGCAGTTTAGCGTCCCGGTAACGATTTCCGTTCCCTCTTCCTTCGCTACCTTCAGCTCCAGAGGGCCTTTGCATACAGGGCAGGCCAGAATGTCCATTAGATCGCGTCGCATTGCATCCTCGTTACTTCAGGCTTGAACAGGATGTAGCATACCTTATCCTGGAGTGTCCTGGGAAGTAGTGGTTGGCCTAGCCACCACTGGCAGACCGCTCGAAGAGGGCGCGGAGGATATCGGCCAAGAGGACCACGATGACGCCCAGGACTAGGATTAAGTTTGTGGCGGTGAAGGCTGACCTGGCGGCGCACAGCAGGCGCGGCGGCTTGGTGGCAGGTTCGGTGGTGGTTGGGACGACGGCGTTGCTGCGGCGCTGGCGGAACCAGACGAGGTAGAACATCCAGACGGCCAGGGCGATCTTGATGCCGAGGACGACGCCATAGGTACTGGTGGCATGGCCGGAGGTGAGGCGGCTGACGCTCAAGATAGCGCCTGTGAGCAGCAGCACCCAGATGGCAGTGTCCACCAGGTTGCGGAACTCCTGGCCGGCCAACCGGCGGATCTCAGCTTCATGGGAGGCGTTGCGAAGGGAAGGCTGGAGGACGAGGAGAAAGAATATGCTTCCGCCCACCCAGGCTATGGCGGCCAGGGAGTGGAGCCAGCGGATGGCGAGGAGGAAGAGGTCACTCAGGGACACGACGTTCTCCAAGAACGGTGGGTGCCGTGGATTCCATCGGCAGGTTCAGGGGATGGCAGGTGGGAAGATAGGCGTTCGTTGTGTGGAAAAGTGTGGCGATGCTGTTTGGCAGGTTTTTGCCGACGGCTGATGCTTTGGATTCTTCGTCGCCGGAAGGCGATTGAAGGCAGAGGAGTACAACCACCTCCTCAGAATGACAGAGGGGGCGCAATGACGAGTGAGGGTGAGGCCATGCCCGATAGGTCGGGACGCGCAAGGATGATGAAGGCCGACGCCTTAGATTCTTCGCGAAGTGGAACGTGGCGGAGAGCAAGAGTGGTTTAACCACTTTGCTCCAGAATGACAGGGTATGGTACGGGAACACCATTGCAATCAGGATTGCTGTACGCCTACTCCGGCCCATCGCCATGCTCCTCTCGCAGGAGGGCTTCGGCGTGGCGCAGGAGGTTATCGGCGGCGTCAGGCGGCGTATCGCGGGAGTCCAGGTAGAGGCGCAGGGCCTGCAATGGCGTGAGGCCGCGAGAGCTTTCCGGGGTGAGGCGGGTGCGGTGGGCGCGGGTGACGTCGCGCTGGACAGCGGCGATGTAATGTGCGCCGGACAGGGCATCGCGGATGTCGGACTCGCGGAGGCGCGGCTCAAGCTCCTCCGGTAGCTGGATGCGGACGCGGACGACGGCGTCGGCCACACGCTTGCGGGCAATAGCATCGAGGACGCGGCGTGTCGGATCGTCGTCGCCAGCCGGAACATCCACGTCTATGGTGAGGAAGGGCCTGGCTTTAACGGGGTGGAAGTCGAAGCGTCGAAGCCGAGAGCCAGCAGGTTGGTCCTCATCCAGGTCTATCTCGCAGAAGCCTTTGTCCTCTGTTTCCTCGGAGAAGTCCACGCGCTGGAGGCTGCCGGAGTAGGCGACGGTGGGGTTGTAGCCGAGGACCTGGTGCTTGTGGACGTGGCCCAGGGCAACGTAGTCCACGGAAGGAGTGTACAGGGCAGAGAGGAGGAGGACGTGGTCGCGGCCAAGCATCATGGAGCGCTCTGTGCCGACGGTAGCGCCGGAGACGGTGACGTGGGCGACTAAGACGGCGGGCAGCTTGGGGTCGAGACGCTGTAGCTCCCAGGAGAGGGCGTTGGTGAGCCGCTCCTGGAGGCGCTGGGTGATCTGGTCGAGGGTGAGGTTGCGGGTGTCGTCACGGGTGAGGAACTGGCTGCGGCGCACCCAGGGCAGAGCGACGACTTGCAGGGGGCCTGCACGGGTGGGCAGGATGGTTGTAGATATGCGGTCGGAGACGAAGACGCGCTCGATGGTGAGGGTGGGGAAGATATCCAGGGCGCTGGCACGGCCTGCGATGGCTGGGAGGTCGTGGTTGCCGGTGACCAGGAAGACAGGGATGCCTTCAGCGGCCAGGCGGGCGATGCGACGGGCGAACTCGCGCTGGTGGGTCTGAGAGGGGTCGCGGGACTTGTAGGCGTCGCCAGCGAAGAGGATGGCGTCTACGTGGTTGGCGATAGCGTAGTCGACTAGCTCGTCGTAGGCGGCGAGGAAGTCGAGGAGGCGTGTGGAAAGGCCGGTGTCCGGGTCCGGGCGGCCATAATTCTCGACGCCGATATGCAGGTCACTAAAATGCAGGAGCTTCATTGATGGAATCCCGTGGATAGATAGAGCCGATTGATTGAATTCTGCGTGATCTTGCTGCTGCGTAGCTTTGGCTGGTACGTGGGCAATGATGCACGGCGCGAGATAGGGAGGTTTGATGGTTTTGCGAGTTGCATTTGCATGGTCAGGCGCTGGAATTCGTTCCTGACGTTATGTTTAGTGTTTGAAGCTGGGCCATATCTGGCGAAAAATATTTTTTGGAGGAACGAATCCGATCCTTCGGCAGGCTCAAGGACAGGTTCTCGCCGTGGGGTGTTGAGGTGGTAAGAGGTCGCGGATTCATGGAGACAGGATAGCAGGGATGGGTGAGGATGGGGAAGGGGAGGATGGCAGAGGGACAAAAGAAGCGGTTGCGAGGATTGTATGGGCAGAGTAGAATCACGCCAAACTCGGGGAGTTGGCGTAGCTGGGCACCGCTAGTGCGTACTTGTAGGAGCCGAAATGACAAGCGTATTGGAAAGTGAGCAATACCGCCACCTAAGAAAATTCATCGATGATCATGGGAAGGTTTATGACTATCCGTTCCAGATTGAAGGTGTGCCTAACCCCGTACAAGCTGTTTACCGCGTCCCTCTTGGACTTCTCCGTTTGAATATTCAAAACGGACGATACGCTGCCGAGCGCATGGCAAGAGAACGCCAACTTGGCATTAGGTTTGACAGGTTGAATCCAGAACACCAAAGAATCATTCGGCAACTTCTCAAGGAGGAGAATCCTAGTAGATGGCATGACTTAAAAGTTGATCTGAGGGAGCACGGTCAACAGACTCCAGCCATCGTGACTGCAGAAGGCGACGTGATAAACGGTAACAGGCGTATGGCATTACTTCTTGAACTGTTTGATGAAACCCACAACGCCAAGTTCGAAGTCATGGACTGTACCGTACTTCCTCTAACTGTTTCCGAGAAGGCATTGTGGCGCATTGAGGCAGGAATCCAGCTGTCCCAACCCGCTCAACTAGAGTATGGGCCGATCAACAACTTGCTCAAGCTCAGAGAAGGCATTGTGGCTGGTCTCTCATTCGCCGACATGGCTGCTGTATTACTAGGATCTTCTCAGGACGATATTGTTGAGAGCCTTGACCGCCTGAACCTCATTGACAGGTATCTGGACTACCATAGCAAAACAGGAGAGTACGTAGCGGCGCAGAAGCAAGGGCTTCATGAGTACTTCGTCAACTTGCAAAAGGTCATCAAGGCGTGGCAGAGGGAGGGTGTGGACAAGGTCGTCATAAGCAGGCGCATAGAGAACGCGTTCAATGTTATGCAAATTGTGGGTTATCCTGGCATTAAGTTCAGCCAAACGGAATTCAGGCGAATTCGTGATATATATAGTGACGACGAAGCCAGACAGCGTTTAGAAACTGGTATCCATGAAGCTGTGGCAGACGACTCTGCGGTTAAAGAAAGCACCATAAGAGGCATCAAAAATGCCTGGGACGATGCTAACGAAGTAGAGAAAATAAACAAGGACAAGGACCAATCATTTAAGCATGTAAAGATCGCATTGGATCACCTGAAAGCTGTCGACCCGAAGTCAAACAGCTTCCACGATGGTAGAGTTGCCAGAAGGCTGCTTGATATAGAAACGTTAGTCACCGTTTTGCTAAAGAACCAGAACACGATGTAGCGTTTGGCGGAGGTAGGTGTTAAGACCGGTGATTGTCGAACTAGACTTCACTCCCAGAAATACGGTTGCAGTTAAGTTTGGTCAAATAACAGGAAAAGAGCGAGCCCGCCAAAGTCTCTTTTTCGGCTACTCCATGGGATTCAACGAGGACAAAGAAGCCTTCACTTGGACATCTTCGGAAGGCCTTGATTCCATCGAAGCTCTAAGAATCCTCCGCATGATTCTAACTTACCTTGGGGAAGAAGGAATCTCTTATCAACTTGGCAGCGGTGCTGCCCTGCTTCTCTCTCAGGCCTCTCAGGAGGCGATGTATTTCAAAGCGGCGACTGCTAGGCCACCGTTGAGTCCTCAAGAAGTGCTTAGGCGCTTGCCAGCAATTTTCCATCGCGAACTCAAACTTCATCAGCAGGCAGCATTAGGAAGACTGATATCTGCTGACCACGGTGCGAATTTCTCAGTTCCAGGGGCAGGCAAAACTACGGTAGCCCTAGCTGCCTATGCGATTTGGCAAAAGGAGGAGACCGCGAAACGGCTGCTGATAGTAGGCCCAACTAGCAGCTTCATGGTTTGGAAGGACGAATTCCGGAACTGCTTTTGGCGGGAGCCCACCTACGCTCAACTACAGGGACCGCGCCGTGATTTCTACTACGAACATGCCGAAGATTACGAGTTGTTTCTTGTTAGCTACCCTGGCTTAGTATCTGACCTGGAGCAGATCAAACGATTGTGCTCATCTGAACGGACGATGGTGATACTGGACGAGTCTCATCATGCAAAAAGGTTCAGAGGTGGTCAAGTTGCTTCGGCTGTGCTAGACCTTGCACCATACGCCGCTCGCAGAATGGTACTAACAGGAACGCCTATGCCACAATCTGTAAGTGATTTGTGGACCCAGTTCACATTCTTGTGGCCCCAAGAGCTTCTACTAGGCAGTCGAGATGCATTCGAAGCAGAGTATGTGCTTGGTGAGGATGTTCCTAGGGTACGGGAGCGAGTTCAGCCTTTCTTCGTGAGAGTAAAGAAGCCAGATCTTGGCCTTCCACCATTTCACATCAATCGTGAAGTGGTTCCGTTGGCAAGATACCAGGCTCAGATCTACGATGCGTTGGCAAGGCAATTCATTTCTGACTTACATCTGGCGCCTGTGGATCGCGCTCAACTGCGGGACTGGCGCAGGGCTAGAATGGTCCGCCTGTTGCAAGCTGCGTCGAACCCAGCCCTACTTTCCAAGCAATCGAGGGAATTTCGAATCCCTCCTCTGACTCCATCGGAGTCGTCCGCGGTTCTATTGGCGAAGGGATATCCAGATTATGAAGTGCCAGCGAAGTTTCTGCGGGCTGTTGCGATGGTCAAGGACATCGTAGATTCTGGTGACAAGGCCATAATTTGGACGTCTTTTATAGGTAATCTCGGTCCTTTGAGTGCTCTCCTGAAACCACTCAATCCTCTCATTCTCTATGGTGGCATTCCTGCAGACCCGGATGAGGATGCAGTAGACAGTAGAGAGCAGCGTGTGCGAGCGTTTCGTGAATCAAGTGACAACAAAGTGTTAATTGCCATCCCCGCAGCGTGTGGAGAATCCTTGTCTTTGCACCGCGTTTGCCACAACGCCATTTTCCTGGACCGAACCTTCAAGGCTGCAGAGCACGTTCAGGCGCGTGACCGAATACACAGAGTGGGCCTGACCGTCGATGAGGAAGTTACCTATCATCTTCTGATCTCGGACAATACCATTGACGAAGTGGTGGATCAAAGGTTAAACGCCAAGGTCTCTAGGATGGAGGAGCTTTTCCAACAGGACCTGCCTCGCATTTCGCTAGAACCACCAGAAAGCGGCCAAGATCGATCCAGCTATAGCGAAACTGAAACGGATGAGGAAGTTGACTTCCAAGAGACCGTTGAGTTCATCAAGAAGACCGCGGGGTTTCAGACGTGACCAATGAGCTACTAGACTGGCTGTGGGAAATCGATTTCCCTGAGCTTAACCGACTCATGGTATTCGCTGAGAGACTTGGAGGTGCCATTGGCACAGTGTCGCAGCAATTGCTATTGCAAGAATGCCGCCAGGGGCCCATACGCGGTGCTGGTCATCAGAACCATCAAGCGACTGTCGCTGGTGCGCGGTCACTTGGGCTGTTAGAGGAAAGCCAGGGTGATATCCGATTTAGTGAGCGGGGATGGGGTTTTCTTTGGGCCAACCCTAAGCGTGAGTATAACTTAAGCCCCCTTCAGCGCTTGATCGTCTTCGATGCTCTCTACAATGATCTCTCCTGCGGCGAGATCATGAGGGTTTTAATCTCGCAATTCGTGTACGATCCAACCTTGGGTTGTTTTGTTTTTTCTGAGAAGCGCGGTGCGCTAGATTCCACTCTGCAAACTGCCTTGATGGTCTTGCAGAAGCTATCCCTGGTGGACCATAAGCGAGATGTCTGGCATTTGGCTCAGGAACTTTCACCGATAGGACGCCTCGTCAAGCACAAGACACGGGCTATAAGCCCACAAGAACTTGCTGCTAGGTTTGACCGTCAAACTGAAAGGGGCGAAGCTGCTGAAGAGACAGCCCTGGAATTCGAGAAGGAACGTTTGACCACCGCAGGAGACCGATTGCGAGCTGACTTGGTTGTAATGGTTTGCCGCACGGATGTCACAGCCGGTTTTGACATAGCCTCTTTTTCTTCTGAAAGCGTATCGCACGACAGGTTGATTGAGGTCAAGGCCATAAACAGGGACACACTCCGATTCTATTGGACCCGTAACGAAGTCGTGACGGCCTTTGCTGAGAGAGGCAATTATTGGCTCTACCTGGTGGAACTCTTCAGTGAAGGAGCGAACATAGTCGCTATCCAAGATCCGGTGGCCTACATCAAGGGTGACCCTTTGGCAGAAAACGCCTGGGGGTTAGGCTTGTCTCGAACGACAGAATGGCAAGTCGAAATTGGAAGCTTGTACCGACAAACAGTATGTCTGGATGACTGGGATGTTTTGGGTAGATTCCGCTTTCTTAACTTGACAACTTATTGGGCAGAGACAGCCCGTGTGTCTCCATGTATTGACCAATAGCCTGATTCGCAAGTTCGTGGTACTCCGGGCTTAACTCTATTCCGACGAAGTGTCTGTTTGTTCCAAGGCAAGCTATCGCTGTAGTTCCTGATCCCATGAATGGGTCCAAAACTACATCACCCTCTTTGGTAAACAAGCGGATAAACCATAGCGGCAGGCCAATGGGGAAGGTGGCGCTATGGTTTCTGTTAGAGCACTCGGTAGGAAGATAAAGAACGTTAGTAGGGTATGCTTTTTCACGTCCCACCCAATTCGATACGTTTCTGCCCAGTCCGCTTTCGGCCTTGGATTCATGGCGTGTCTGGTCTTCGGGGCTGAGCTTGGACAGGCGCTTCTCTGCCCACTTCCCCATAGGAACCATCACTTCTTCTTGGAACATTTGGAACTTCTTGTTCTTGGTGAAGTGAAGGCACCTTTCCCAAGCATCTCGGAAGCGGTTGGGCCATTTGCCAGGGTAGCTGTTTTTCTTGTGCCAGATGTATTCCTCTGTCCATAACCAGTTCTGCTGCTCTCGCATCTCCAAGATCAGTTTTAGGACGTAGGTTTGGCGTTCGCCGTTGACGGCTCGCTCCTTGATGTTAAGCACAAAAGAGCCTTCCGGCTTAAGGACACGAAAGATCTCTTTAGAGATTGGCAGAAACCACTCGACGTAGTCGTTGATGGGAGTGCCATTGTATGTTTTCCTGCGGTTGTCAGCGTATGGAGGAGAGGTAAAGACCAAGTCAACCGAGGAATCAGGGATAGTAGGCAGGACTTTGGTACAGTTGCCAAGGATGATCCGGTCCAGGATTGGGGGAGTTACTTCTGGATCCATGTTAGTCCGCTGCATGTTGGGCGGATTATACAATCCTCACCAGTTGAAGTGAAGCTCAATTATGCCGCCATGGTAATCGTTCCACCAATCCCAGGGCAGCGACCTGACCCATGCCAGGATGTCTGACTTGGCTGTGGAACCAAGGCCCTCCCTTTCAGCAAAGTCGTCTAACATGCGTAGCACCTGGCGCTGGGTGAAGGTTCCCCAGTTGTTGCCTTCGCCCGCCATATAGCCGTTAGCGCTGGCTTCGTAAGCCAACTCCCAGGCGAATTCATAGGCTACGCCATGTGGCCGTTCCAGGTACTGGATGGTGATGATGCCAACGTCCAGGCCCATGCTGCGCCTCCTGCACTTTGGTCCAGGCATTTTAGCGGACCCGCGGCGATTTGAGAGGACCTTTCGGCAAGCTCAAGGCAGGCTCTTTTGGGGGTTAATGGGGGGTGGTTTTGGGGCAAGCGCTCTAGATGCCTCCCTTCGCTGCGCTCAAGGGTAAACTCTGGCGCAAGGTTTCTTTGGGCACAGCAATTCAACCACCTTCTCGGCATGACATTGGAGATAGCAGGTGTTGCTCAGGAGGCCGCGGTTTTCTTCGGCTGCGCTCGAGGGCTTCGGCTCAGGGCGAACGGGGAAGGACACGGGCACGGCATGCCGTGCCCCTACGACAGGGATGAATGGCGAAGCGCGCGGGGGTCAAGGCGAATAAAGTGAGAAGGCTGGCCACCCCAGATGCCTCGTCGCCGGAAGGATGCTGAAGACGGAGGGATGCAACCACCTTCTCGGCATGACAGGGCCATGACAGAGGAGTGGACAGCGAGGTTTTGCGGGGTGTGGTATACTAATACCTAGAAAGCAGTGATTTGTGGCCCCAGGTCCGATAGTTCGTAGCATCCAAGCCAGTCCGAGCCCGCATTCCCCTCAACCTGCGCGGGGTTCTCCGAACGTCCTCGATGTTGGTGACCCGAATTCTTGCTTCAAAAAAATGTTAGAAGGAAGTGCGATTGAGAATTTACGTTGGTAACATGTCGTTTGATACAACCGAGGATGAGATAAAGTCCGCATTCAGCGCGCACGGGCAGGTGTCTGAGGTTACGTTCATACGGGACCGCGACACCGGCCGGGCGAAGGGGTTCGGCTTTGTGGAGATGCCGTCCAGCACGGAGGCACAGAAAGCCATCGCCGCGCTGAATGGCAAGGAGATGGGGTCTCGGACGCTGACGGTAAACGAGGCGAAGCCTCGGACCGAGGGCGGGTTTAGCGGAGGCAGCCGTGGCGGCTCTGGTGGATACCAGGGTGGTCGCAGCAGTGGCGGGTACCAGGGTGGGTCGCGTGAGGGAAGCGGCGGAGGCCGGTCGCCTCGCTGGTGAGGAGCCGGTAGTTTCTGTTAGTGTAGGGTTCTGAGAGAGGGAAACCTCTCGAGAACGATTGAAGGGGAAGCACAAAGGGAAGGGCAGGCACAAAACGCCTGCCCTTCCCTTGTTGTTTGTGGGGTGGGGGACAGGGGCGAGGACATCGCCTCGCCCCTACGTGGGAAGCGCCTGCTCCAGGGCCGGCCAGTCGGCGCCGATGATGAGGCGATTGCCGATGCGGACGATGGGACGGCGGATGAGGCGAGGCTCGCGGAGCATGAGGCGTATGAGGTCGTCATCGGTGAGGGTATCTGGATTCAGGCCCATGGCCCCTTCGACTTTGCTCAGGGCAGGCTTGAAGGAAGGGCTTTTCCAGG
>ORJL011653182.1_pt1 | contig 18275 bp, 18 predicted proteins | sample 1779941 | NCBI WGS metagenome assembly ORJL01 (sample SAMEA104232317, study PRJEB22302) | groundwater metagenome | biome: forest; feature: aquifer; material: groundwater | place: USA | collected 2011-08-07 | depth 5.8 m | reverse complement strand
TCGGCGCGGATGTCCACCTCTGCGCCTGTGAGCACTTTCATCTCGCCGTACTTGCCAGCGAGGGCGCGTACATACTGCACCTGCTGTAGCATACGCTCATCTGAGAGGCCGTTGGCGATGCCCCTGCCCGAAGAGTGGTCGGTAATGGCTACGTACTTGTAGCCGCGCCTGGCCGCAGCCGCCACCATGGCCTCCAGCGCGTCCCGCCCGTCGCTCCAGTCGGTGTGAACGTGCAGATCGCCCCGGATGTTCGACGCGTCCACCAGCACCGGGATGCCGCCATGCTTGGCCACGTCCAGCTCCCTGGTGCCCTGGCGCAGCTCCGGTGGAATATATGGCAAGCCAAGACGCGCATAGAACGACTCCTCGTCGGCAAATGTCTCCTGAACGCCCGTGGCTATGGTAGTGATGCCGTACTCGTTCAGAGACAGGCCCATGCGGTTGGCGTAGTCCCGCAGGATGATGTTGTGCTGCTTGCTTCCTGTGAGGTACTGGAGCAGCGCGCCGAATCCGCCCTCTTCCACGACCCGCAGGTCAATCTGGACACCGTCCCTGGTCACCACGCTCCCCTTGGTAGCGCCCTGGCCCAACACCTCCGCCACTTCCGGCAGCGACGCCAGGGCGTCTATCACCTCCTGGGGATTGGCGGCGGTACACACCAGGTCTATGTCGCCTATAGTCTCCTCGAACCGTCGCAGGCTGCCGGCGGTCTCCAGCTTTCCTATGGAAGGACAGCGCTGGCGCAGAGCCTTGATGACAGCCTCCGCCAGCGGGAGGGCGCGGCCAACAGGCGTACGCCGCTCCTTGACACGCAAGGTGCGTAGATGGCGCAGGATGTTCTCAGCCGTCTTCTTACCCAGTCGTGGCAGGCTCTCCACGCGGCCATCCTCGATCGCCCGTTCCAGCTCATCCACGCTAGTGATGCCTAGCTCCTGGCACAGGCGCAGCGCCGTCTTGGGCCCCACGCCAGGAATTTCCATGATCTCCAGCAGCCCCGGCGGAAACTCAGCCTTAAGCTTTTCGTAGAACTCCAGGCGTCCCGTGCTCAACAACTCCAGGATTTTCTTGGAGATGGCGTCGCCTATGCCTGGGATCTCCTTCAGGTCTTTGCCTTCCTTCACATACTGGTCAAGCTCCTGCGGCATCTGTCCGATGGTGTGGGCGACGCGCTGGTACGCACGGACAACGAAGACGCTCTCACCCTTCAACTGGGAGAGTGCGCTGATCTTGTCGAAAATCTCGGCTATCTGCGCGTTGTTCATGAGACCGCTCTATGCCACCACCCTCAGCTTGACCGGCACATGGCGGCCATCCTGGTACCACTGGCGCATGGTGCTGCGTCCGTACTTGGCCTGGAACAGGTCCCAGACACGGCCCTTCAACGCCTCTGCGTCTGCCACTGGCTCGTTGACCACGCTAATGCTTTTGCCTTCCATCTGAAGGGCCGCTTTGGGGTTGGCCTGGAGGTTCCGGCACCAGTTGGTGGGCGTACCTGAGCTATTCACACCAGCCAGGAAATACACAGCACCTGCATCGTAGGCAAACCATAGCTCCGCCTCGCGGGGCGAACCGTTCTTGCGGCCTGTGGTAACCAGGGTCACCTCCCTGGCGCTCTGTAGCAGTCTTTCCGTATCTGGGTTCATGGTATAGCTACCTCACAGTCTGAAGGTTTGAAAGCCGACGCCTGAGTACAAAGCGTATTCCATACTCCTCCTCGGAGAAGGTGAGGGTCTTGTTGTCCACCAGGCCAGTGGGCAAGACCATGTCCAGAACGTCCTGAAATAGAAGGTCGCTGCCGCGTTTTACAGCCACGGGCTTCTTGGGGATTACAACCCAGGTAACGGCAGACTGCGAGTCCGAAGCCTTCAACCGCAGGCCGATGTTCGCCATCAGATCTGTCATATCATGCGGCCAGAGGAGCAAGATGAGTGCTGACGCCAAGGACTCGCCGTCATCTGCTGCCAGGGACGCGTCCGTAGGAAGGCTTCGCCGGAGCGCAGTCACGAACTGCGGAGGGGCGTTCCGCAACGCCACCACAACGCCCGGCTTTATGCCAAGCTGCTTCACGAAAAGCTCTGGCTTCTCTTCCACTGCGTACATGGCCTGACGAACCAACGCCACAAGCTATTACCATGATATCAGTAGAGGTTACGGCCCACCAGGCAAATGAAATGCCGGCGAGGGTTATGAACACTCGGAAAGCTAGCGGGAGGACGCTGGAGCGCTTCTAGCCTGCTATGCCGCGGCGCCGTGGCAGCGTTTGTACTTCTTGCCGCTGCCGCAGGGGCATGGGTCGTTGCGACCAACCTTTGGAGCGCCCGCAACCTCAGCGCGACGGCCATTGCCCATCACGCTGGCCATGACGGTGGGCTTGCTGACCGCAGAACTGGCAGCCGCATGAGCAGGCTGATGCGCTGGAGCCTTGGCATGCGACGCACTCTCCTGTTGCGGCATGGGGACTACGTGGAAAATGGTGTGCACTATGTCGTGCTGAATAGTCACCAGAAGGTCATCGAACAGGTCATGGGCCTCTTTCTTGTACATCACCAGAGGGTCGCGTTGCCCGTAGGCGTGCAGGCCTATGCCCTGGCGCAGGTTCTCAATGGCTGTCAGATGTTCCACCCAGTGAGAGTCGATGATCCGCAGCATCACCGCCCGCTCCAGGTCACGCACCATCTCCGGCCCTAGCTGCGCCTCTCGCTCCTGGTACAGGGCGTCGGCATTGGCCAGCAAGGCATCTTGAATCTCTTGGGGCTCCATATTGACCAGTTGGTCTTTTCGTAGCTCAGGAGGAAGAGGCATAACGGTAAGGATGTCTGCTTCCAAGGAGTCCAGGTTCCACTCCTCGCGGTCCCGTTTCCCAATGTGCCTTGCCACCAGGTCCTGGATCTCTCGCTGGATCATCTCCTGTACGTTGGCCTTGAGGTCCGCGCCGGAGATCATCTTGCGGCGCTCGCTGTAGATGACGTCCCTGTGGCGGTTGACGACGTCGTCATAGTCCACCAGGTGTTTGCGAATGTCGAAGTTATAAGCTTCCACCTTCACCTGGGACTGCTCGATGGCTTTGGTGACGAGCCCCGCCTGGAGAGGGACGTCTTCGTCCATGCCGAACCGGTCCATGATCCCTTTGATGCGATCGCCCCCGAAGCGGCGCATCAAGTCGTCCTCCAGGGAAACGTAGAACCTGGATGTCCCAGGGTCACCCTGGCGGCCCGACCTGCCTCGTAACTGGTTATCTATGCGCCGGGCCTCGTGGCGCTCGGTGCCCAGGACGAACAGGCCCCCCAGCTTCACCACCTCATCGTGCTCCGCCTGCCACTCCTCTGTGGAGCGCTCCGCAGGAGAACCGCCCAGAACGATGTCCGTACCACGGCCCGCCATGTTGGTGGCAACGGTGACGCCGCCCAATCGGCCCGCCTGGGATATGATGGCGGCTTCTTTCTCGTGGTACTTGGCGTTGAGCACCTGATGAGGCACGCCCCGGCGTCTGAGCAATTCGCTGAGGCGCTCGGATTTCTCGATTGAAACGGTGCCGATCAGCACCGGCCTGCGCTGCTTGTGCAGTTCCTGGATCTGGGCGGCAGCAGCCTTGAATTTCACCTCTTCCGTCTTGTAAATAAGGTCATTCATGTCCTCACGTACCATGGACTGGTGAGTAGGAATGGCCACTACGTCTAGCTTGTATATCTTCCAGAACTCCTCGGCCTCGGTAGCGGCGGTACCAGTCATGCCAGCCAGCTTGGAGTAAAGGCGGAAGTAGTTCTGCAAGGTGATGGTGGCGTAGGTTATGCTCTCGCTCTGGACACGCACGTTCTCCTTGGCCTCAATGGCCTGGTGAAGGCCTTCGGAGTAGCGGCGGCCCGGCATGAGGCGGCCCGTGAACTCATCGACTATGACCACCTCGCCGTCATTGACCACGTAGTCCCTATCCTTGAGGTATAGCACCTGTGCCCTCAGGGCATTCTCCACATAGTGCGTGAGGCCATAGTTGCTGGGGTCGTACAGGTTGCCGACGTTCAGCCAGCGCTCCATCTTGGAGATGCCCTCATCGGTCAGCACCACGGAGCGCTCCTTCTCGTCCATCACGAAGTCCTCCACCGAAGCCAGGCGCGGTGCTAGCTTGGCCAGGGTAGAGTAGAGCTTGGTAGACTGCTGGGCAGGACCGCTGATGATGAGAGGCGTCCTAGCCTCGTCGATGAGGATGTTGTCCACCTCGTCCACGATGGCGTAGTGCATCCCTCGCTGGACTACCTGGGAGATGGTCTGAACCATGTTGTCACGCAGGTAGTCGAAGCCAAACTCGTTGTTTGTCCCGTAGGTGATGTCGGCAAGGTACGCTTCTCTGCGACTAACTGGCCGCATATGAATCATGCCTGGAGTGTTTTCTTCCACCTGCGGATCAAACAGGTAAGAGGCTTCATGCTGGATGCACCCCACGCTCAAACCCAGCAGGTTATAGATTGGCCCCATCCACTGGGTATCGCGCTTGGCCAGGTAATCGTTTACGGTGACCAGGTGGGCGCCCTTGTCCTCCAGGGCGTTCAAGTACAGTGGCAACGTGGCCACCAAGGTCTTGCCTTCGCCTGTCTTCATCTCGGCGATCTTTCCCTGGTGGAGGACGATGCCGCCCATGAGCTGGACATCGAAATGGCGCTGGCCTATGGTGCGCTTGGCGGCCTCGCGGACGGCGGCGAAGGCCTCCGGCAAAAGATCATTCAACGTCTCGCCCTGTTCCAGGCGTTGCCTGAACTCCTGCGTTTTCTGGCGCAGGTCATCGTTGGAGAGGCCCTCGAATTTGGGCTCCAGGCGATTGATGTCTTCTACGACACGCCTGAATTTGCCGAGGACTCGCTCGTTGGGATCAACGATTTTCTTTAGCAGGCCCACAGCCATGGAGTTAACACTCCACCTTTACTCGAACATCGCGCCCACGGAGAGGCCGTTGTGGATGCGGTGGATGGCCTCTCCCAGAAGAGGCGCCACGGAAAGGATGGTAAGCTTCTCATGTCGCTTGCCGTTCAGGATGGGCAAGGTATTGGTAACGATGAGTTCCTTGAGGTTGCTGGCGACAATGCGTTCCGTAGCATTCCTAGAAAGGACACCATGAGTGCAGCAGGCGTATACCTCTTTTACTCCGTTGGCCTCCAACGCTGTGATTGTGGAGAGAAGAGAACCGCCGGTGTCTATTTCGTCGTCCACTGTAACAGCCACTTTGCCAGCCACATCACCAATAACGTTCAAAGCTTCAGTCTTGTCAGCGTTACCAAGCCTGCGCTTCTCCATGATGGCCAATGGTGCTCCTACCCGGGCTGCCAGGTCTCTGGCCCGCTTGGTGGCGCCGATATCCACGGCCACCACCACCGGGTTAGAAAGCTCCTTCTCTGCGATGTACCTGGCCAGGAGTGGCAGAGCCGTTAGCTCGTCCACTGGGATGTTGAAGAAGCCCTGTATCTGGCCGGCGTGCAGGTCCACCGTCAATACCCTGTCCGCCCCTGCCGTAGTCAGCAGGTCAGCCAGAAGGCGGGCTGTGATGGGAACCCTGGGCTGGTCCTTTTTGTCCGTGCGCGCATAGGCGTAGTAGGGTATGACAGCGGTGACACGTCCCGCGGAGGCACGCTTGGCCGCGTCCAGCATGATAAGCAGTTCCATTATCTTGTCGTTCACCGGGTAGGAGAACGGCTGCACCAGGAAGACGTCACGCTGACGGATGTTCTCTTGGAACTGCACGAAGGTGTTGTCGTTGGCGAACTTGAAGACCTGACAAACTCCCAGCGGTATGCCCAGGTAATCACAGATGGCCCCAGCCAGTTCGGGATGAGCTGTGCCTGAGAAGACCCGCAACTCGTCAAAGGTCGGCATCAGCGCCTCTGTCATATAGACATCAATACTGTTCTTGGATCTCTGGCAGGCTAATCTTGCCAGCCTCGTTCCAGACGGTTATCCCACATCACTTCGGTTTTGTCCAGAGTACTCTCTCGATACAGGAGCAACCGTCCGCATAGGCTGTAGCTATGCCACTTCAGCCTAAAGATTATACCACAGGGCCTTGCCTGCTCCCCAAAACGGCCCAGTGCCCTCGCGTTAAGACGTGTCGAAGCCAACAACGCTATGGATGTTCTACTTCGCATGTTTTATACTATTAGCATTTTCTGTGGAGGGGGCATATGTACGGGACTGTTGCCAGGCTACGCATCAAGGCTGGACACGAAAAGGCGATCATAGACGGCCAGAGGCAATGGGAGAAGGAGCGGAGGCCCAAGGTGAAGGGCGCCATAGCTAGCTACCTTTACCGCCTGGATAAAGACCCCCAGGCCATGATGCTGGCAGTGGTGTTCAAGGACAAGGCGTCGTACTTCGCTAACGCCAACGACCCTGAACAGGACAGGTGGTATAAAGAGTTCCGCCAGCACTTGGAGCGCGCTCCTCAGTGGAACGACGGCGAAGTGCTCACAGCATCCTAGTCATGTCATCAAACCCAGGCTGAAGGCGGCCAGGCACACCTGCAATCTCCATCCTCTCTTCGTAGAGCAGGCGGTGCTGGACATCCGTTGCGGCCCATGGAACAATGTAGCCGCCATGGGTATCTACGCCGCCCTGCTGCGGCCCCTCCTGTTCCTGCTGCCACCTGAAAAGGCGCAGGCCTCAGCCGAGTGGCTGCTAAAACGCCATGGCCTCTGGCACGCACTGTCTCCACTCCTGGACTATCATGACCCACGCCTACGCGTCGAAGCGGGCGGCCTGGTGTTCCCATCGCCCGTGGGTCTGGCCGCCGGCCTGGACAAGGACTGTGAGTTCCTGGCCGCTCTCCAGGACATAGGGTTTGGGTACGCAGTGGGCGGCACCGTGGTGCCCAGGCCACGAGACGGCAATCCCAAGCCCAGGCTCATGAGGCTCCCTACTCAGGCCTCTCTCATAAACGCCCTGGGGTTCCCCAGCCTGGGTATGACGGCGGTACAGAGGAACCTGGAGCGCCTTCGCCATCTCAAACGGCACGCCGCCAAGCCGGTGATTGCCAGCGTTGCGGGACTTAGCCTTGAAGAGTTCCTGGAATGCCATGCCACCCTGGAACCTCTGGCCGACGCCACCGAGTTGAACATCAGCTCTCCCAACACCCAGGGTATCCGCATATTCCAGGAGGCACAGAATTTCAAAACGCTCCTAGAGCACATCAACGCCCAGCGGAAGAAGCCCCTGTGGGTTAAGATCCCACCATACGCCGACAACCAGGGCCGCGACCACGTCTTGACCCTGGTGCGGTTGGCCAAGGAACACGGCGTGAATGCCGTCACCGCCAGCAACACCAAGCCGGTGGAAGCGCTGCAACTGGCCCCAGGCCGGGGCGGCCTTAGTGGGCGCAGCGTCTTTGACGACACGCTGCGCATAGTGCCCGAGGTGCGCGCGGAGGCGGGACACTCCATGTCTGTAAACGCTTGCGGAGGCATTGCCACCGCCGAGGACGCGTTGCGGGCCTTGAAGGCAGGCGCCAACACCGTCCAACTGCTGACGGCCATGGTCTACCAGGGGCCTTCAGTGGTCGGGAGGATCAATCGTGGCCTGGTGCGCCTGATGGAGAAGCAAGGGGCGGGGTCAATTCAGGAACTGGCCCGTGCCACAGTTCCTTGACCCGTATTGGGTACCTTGCTAAACTGGTCTAGCTTCACAAGGGCGGTTAGCTCAGCTGGTTAGAGCACTGCGTTGACATCGCAGAGGTCAGTGGTTCGAGCCCACTACCGCCCACCATCCATATAGCTCGGTTGGTTAGAGCATCCCGATGCCATCGGGAAGGTCAGTGGTTCGAGCCTACTACCGCCCTCCATTCTTTCCTGGGACGCTCCAGCCAGGACTTGCCCCATCAAAGCATCCGCACACAGCCTTTTACGCTGGTTCATCCTCAGCCCTCGAACCCGTTCCCACGATAGTGATAGAATACCTCCCGCCTGGCCTCAACAGGCGTTACCACTAGTATCACCAGTCGCTGACTGAAAGGAGCTCCCAGGATGAGCACGCAGAAGATACGAATAGGCATCATCGGTGCCGGAGGCAACGTCCGTCTAAGGCACGTGCCGGGCTTCAAAGCCATCCCCGGCGTTGAGCTCGTGGGCGTCTGCAACCGTTCCAGAGAGTCCAGCCAGCGAGCCGCCGCCGAGTTAGGAATCGGCAAAACATATGACACGTGGCTGGATCTGGTAGAGGACGAAGACATAGACGCCGTGTGCATCGGGACGTGGCCTTATATGCACTGCGCCATCACGCTCGCCGCGCTGGAGAGCGAGAAACACGTCCTCACCGAGGCGCGCATGGCCATGGACGCCACAGAGGCCCACGTCATGCTGGAGGCCTCCCGGACATCGCCGCACCTGGTAACACAGGTGGTCCCTTCGCCATTCACCTTCCGCGTGGATAGCACCATCCAGGACATGATATCCAGCGGCTACCTGGGCGAATTGCTGGTAGTAGATATGCGCGTCATGCAGAACAACTTCGTCGACCTGCAAGGCCCCCTCACCTGGCGCCAGGACAGGGACGTCAGTGGCTACAACATCATGATGATGGGCGTGTGGTACGAAGCCATGGTGCGATGGATCGGCCCAGCCACCAAGGTAATGGCCATGACCAAGACCGCCATAGCTCAGCGCAAGGATGGCACGGGCCTTCTGAAGGCCGTCACAATCCCCGACCACGTGGACATCCTTTGCCAGATGGCATGCGGCGCTCAGGGCCATATGCACCTCAGCTCCATCACCGGGCTGGCTCCCGCTGGCGCAGTCTATCTGTACGGCACTCAGGGCACGCTGATGGTGGATGCTCCATCTATGAAGCTGTATGGTGGCCGCCGCGGCGATCAGGAGCTTAAGGAGATAAACATACCACAGAAGAAGCAAGGGGCCTGGCGGGTGGAAGAAGAGTTCATCAATGCCATCCGTGGTGTTGAACCAGTAAAGTTCACCACATTCGAGGCAGGCGTACAGTACATGGAGTTCACCGAGGCCGTGACTCGCAGCGCCCAGAGCGGAGAGGCGGGACATTTGCCCCTCTAGGACAGTCACTACGATGAAGTGACCACATGCCCGTACCTCCGTTGTTCAGGAGTCATTATGACACCAACGGCCTACCGTAAGCTTTCAGGATTTGGCTGCATTAATTCGCCATGATAGCCAAGGGCGTCAGGCTTTTCTCCAACACCAAGCTTATTGCGTCCATTCGCGTGGCTCTAGCCTTGGTGTTCCTGGCGGCGACTGTCTTTGTTATCCGCTATAACGTCAACAAGATGGTCAATATCCCCGACCTGGGCACCAACTGGATGAGGAGCCTGGGCCGGACGGTTCAGGCAGTCGAGGGCACACCCCGTCCCACGAAACAGGGGATGATCAACCTCTATATGGGGGATGGAATGCGGTTCGTAGCTTTCCTGTCGGAGCACCTTCCCGAAAACGCGATGGTAGTCTTCCCTGTGGACAAGCTGCCGCCAGGAGGGACAATGCAACCTAGAGCATACTTTGCCAACGCAGGCTGGAACCACTTCCTACCTGTACTTCATCCAAGGAAGATGAAGCTAGAAGTGTACGATTATCAAGTTATGCCTTACGACCCCCTGCACCTCGACGAAGTGACCTCGGAGTACCGGCTGGCGACGCGCCAGGCCTCTCACAGCGGCCAACTATTCGTAATGCAGGCATTCGTTTCACCTAATGCCACCAAGTACCGCCTCTATTTCATCAGCCGTACCCTCAAGGGCAACCCTGGCATCGAGAACCTTCTGATAGCCTATCCTCAAGATGTTTCCCAATGATCATGGCGCTATTCCTGGCCATGCTTACCCTCCTGGGAAGGCTTGTACTAGTGCAATTCCAGAGCTCCTTAAGAATCAACCAGCTTGGACTTCTGGGGCTATCGTACCTGGTAGGGATAGGCGTCTTCACATGGGTGCTTTACCTTTTCATGGTGTTGGGCGGTCACGCCACCCTATCCAGCACGCTGATCCTGGCCGTGGTATTGATAGTGGTCGGCCTCTATCTATCACTACGCCATCTATCTACTCCCCTTGCTCTGTGGCGGACGAGATGGACGGCTCAATCGACAGCCGACTTGCTGACGATAACGCCACTGATACCAATCTTCGTCTTGAGTTTCTATGTGTCCTACTGGACCCCAATATACTGGTCCGACTCCGTCTACTATTACGACGGCGTAGGAAAGATACTCGCTGTTGACGGCAGCATCTACAGCGACGCTTTGAAACGCCCGCTATGCTGGTGTAACGGCATATTCGTACATGGCCAGCCGTCTCTTCTTGTCCATAGTCTTCACGCTGTAGCTTACCTTTTGAAGGACGAGCACGTAGCAGTCCTGTATTCTGGATTCTTTGCGTCGCTGGTCCTGGTATTTGGATTCGTTAGATGGGAACCTGAGGACGAGGAAGAGCATCCAATCACACAAAGGCTGCTGGCCTCTGCCCCATGGAGACTGATCCTCCTGGCTTTTGCCACCGTGCCATTCGTTTTCGCCATGGGCTACGTGGCCGTGAGTTCACTACCCGGCGCCGTCTACTTCTTTGCCGCCATCCTGGTATGGAAGCGTTTCATGGAACGGCCTTCTAGACAACTGGCTGTCCTTAGCGGCGCCCTTTTCGCCATGTGCTCCTGGACACGTGGAGAAGCGATATATTTCTACCTACCTGTGCTGCTACTCACTCTAGCTATAGCCACGATAAGACCCAACATTCGCAGCCATATAGTAGCCTTCCTCATACCTCTCTTACTCCTGGATGTATCACGTTATGCATTCATATTCACTAGCGGACAATTCCTGGAGTACGCTCGTGATGTACCTCTTCCTCATGTGGACTTCCTGGCACTTCTCGCAGTCGTGGCCGGGGCAGTGCTGGTAACCAGAGTTGGGGCGAGGCAACAAGAGTGGCTGGCTACAGCAATGGTAGCCGCTGGAGTTTTAGTGCTGGTCGCCGTTATAGCGCTGATAGCCCTCAACTTCAAAGGCGTCAGCGACAGCGCGACTCAGTTGTTTCGCCTTCTGCGGGACCCTGTGTGGGGGCTAACAGGTATAGTGGTCGCCACAGCACTGGTTTCGCCTTCCTTGTTCCGCAACACGGAGCGTCTCATCTTCATGATAATCATTGCCTTCGTAGCCGTGCGAGTGCTGCTCTACGCCCATATCGTGAACCTGAACCTGAGCGATAATACGATTACCAGCGACGGCAACCGAGTCCTACTCTACATGTGGCCCGTAGCCATCTATTGGCTCTCGTGCTCCAAAGAGCTGCACAGCCTGTTTGCTTCTCTCTCAAAGCTACCTTTCAGAATACCGTCTAGGGTCTCTGGTTGAATAGTTACCGGCGTATGTATAAGGTGTAGATTCGAGACCGTTCTGCCTGTGCCAACCAGGCCCTTCTACCTAGGTTGTGTAGTGACTTCGCTGAAATACTGCACCGTTCTCGCCAGTCCGGTCTGGAGGTCAACGCTAGGCTTCCATGCTAGCTCGGCTGCGACCTTGGCAACATCCAGGTAGAACTTGTCCACATCCCAAGCACGTGCAGGTTCGTAGATAGGTGACTCTGAGAACCCTATGAGATCGGCCAGGACTGCGTACAACGTATTGATGCTCGTCCCTTTGCCGCTACCTATGTTGTAAACGCCGCTTTCATCTCGCAGAAGGGCTTTTACGTTCGCCTCCACCACGTCGTCTACATAAATGAAGTCCCTCTCCTGGGTGCCGTCACCGTAGATTGTCACAGGCTTGCCATCCAGCATTCGCCTAGAGAAGATGGCCACCACCATCGCTCCTCCATACGGACTCTGGCGCGGCCCATATACGTTGCCATATCTCAGGGCTGCATACCCCAAGCCTGACATGGAGGCAAAGCGAGTAAGGTAGACCTCCACAGAGTACTTGCTGACTCCGTGAGGTGTCACAGGTATAAGCGGGTTAGTCTCAGAGCACGGCAGGCGCTCTGCGTTGCCATACACTGCGGAGGAAGAACTGTAGATGAGGCGCTCCACTCCGAATTGCTGACACATATCCAGGAGATTCAATGACCCAGCAATGTTGGCCCGTACGATGTCCACGGGGTTATCTACAGCGACAGCCACACCAGCCTGACCAGCGACATGGAACACGGCCTCTGGCCGCTCTTCTTCAAAGACTCGAACGAGGCTTCCGTCCGCAAGATTGGATTGGTAGAGATGGACCGAAGAGTCCATGTGCTTCAGCCGACCTGTGCTCAGGTTATCTACTACCGAGACGTGGAAACCATCTAGCAGCAGCCTGTCTACAAGATGTGATCCGATAAAGCCCGCTCCGCCGGTAACCAGGACTCTTTGGTACTTCAATGTATATCTCCAATCCAACGTCAGGCAACGCGAATAGCAAAGTCCTAATGTGTCCCGGTCTCCGGCCCCTTGGCACGGCTAATCGCGATATATTGCCCCATCTCCCTAACCTGGCGCTGCAGAACCGAGATTACTACCGACTGGTAAAGCAGGAAAACTAGCAGGAATACTACCAAAGCTACTAGATATGGAGGAGATTTGAAGAACGATGTGCTGACCTTTATCCAAAGCGTGTTAACCCCAGGAACGGATACTACCACCGCCAGGCTACCCAAGACCAAGAGCCAGGATAGCCCTAACCCAACGCTCATAAGCCTACGTCTAATCAAGCGGACTACGGTCACAGCCACTAGTACGCCCATTAGATCGGTCAGAAGAATCGAAGCAATGGTCATGGTGTTACTCCTACACCTACCTATCCTGCTGGTTCTTAGAGGCCAAGGCTTCCAACACACCTACCAAAGTGCCTAATAAAGTCCTAGGAGGCAACGCTAGTAAACTCGGCAAGTTGAGCATGGACTTACCTGCAACCCTGGGACGCATAGTCACGGGATACTCACCCAGCTTGTACCCTCGCATCTTTAGGTATATTAGGAACTCCGAGTGAAAGTCCACAGTGAAGCTCTTTTGCAGCTCTGGCAGGACCCTGCGACGTATGGCTTTGAACCCAGAAGTAGTGTCCGTCAGCCTTTGCCGGATTACCAGACTTGTCATAGACGCCAGTGCCGACATAACCATTCGTCGTGCCAACGGAACCCCTAAGGTCTGCCCTTCTTTGAAACGAGAGCCTATAACTACGTCCAACTCTGAGGCCAACAGGTATTGGACCATATCCTGGACAGTCTTGGGATCGTGCTGACCGTCGGCGTCCATGAAGACAAGATATTCGTAGCCACGGGCGTGGGCATAAATGGCTGCAGTCTGTAGCGTGGCCCCGTATCCTAAGTTGGTAGGGTGCACCAGCGTGAGCACATTCTTGGACAAGGCTACTTGACTGGTGCTGTCCCTGGAGCCATCATCAACAACGATGATATTCTCTCGGGGCCAAAACTGAAATGCCTCTTCCAGCGTTGTTCCCAGGGAGGCCTCTTCGTTATAGGCGGGAATGGCTAGAAGCCCGTTTCCCATTCCATGCTCCAGTGGTTCCTGGTTCACCACTCTGCCTCTTTACTCCGGCTCCTTGCGGCCTATGTACAAGCTGTTCTGGCCAAGAATGAACGTCTTGCGTTGCACAAAACGAAATCCCGCGCCACGGATTAGAGCCTTCATATCGGTAACCCCAATACCCCACACTTCCCCTGGATCAAAATGACCTCGCTCCTGCTGGTCAGGATCGCTCTTTCTGACAAGTTTGTGCCAGACCAGGGATACCCTGGGCCCAATCATGGTGATAAGAATCGTCCCTCCCGGCCTCAGGACTCGCCAGGCATCCCTTAAAGCTTGCTCCCGATGAGGTATGTGGTTAAGCGATGCTACAAAGGTAATCGTGTCAAAAGAGCCTTCCTTGAAAGGAAGCCAAGCCCCGTGCCCCATTACCATGCCCGGCACCCCCCAATTGTGCACATCCAGCCCAACTCCATGCCCATGCTCCTGAACCAGCCGGTTGGGTCCACAGCCCACATCCAGAAGGTAGCCTGCGACGTGTAGCTTTACCTTGGCTACTCGTCTCTCCTCTAGATAGGCTACCAAAGACCGAAACAACCCAATCCCTCCTAGTAAAGTAGCAGCGACATGCCGACTCGCGGCTTTGCTCACGAACAGGGGGCGAACGTGAGGAAGTATATCACCGCGCAGCGCCCAGAACGGAAAGGTGGTACCACCCGCTTCTGTACAGTGCCCCCACCCCGGCTAAGAGCCCGGACCCAGCGCCACCTCTACTAAAGGGCTGCCAGCCGTCCATTCATCCACGTCCAACTGCCGCATACGCTCCCCTTCCAGCGCCTTTATCCTCTGCAAGACCTGGCGTTTCATGGACTTATCCGTAACTGGAGTTGCTCTGGCGGAGACATCACGCTGAAGGCTCTGCTTCAGATGGAAAGTAAAGTCAGGGTGTGCCACCAGGTTGGCATACCATCCACGCCTACCAGGCCTTCCAGTCAGGTAAAGCTTTCCATCCACCAGGTGGAACGCAATCTCCTTGCGCCGCGACTGCCCGGTCTTGCGCCCTGTAGTGGTGATGTCTACGAGACGGTCATGCTCCAGGGCGTGTTGAACTGCCTGATCCATCACTGTCCTCCTCTGCACCCTATGCCGGCTCGAAGAGAGGTAGGGATATGCCGCCCTGGCCCTGGTCTTCCCATCGGACCTTCACCCGCATGCCGAACCGTATCTCTTTGACGGGGTCTTTTACGCCCATGACGTTGGACATCATGCGGAAACCTTCGTCCAGGTCTATGTATGCCACAGCGTACGGCCCCAGGTCTTTGAACGCAGGGTGGCGGCTCTGCATGACAACGCTGAAGGTGTACACTGTCCCTCTGCCTTTCGACTCGTGTCGAGAAGTGTCCTGCGAGCCGCAGTTGGTGCAATGGTGGCGTGACGGAAAGACCACTTTTTTACAGGCGTTGCACGTCTGGTAGGTGAGCTTGTGCTGCTTGGTGGCCTCCCAGAACGGCTGGCTGTCAGGCTCAGGGAACCTTGGTTGAGGTCTGAGGGTAGTCATGGTATGTGCTCCTTATTCCTTTACAAGCCTTCAGTCTGCGGCCAGGATGGTTACGCCGGTAGCGTGTCGTGCGCCAAGCTGCCCGCCGTTACCCACGGCCACGGCCAGTTTGGGGTTTTTCGCCTGAGACGTGGACTCTCCCCTGAGTTGCCGGGTCGCCTCCAGCAGAAGAAACATGCCCCTCATGCCCGGGTGGTTGGATGAAAGCCCGCCGCCGTCGGTGTTAAGGACAGGCTTCAGCTTGCCGTCGAAGTGCAGGCGTCCCGGCTCCGTGACCCACAGCCCTCCATCTCCCTTCTTGCAGAAGCCCAGGTCCTCGATCATACACATCACGGTGATGGTGAACGAATCGTAGGCCATGAGGACGTCCACCTCCGACGGCTTGATGCCGGCATCCGCGAAGGCAATGGGCCCCGACTGAGCGCCGGCGCTGACCGTGATGTCTCCGCCGTTTTCCGCATACTTCGTGGCCTCACCCGTGCCTATGATCCAGACAGGCTTCTTTCTGGCGTTACGGGCTGCCGAGCGAGAGGCTATCACCACAGCGCCTCCACCATCGGACACCATGCAGCACTCCAGAAGGTGTAGCGGGTGCGCTACCAGCCTGGATTTCATCACGTCAGCCGTGGTAATTTCTCCAATTCCTACGAACCCCAGATCAGTCATGGCTTTGACTGCCTCAGGGTTCCTCATGGCATGGCGCCGCGTGACCACTGATATCTGAGCAAACTGCTCATCGGTGGTGCCGTACTGGAACATGTGGCGTTGCTTTACCATGGCATAGCCCGCAATGAGGGTCATGCCCCAGGGGTCTTCCATATTGCTAAAGAGGTTGGCCGCTCCCAGGCCCGTTGCCCCTGCAGTGCCTATGGCCCTGCTGTCCGAATGAGCGGTGGAACCATATGTAAGGAGTGCAACGTTGCACTTGCCCTGGGCAATGGCATCCCTGGCGTGGTTGGCCTGAAACTCAAAGGAGGAGCCCCCTACTGCAGTAGTATCTATATAGAAAGGCTTTAGACCGAGGTATTGGGAAATAGTCAGGCCGCCGCCACCTGGAGCCTCCGCGGCGTCAAATACGCCGTCCACGTCCTTCCAGGCAAAGCCTGCGTCCTCCAGAGCCTTGGCGGCGCAGTAGGCCTTGATCTGCAATGCACTCACGTCGGGCCCTACTACCCGCAGGGGATGCTCGGAAATACCCACTATGGCCGCGTCTCTACTGGTGCGTGGCATGGATCCTCCTTTTCCGGAGCAGATTAGGAGATTCTGCGCGGACGATAGCACCCACACTAGCGGTCGTCAACTCCGCCGCATCAAAAACGAAATTACGCCGGGGACTGAAACTGGCCAAAGACTACTTGACCCGCCCACCCTGGGCCAGTCCAAGGGAGTGAGCGGGTCAAGATATCAGACGGTCAGCGTTCTATGCCAAAGCGATAGATCAGCCGCGAGCCTCTTCCATTGGGTATACGCCAAACACGTCCATGTCGCCCTCATCATTGTCACCTTCAACCGGCGTGTATTTGGCCGCCACTTGTGACAGCACCTTTAGTGTGCGCTGGTAAGAGGCTTTGGCATCTTTGCCGGCGGTGACTATCGTGACTATGATCTCTTGGGCGCCAAACTGGAAAAGCTCCTCCAGCCGCTGCTTGACTCGCCCTTCCTGGCCTCCCAGGACCACTGCATTGATCATGGCGTCGCTCCAGGCCTTGGTCTGTGCCACATCCTTAAACCCTGCATCCACAAACATCTGGGTGTAAAAGGCGTTGGCCGGATAGTTGCCCAGTTGCTCGCGGGCGGCAGTCCTGATCTCCTCTGCGTTATCGTGGACGCACACCGGAGCGTGAGCTATCAGCGGAGGGATGGAAGCCTTCGACTTCTGAGCTCCCGCCCTGATAGCAGGCATAGCCACGTCCCTCAGATAGGTGCCAGGGCATACCCAGGATATAGCGCCATTGGCCTCTGCGCCGCAGACCTCGAACGAGCCACTCCGCAGCGCCGACGCCATCACAGGCACATTCACAGGCGTCCCAGTTTTGGCGTGGGCCTTGTAGTACTTCCCGTCGAAGTCCACCTCGCCCTTCTGTATCAGCGCCCTGAGGATCTTTATGTATTCACGAAGATGGCCCAGCGGTGCATTCCACTCCACGCCGAAAGTCTGCTCCATGCCTGCCCTATGGCTGGGGCCCACACCCAGGCGGAAGCGGTCCGGCGCCAGCTCCGCCAGGACTCGCACCTGCTGCGCCACAGCTATCGGGTGGCGGGGCCATGTCGGAGTGATGCACGTACCCAGCAGAATGTCCTTGGTCTGTACCGCGGCGGCGGAAAAGAGGGTCAGCGCATCGCGCCCAGATCCACCCGTGGTCATCCACGCGGCGGGGATGCCCGCCTGCTCCATCTGCTTGATCCGTTCCAGCACCTCGGCGGAGTTCTGTCCCGTGATAGCCACTCCAATCACATTTGTCCTGGCCACGACTGTTCTCCTTCCTGTGCAAAAGACATCTTGAGTTTGACGGTACCATTATAGAGTGGCCGGGCTTTCTGGCAATAGTTTGCAAGGAAACCAGCCAAACCGAGGAGGGGGGCGATTTCGCAGAAGACGCCCGCCCACGCAAAGTATCCACGCCAAGGCCATTATAAGCCGACACCACGGTTGTGCAACGTGGTATCCTAGACACCGTTATTGCTATACAGGAGCATTCCACCTCCTTGGACATTGCACAGTCCAGGCTTTCCTTAGACGACATGATGGAGGCCCTCTTCCAACGCGCCGTGGCCGCGTACGGTCAAGAACACGCCCAGGCAATGCGGCCCGCGCTGGAGCAAATGGCCCACCATTTGTTTGCTCTCAGCAATAGCACCGCGGTTAGAGACCCAGCACCAAGCCCTTTCATGTAGGAGAATGCCATGCAACCGTGGGAACTGACGGCCACCCGCGCCTCGGCCATGATCCGCAATGGCAAGCTTTCACCCGTAACGCTCATGGAGGCCCTTCTGGAGCGCATACGCCAGCTTGAGCCATCGCTAAAAGCGTGGGTGACCCTGGACGAACAGGCGGCCATGGCCGCAGCCAAAGCCTTCGATCGCGAAATCAAAAGGAAAGGCCCTCGAAGCCCGCTGCACGGCATACCGGTCGGCGTCAAAGACATCTATTACACCAAAGGCGTTCCCACCACCGCTTGCGCGCCACAATACGCAGGGTTCATCCCAACCTACGATGCAACATGCATAGCGCGCCTCAAGAACGCAGGCGCCATCATCCTGGGCAAGGC
>ORJL011156178.1_pt1 | contig 18282 bp, 13 predicted proteins | sample 1779941 | NCBI WGS metagenome assembly ORJL01 (sample SAMEA104232317, study PRJEB22302) | groundwater metagenome | biome: forest; feature: aquifer; material: groundwater | place: USA | collected 2011-08-07 | depth 5.8 m | reverse complement strand
TGCGAGGAGACCTGCACGTCCATACGGATTGGAGCGATGGACGCGATTCCCTGCGGGAGATGGTGCTCGCCGCGAAAGAACGCGGCTACCAATATATTGCCATAAGCGACCATTCGGTGGGCCGAGGGGTGGCCCGCGGTCTGACCGTCGAAAGGCTCCGGCGCCAGCGTAAGGAAATCGATGACCTTCAAGGTTCGATTGAAGGTATCAAGATCCTGCAGGGATCTGAGGTGGACCTGAGAGCCGACGGCAGCCTGGATTTCCCCGATGAGGCGCTGGCAGAATTGGACATCGTCACCGCCTCGATTCACTCGGCCATGGGCCAGGATGAGGCCTCCATGACTGCGCGCATACTCAAAGCCATCTACAATCCTCACGTGGACGTCATCGGGCACCTGACTGCGCGCCTTCTGGGCCGGCGTGCCCCAGTGGAGGTGGACGTGCAACGTATACTGCAGGCCGCCGCAGAAACCGGGACAGCCATCGAGATAAACTCAATGCCGGACCGCCTCGATCTGAAGGACGTCCACGCCCGCCTCGCCCGGGATATCGGTACGCTGCTGGTCATAAACACCGATGCCCACCGAGTCAGCCAGTTGGACTTCATGCGTTTTGGGGTCGATGTCGCCCGTCGCGGCTGGTGCGAGTCCGGACATGTGCTTAACACCCGCCCGCTGGAGGAAGTCCTGGCGTTTCTCAGGGGCCGAGGACGTTGACCACCATCCTGGAATCCGAAGCCCGTGGAGAGCTGGTCCGCGGACAGGGCGCCCAACTGGCGATTTCGCACCTGAGGGCCGGCGTCTCCTCGGGGAGACACTGGTACTTAGCATTGCTGGAGGCCGTCGCCTTCTGGGACCTCGATGAAGAGCTCCACAATGACCGGTATTTCCGCTTTCTCATAGACGGCGAGGCCTTCGATTGGTTCCTCCTGGCAGAGAGGCTATTGCCGGAAGTGGATGACTCGATTCCGGAGGCCGAGGTGGAGGCCCTCCTCTTCCTCGGCCGGGCGCCGCTACAGTTGGAAGAAGACGAGATGCGCCGTCTTATGGGCGGTTCCAAGTACCGGGCGTACTTGAACTACTGGTACGGGATAACAGTTGAGGAGGCGCTCATACTGGCCGTGGAGAGAGAAGTCCGGAAGGCACGACGCTCCCGGAACAGCAAAGAGGACCACGATCTGGAGGAAGAGGTGTACGGGCGCGTCTACGGGCAACCCCATTCCCTACTGTTGAAGGAGTTCTGCGCCGGGCGCCGGTACTCCATCGAAAACGGGATGCCCTTCACATACCTGAAGGAATTCACGTACTGGCTCTTCAAATACAGGCTCCGGAACAGCGACAAAGTCCGCATAGCCAGTGACACCAGGAAGGGGCTGGACGAGCTGCAGCGCCAGCGGGGGTGTGCACTGCCGCCCTGCATCGTGGGCAAGAAGAAGTTCTAGCGGCCTCGGCTTCGTTGCGTCTCCGGAATGGGAAGGGAGGGCTCGGACTTGAGTGGTTAAGGAGACTTGAACGTGACCACAATCATCGACCGGCATGAAGCCCCAAGCCATCTATTTAGCATCCCTGAGTTGGACTTCTCCGAGGATCTTTTCACCGAGCGCGCAGGCGGCCCATGGTTCAGGCTCGGGGCTTGGACCGCGGCTGCTCATCGCGACGAGCGCCGTGTAGAAGACGAGGTCTCGAGGCAAAGCTTCTTGCTTGCCCCTAACTGCTTTGTGGACATCTTCGACAAGCTGCAGTCTGTCGGCAACCTCACGCATAATCTCGGGAAGCCGGGAGGCTGGGTCCACCATGCGGCTGAGCACAAAGAATACAGATACGCGCCATTCCACCGGTTCGAGATTCCTTTCACTTCGGCGGTCGGCGAGCCGCTGGTATTCGTTCATTCCTCTACAGCGGGCGACAAACTCTTCATCAATCCGGACCTATGCCTGCGCTTTGAACTGGAGGAGAAAACAAACGGCAGTGGCATCTGGTGGGACCCCCGGCGGGGAGTCGACGCTCTAATTCGGAGTGTGACTGACCGAGACAACCTCGAAGTCGTTGAAATCCGACTGGACCACCTGCTCAAGTACCTCCAGGCACGCCAAATGTCATTGGTCGTTGGCCACTATCGCCATCTGCGATTTCTTTATCCTTCGGCCACGGCCACAGCAGCGTTCGTGGAGGGAGACGTGACGCTTGGGTCTCCAGAGCAACGCGCGAAGGCGATGTTGCAGAATTTGGGCCTCAGGCAGGACATCACGACCACCACACCATATCTGCTCCGAAGGTTGCATTTGTGGTTTGAGGTCACGCCGCCACCGATCAATATCGATGACCCATGGGCCGACCAGCCGTCATTCGATCCCTACACGTTTACCCTGCCGACGGGGGTACGACCCGTGGCCCCTGCCGCTTGGAAGATCATGGAACCGACCGATGGGCGTACGTTCGAAGGCAAGGGCTGCGACTTCATGGACCGCGTCTGCTTCCGGCAAGAGGTGCTGTCGAAGTATGAAGGGGCCTCCGGATTCGAGGTGGAGGATGATGGATCGGTGCGTTGTCGCCATTACTGGGGGCTTACCCGAAGTACCGTGAGGGTGGGAAACGAGTTGCTCGCCACCGCCATCGGCGACTTTGCGGAAGGCGTCCCCTTCGAGGAGTGGCCACACTGGAAGCAGTATGCTGTCGAACCACCAAGCCCAGAGACGGCAAGTGCGCTCGCACAGGAGCAGAGCGTGCCCGACGCCGTAAACGCCCTGGCAGAGGCGCTATATACACTGAACACCGCCTTCGCTGGCGCGGCCGCTTCGCTCAGGGTGGCGAATCTGGGTTCTCTGTGGTGTGGTTCACTCGACAGTCTGGCTGGTCGTCAGCTAAAGTGGGTCTATCCAGCCAGCGCCGATGACGATGAGTTCCTGAAGCGAGCGACGCTCGCTTCAACTTTAGTCATTGAGGCGCTCGATCCGAAACCCGTACGAAAGCTCCTAAGAGCAGTGGGCAGTAACCTCCACAAGGACGGGAAGGATCAGCACGGATCCCTGGGTTCACGGAACCTTCTGCAGCGGTTAACCTTAATCGCTGTGTTGATCGAAAACTTCCAGACCAGTACCACGGAAATTCCGATGCTGGTGAGGCAGGCGGAAGGCAACGTCAAGAATACAAAGCAGCCTGACCTACAGACGGAACTTGAAACGCTACACAGACGAGTTCGACGTGAATTTGCTCCGCTGGCGTTCCTATACGACCTGCGAACCTTCGGCGGGATGGCTCACGCACCGAACACGGTTAAGGCGGCAGCTTTGGCACCGCAACTTGGCCTCCCCGAGAAGAACTGGCACCGCACCGACTATCTCCGTCTTCTCAACCTCGTTGCAGACAGCGTCCGCAAGGTCAGCAACCACCTTGACATTGCCTCGCGATTGATAACGCGTGGCGGATTATCTGAAGCCGAATGAGCGTATGCCAGTTCGCCGACGGACGCGGCGGGGCTCGCGGCCCACAGGGGCAGGGCCTTTCTCTACAGCGACCCTGTGCTTGACTTTGAGCCTTTTGGGGTTACGAAGGATCCTTCCATCCCGGCGACAAAGCCCCAAGGAGGACACGTGGTGAAACGCTGACGGCCCCTATGAACAGAGCGTTGGCATAACCAGAAAACCAAAGGCCCCTACTGTGAAAGGAATGCCACGGCCACAAATAGGTGGGAGCAAGAGGTTAGGTGTTTAGTAGTCAGGCTGGTGGTTCGAGAATGACGGTCTTAAACCGACCCAAACGGAGGGATCCTGATGCCCAAAACAGTAGACAAGCTAGCGGCGGAGATTCGTGGTTTGCCAGACCTAGAGAAATTGCAGTTGGTAGATGCAATCCTGGCAGACCTGGACAAGCCGGATCCGCAGATTGACCGTATCCGGGCAGAGGAGGCGCGCAGCCGCTGGGCGGCCTACAAAGCTGGTCAAGGTTCAACGGTATCCTATGAGACCGTTATAGCCAAGCATCCGTCACTGTCCCGATCTCCGGCCCTGAGATCCGAGCCGTGAGGCGCTGCCTGCTGGCCCACTTTCCATACGGCCTGATCTATGGGATTGATGGAGAAACCATAGTAGTATTAGCTGTAGCTCACCTACATCGCGACCCTCGTTACTGGGTGGATCGCCTCTGATTGTGTTGACGCGTGAATGAGGAACTATGAACTATCGACACTGCGTTGACGCGACACTGCGATGATGCGGCGCTGACTTTGAGCCTCTGGTGATTACAATAAGTTCATCCACCCCGGCGGTACGGCTCCCAAGGCGGGCACGGTCCTGAAACGCTGGCGACCTACCCGTTGTGTGTACCGACCCGAACCTGAGCAATGGCAAGATTGGCGGACAAGAAGGAAGTGAAAACCTATTATTTCTGCAAGGGCCGAGTGGAGAACGCTCAAGTTCGGAACATCCACCGCTGGGGAGAGCGTATCATCGTCTTCGAGGACGTACCGGTTGAGCTATGTGCGACGAGGTCTATTTTGAGCCCCATGTCCTGGAGGTCACGGATCACCTAACCTCTGCTGGCGCGGAGCCCAAGGCCACCATCTCCGTTCCTGTGTTTTCCCTGGCGGGGGTTGGCTCAGCCTCTTAACGCGGGCGAAATCTCACGCGGCTCCATGGCACGTACCGCGGGACGGCGAAGAACAAACGACATTCCGCACCACCCCGCCCATCCACCGCTCTATTCCTCAACGGGCCTCCTAAGAAAGGCCAGAGTTCGTCGCCATGCTAGCTCGGCCGCCATGGCATCATAGGCGTCTGCTCGGTCGGCTTCGAAGAACCAGTGACCCGTGCCAGGGTAGATGAAGAACTCTGCCGGCCTGCCGGCCGTTTCGAGACTCCTCCAGAGCTTCTTACGGGCCGCCTCCGATACCCAATCATCCTCTTCTGCGAAGTGACCCAAGAAGGCCGCCCGGCTTCTGGAGTAATCTCCCGCCCGCGCGCCATAGAAGGTCACTGTCGTCGCAATCGGCAACTCCGGTCGTTGTGACAGCCAGAGCGCCCAATGCCCGCCCATCGAGAACCCGACAACCGCGATCGCCGAACCTTCGACCGCCGGGTGTCTGACAAGCTGCTCAATGGCGCAAATAAGCGTTCTGTATGTTGGCTCTCGCTTTGGCCTGGCGCGCAACAGTTTGGCATCCCCAACAGTGTTGGCCACTTGACCTTCAAACAGATCGGGAGCCATGGCGACAAAGCCGTCGCCTGCGAGCCGCTCGCAGAATTTTCTTACGAACTCGTTCAGCCCCCACCAGGCGTGGATTACCAACACACCACTACCACCACCCGAAGCCGGCACTGCAACGCATGCCTTAGCGGGCTTCATCGTTCTACCGGACATCCAAATGTTCCGCGGTTGCCCTGCTCATTCGTCCCAAGCTTTCCGCTCGCCACGTACATAGGCTCGAACCTCCTCGGGTGTGCCGTAAAGCCCTGCGGCGACACCCGCATAGCTTCGACGCAGTTGACGTATCTGTATGACCTCCGGCTGATCGTCCTCCACGCGGACAATGAGGTCATCGCCCGGCTTCAATTTGAGTTTCCGCACGATACGCTGTGGCAAGGTAAGCTGGCTCTTCGCCCGGAGAGTGACTTTCGCTTCCATTGATTCCTCCTTTGCCACGACCTTCTAACAAGTATTGTAGTGTTGTTCCTACCCAATCTCAATGGTCTCACTATTGCGTGACAGTCTGCCAAGACAATACTTGTAGGAGAAACCAACGATCGCGTCATTCCCGCCGCAGTGGTAATCCAGGCCCCAAGCATGGATCTTGCCAGGTTGGGGACAAGCGAGGCAGCTTGGATGCTGCACGCCGACGGAGTCATTAAGCCACTGTTCAGATAGATCACTCGGAAGTGTCTGTGCAATTCACATAGATCGGGTGTGGTCTTCATAGAGCGCCCTGCGCAGAAACCCCCTTGCCAATCTTCCACGACTCGTTATAATGTAATTAAGTAATATGTCAATATCTGCATATGCCCGGGAACCCGCACGGAGTTCATAGGGCGCGGGAGGTAAGCTGTCATGTCGCTAAAATACGCCTTGTTGGGGATGCTCTCCATCCAGCCTATGTCCGGCTATGATATCAAGAAGTTCTTCGATCAGAGCGTGGGGTTGATCTGGAACGCCACACATAGCCAGATATACGTCCAGTTGGACCAGATGGAGAACGACGAGTTGGTCGAGAAGAGAAGCATCATCCAGGAAGGCCGTCCCAATAAGAACCTCTACCGGGCCACCGACAAGGGGTTCCGCGAGCTGCAGCGGTGGCTGGCAGGTCCTATCAGCGCCCCCGACTACAAGGACGATTTCATGTTGCGGTTCTTCTTCTCCGATTTCCTGGACCGAGGGATACTCAAGGAGCATCTGGAGAAAGCCCGTGAGCTAATGACCGACCGGCTGGGGGCCATGGAGAAGGTCGCAGCCCGCAAGGTGCCTCCGATGTCCAACATCACCCTCCACGCGGCCAACATGGGCCAAAGATACTATCAGATGTACCTGGACTGGATACAAGAGGGGCTCAGACTTCTGGAAATTGGCCAACTCTAACACCAAACGGAGTTTGACACCCCCGGACGCTAAGCATACAATCTGACCATACTAGCTTACATGGAGCCCCAATAGTAATTATGGAAAAACGAACCGATGACACCCAAGCGTTGATTGAGCGCCTGTTATCCGGCGATGCCAGGGCCATGTCCCGCCTCATCACCATGGTGGAGAACAAGTCGCCAGAGAAACCGGCCATCATGGCCAGCCTCTTCCCGCGTACCGGCAGGGCGCTGATCGCGGGCCTGACGGGCTCGCCCGGAGTGGGCAAGAGCAGCCTGACCGACCGCCTGATCGCCTTCGCCAGAGACAAAGACCTTTCGGTCGGCGTGGTGGCGGTGGACCCCAGCAGCCCGTTCTCCGGGGGCGCCATCCTGGGAGACCGGATTCGCATGCAGAGCCGCAGCACAGATCCCAAGGTTTTCATCCGTAGCATGGCTTCACGAGGCCACCTGGGAGGGCTGTCAGTCGCCACCCGGGATGCAGTGCGGATCATGGACGCCTTCGGCAAGGACGTCATACTTATCGAAACCATCGGAGTGGGCCAGAGCGAACTCGGAATTGCCCAGGAGGCTAAGACCACCATTCTGGTCCTGGCGCCGGGAGCCGGGGACAGCGTCCAGATGATGAAAGCCGGAATCATGGAGATAGGCGATGTCTTCGTGGTCAACAAGGCCGATCGTGAAGGCGCCGACCAGACCGTGTTGGAAGTGGAGACCATGCTCATGCTGGAATCTCATAAGAACGGCTGGACGCCTCCCGTGGTCAAGACCCAGGCCACCTCGGCTGAGGGCATAGAAGAGCTCTGGAACCAGATCCAGGCCCACAGCAGCTTCCTGGACCAGGGCCATGTGGGACGTGAGCGACGCCGCGGACAACTGAAAGATGAGATCATCGAGATACTCACCGAGAACATAAAGAGCAACATCTGGCAGAAAGCCCAGGGCAAGGTCTTTGAGGACCTGCTGGATAACGTAGAACAGAGGGAAATGGACCCCTACGCTGCGGCCGGCAAGTTGATGGAGGAAATCGGCTAGACCGGGCCGAGGCACCAGGGAGAGAAGGAGAGCGGCATTGGAAGAGAAAGCTACCATCTGTGGCATCTGCCCCGGGGCATGCGGAGTCATCGCTGAGCTCGATAATGGAAAGCTGGAGCGCATCCGTCCGATCAGCAAGGGCCACCCCGTTGGCACCGCCTGCGTGCGAGGCGTCCATGCCCCTGAGATCATCTACTCGCCCGACCGTCTGAAATACCCTATGCGCCGGGTTGGCGCCAAGGGCGAAGGCAAGTTCGAGCGGGTCTCCTGGGACGAGGCGCTGGACGGAATCGCCGAGAAAATGAAAGGGATCAAGGCCGAGAGCGGCCCGGAGTCCCTGATGTTCTACGGCGGTCGCGGGGCTTTCGAGTCCTCGCTGGTAGATGCCTTTGCGCCTCCCAACATCTTCGTTCCCACCATCAACGGTGTGCTCTTCCCCTTCGGTTCTCCGAATACTACCGGGGTGAGCTCCCTTTGCTACGTTTCCTACGGCGTGCTGGCCTCCGCCCCCACCCTCGGCATAGACATGCGCAGCGTCTACGCCGACTATCGCAACGCCAAGGCCATCGTGGTTTGGGGCGCCAACCCGGCCACGGACTCGCCTCCCAACACCATGAAACGGATGCTCCAGTCTCAGAAGAAGACCGGGGCGAAGATAATAGTGATCGATCCAATGCGCACCGAGATGGCGCAGCGGGCGGACGTGTACATCCCCATCCGGTCCGGGACCGACGGGGCGCTGGCCCTATCGATGGCCCAGGTCGTCATCGAAGAAGGCATCTACGACGAGGATTTCGCCGATAACTGGACCAAGGGATTCCCCGAGTTCGCCAAATACGTACAGGACTTCAAGCCTGAGGTCGTCGAGGGGATAACCGGCGTGCCGGCCGCAACCATCCGAGAGGTTGCCCGGATACTGGCCAAGCAAGGGCCGGCCGCCCTGACCATGTACACGGGTCTGGAATACTCCAACTGCGGGGTGCAAAGCATCCGGGCAGTCCTGTCCCTCTGGGCTATCACCGGCAACATCGACGTTCCCGGCGGGCTTATGCTCAGGCCCAAGACCAAGTCGCCTTTCCAGCGGAAGGATGTGCCTCCCCCGCCCAATCCCAAGCCCATCGGGGCCGACCGGTATCCATTCTATGCCGACATGCTGAAGTCGGCCCACTTCATGGAGGCCCCACGGGCCATCCTCGACGGCGACCCTTACCCGGTGCGTGGGATGCTGGTGATCGGGGCCTCGATCTTGACATCCTATCCGAACCCGGCCCTCTGGGAGAAGTGCCTGGCCAAGCTGGACCTGCTGGTGGTTGCAGACCGGTTCATGACCGGCGACGCCCGTTACGCGGACTACGTCCTGCCCGCCACCACCATGTTCGAGATCGACTCGGTCATGAAATACCTCAGCGGCTACGTGCAGCTCAGGCAGAAGGTCATCGAGCCCATCGGTGAAGCCCGCAACGACTACCTGATCCTTGCAGGCCTGGCGAAGCGCCTCGGCTACGGGGACGTATACCCGCAGACCGAAGAAGACCTGATCAAATTCATCCTGCAAGGCTCTCCCCTCACCATCGACGATCTGAAGAAGAACCCTCAGGGCATGTCCTACGAGAAGCCGGTCACCGGAACCAAGAAATACGAGACGGGACAGCTACGTTCGGACGGGAAGCCCGGCTTTGACACGCCGTCCGGCAAGGTGGAGATCGCCTCCAGCATCCTGGAGAAATACGGGTACGACGCTTTGCCTGTCTATGTCGATCCCACCGAAAGCCCTACGGGTAACCCGGAGATGGCCAAGAAGTACCCGCTGATCCTGAACACCGGGGCGCGCATCCAGTCCACCTTCCGGTCGCAGCACATGAACATCCCGGGGCTCCTCAAGCTGCAGCCGGAGCCCCACTGCCTGATTAACACCCAGGACGCTGCGGCGCGAGGGATCTTTAACGGCGACAAGATAGTCGTGGAGTCCGCCCGGGGCCAGGTCCCCTTCACGGCCAAGGTCACGGATAACGTCCAACCCGGCTCGGTCGAGGTCAACGTGGGCGGGGGCAGCCCCCTGCACCCGCCGGCCTGGCGGGCAGCCAACGCCAACATCCTGACGGACATGGAAAACCGGGACCCAATCTCGGGCTTCCCGGTCCTTAAGGCCCTCCTCTGTGAGGTTCGGAAGGCATAAACCAGACTCCCTCCCTCTTCTCCCCGAAGTGGGAGAAGAGGGAGGGAGTTGGAATGCCCAAACTACCGGTTGCGCCTTTTGTACGGTAAAGTGCATTTCAGGACACTCTTATCACCAATAGACCAGTATCTCCCACAAGCGTCGCCGAATTCATATGTATTTCTAACCGTATTCTAACCCCACTCTAACCCCGTCGTGATACCCTGGAAGCAGATGAAGTGGAGTAGTTTGACCGTGCCCTCACCAACTCAGGGATCGCTAAAAGGGTTTCGGCGCCCACGGCCATGACCAGAGCGACTTCGAGGCGTCCTCGGTCATACACGAATGAACGCGGCAGCGGTGAACTGAGCTTTCGCGGTAGCGATCGGGGGTCTTAGGCTCCCTCGACGGACGAACGAGCAGGGCCAGTCCAAACTAACCCACACGTCGCCAACGAAGGGGTTGAGCGAGGGGCTCCCCTCCCACTTGCTCAACCCCCTCGTCTTGCCTGGTCAATACCGCTTGCCACTTCTGACGGCAGTTCGGAACCCTCCTCGGTCACATTCGCCCGGAATTGGCTTCGGTCCGGTCATCTGTATCTCTTCATTGTCGCCCGGTTCTACCGGTACTTGAGGAAGCGCTGGTCCAATCTGACAACCCCGAGTACCAGCCCAGCGCGTCTTGGAAGGGCGATGGTGCCGCTATGCCTTGATCTTAAACAGCCTGGCCGCGTTTCCTCCGAGCACCTTTGCCTCATCTTCCTTCGACAGGCTTAAGGCCTTGACGGTGTCAACCGTCCGCTTCACAGGCTCCGGCACCGGCGGGAAATCGCTGCCCATCACTATATGATCGATTCCGATAGTATCGATGGCGCAGCGGATGGTTGGTGGATGAAAGGACATGGTATCCACGTAGAGACGCTTGATGTACTCGCTGGGAGGCGCGGTCAGGTTGTCGGGCCCCCAAACTCCGAAGGAGATGTCGTCCCTCCCCCTGTAACCATAGTCCATGCGGCCGGGAAGAACCGTAATCGCCCCCCCGACGTGAGAGGCGACGATCTTGAGGTTCGGTAGCTTCTCCAGTACGCCGGCGTAGATCAGCCTGGCCAATCCCAGGGTGGTCTCACACGGTCTCCCCACCATCTCGATCAGCCTGTAGTCCTGCATGAATTCGGCACCCACCGATACCATGGGAGGGTGGATGTATACGGGCACATCGAGCTCGCAAGCGAGTTCGAAGAAGGGCAAGGCCCGGGGAGAGTCCAGGAATTCCTTGCCGTAGCGCGGGTTCACCATGACCCCTTTGATCCCCAGGTCCTTGACGCCACGCTCGAGCTCCTTGAGGAAGGGCGTGCCCCCAAAAGGATACGTGACCGCCGTGGATTCCAGCCGTCCCTTATGCGACGCCACCAGGTTCGCCATGAAGTCGTCAAACATTTGGGTAACCTTCAACAGGTTCGCCGGGGACCGCTCCAGGGTCCGCTCGATCACCGAGGGGTGGCTCATGATGGTCAGGTCGACCCCGGCCTCCTCTTGCTGCTCCAACATCCAACTCACGTTGAAGGCGTTGGGGTTGGGCTCCGTGGCCATGTACTGGGACAGATTGGGGTCCACAATGTGTGAATGGCAATCGATTATCATCCTGCTCCTCCCCTAGACAACTCAGGCGTGTTCCTGTATTCCTCCACCCAACCGGTGAACTGCGGCCACAAGTATTCCCAGGCCGATAGTCATCATGATGCCAAGGGCTGCCAACTGCACGTCTGAGCCGTCCTCCCACATCTCCCAGGCCTGGACCGAAAGTACCTCGCTGCCCGGTGACCAGAGAAGAACCGCGCTGCTCAATTCGCGGACGGAAAGGAGGGCCACGTAGACGCCCGCGGCCAGAAGGCCCGGCCTCATAAGTGGAATGAATACCCTGATGAAAGTCTGAAGCCATGTGGCGCCGCTGGTCAAGGAGGCCTCCTCCAATTCCCGGTGAATCTGGATCATGGAGGTGCTGCAAGCACGCATTCCATAGGGCATGAAGCGTGTGACAAACGAGATGACGATTATCCAGATGGTCCCGTACACCGGGAGGGGGATGGTCAGATAGGTCCAGATAAGCGCCAGCCCTACGATAAGACCTGGGAAGACAATCGGCAGCGTGGCCAGGTTATCCAGTACCGCTCGGCCCGGAATTCGAGTCTTGACCACCAGCCACGCCACCAGGGACGTTAGAGTCAGGACTATCGCGGTAGTGGCAATCGCCACGACTATGGTATTGCCGATGGCGTGCTGGACAGGAGCCCAAGACAGGACTTGTCCATAGTTGTCCAGAGAAGCCTGCGACACGAGCTCCCAGGTCGGAACCGCGTAGAATTTGAACAACGATGTCCAGACGAGAACGAACAGGGGAAGCCCCAGCGAGCCCAGGAAGAAGAGCATAGTGAGAGCGGCCGCTAGCCATTTCCACCAACCCAGGTCGATTACCCTCGGCCTGAAGCCCTTCCCGGTGACTGTGCTGAACCTCTCGGCCCGAGCAGTTGCCCTGCCGTAGAAAATAATTCCAACCACGGATATAACCATCACCAGCATGGAAAGCGCACCGGCGACTCCGTAATCCTTGGGGTAAGTGTGGACCGCCTCATAGATGAGAGAGATGAAGGTGTAGATGCCGCTGGGTATACCTATCAGGGCCGGCACCTCGAAGGACTCCAGCCCCCTTATGCCCATTATGAGCATCACCGAAAGGGCCGCGGGCAGAGCCAGTCGCAACGTGACCCGGTAGAGGGTAGTGAACATGCCGGAGCCAGACATGGTGGCGGATTCCTCCAGAGAAGGGTCCATCGACCGGAACGCGGCGCCCATCAGCAGAAACGTGAGAGGGGTCAGGGCGAGACCTTCAACCCAGATCATCCCGGGTAGGGAGAAGATGTCGAACACCGGGCCCTGCAGGCCGAAGACCTGGACCACCGCGAGATTGACGATCCCGTTGCGGGGCCCCAGAAGAAATATCCAGGCAATTGTGCCTATGACCCCTGGAATCATCATGCGAGCCATGGTTAGAGCGAAGAAGAGGCTCTTGAAGGGCAGGTTCGTACGCTCGCAGAGCCAGGCCAAAGTCGTCCCAACAACGAAGGCAAGTGCACCTGAGCCAAGCGCGAATACCAGGGTAGTGCCCATAGTCCGCAAGATGGCGGCGTCGCCAAAGGCGTTCGCGTAGTGGTCAAGAGACAGCTCCCCGGTCGTTCCCGGCGCGGCTCCCGTGAAGCTGCCGTAGACCAGGATGACCATAGGGACCAGCACGAGGTAGGCCGTCACGACCGCCGCGATGCCAACTATAGCCATCCGGGCGTCGATTCGCCCAAGGATACCCAGCCTGGTCCGGCTCAACCTAGCCGCCATGATCCTCTCCCCCCAATGTCGATACTCACAGAACCGGCACGAGGCACAGGTGACCGCGTCCCCATCTCAAAGGGGGGAGGGTTGTCACGGTCTTCCCGACCCCGTCAACCCTCCCTCCTGAGCTTGACTTAGGCCTTGCCGAAGGTTTCCGTAAACACCTTCTGGTTGTCTACTACCTCCTTGCCAAAGTTCACGTCGTTGAGTAACAGGGCTTCCACTTTGGCCATCGGCGCCACGTTCCCAAGGTCAACCCCTTTGCGGGCGGGAAGCCATCCGCGAGATACCATGATCTTAGCCGCTTCATCGGAGAGCACGAAGTCGGTCAAGAGCTTGGCGGCGTTGGGATGGGGGCACTTCTTGATCACTGAAGTGACGATAGCCTGGGTTGCAGTAACCTCCACGGGGTCCACCCACTCGATGGGTGCGCCGGTGGGCTTGTCCACCACCGGGAGGAAATGATGCATGTAGACAGCCACCGGTATCTCGCCGGACACGATCAACTTATGCAGCGTGGTATGGCCGGAGACCAGGCGGGGCTTCTGAGCGGCCAGCTTCTTCATGAAGGCCATTCCCTTATCATTGCCCATAACGCGCAACATCCCCGTAAACCACGGAACAGCCGAAGCCTCGAGCCCGAGCTTACCGGCAAACTCGGGCTTCAAGAGATCCTCGTAGCTCTTGGGCGCCTGCGCGCTGGAGAGCGCTTTCGTGTTGTACTCGATGACCTCGTAGATGTAGTCCACGACCGTGTAAAGCCCCTGAGGTTCGTAGGCTTGCTTGTCGAAGTTCTTGAGCTCGGTTGAAAGATATGGGTCGAGCACTGCTTCTTTGGAAAGCGCATAGATATCGGAGAAATTTACCCTGAATATCATGTCGCAGATCGGCTTTTGCGCCCGGGCCTCCGTAAGCACTTTGTCGACGATGGCCTCGTTGGACCCGGTAAAGGCGGTTACCTTGATGCCAGGGAATTTCTTTTCGAAAGCATCGGCAATCTGTTGCCAGTCCGAGGCGGAACCGGTACCGTAGGTCATCACCGTGGCCTCTTTCTTGGCCGCCTCGTAAAGCTGCGCAGTGATCGCAGCCGCATTCGCCGTGGGAGCCGCCGCGGGGGCAGCCGCCGCCGTAGTCGGAGCCACGGCAGCCTTCGTGGGAACTGGGGTTGGGGACGCCGCTGGGGCGCAAGCCGCCAGGCCGATCCCCGCAGCGGTAAGACCGGCCAACCGCAGGAACTGCCTGCGGTTCAAGTTATCCGAACTCAGTTTTCCCATCGCTTCCTCCTTCAAAAACGGGGCGTCGCTTAGAACGCCGTCCAGACTAACTGGGGATTCCCCGGACTCTCGGCCCGGACCCCGGCCTCAACCACGATCAAGCGTGAGCTTTGCCAAAATCCGGTGAGACCTCCTTCTGCTCGTGCTGGCAGCAAAGCGCTTCATAGAAATGGGTGTAGATCATAGCCAGCCATTTGCAGGGAGACCCGGGGTTCGCGTTGAAGTGCTGATGTTCGACCCCCTTGGCCTTGACAGGCAGCAAGATCAAGTCGCCTTCTTCCCAGTCATGACGGACCCCGTCCACCGTGGTCCAGCCTTTTCCCTCGATAACGTAGATGGCCAGGCCGCCCTGGTGAACATGCCTGCCGGAATGGCTCCTGATATCCTGCATAAAGAAGAGCCAACCATTGACGGCCAGTTCCTGCTTGAGCGGATGCATGAACCATTTCACCAGCGCTTGCCGCCCCTGAGTCCAAGGTTGGCTCTTTCCTTTGATAACTACCTCACCCTGCGTGGCCCGCTCCCGCCAGATGTCCGACTGATCAAAGCCCCAGCGGTAGAAGGGATCATCCCTCGCTTCAGCTTCTCGCTCTCGTTGCCTTTCTCTTTCAACCACTAGACGTCCTTTCCCGCCTCAAATCAGGCGCGGTCTGTCTGACTGCTTCCGAGGGGATAAGATGTCGCATGACAGATCCCTCTAGCCATCACAAGCTCTAAGCTACGTCGCAAAGGGTCATTATGTCCAAAATGGACCCACCAGGTACGGAATAGGCAAGGTATAGCATACGGATGGCAAGACTGTCAAGCGATTCCTGCTGGTTGGACAATCGGTCGTCTTGCCTAATTCGTGACTGGCCTTGCCTGCCCGGTCCCCTCAAGTTGCCCAGTTTCCCCTACGGAACTGGGGCTGGTCCGACACCGGCCCTATCTTGGGTTCACGGCCTGGGCGCTGTATAGTGTACTGGAGGGCCGACTAATTCTGGGCGGCCCGGAGTACCGCGGGATGATCAAGACGTATGACGGGCGCAGATTGCATGATTTTGCCTAGGGGGGGTTGATGACCAACAATGAGGATAAGCTCCGGGGTCTTCTGAAGAGGATAGACGCGGCGTGGGAGGCGTTCAGCCAGTCATACGCAGGTTTACCAGAGTCCGAGTTACTGGTAGCCGGCGTCACCGGCGACTGGTCGGTGAGGGACATCCTTGCGCACGTGACCACATGGGAGAAGGAGGCGCTGAAGTATCTACCGCTGATCTTCTCAGGAGGCGTGCCTCCGCGGTACGCCACCTACGGTGGCATCGATGCTTTCAATGCACAGATGGCGGAGCAAGAGCGGGGCCTATCGCTCTCCGACGTACGTAGGCAACTAGATGAAACCCACGGCCGGCTCATCGACGTAATCCGTAGCGCCCCCGGAGATTATCTCACATCGGAGACACGCTTCCGTAGACGGCTCCGGCTGGACACGTACGGCCATTACAGCCAGCACGCGGAAGCGATCAGAGAATGGCGTCAGAAGCGGTCAGCCGGGTGAGGGCTTCATAGGCAGAGCCTCTTGACACCTGGGAGACTTCCCAGGGTCCCGTACGTTGAAGTTGGCACGCCCAGAGGGTATATTGATTATAGAGGTCGAGTTGTGGAGTAGGGCAGTCGCTTTTGCGCTTCGGGCGAAGCCAACATTCTGAATACCGGCCCTACCACAGCATTCTAGCAATGGGGATTAGGAGGCCAGCGATGTTCAGAGACTACGGCGCCAGCCGGCGACTGCCAATCGACCTGCGTCGGGCCCTTCGCCTGCTTGCCATCTTCTCGACAGTGGTTGCTCTCGTAGCAGGGGGACTCTTCGGCGGCGCCCTCCGCCCAGCGCCTCTGGCTGCCGGAGCCGGCGTCTGGTCGAAGATGGGCCTGGGGCAGAGCCAGATCACCGCCATAGCGGCCGACCCCACTAATCCTAGCATCATCTTCTCCGGGACCGGGGGACAGGGGGTGTTCCGCAGCACAGACTCGGGTGCCACCTGGAACCAGGTCAATGGGGGCTTGGCCAACCTCTTCGTGAACGACATCCTCATCAGCCCGGCCGACCCTACTGTTGTGTTAGTCGCGACCGGACGTGGACCTCAAGTAGGTGAGCCCACCGCAGGAATCTACCGCTCCGCCAACCGCGGGGATTCCTGGACCAGCCGCCTCAATGGTTTCGTTAGGGACCTTGACTCATCGGCTCAGAACTCGCAGATCATCTACGCAGCCGGGGCCACGCCAGTATCTCGTTCGACCAACGGCGGGCTGGACTGGACTCAGGCGCCCCCCGACACGTCGATCTTTCAGAACGTGGATATGCGTGCCATTGCGGTCAGTCCATCTGATAGCAGTACGGTTTTGGTTGGGGGCGCCACGGAGGGGGGTGTCGGATCCGTCTTCCGCACCAGGGATGGTGGACTCACCTGGACGCGGGTCGTGGATCCCACGATACCCGGCATCGCCTCGATCGCCTTCTCGCCTTCCGATCCCCAACAGGTGTTCTTCAGCAACAGCCTGGGCATCTGGCGAAGTCGCGACGCCGGTGTAACCTGGAGATTGGTGGCCGGCAGGCCGGGTGCTCTCGACCTTCTCCCCGACCGGTCTAGCCCCAATATCATCTACGCGGGCGCTGCCGGCGAGGGGGTGCTCCAAAGCACCAACGGGGGAGATGACTTCCAGGGATACGGAGCCGGGCTGGGCAACCTGATGGTGCGCGCGCTAAGCTCCGATCGCACTACACCTCAGACCATCTGGGCGGGCACTGACGATGGGGTCTGGGCTTTCACCTACCCGGCGCCTGGCGCGCAACTTTCGGCCCTTGTCTTGAACCCGTCTTCCGGTCCGCCGGGAACGGAGGTGAGGTTCAGCGGCACGGGCTTCACTCCTTCGGGCCGTGTGACAGTACTGCTCGTCGAGGGCCGGAATATCGTGGTCAGCACTCCGACCGCCGATCAGTCCGGCAACCTAAACGGGACTCTTACCATGCCAGATCCCACCGTCTCCAACGGGCTCGGATTCGGGCCGGTCGAGGTATTCGCGCTGGACAGCGTTGCGGGGCGCCAGACGCCGTCCAGCATATTCACCCTGTCCCAACCCGTTCAGACCACAACCTGGTTCTTCGCGGAGGGATCCACGCAGGCGCCCTTTGAGACCTGGTACCTGGTGCAAAACCCGACCGATGCGCAATCCCGCGTGCGATTCACCTTTTTCCTCGACGATGGGAGTACCCCGATCAGTGAGTTCCTGGTGGAGCCACATTCGCGCTTCAGCCTCTTCGCCAACGAGATCCTTCCGGATCACGCGCTGAGCGCCCGCATCGACTCCGACCAGCGAGTCTATGTCGAGAGGTCGATGTTCGTCGGCTTCGACGGCCATGTCCTGGCCGGCATTGCCAGCCCCAGCACGACCTGGCTCTTTGCCGAAGGCTCCACGCAGACACCCTTCCAGACCTGGCTTCTTCTCCAAAACCCTGACGTCAGATCCACCGTAGCGACCATTACCTACCTGGTGCAAGGAGGCGCTTCGCAAACCCAGATAGTGAATCTGCCTCCCAGATCGAGAACCAGCATCTTTGTCAACCAGGTGATTCCCAACGCAGCCTTCTCTAGCCAGGTCAGGAGCGACAGCCCCATTATCGTCGAGCGGGCAATGTACCGTTTCCCGGGGAACGCCGCCACGGATGTCGCAGGGGCGAACCAGCCGTCTCAAACCTGGTTCTTTGCTGAGGGTAACAGCCGCGCTCAGGGCCTCCCAACCGACACCTTCCTCCTTCTTCAGAATCCGAACGCCTTCCCCGTCCAGGCAACCATAACCGCCTTCACGGAGGAGGTCGGGCCGGTGGTCTTCACGGAGCCC
>ORJL010899572.1_pt1 | contig 18282 bp, 18 predicted proteins | sample 1779941 | NCBI WGS metagenome assembly ORJL01 (sample SAMEA104232317, study PRJEB22302) | groundwater metagenome | biome: forest; feature: aquifer; material: groundwater | place: USA | collected 2011-08-07 | depth 5.8 m | reverse complement strand
GTTGAAAAACCCCGCCCTGGTAACCCCGCCGAAGCGACGGAGCCGTCGAGCCCGGTGACGATTCTGGCTGCACCACCTCTAGCTCCGAAGCCCGTTGCAGCTCCAATGCGAACAGGATCGATCCCCATGGCCCTTGCGGATTTCCCCAAGCCTATGGACGACAACGGCAGAGGCATGCACTGGGTGCCGACGACCAGTTCCCCCACGGACATTGTCGATAGGTTTGTCAAGCAAGCCAAGGACATGAAGGTCAAGTGGATGGTGGTCCTGAACGATGGCGTCGATACCAACAACAACGACTACCTGGTAAATCAGCTTGTTTCCGCTGGCATCATGCCGGTGATGCGGATCTACACCCCAAACGGGGCTCCGATCCAGGGGGATTTGCGGGCCCTGGTGGACCATTACCGGCCAATGGGAGTCAGCTACTACCAGCTATACAATGAGCCCAACCTCAACGTAGAGAACCCCGACGGGAAACCCGATGTAGACAGGTACCTGGACAACTGGATACCGGCGGCAAGAGTCGTGGAGAGCGCCGGAGGACTGCCAGGGCTCGGCGCGCTGGCCCCGGGAGGGAACTTCGATGACATGGCGTTTCTCGGCCAAACGCTCGATAAGATCAAGCAGCGCGGCGACGTGGGCGTCCTGGATAAAGCCTGGCTGGGTATGCACAATTACACTCTGAACCACCCCCTCGACTACTTCAAGGATAGCAACGGATTCCTGAAGTTCAAATGGTACAACTCTCTCGTCAAGCAGAAGCTGGGACGGGAGATGCCAATAATCGGAACGGAGGGAGGAACTTATGCGGGTTCCGTTGACGACAGGACCCTCCCGGCTATAGACGAGGCTCAGCAGGTAGATATGGTCACCGGGGCCTTCAGGTACATGAAGAACCGTGAGCCTTACAATTTCGCTTACAGCTACTGGATTATCGCCAACGAGGCGGGCGGAGGGTCAGATCCAGCCTTCACTCACCAGGCGTTGTTCAAAGAGACGGGCAAATCGCCCCTCGTCGATGCGCTCAAGAAACTCGGTTGATCGATGGAGACAAGATGATAGACTCGGTGAACTCGCTAGACCCCATTTTGCCAGCGCTCGCAGCCGTGGCCTCTGCCAGCGAACGGGGTTCAGACGACCCGGCCTTCATACATATCCTTGAAGCTCTAACTGGACCGCCGGCAGCCGGAAGTGCCCCGGCTGAAACACTAGTGGCGGCGATCGAGGATGCAACGACGATCGTCCCCACCGGATGCAAACCAACGCCGGGACTTCTGTCTGATTTGCAGGCAACGGCAGCATCGATACTGGAGGGCGTCGGGCCTCAGGCTAAGGAAGACCCGGTTGATGGGCAGACTGCGGCTGAAATAGCTCTCGCCCTCCTCTCTGCAACCGTTCGTATCTCTCTGCCGATGACCGATGGCTCACCTGCTGGAGACACGATGGGGTGGGCGGGCGCCGGCGACGGTTCTGCGGGGCCAGCCCCGGGCGTCCCGATTGCGAGCGAGACGCCCGGAGGTTCGTCAAGCTGGAAGCCCATGGGTTTCCAGCCTCAGCCAGTGGGCCAGGTCACGCCGGAGGAATCGAGCAGTGGTTCGACATTGAGGGAAGTGAGGCCTGGAGTGCAACCGGCCAGAGAGCCGGTTACGAGCATCGCTCTGGATATGCCCAAATCAGACGCTACACGCAGGGAAGAACCTACTGACGCAGTCCTCAATATCGACACGATTATGTCTGCTCTGGGCAAGACCGAGCGCGCTCCCGCAGGGAATCTCGTTTCGCCACAGGGTGAACACCGAATGCGCAACGAGGCAAAAGAGAGCGGCGAAAGCAAGTCAGGCGTTTCTTTGCACACCCCGGTCACCCCGGTCACCCCGCCTGGTCCCGGCCTTCGCCCCCAGGCGTTCGAGGCACTTCCTTCTGGTGGCCTGCCTGTCAACCTGGCAATGGAGGGCGGACTGCCCCCCGGAGTCACGAAAGTGCCAAACGGGCCTGGCGAGGCCAACGGCGCACTTGCATCCGATCCCAGTGAGGCCGTTGGTCCTTCATCCGGGCGGGCGCCCGTCAACCTGGTTGTCGAGGCAGGACAGCCAGACGGTGTTCCGGCGGTTCGGAAAGGGACAGGCGAAGCCGATGTCGCGCTCGCTCCTAATTCCAGCGCTGGTGCCGGACGAAGTTCGGCCATAGCCTTTGACAAACCTCTTGAAGCACGGCTTGCCTCGGAGGACGGATCCTCGAAGCGAGAGAGCGGACCGGACACAGGCCCGACGCTCTACACAGTGCACAACACGCTTGTTCCCACCAACGGGAACATCCGGATGGGGGCGCCGGATGGACCCGGCGCCCCCCCAATAGGCCCTTCGTTGGTGGAACAGATCGCGCAGCGGGCCCACATTTTCATGGCACAGGGGAGGGCGGGTCTGAATATTCAGCTCGAGCCGGAGGAACTGGGCAAGGTACGCGTCTACGTCGGGCTCGGCTCTGAGGGCCTTCAAGTCAGGTTGGATGCGGAATCCGGGGACACTAGAGGGATACTTCAGGCATCTCTACCACAGCTTAGAGAAGCCCTCGAACGCCAGGGATTGAAGGTCGATAGGTTCGATCTAGCCTTTAGCGCCGGTGCTTTCAGCTTTGGTACGCCTCAGGACCACGGTTCGCAGCAACCCCGAATGAACGATGGGCAGAGGTCAATGCCCTATTACTGGGAAGAGCACGCTGCTTCGGAGCCAGAAAGGACTCCCAATCTGCAGCCGTCCAGTTCCCTAGTAGATTACCGGATTTAGGAGGGTTTCATGGAGATAACTTCGGTTCAGGCCAAAGGAACCAACGGCGCCCAGGGCGCAACTGCAGGGTCGGGGGCGGCAGGTGGCTCGAGCCATACGCTGATGAACGGTGTCAGCAAGAGCGACTTCCTGAAGTTGCTGGTGGCTCAGCTTCAGAATCAGGACCCGATGAAACCCATGGAGGACAAGGAGTTCATTTCCCAGATGGCTCAGCTCAACACAGTTGAGCAGATCACTAACATGAACAACCAATTGACCCAGTTCCTCGCGTTTGAGGCAATATCCCAGGCCGGCGCCATGATCGGCAAGGCCATAGAAGCCAGTCCTTCGGGTGGCGCCCTCATCACAGGAGTGGTGCAAGAGATCAGGCTGGAACAGGGCAAGCCTGTCTTGATAGTGAATGGCAACCCTGTGGGAATGGGTGACATCAGGAAGATAGCCGCGCCTTGAATTCAGCCGTCTAGAGGGTTCCGACACCAGAAACAGACATAGCGAAGAGGAGAAGAGTACTATGATCCGTTCCATGCTGGCCGCGGTCTCCGGCCTACGTAACCACCAGACCTTTCTGGATGTAATTGGAAACAACATTGCCAACGTTAATACCGTTGGCTTCAAGTCGACCAGGCTACTATTCTCGGACATCATGAGCCAGTTGGCACGTGGGGCAAGCTCCCCCCAGGCAGGCAAGGCCGGCACCAACCCGGTGCAGGTGGGGCTCGGAATGCAGGTGGCGGGCACCGACACCATGCAGACCCAGGGCAACTTCCAGTCCACTGGCAAGATCACGGACCTGGCAATCGAAGGAGATGGCTTCTTCTCCGTGAATGACGGCGTGTCGAGCTATTACACTAGAGACGGGTCCTTCGACGTGGCCACCGACGGCTCCATCGCCAACGCCGCAACCGGGATGAAGCTTCAGGGGTGGGCCATCACTGGTTCCGATGTGATCGACACCACACGACCCATCGGAGACATAACTATCCCCTACGGGGCCACCATGTCCGGACAGCCGTCCACGGCAGCCATAGTGCGTGGCAATCTGGACGCCGGAGCTTCAAACTACTACGGGGCGATTACACAGAGTAATGCCCTCGGCGGGGCAGGTGTCTTGAGTGGAGTATACACAGGAGCCTCGGTGTCCAACCTGATCGTCAAGGTTGCATCCTTGGGTGGAGGAGGGGCCGGCGACGTTACCGGTATCCAGGTAAGCACGGATGGGGGAGCCACCTACGGGGCAACCATCCCGGCGGCGGGAGGCGCTCCGGTCGCTCTCGGCAATGGCATGTCCATCGCGTTAGCCACTAACGTCGCCAACGTGGTCAACGACACCTACTCCTTCGCCGCCACCCCCCCGACCGCACAAGGAAACGTGGGAATATATGATTCTTTGGGCGTGCTCCACAGTGTCAAGATCTCATTTATTAAGACCGCCCAGAACACGTGGTCATGGCTGCCAACGACCAGTGAAACGGGAGTCACCGTGACCCCTGCCACCCCCACCGGCTTCACTTTCGGAGCCACCGGAGCATATACGGGTTTGCAGCCCGCCGGCAACATCACGCTCGCCCTTACCAACGGCGCCACCACACCCGCCTCGGTGACGCTGGACCTCAGTGCCCTCACCCAGCTCGCCGGCCCCAGCGAGGCTCACGCCACTGCCGACGGGGCCTCCGCCGGGAACCTGATGAGCTTCTCCATCGGCCAGTCCGGTGACGTTGAAGGCATCTATACCAACGGCCTTAGCAAGGTAGTGGGACAGATAGCGATTGCAAAGTTCGCCAACCCGGGCGGACTCACCAAGCTTGGTAGGAACCTGTATGGGATATCCGCCAATTCAGGGGATGCCGCGGTCGGAACTCCAGGACTGGGAGGCAGGGGCCTCACTAACTCCGGGTACCTGGAGATGTCCAACGTTGACCTGGCCCTCCAGTTCACGAACATGATCATGGCGGAAAGGGGCTTCCAGGCGAATTCGAGGGTAATCACAGCTTCAGATGAGATGCTGCAAGATCTAGTCAATCTCAAGAGATAGGCGGTCTTCGGGGCAGGCCTCCACAATTCGGGGGCGCCGAATGTGAAGGACTTAGGTCTGCCCCGGGCTGCGTACGGAAGGTGACCAGACAAGGACTATTGTATGGGAGTTAAGGGTGTGATAACATGAGCCGAAGTCGGGGGGCATAGGCAGCGTCCCCCAAACGGGGAACCGCACCAGACGCACCGCGGTTCGGGGACACCGGGAGGAAGAATGCCCATTAACGTACTTCTCGCGGATGACCACGGACTGGTTCGCGAGGGGCTGAGAAAGCTCCTCGAGATAGAACCTGATATTCGCGTGGTAGGCGAAGCTTCGGACGGTCTTGAAGCCCTCAAGATGGTTGACGAACTGTCTCCGGACGTGGTAGTGATGGACATCAGCATGCCTGTGGCCGATGGCATCGCTGCGACACGAGAGATCGTTCGCCGGCGTCCAGAAACCCGGGTTATCGTCCTTACGATGCACACAGAGGACGGACATGCGGTGCGAGCGATCCAGGCCGGCGCTCGCGGCTATCTGCTTAAGAACACAAAGGCCACCGAGGTACTTTCAGCAATACGAGCGGTCCACAAAGGCGCTTCCCTTGTCGACCCGATGATGATGACTAAGGTCCTGGCCGAGTTCCGACGGATAACCGAGGAGTCGGGGTCCCAGGACGGACTGGCCGGTCTCACCGAGACCGAGCTGAGCATACTGAGGCTGCTCGCCGCCGGGGCCTCCAACAAGGAGGTCGCTCGAAAGATGGGGCTGGCCAATAGCACCGTCAAGAACAAGCTCACTGTATTGTTCAGCAAGATCGACGTGGCCGATCGGACGCAGGCGGCGATCTTTGCCCTGAAGCATGGCCTGGTCATAGACGGAAGCTAGGAGTCGTACGCCCTCTCAGCGCCACCCCAGTCCCTTATCGTATCTTGGACGGAAGTAGACTACACACGCTTGGCGGTGACCACCAGGCGGTGCGAATAGATGCCATCAGGCACACAGGTTAGTATCGTCAAGATCTCCCCGTCGGAGGAATTCATAACCTCCACCATAGTGGGATCTACCACTCGCTTGTCCACCACTTGATACACGTAGTCTCTATCCCGCGTGACCACGACCACGCCATCGCCGGTATTGATCTGAGGCAGCCTGCTGAAGACGGCTCCCTCACGGGTCGAACTGATATGCCCGGAGATGACCGTATTGCCTGCTTCCCCTGGGTTTGCCGTCCCCACGTGATGACCGGCGGAGAAAGGCGCGGTCTCCCAAACCAGTTCGCCTTTCTCATTATAGTGGGTGCCAAGTTCAATCACCTTGGCGTCCACCCCGATGCTGGGAATGATTAGTCTCGCCGGCGGCTGCTTGCGCGGGCCTCGCGGCATCTCGGGACGCAATAGAGGGATCATCTTGCTTGCTGCCTCTTCTTCTTGCGATCCGTGATCAGGACCCCGCGCAGGTCCAGGAGATGGAGTCGAAGTCAGACTCGACGCAGGTGCGGCGAGGGCCTCAGGCTGGATGATCTCAACCAGCTTGGAGCCAACCTGGCAACCCAAAGAAACGGCCGCCGCCAACGCCAGGAGCGCCGCTAGCCCGAGAGTTTGCCGTAGAGAGGAAGAAGTGACAAAACGATCCATTCACGCATCCTTGATAGAGGCTGCAGATGTGGGAGAAGGGCCGAACGTCACTCCGGCCCTTCTCCTATATTCTATTGTCTTCGGTCGATATATGTCGGCTCAGACTTGGTGGCGACACAAGAGTATTGGCGCACAACCTGGCGTCCGATCCCCATAGTATCGATCCTGTCCCTTGTCTCCCTCAACCGGGCCTTCAAGACCAACTCGGTCTCTTCATCAATGCGCAGGACCTCCCGGATCCTGGACAACAATTGAGATTTCATGGTTGAACGCGGTCCCGTCCCAGAGGACAAGTCGTTCGAGTCCAGCCTGGATAGCACCCTGCCCCGCTCATTCAGAAGCCTGTTGACGAGGTCAAGGTCTCCGATGGTGAGCGCAGCGCCGAGCGAGCGGGAGAGCTCAACCAATGCGTCACAAGTCCCTCCCATATCATCCATCTGATCCTTGGCTGTATCCGCACCCACGTCTGCCTTGCCTTCCCCAATCCAGTTGACTGGCCTGCTGCCTGCTAGACTGCTACACAACTGAAGTTGCAGTCCTCAACCCGGCGGCATTCGCTGCCCTCTGAGCGAGCTTCCTTGGCAGCTTGCTGCCATGCTGGCAGAAGCTCCCTCAGAAGGTTGGCAACCTCCTCGACCGAGGCCGGGTCCTTGTGCAGGTTCGCCTGCACCAGCCGGTGATGCATGTACTCGTAAACCCTAAAGAGGTTATAGGCAACATCCCCAACCTTCATGTCCAGGCTGCCCATCAACTCCGCTATAATCTCCTGGGACCGGATGAGATTATCATGGCTTTCCTGCAGGTTGCCCGATTCCAAAGCCGCGGAAGCTCTCGACAGAAACCTGATTGCCCCCTGGTAGAGCATCACGACCAGCTCACCCGCGTCCGCAGTGTGCGTTTGCGTCTTCTCGTACTGCCTGTAGGCCTGCATTGTCATCGCGAACATTCTAGACTCCCTTCTCCGTTGTGAAATCCTTGTTTAGCTGCCTGAAAGTTTGGTCAGTTGGGCGGAAAGCGCCGAACCCTGGTTCTGAAGCCTTGCCAATGCTGTCTCCAAAGCCGCGAACCTGGCCTCAAGAGCGGCCTGTTTATCATCCAAGCGCTGCTGCATCCGGGTTATTGACTTGTTCATTTCGTCAATCCGCTTTCCCTCTGCATCCACGTTGGAAGAAAGCGCTCCACCCGTAGAGGTCAGGCCCTGAAGATAGTCGGCAAGCTTGGTGCCGACCCCCTTAGGGTTAAACACGACGGTAATAATGTCGGTGCCAGCAGCCAGAGCTCCTTTAGCCGTCAGCATCACGCCTGGAATGAGCGAAGTGTTGTTCTGGCCCGCCTGGATCAACCCCGTAGATGTCGTGGCAGACCCGCCCCCGGCAGGAGTAAACGTCATGTCCAGGGTGCCAAGGCCGTCGGAAACGATGGAGTAGACTCCTGAGGTGTGCAGGTCAGGAGCGCCGCTTATGCTGAGTATGCTGCCGGTGCCCCCGGCATTCAGGGTGACACTCTTGCCAAGAGCGCCGAAGAGGTCGGTTACCGCTACGGGGTTGCTCTGAAGCTTCGCTATCAGCTTGCTTGCGTCCAACACCAGGTCCTTCGTCTGGCCCACTGTGGTGCCAACCGCCCCAGTTGAGATGCCAACGTCGGAGAGGCTCCTTGCCCCGGAGCTCAGGCCATCTCCGGAGCCCGTCACCATCATCGCCAGCGAGTTCTGGATGGACCGTATGGTCGGATCGCCAATAAGCAAGCCCCCCTTCTTCTGAGTGGCATCATAGGCAGTCAAGTCCCGTATTGTCCCCATTACGCTGTTGTACTGGCTCAAGAAGGACTGGACTGTGCTGACTGCTTTGGACGTATCCTGGCTCACGGTTAGGGTAACGGTTGTGCTCAGATCATTCTTCTTGAGATTCAGGGTAACCCCCGGAAGGGCATCGGCGACGGTATTCGAAACGGAGTACCGCTGCTCGCCATTCAGCAGATAACTGGCAGTCTGGCCCACCGTCTCATTGCTCTCGGAGAGCTTCATTGCTGCCAGAAAGTTCCCCGACACATCCTGCAAGTCGATCAGGCTTCCGCCGGAGTTTCTGGAAGTAAGAGTTAGCTGATCGGTGGCGCTGTCGTAGGCAGCGGTAACATTGGCCGCGGAAGAGTTTATGCGACTTATGAGGCCGTTTAGAGTATCGGTTGCTCCGTCATAGGCGATCGCCACCCCGTTGATTGAAAAAGTACCCGTCGAGGCGCTGAGGGCGACGTCAAGGTTTGCCGTCGCCGAGTTCAGATTGGCAGTGGCTCCTACCGCCCCCAGGTTCCTGGCGCTGGTCATGGTCGTCGCGGCTGGCAAAGCTGCCAAACCGGCCGCGGTCAGGAAGTTGCTCGTATCAGACCCGGAACCGAGCTGAATCGACCCGGTCGCCGAGAGGATGAGCTTGTTCTGACGGCCCGCCTGGTCCAGGCCCCATGATACTGACACCTGCTTGTCGGCAGCCAGGCCGGAAGTCGCATCGCGAATCTTGGCGAATACGGTGTTGGCGCCGACCAGGTCCGTGCCGTTGCTCAATACAGTGCTGGAGTCAACGGTTATCTGAGCGCCGTTGACGCTGAAGGTACCGACTGTAGGCGTGATCCCAAAGCCTGCAGAGGCCAGCGCCAGGTTCGCCTGGACTGCATCGCCGATCGGCGACGCCCCCGATCCGCCATTGCTCGTGACCGCTGTCGGGGTAGCCAGTGCCAACACTTTGACAGTGAACGTACCCACGGCTGCATCCGACCCGGCTGAAGCGGACAGGATCGTCGGCGAGCTCGCCGGCGTGTCAGTGCCTACGGACTTGACATCGAGGGTGGCCCTAAGGTTCAGGTTCTTAATGGAGTTGAGGAGACCTGTCAGGCTAGTCCTGACGTTCTTTATGGCGTCCGCCTTCTGCTGCTCCAGGCTCACCCTGCTCATAAGAGCATCCATCGGCGCCCTTTCGACAGACAGCATTCGTGTAATGATGCTGGAGGTATCCAGACCGGAGATCATTCCTGACATCTGAAGGGAACTAGCCATTACCACACCCTCATCAAGGCCCGGGGCTACCGTGCCTTCTCGACGATCGTGCCCCTGGGAAGGGGCATGTTTCCACTGAACCCGGCCCATCCCTCGGGAGGTATCTCGCTTATGACTTCGTCGCTGGTTGCGCTACGGACCTGGATCACGTAGGTATGAGCGCTCTTGTTGTAACGGATCCTTACATAGGTGTCATCAGCCGTTCGGATATCCCGCCGCTCGCTCCCAACGCGAGCTTCAGGAGACGCCGACGCAGGTTCGTAGGCTGTCCGGGCGCCAAACGCGGCAGCGGCGACGCGAGAATCGCCTATCTGGTGTTCTTCACCGGAGGTTCGCCCCGCCGCCGGAGTCCTTTGGGCCATACTGGCCAGCAGCCCCACAGGATCAATCTTTGAGATCCCTTCGCTCCCCATCACGTTCACCTCGAAGCATCTGGCTGTCCTTGCCCTGACTCATCCTATATATGTTATCGGGCGAAGCATCAAAACCTTAAGTACTCAGGTCTTTCATAGTTCGGGTTCAGGGGCACTGCTCCCCCGGAACCTAACAAAGCGCCAAAGGCGCACCGAAAAGGAACTCCTACCCCAACAGGGTACCCTGGAAGGAAATCCCTACCCCAACAGGGTAGCCAAGAACGCCTTACCCCAACAGGGTAGTCAAGAACGCCTTGCCCCAACAGGGTAGTCAAGAACGCCTTGCCCCAACCGGGTAGCCAAGAACGCCTTACCCCAACAGGGTAGTCAAGAAGGGGCTGGCCCCTTCTTGGGGGGTTACAAGGGGTCTCCCCTTGTTCCCTCTCTTTCTTCTCTCTTGCAGGAGAGAAGAGGGCCAGGTTGACGAGGGTCTCCAGTCATGGGTTTCATCAAACGCCGGTAGAGGTTTGAGTTACTTATAGAAGAGAAACGCTGCTCCAACATCCCACCTGTAAAGTTTTGCGAGGCAGAGACGAGTATTAAGACAGAGCCACTCCACCGGCATCAAGGCTCAGGCGAGACCAGGAGCGGCCGGCCTGGCGAGCGAGGCAGCCGGATGCACGGAAACCGAGGCAGGCTCCAGACCCAGAGAGAAAGGATTCTCTCGCCAGAAGAACAGGGAGGTAATTACCGTGGGAGTCCGAATCAACACCAACATCGAAGCGCTCAATGCCCAGCGCAACCTCGGCATCAACGCATTGGCCTTCGGCAAGTCAGTGGAGAAGCTGTCCAGCGGTCTCCGCATCAACCGTGCAGCCGACGACGCTGCCGGACTGAGCATCAGTGAGAAGCTGCGTGCCCAGGTCAAGGGCCTGAACCAGGCCGTCCGCAACGCCCAGGATGGCATCTCCATGATCCAGACTGCAGAAGGCGCTTTGAACGAAGTAGACTCCATGCTCCAGAGAATCCGAGAGCTGGCAGTCCAGGCGTCCAACGCCACCCTCTCCTCCAATGACGCCTCTGCCGTCAACACGGAGTTGCAGCAACTCCTGACGGAGGTCAACTCGACCTCCACCAGGACCAAGTTCAACGGGAAGTCGCTCCTGGCTGGGTCCATGGTCACCAGCCTCGGTGGGGCAACGGGCACCGACATGATCGTCAACGACTCGATGACTGCCGTAGGTGAGACGGCAGTGGTCACAGCCATCGATGTCGCCGGTGCTCAGGCCGGCGCTACGTACACCATAACGAGCCCCAGCGCCGGCAACGTTACCCTCACTCGCTCCACCGACAGCATGGCCCAAACCATAAGCATAGCGGCCATGGGCGCCAACGGTACTCAGACACTCAACTGGAGCCAGCTCGGCGTCAAGGTCACTCTGGCGTCCGCAGCCGGTATCGCCCAGGCGAACCTCACGACGGCGGTTACAGCCGCGGCGGATAACACAATTGTAACGGCAGCCGGCTCATCCAGCGCCAACATCCAGATCGGCTCCGAGGCCGCCGACTTCCTGGCCGTCAGTTTCAGCAAGATCGACCTCAGCGGCACGGTCGGAGGCGACGGGAAACTGGACGCACTCGCCACCGCCCTCTCGACCTATAACGGCGCCCAGACCGCAGCCAACGCCCAGGCCCTGATCACAGCGGCAGACAACGCCATCGATGCCGTCAACTCCCAGCGTGCTACTTTTGGAGCCGTGCAGAACCGCCTCGAGCATACCATCGCCAACCTGGGCGTGGCTTCCGAGAACCTGGCGACCTCCGAGTCTCGCATCAGGGACGTAGACCTGGCATCCGAGATGGTTACCTTCACCAAGACCCAGATCCTGCAGCAGGCCGGTACAGCCATCCTGGCGCAGGCCAACCAGGCCCCGCAGTCGGTCCTCCAGTTGCTCAGGTAAGACCTGGACCAGTCAATGAACCGACGCTGAGAGCGCCTCCGCCGGGAGGCGCGAGGAGACCTCGAAGGGGGCGGGCTTGAGACCCGCCCCCTTCGCATTTTCCCTGGGTCGCATGGAAACCTTCTGCCGCCCGATTTGGGGATGTCCACAAGGCCCAGGGAGGCTTAGCGGCGCCCTGCGTGGCATATCGGGTGTTGGCACAAGAACGACACCCCACTTGGACCCGGCAGACGAACAGCCGCCGCTCCACACTCTCTGCGCACTCGAGCATTGAACATGGAACCCGTCTTGCGCCTCTCTCCGCTGTCATAGAACGAGGCTGGAACGGAGAGGGCGATGTGGGGAGCCAAAGCGAGGAAGAAGCAACTCCTATCCCAACGGGGAGCTCAAGGCAGGAAGAAGCAACTCCTGTCCCCACCGGGGTAGTCAAGAAGGGCTGGCCCCTTCTTGGGGGGTTGCAAGGGGTCTCCCCCTGTGCTCGCCTCTTTCGCTCTTCTCCCGGCGGGAGAAGAGCGAAAGAGGCGCCCCTGTATAAGAAGACGATTCAGCCTCACATTTCAGACGGATTAGGGGTCGTCATGAAGAACGTTCGACAAGAAGAGCATCGAAGCCTGACCGCAACAGGAGTTGTGTGAGGTCCCAGAGGATCTTCAATGGCAGGGGTAGCACCGGATGTATCCGGACAGAACCGGGTTCCGGGGGTTCCAAGGGAATGGAAGCCTGAGGACGGACTAGACCAGGGGCGCCAGCCTTGCGACGTTCAAACGTCCCTTCAACTCCGGCAGCAGTCTGCGAGCCTCCACCGAGGACTCGACAGCAGCGCGGTTCGCGTTGATGACTTGTTCGCATAACTCCTGGCGAAGGATGGATATCTCACGGGGCGCCTGGATACCGACCTTCACCCGATCCCCTTCGACGCCCAGTATAGTCACGACGATGTTGCCGTCTATTACAATGCTCTCGTCACGCCTGCGGACTAATACCAGCATATGTCACCACCCCTATGAGATGATCGACTTCCCAGCCGTCCCATAGATCCACGCATCCACAGAAACCGACGGCTCAACGCCTTGACATCCCGGCTTGAGTGAAACGGCCGCTGTTTCTGGTGGCCCTCCTGCCGTTCTCTGCAACCACCAGCACCGGGTGCTGCGCCGTGTATCCTGAGCCGTCCAGGATGACCTGCCGCGCCACTCGAGTCTCGCTGTTTATCACGATCGGAGCCAGTAGATTCGCTGTTACCACGATCGGACGTTCCTTAATGGCCAGCATGCAGAGGGTCCGCTCCACGCCCGGCCTTGTAACATTCAACTCGCGCCTGTCTTCGGGTGACAGGTCGAACCGATAGTCGGAATCTAGGCAGGCGGGATCGGTCACCAGGAACGAGACATCCGTGTCATCTATGCATTGGAGCACTGCAACCGGCAACTCTTCCGGGTCTTCCAGTAGCACGAACCTGCGCCATTGGCTGAAGCCAACAAGTCCGCTAGGGAAGAATATCACGTCGGTATCCTCAACCTGCAGGACTTGTTCCTCACCCTTGTAGTTAACCAGCAACTCCATGCCCAAGTCCTCCGCTACTTCAGATAGTCCAGTAGGCTGGGCTGAACTGCCCTTGCCCCCGCAGCCAGGGCAGCCTGATATACGTTTTGCTGGACGGCGAACTCGCTGATTGCCTGAGTAATGTCGATATCCTGGACTTTGGACAGTAGCCCCTGGATGTCTAACCGCAGGCTGCCCAACCTGTCTGCCTCGCCTTCGAGCCTGTTGATCCTGGCGCCCACCTGGGCCCTGGAGGAGACCACTGAGTCCAGGGCAGCGTCTATGCCACTTATGCTGGCTGATACCCCTGTTGAATTGCCGGCGGTCAACTGGTCTCTCAGGTCAATCAGCGCTGTGAAAACCGGGCCGATGCTGGCTCCTCCAGGGGTGTTCACGGCGATGGTAGCCGGATTGTTGATCTGCCTCACGATGCTGAAAGCATCACCGTTATAGGTAACCGACGCCGGCGGACTTCCTACTGCCGTAAAGGGGGCGGTCCCGACCTTCAACCCCGCGAAGAGATACTGCCCCCCGAAGGTTGAATTGCCCAGGCTAATAGCCTGGTCAATAAGGTTGGAGACCTCTGTGGCGATTGCCTGCTTGTCGCCTGCTGAAAGACTGTCGTTCGCCCCTTGCACCGCTAGCTCACGCACCCTTTGAAGGGTCAGGGTTAGTGAGTCCAGCGCCGTGTCCGTGGCTCCCAGCCAGGACTTGGCTGAGTCTATGTTCTTCAGATACTGCCCAACCTCGCTCAACGTGCCTCGAAACTCAAGGGCGGATGCGGTGCCGATAGGGTCATCTGAGGGCGTGGAGATCCTCTGCCCCGACGTCAGTTCGTTCTGAAGCCTGTCAAGCCTCTCTTTGCTGGCATTGAGGTTCCGGAGAGTCGTGTCGGCCAGCATGTTATTGGTAATCCTCATCGCGGCGCCCCCATTCTATCTGCCTACCATGCCTGTTCCGTTTATCAACTTGTCAAGCATTTCGTCCACGACATTGACAACGCGCGCCGCTGCCTCGTAGGCGCGTTGGTATTCGATCAGCTTGGTCATTTCCTCGTCAAGCGACACCCCTGACAGAGTATCCCGCTGCTTGGACAGGTGGTCCACCAGCAGCTTCTGGTTGCCCGCCATCATCTCGGACCTCTGAGAATCCACGCCCAGTCGGGACATCATGGATGCAAAGAATTGGCCAAAGTCAGTCGTATTGCCATTCATAGTCGGAGCATTCTGAAGCTGCGCGATGCTGAGCGCCACCGAGTTGTCGCCGGAAGAATTCGCGGCGGAGGCAGCAGCCACTTTCTCCGGGTTCGTGGCGAGAACCGCGTTTATAGCAATATCGCTGGCATCCGTTCCGTCGAAGAAGGGCAAGTTAGTCGAATTGTCCAGCCCAAAGCCCACTCTGTGTAACGCGTTCACTGAGGCAATGAATCCACTCGCCAGGGACTGAAGATCGTTTAGAAATGTCGGTATCTCCACATCTCGGGCGTGGGACAATCCGTATAACTCTCCATTCGTGATCGATGCATCCGAGCCGTCACTGGCCCAGATAACCGTCGCAAAACCGGATGGATTCAAACCATTGGCCAGGGCGTCTACCCTGTCCATGACTACCAGGGATCGGCTGCCCAGAAACACGTTTACCGACCCACCCGATGCCTCATAGTACGTAACCTTGACCATCTTGGATAGGTCGTTCATCACCAGGTCTCTCTGGTCCCGTAGATCATTGGCCCGCTGGCCCAGTAGCTCTGCCTGACCTATCTTGACATTGAGCGTAGAAATCCTCTGGGCCATCTCGTTTATCTGGGATGTCTCGAGAGCAATCTGTCTGTCTACGTCCTGCTGGATAGCGGTCAACTGGCTGTAATTCCGATTGAAGGCCATTGCCAGGCTGTCCGACTGCTCCACTAGCGCCCTGCGGGCGCCTGCATCCTGGGGATTATTGGTTAGTTCCTGCCATGACTGCCAGAACCTGGACATGAGATCGTTCAGGCCAGAGTCGGATGGTTCGTTGAAGACCACCTCGACCTGCTTCATGCTTTCCGACATCTTCTCCCACTGACCAAGTGACTGGGTCTCACCCCGGATTTGATAATCTGTGAAGACGGAACGAGAGCGCTCTATGTCAGTCACTACCACCCCGGTCCCGGTCTGCCCGATCCCTCCGCTTACGTTGATCAGGGCTGCAGGCGGAGTAGCGGCAAAATGAGCGACCTGACGAGAATAGCCTGGCGTATTCGCGTTGGCGATATTATGGTTTGCAACGTCGATCGCTTGCTGCTGGGCCTGAAGAGCCCTGAATGCGATGTCCAGGCCAGTGGCCCAAGATCCCAAAGCGGCTACTCCTTTCGCCCGTGACGGCCTATTGGATCAGGCCGATACATCGCACGCCTCGGCCGAGTTGCACCTTCCCCCCTGCCGAAGGCCATTGGAGGGGCCAGGCGTCTCTGGAGTCTCCAGAGAGAAGTGCCGTTCCAGACGGACCTTGCCCATCCTGGCCAGCCCTTCAACAAGGAGGCTGTTGGCCTCCCCGTGCTCAGCGATGCGGGCAATCAGTCCCAGAATACGATGCCTCGATTCCAGCAATCTCGCGCCAGGCCAATGGACATCTTGTTCTACCGCAACCGGTCGAGCGGGAGGGAAGTAGAATACCCCTGATCCAATCCCCATTCTGGCCTCCAATCGATGGCGGTGGCCTTCAAGACGGCCGATGCGTGCTAGGACCTCTTCGATATCCTGAAGCAGGCCGAGAAGGTCGTGGCTTTCAGGGTCGAGGAGCGCCTGGCGCTCGTCCGCGAGCAGCCGTTCCAGAACGGTCAGGTTGGCTTCCTGCCGGTCAAGCGCGATCTGTAGCTCCGACGCCGGATGATCGCCGCTTGAGTCGAATAGGCTTCCCGGCTGGTTAGCAGTCAATTCCTAGCCCGTGAATACCGATAGGAGCTTCTCGACCACGGCTTCCGCCGGGATCTTGTAGGTCCCTTCATCAATCTGCTTCTTGATTGCAGCTACTTTGTCCTCCCGCACGTCCGGCGCATTCTGGACAGCACTCCGGACCTCCTGCATCTCCCGGGCCGCCCTGGAGATAGAGACCTCATCCAGATCAGACTTCTTGGCGTCCCTGACCGCCTGGGAGGGCATCTTGTCGGCGCTAGTCGCTTGTGTTTTCTGCGTGTATGCCTCTATCGCCCGCTGTCCAATCTTGTCAATATTCATCCATCATTCTCCTTACACCACTGCCTCTTCCCAATTATCGGCAATGGCCCGCGATTACTTGAGGCCGTTCTTGCCTATCTGCGCAGATTATTCGCTAGGCCTAACATCTCATCCGCAGTTTGTAGTACCTTGATGCTCATCTGGTAGGCCCGTTGGGCTTCGATGGCCTTTGTCATTTCCTCCGCCAGGTCCACATTGGATTCCTCTAGCACTCCGGACATAACCTGGCCTCGATCACCGGTCCCGGCAACGCCGGACTCAGCGGCGCCAGAGGCTTCCGTTGGGACAAAGAGATTGTGGCCCACAGCGAGTAGGCCATCCGAGTTTGGGAATGTCACAATCGGAATGCTTCCGAGTTGCACCGGCTGGCCTTCCAGAATACCTCGAATTGCGCCGTCCTCGCCTATTCTAACATCTTCGACGTTTTTGGGAATCATCACCTGCGGATCGGCCAGAAAACCTTCGGCGCTGGTAAGGAGACCCTGGCCGTCCACCTGAAAGGACCCGTCCCGCGTGTAGGCCTTCTGCCCGCCAGGCAGTGCAACCTGAAAGAATCCTCCTCCCGCTATTGCCAGATCCCAGGTATTACTGGTCTCCTTAAGGCTCCCGGCGGAGAACATCCGCTGAGAAGCCACCAGCCTGACTCCGGTTCCCAGCCTGGCTTCAGGTATGGGGGGTTGGCCGTCGGGAAGGTTTATCGCGGATTCAGTTTCGTAGGCGGCGTCAGCGAAGACGGCACGGGACTTCTTGAATCCCGTGGTGCTCAGATTAGCGATGTTATTGGCGATCATATCAAGATTGTGTTTCTGGGCCAGAAGGCCGGACTCGGCCGCTCTTAGAACAACTGACATTGGTATTTCCCCCTATCAGACTTTGCCGACATCGTTAACGGTGAGTCCAAGGATCTGGTCTTGGAGGGTTATCATCCTCTGGTTCGCCTCATAGGATCGAGAGGCAGCCATCATCTCGACCATCGCCCTATCAAGATCAACGTTGGACCGCTCCAGGTATCCCTGGCTTATCACCGCACCGTCTACGGGCAACTCCTGGGCCGTCGGGACTGCCGGGGAGATGTAGTTGTTGCCGATCTTTATCAGTTTCTCTTGGGTATCGTAGTTGACAAGTCTGATCCTGCCCGCCACCTGGCCGCCAGCGGACACCGTTCCATCTCCTTCCACCACGATGTCCCCCGGCCCAACCATGATCGGTCCGTTGTCTCCAAGCAGAAGTCCCCCGTCGGGCCTGGCGAGATTCCCGTTGACGTCCCGGAAGAACGTGCCATCCCTCGTGGAGAAGGTCCCGGCGGTGGTCTGCACGCTGAAGTATCCAGACCCGGAGATAGCGAGGTCAAGGGAATTCCCAGTTTCAATCAGGTCTCCTTGAGACACGTCCACCAGTATCTCGCCCAGGTCCATCCCAGTCCCAACCGAGCCGATGGCCTCCCAGGGGCTGGAAGGCGACCTTCGGATCCCATCGGCCGCCACCACCAACATGTTCGGGAAGTCCGAAGGAGATGGCACATCCTGCTTGTATCCGGTCGTAGAGACGTTGGCCAGGTTATTCGCAACAATTGCCTGTCTTCTGAAGTTAGATACCATCGACGTGGCCGCCGCGTATATGCCCCTAATCATCCTATTGCCTCCAGAGACCGTTTATTTCCGGCCAACTTTGGACCTGGTCACGATCCCCAGGCCAAAGGCCACCACCACGAGCCCCAAATAGATCGCAGGGTTT
>ORJL011395401.1_pt1 | contig 18284 bp, 18 predicted proteins | sample 1779941 | NCBI WGS metagenome assembly ORJL01 (sample SAMEA104232317, study PRJEB22302) | groundwater metagenome | biome: forest; feature: aquifer; material: groundwater | place: USA | collected 2011-08-07 | depth 5.8 m | reverse complement strand
GTCTTCCCTGTTCCAATTGCCCAAACCGGTTCATAAGCAATAACAATTTTCGAAGCATCTTCTACTGACAAACCTTTCAATGCGCCTTCTATATGGTCTTTGAGCAGATCAAATGTCTTACCTGCCTCCCTCTCGCCAAGCATCTCGCCTACGCAGACGATTGGAGTAAGATTATTTGCTAAAGCCGCCTTCAGTTTCTTATTCACGCTCTCATTGGTTTCATTAAAGAATTGCCTACGCTCAGAATGCCCTATAATTACATAACTACACCCGGCATCTTTAAGCATTTTACCGGAGACTTCCCCTGTAAAAGCACCCTCATCAAGCTAATAAATATCTTGGGCGCCAAGAGAAATGTCTGATTCAGTATCAACTTCGGAGACTTCTGATAAAGCAGTAAATGGAGGACAAAGAACTACATCTACTGCCTGATTATCAAGTTTAAAATGCTCTCGTTTTAAGCCATTGCTCAGCTCGATAGCTTCTTTAATTGTCTTATACATCTTCCAATTTCCGGCAATAATAGTTTTTCTCATCTTACCTATCTGTCAAAGCAGCTACTCCGGGCAATATTTTCCCTTCTAAATACTCCAAGCTTGCTCCGCCTCCAGTTGAAATGTGCGTCATTTTATCTTCTAAATTAAATTTCACAATTGCTGCTGCAGTATCTCCTCCGCCAATAATAGAGGTACATTTTAGGCCCGCAATAAACTTAGCCACTTCTTGCGTACCTTGGCTAAAAGCCGGCATCTCGAAAATACCCAAGGGCCCGTTCCAAACAATAGTCTTAGCGCTCTTTAACTTCTCCTCAAATAATTTAATCGTTTTCGGCCCGATATCAACTGCGATCTTTCCATCTGGTATTTCATCACCGCAAATTTCAGTCTTCGCATTTGGATCAATTGAATCGACTATCACATTATCTAAAGGAAGAATGATTTCTTTATTCAGACTCTTAGCCTGACTTAGAATTGACTTAGCTAAATCAAGTTTTTCTTTTTCAAGTTTTGAATTTCCGATAGATTTACCTTGTGACTTAAGAAAAGTATACGCCATTCCTCCACCGACGATAATTGCATCTGCCTTAGGTAAAAGGTTCTCAATCATCCCTATCTTATCTGAGACCTTTGCTCCACCTAAAATAACCATAAATGGCTTAGCAGGATTTTCTACCGCACCCCCCAGATACTCGATCTCTTTTTCAAGCAAAAAACCAGCTGCGGATTTTAGGAAATGAGTTACTCCTTCAGTTGAAGCATGCGCCCGATGAGCTGTACCAAAGGCATCATTAACAAAAACCTCACCTAAAGAAGCTAACTCTTGGGCAAAATTAGCGTCATTACCCTCTTCTTCTGCATGAAAACGCAAATTCTCCAACAATACGACCCTCTCTTTAGAAAAATCAACGCCCTTCTTAATATCCTGCCCTATACAATCACCTAAAAAAAGAACATCTTCACCCAGAAGTTCTTTTAGTCTTATTGCCACAGGTTTAAGGCTAAACTTAGCCACAACTTTACCATCAGGCCTGCCTAAGTGACTCATCAAGACTAATTTCTTTACGCCATGTTCCAATACGTACTTTATCGTCGGTAATGTAGCGCGAATGCGCGTATCATCGGTAATGTTTAAGCTTGCGTCCTGCGGTACATTAAAATCCGCACGCATCAATACGGTCTTATTCTTAAAATCAATATCCTTTATTGTCAGTTTCGCCATCTTCCTTTATAGCCCTTTCTTAATTATAAACTCACAGAGATCAACTACCCTGTTAGAATAACCCCATTCGTTATCATACCATGAGAGTATTTTCACAAAATCATCCTGTATAACCTTTGTGCTCTTAGCATCCAAGATAGAACTTAATTCACAATGATTAAAATCAACTGAAACAACAGGATCTTCGGTGTAACCTAAAATACCCTTCAAGCTTCCTTCAGATGCCTCTTTCATTGCTGCGTTAATTTCATCAGCTGTAACCTTTTTGCCTAAAAGACAGGTTAGATCCACAACTGAAACATTAGGAGTAGGAACGCGAATAGCAAAACCATCGAGTTTGCCTTTTAACTCCGGAATAACCAATGATATCGCTTTTGCCGCTCCTGTAGAAGTAGGTATCATTGAAATTGCAGCTGCGCGGGCACGGCGTAAATCAGAATGCGCCATATCCTGCACTTTTTGATCATTAGTATACGAGTGTATCGTTGTCATTAGCCCCTTCACAATACCCCACTTATCATTTAAAACCTTAGCTACTGGAGCCAAACAATTCGTAGTACAAGAAGCATTTGAAAGAACATTATGATTTTTAGGATCGTACTTATTGTCATTTACACCCATAACAATAGTTATATCCTCACCTTCTGCTGGGGCAGAAATAACTACTTTCTTTGCTCCACCCTTAGTAATATGATTCTCTGCACCTTTAACTTCTTTACCTTTCTTATTTACACCGTCTTTTTTCACAGTAAACAAGCCTGTCGACTCAACTACAATTTCAACCCCTAAATCTTTCCAAGGTAACTCTGAGGGATCTCTTTTGCTTAATACCTTTATTACTTTACCATTCACAGAAATTGCATCATCCGCTGTAGCTTTAACTTCACCATTAAACCTTCCATGTACAGAATCATATTTAAAAAGGTAGGCGTTTGACTTTGCATCAGTTAAATCATTTATCGCCACCAATTCGATATTCTTACTGTTTTTCTCTAAGATTGCTCTCGCGACTAAACGACCAATCCTGCCAAAACCATTAATACCAATCTTTACTGCCATCTTAAGATCCTCCTGTTTTTGTTTAATGAGACTATGTTCTTACTTATTATTTAAATATTTCGCGGCTCTTTCCGGTGTAATCGGATCGATATAAAAACCCGTGCCCCATTCAAAGCCAGCAACCTGTGTTAATTTAGGCATAAACTCAATATGCCAATGATAATACTCTACATCAGTATCACCGTTAATCGGAGCAACATGTAAAATATAATTATATGAAAGATTAGGAAATATATTTTTTACTTTTGCGATTGTCTCTTTTAATATTTCCGCTAACAACCGTATTTCATCATCGCCCATCGTGCGAAAATATCCGCTATGTTTTTTAGGCATTATCCAGATTTCGAATGGAAACCGAGAAACAAACGGGCAAAAAGATAGAAAAAATTTATTCTCTAATACTATCCTCTCTTGCTCCTGCATCTCTTGCCTTATGATATCGCAGAATATGCAACGTTCACGATAATCAAAATAACTTTTAGCGCCAATTATCTCTTCAGCTACATTTTTTGGAACCATGGGAAGCGCTACAACTTGGGTATGTGCATGCTCTAGAGATGCTCCGGCTGCTGAACCATAATTTCTAAAAAACATAAGGTATTTAAAACGCTTATCTTTAGCTAAATCCACTGCCCTGTGACAGCAGATCTTAATATAGTTCTCTATCTCCTGCGGTAACAAATCTGGAATATCTTTTGCATGATATGGACTTTCGATTATAACCTCATGAGCACCTACACCATTAGACATATCATAAAGCCCGAGCGGCCTTCGATCCAAATCTCCTTCAATCTGAAGCGCGGGAAATTTATTTGCCACAACCCTTACTTGCCAACCTGGCGTATTCGGACCTGTTCCTTGCTCCCGAAAACATTCAATCTCCGGAGGAGTCATCGATTCATTACCATAACAAAAAGGACAAACTCCGCCCTTCTGAATATTCTGTTCATAATTAAAGTCTTTGGGGCTTGCAGGATGGTCCGTATCCACAATTACCCACCTACCTACGACAGGATCGCGCCTTAACTCACCCATATTATATCTCTACCTCTCTTAGAAACTTCGCAGCATCTTCCGGCTTCAAAGGACAGATATAAAATCCAGTCCCCCACTCGAAACCAGCTACACGAGTAAGCCTAGGCATAATTTCAATATGCCAATGATAATCATGATCTATGGTTTTCCAATATCCCGATTTCTTACGGCGGAAAGGAGCTGTATGTATTATATAATTATAGGACGGATCATTTAAACCTTTTTTTAATTTTGAAAGGACAATTTTCATTACCTTGCCTAAATTTCCCATTGATTGTTGATCTGTAGCGCTAGTAAAATCGCAAGAATGTTTTTTAGGTAATATCCAGGTCTCAAACGGAAATCTGGCAGCAAACGGGCTTATAGCAATATAACCATCCAGCTCCAGAATCAAGCGGTCTTTATTCTCCAGCTCTTGATGGATAAGATCACAAAATACGCATCTTTCATGATAGTCAAAATACTGACGTGAACCAGCGAGTTCTTCTTTAACGCGCTTGGGGTTTACTGGCGTAGCGATTAACTGTGAACGAGAATGCCTTATGGCGCTTCCACCTGCACTCTTTCCGTAGTTTTTAAAAACAAGTACATATTTAAAACGCTCATCTTTTTCAAGATCAATGATCCTATCCGCGTAACATCTTAATACTTTAGCGATCTGTTCATTGCTTAAATCAGCCATGTTAGCTATATGCTGATTAGTCTCAATAACAATTTCATGGGCGCCCACCCCATTCATAATATCGTAAAGCCCCTTCCCCTGGCGATCCAATTCTCCCTCTACCCTTAAGAAAGGAGCAATACTAGGAACCACCCTTAAATCCCAGCCTGGACCATTAGGTTGTGAGTTATGCGGCCTTAAAGCATAGACTTCTTTCGGGGTCTCAGATTCTGAGCCTTCACAGAAAGGGCATGGCAGCTCCAAAACAGAGTCTTTATCCTTGCCATTAAACTGATCCGGACGCCTTGCCCGCTCAGTGGCAATAATAACCCATCTACCGATAATCGGATCTTTTCTTAATTCTGGCATAGAAAAAAATTATAACACAACAAATCTATTATGCAACTATTTTCTACTATATACCTCTTTTACCTTTTCTACAACTTCATCTACGCTTATATCCGATAAATTAGCCTTTTCTATCACTATATGCCCCTCTCCCCACGGCCCCAAATGCCGCACCTCTGTTCCTTCAAAAATATCACCAAACAATGCTATAACTGTGGTCCCAACTGCCGCACCCATATGCATTATCCCGCTATCTCCTGTAACTAACAGATTAACCTTTCTTAGTATAGCTGCCAACTGAATCAAATTAGTCTTCCCTGTAAAATTAATAATGGCATCTTCTAACCCGGCGAAAAAATCCCTGTTCTTGATTAAATCTTCTTGATCCCCAACAACTAAAATATTTACTCCGGCAAGCTTTTTTATTAACTCCTTAAAGCTGCTAAGCGGCCATTGATTAGCCGGATCATTAGCCCAGGGATAGATTGCTACTATACTTGATCCCTTAATTGCCCCTAATAAATCAAAATCTTCTATCTTTAAAGATATGGTCTTATCTTGAGTAACAGCGCCTATCAATCCGACTAACTCTAAATTATACTCCACCCCGTGCATCCGACCCGAGTATCTTAAATCTTTTATTTTATGCGTAAGTAAAAATCCGTTATGTTTATTATATCCGGCACGCATAGGTATCTTTGCCCAAAAAATAGCCCAATGCGCTTCAGCAGTAGGATTAAATACCACTGCTAGATCGAACCCTTTTCCCTTAATTTGCTCGCTAAATCTAACTAGGTCTTTATGCGGATGTTTTTTATTTTCCCAAATTAGCACATCGTTAACATATTCTATTGTTTTAGCCAAATCAGCCTCATCAGAATCAACCGCAATGGTAATATTCGCCTGTGGAAAACTCTCTCTGAGCGCACGCAAAGCAGGTATAGTCAGTAATAACTCCCCTAATCTGTCATTACATATTACAAATATATTATTTATCATTTTGCACCTCAAGGTTATTTAGAATTTTTCACCCAAACAAATCTTGTGCCCAGAGATAAACTCTTCTACCTTCATCCTTCTCTTGCCTTCAAGCTGCAATTCTTGAATTATTAAGAGGCCTTTTCCCGTAGATACAGTTATACCTTCTTTAGAAATATCCTCTATTCGCCCGAATTGCGGGCCTACATCCAATCCCTTTATAATCCTGGCTTTATAAATTTTTAATAACTTTCCTTTATAATGCGTAAAAGCTCCTGGCCAAGGCAATGCTCCACGTATAAGGTTATATATCTCTACTGAGGGCCTACTCCAATCAATTAAGCCATCGTTCTTCTTTAATTTCGGCGCAAAAGAAACCCTCTTTTCGTCTTGAGATATTAATTTATAATCTTTACTTTTTATAGCCTGAATAGATTTCAATAACAGTTTAGCGCCTAAGTCGCGTAATTTAGATTCCAATAAAATCGCGTCATCTTCTTCATGGATGATTACTTCTTTTTGCATAATTATGGCCCCGGCGTCCATCTTCTTAATCACTTGCATAATCGTAACACCTGATGCCCTCTCCCCACGGATTATCGCCCAATTAATCGGTGCTGCTCCGCGGTACTTAGGTAAGAGCGAAGCGTGAATATTTACAGGAAAGACTTTAGGAATATCTAAAACTTCCTGCGAGAGCATCTGGCCATAAGCCACGATAATAAATAAATCCGTATTAAGGCTTTTTAGTAATTCTACAGAAGAGTTGGAATTAATATCCTCAGGCTGAAAAACTTTTAAACTAGCCTTAAGAGCCAAGGCCTTCACATCAGTTACACCTAAGTGCAGATGCCTGCCCTTCTTCTTATCCGGCTGAGTAACTACGCAAGATATCTTATGCCCACCCTCAATTAAAGCCTCAAGCGCAGGAACTGCAAAATGTGAACTCCCAAGGAATGTTATTTTCATATTTTATATCGGATCTATATCAACCGTGACTATTATACCTGAATATCTAGATTCTTTTAAATGTATTTTTAGAAATTTACTTAGTTTTTCAGCGCTTGCAGAACTAAATAATATTTGCCAATAGAAATTACCGCGCAGCTTTTCTGGCTGGCCCGGGTTTAAGGATAGCGCCTTAACTATTTTATTCCCCTCTTTTAATCGTTCAAATAGATCCTCTGCCGCCTTTTGAACCTTCTCCAAATCCTTACCTCGCAGCCTCACTAGGCACATATGCTTATAGGGAGGAAAATTAAGTTGCTTTCTAAATTTTAACTCCTGCGAATAAAAAATATCTGTATCATTCTTTAATAAATACTTAAAACAATGGTGTTCGGGAAAATTTGTCGGGATAATTATCTTTTTATCGGTTAGAGTAGCTAAACCAGAGAGCAGATAAAATACTTTCTCAGCCGCCATATAATCAACCCGATTAAGTGAATAATCGATATCTAAAACACAGATCAAATCAAAATTTGAATCCTCATCCTTTAATATTAGGCTAGTGGATACAACTATATCCGCGCCAATGCACGCTTGAGGAAAGATTCTCGCAAGCTCACTCTCAACCTTATCCGTTCCCATGCCAGAATACTTGATATATCCAGCATTACAACTAGGACATATCTTAGGAGGCGCAATCTTAAAGCTACAGTGATGGCATCTTAAAACATCCTGATCAAAATGATACACTAAACTAATATTACACGCTGGGCATTTTAAAGCTACTCCACAATTATGGCAAGCGGCATAAGTAGCAAAACCTTTACGATTTAAAAAGACTAAAGTTCTACCCTTAGCATTTAAGACTGAAAATATGGCATCTACAAGAGCCCTAAAGAATATTGCTTTACTATTACGTTCACTATAAGGCATACGTTTATTATCAATAATGTTTATTTCGGGAAGTTTTTTCTTTCTCGGTATAATTTGATAACTAATCTCTTTCTTTTGTGAAAGATAAATGCTTTTTAGCGAAGGACTTATGCTCTCCAAAATAATCCTTGCCCCTTCAATCTTTGCACGCAAAAACGCAGCTTCACGGGCATGATAATGTGGGGCCTGTTCCTGCTTGTAAACCGAATCTTCTTCATGATCTAAAATAATTAACCCCAAATTATTCACTGGTGCAAATACAGCTGAGCGTGTTCCTAAAACCAACGTTGAATTCTCAGAGCGTATACTTTCCCATGACTCAAGTTCCTTTGGTTGCTTACGGTAAGAAATATGCACTTCTTTGTCCAAGGCCTTTTCGAATAAAGCCTTGGCTTTTAAAGCTGCTGGTATATCGCTAAATAAGATTATCGCTGATTTACCCACGCTCCACGTCTTCCTCACTTCATTAATATAGAGATCCCATCGCTCTCTTGGTTCAAGATCATGCAGCAAAACAGGAGCTGTATCCATCAGGCTGGATTCCCCGCTGTATCGCACCCCTTGAGCCATCTTTCCCCTGCGTATCTCCTCTGGCAACATCGTCTCAATCGCCTCTCCAAATGATGAAGCGTAATAATTGGAGATTTCTTTAGCCAAGGCAAGCATAAATTTGTTTAATATTGGTTTTTCATCAATTAAGCTTAATAGGGGCTTGATATTCTTTATGCTGGAATTCTTGACAAGACCAACCACATAACCAACTGATTTTCTATTGCGGAAATTCACGAATACCCTTGACCCAAGGCTAATATTATTCTGGAAAGCTAAGGGGATTGAATAATCAAAAGCTACGTCTATAGGAAGCCCTAAAACAACTTTAGCGTATAACACCGGCGATCTCCTGACAGGCAAGAGGCTTCTTTATTTCCTCTATCCTCTCCTTCATCAAATTTAATTTATCAGGATTATTCTTTAATTCAATAATCATCTCTTTAAGCTGAGATATATTCTTCGGGACCATGCCAACCCCTAGCCTTCTTAAAGCCTCCACATTGGCAGACTCCTGACCAGGTATCATAGAAATAAAAATAGGAACTAAATCCATATTAATAACTTCGGCAATGGTTGAGCCCCCTGCCTTGGTAACTATACAATCAGAGACAGCCATAAGCTCTTCGGTATTCTCGATAAAACCAAACACTCTTACATTATAAATATTCTTCTTTAACAGGCGCTTGTGTAGCCTTTCATTAGAAGCGCAAACCACTAAAACCTGAGCTTCGGAAGATAATAATTCCGCGATCTTTCCCAGCGGGCCAATTCCGTAAGAACCAGTCATGAGTAAAACAGTAAATTTATCATGATCGATTCTGAACTTTCGTGCCAACGCTACCCTGTCAAATTGCTTCAAGAACTTTGGATGGAATGGCAGGCCGGAAACTTTTATTTTCTCAAGGCTTACCCTCTCTTTTAATAGCCTGTCTTTAGTAAAATCCGAAGCCACAACATATAGATCCGTACCTTCGGCTATCCAATATGGATGCACACCAAAATCAGTAATAACCGTGATTAGCTTGGATTTTATCTTATTGTTTCGTTTTAAGAGCGCTGCTATATCTGCCGAGAGAAAATGTGTTGAGATAATTACATCCGGATTCTTGCGTATGAGATAACGGATAAAACTTATGGAATTAATATTATTCACTAATGTTGCGATCGGGGAGCTTAAAAAACGAAAAAGCCTAAACTCCGTAAGCCAAAAAGCAAAACGCCACAAGGCGACTGCATATTTCACCATAAATGAATATCCAAAAGTATAATCAAACCTGAATAGAGCATTGGTCTTATCTAACACATCAATAATCTTAATGCCTAAATCAGGATGATTATCTTTTAAATAGTCATATATAGCCTCAGCTGCTCTACGGTGGCCAGCGCCAGATGAAGCATAGACGATTAATACCCTCATCTTTTCCCTATCACAAAGTATGCAACTTCTTTGAGCCCTTTAAATACTTGATAACGAGGCAAACCTGGAACCTCTATCTTATTTCTTGATTTTTCTTTTCCTGAAAGAACAAGGATTGGCTTACAACCAGCATTCTTAGCGGTAAAAAGGTCACGAATAGTATCACCTACAAAATAAGTATTCTTAAGATTAAACTTGAATTCTTTGGCAGCCCTCTTTAGCATACCCGGACGAGGTTTTCGACAATTACATCCTGCGTCTTTACGATGAGTACAATAATAAACCCTGGTAATTTTGCCCCCTGCTTCTTCAATACCAGAGAGCATTTTAACAGTTATAGCATCCAGAGTTTTCTGGCTGTAAATCCCCCTACCTACCCCTGCCTGATTTGAAGCAATAAATATTTTGAATCCCGAACTATGCAATAACGCGATTGCCTTCTTTACTCCCGGTAAAAACCTAAACTTCCTCAGGGAAGTTACATATAACTTATCCCCGGGATACTTATTAATCACTCCATCACGATCAAGAAATATTGTTTTCATTTTTTTGCATTTCTTTATACTTCGCGTAACTCAAGATCTGATATAAGGTATCAAAAAAAGCGATTATAAACCCATACATCCCATCTTTATATGCTTTTTTACGTAAGTAACGCCTAAAAAATCTATCCACTGCCCTCCAGATAGCATGCCCCAGGGTCATCTTACGGCCAGTATTAATCCATTTTCTTGCCTCTAGGGTCGACTGACGATTGACACTGTTTAAAAAATGCTCTAAATCCGGATAACCTTTATGAATTATGTCTGCTTTTAGATGCCCACATCTTCCATCAATAAAAGCGCGCGGGTGCACCTCTGCTTCCTCATATTTGAATTTATCCTTCTTAAATAACCTAACCTTAGAAGCAGGATACCAACCACCATATTTTACCCAATAATTACTAATATAATTACGCAATGGTATATCATAGGCGACAAAAGCCTCGGATTTAATCGCTTCTTCAATCTCAATTTTTAACTCCGGGGTAACTTTCTCATCAGCATCTAAGCTCAGGACCCAGGAATTGCGTGCTTGCGCATATCCCCAATTGCGATGCTTTCCTTCAATATCCATTTTGCGATGCAATACCCTATCTGTATAACGTTTAGCAATTTCTACAGTCTTATCCCTGCTCTCGTCATCCACTACTATTATTTCATTGGCCCACTTAACAGACTCAAGGCATTCCCCAATGCATACCTCTTCATTTTTGGTTATAATTACAACTGACAAATTAACCATGCATAAACTCCTTTATTGATGTAATAATATAATTTCTTTCTTCAAGAGTCAAACCAGGATCAACTGGAATAGCCAATGTTTCTTTAGCAGCCCTCTCTGCTTCCGGAAAATCACCTCTCTTGTAATCTAAATATTTAAAACACTTCTGCAGATGAAGTGGAATTGGGTAAAATATCCGCGAATCAACATTCTTCTCCTGTAGATAATTCATCAAACCATCTCTTTGTTTCGGCACCCTTAAAACATATTGATGATAAATATGGTTTGAATAATTACTAAGATATGGCGTAATGACTTTTAAGCCAGACAAATTATTATTATAATATTGCGCTAACTCCTGCCTTTTTTTATTCCACCCGTCCAAATATCTTAACTTAACATTAAGAACAGCGGCTTGAATTGAATCCATACGGTTATTTCGCCCTAATGCTAAGTGGAGATATTTTTTTATATTACCCTGGTTGCGTAATATAATTATCTTCTCCGCCAAGTGCTTACTATTAGTCAAAATCAAGCCTGCGTCTCCAAACGCACCTAAGTTTTTTCCCGGATAAAAACTTATACTCCCAAAATCCCCAAATGTCCCGGCCTTTTTACCTCGAAACTCCGCACCAAAAGCCTGTGCGGCATCTTCTATAACTTTCAGATTATACTTACGTGCCAATTTCATAATCCCATCCATATCACAGCACTGGCCATAAAGATGCACTGGAATAATCGCTTTAATCTTTAGTTTATTTTTTTTAGCTAAGACCCTCTCAACACTATCAAGAGAAATATTATACGTATCCGGATCAATATCTACGAATACCGGCCGAGCACCGATATTTGCCACAGCTCCAGCTGTTGCATAATAAGTGAACGCCGGGCAGATGACCCCATCGCCTGGATTAATACCTAAAGCAATTAAACTTAAACTAATCGAATCAGTACCATTAGAGACCCCCACTGCATACTTAATACCGCAATATCTTGCAGCATTATCCTCAAAATTTTTAACTGTTTTACCAAGAATAAAGCTAGTATTATCAATTATCTCTTTTATCGCTAAATCAATCTCCTGACGAATGGGCAAAATCTGCCTTTTTAAATCAAACGCGGATACTTTCATCTCTCTCCTTAATTTAATAATTTAGCTGCTGCTTCGAATACCGATTCTACGCTTATTGCCCTCAAACATTCCCTATTCTTATCGCAAACCGGTAGTCGAAAATTCTTATAACATGGCCGGCACTCTCCATCCCACTTTAGGACCAGATGATTACGGCTTTCAGGATATGGACCGTATACTAGTTCACTAACCGGACCAAATACAGAAACCGTATTTATATCAAGCGCCACTGCCAAATGCATTGGCCCGCCATCATTAGTTATAAAAAGATTAAAATTCTTAATTAGTGCCGGTAAAACTTCTAAAGTAATCTTTCCAACCAGATTCACCGGTTTATTACGCATAGCATTTATTATAACATCCGCAATCGAAATCTCCGTATCGTCACCCACTAAAACAATCTTTGCCTTAAACTCATCAGCTAATTTATCTGCAACCTGCGCAAATTTTAATGCTGGCCAATGTTTATACCCAGCATCCTTCCCCCAGCTTCCCCCAGCTCCTGGGGCAATACCAATTATTAAATCCCCTTCTTCTAGATGGGCTACACTAAGAATATTTTTGGCCCTTATTTCGCTAGAGACCGGCACGGATAACGCTAAAGATTTATCCTTAGGCTTTATCTTTAAGAAACCCAGTAAATCCAGATAGTACTCAATAGCGTGCTTTTCGCTATAGCCACTTAGGTCAATTTTATCGGTTAGGAACCTGCCGCGGTTTTTATAATTAAAACCAATCCGTCTTTTAATCCCTATTATTTTAGAAAATAGACTATATCGATGATCGAGAGAAAAATCAAGACAAATATCAAAACGTTCTCTTCTTAAACTAAGAGTTAGCTTCAGAGAATTCCAAAGTCCGCCCAAAAATGAATCCTGGTATAATTTTTTGATATCTCCTCGCGATAGAGCAAATACCTTATTAATTCCAAAACTGGTTACCAGTAAAGGCTTAACCCTTAAATTACACCAATACCCAATAAAGCTATCTGGATATTTCTCTTTTATTGCCTTAATTACGGGTGTCGTAAATAAAACATCACCTATGCCAAAAGGATTAATAATTAGAAATTTTAATTTCTTTTCAAACACAGGCGCGGCATTCTTTTTTAAAATCATCTTCGAATCTTTCTATATCATCCTCTTCTAGATAGCTTCCAGTTTGCACCTCAACAATCCTAACCGGCTTATTTGTCGGATTCTCCAGGCGGTGCTTTTTACCCATAGGCACATAGATACTACGGTTAATATCAGCGATAAATGAGCGTTTTTCAACCGTAACCCTAGCTTTTCCTGAAACCACCACCCAATGCTCAGAGCGCTTCTTATGCCGCTGCAAACTTAATCTTTTTTCAGGCAAAACTTCAATTAACTTAATTTTAAAGCCATGCCCTTCCTGCAAGACGGTAAATGAACCCCAAGGGCGTTGCTCTGTTAAATGCACTAAACGCTCCTTGCGATTAAGTAATTTTAATTTCTCAACCAACTTCTTTACATCCTGAGTTTTGTTCCTATCGCAAACCAATAACGCATCAGGGGTATCAGCAATTACTATATCATTTAACCCTATGGTTGAAATCAACCTATTACCGCGGCTAAAAACACAAACTCCTTCGCTATCATGGTTCAAAACATTAGCTGAAGAAATATTACCTTGTTTATCTTTGGGAAATACTTCGACTAATGCTTCCCAGCTCCCTAGATCTGTCCAGTAGAAGTTAGATGGAATAAGCGCGATTTTATTAGAATGTTCCATAATCCCATAATCAACAGATATTGCTTCAATTTTAGGCCAAACCTTAGAAATATCATCTACCGAATTAATCAACTGCAGGTTAGCGTGTAATTTCGGTAAGTATTTTCTAACTTCCGCAAGAAAAACTGAAGCCTTCCAGATAAACATCCCACTATTCCAGTAAAAAAGTTTATCCTTAAAATATTTCTTGGCTTTATTTAAATCAGGTTTTTCCAGAAACTTATCAACTGTTAAATATCCATTATTTTTACCATCTACTTTTATATAACCGTACCCTGTAGATGAAATGGTTGGTTTAATACCTATGGTAACCAAAAGATCATTCTTAGCACAAACTATTGCTTTCCTAAGCGTACTCTTAAAATTCTCCAAATTCTTGATGTAATGGTCTGAAGGTAAAACTACCAATACTGCATCTTTATCAATATGGCTAATTAGCTTAGCGCACAAGCCTACTGCCGGAGCTGTATTCTTCCCTTGGGGTTCTAAGATTATGTTTTTATCCGGTATGCCATACTTGGCAACTTGCACCTTTACCTCATAAAAATAAATATTATTAGTAACTATATAAACATTTTTCAAATCCACGACCCCCTTTATTCGCTCAATCGTAGACTGTAACAAACTATTCTCATCAATAATTTTCATAAACTGTTTTGGCTCAAGCTCGCGCGAAAAAGGCCAAAATCTGCTTCCCACTCCACCTGCCAATATCACAGCATATGTCATATTTTCCCCCTTACCGCCTTTAGCACCTCATCTACGCTAATATCTTCTAATCTAGCCTTCTCAATAACCGTATGCCCTTCTCCCCACGGCCCCCATCTTTTAGCGGTCTTACCCGGTAAATCGTTCCTAAAAAGCGCTACCACTGGTCTCCCAACCGCCGCAGATAAATGCATCGGCCCACTATCGCAAGTTATCAACAATTTACATTGCCTAAGAACCTGCGCAAGCTCCACTAAGCTCGTCTTATTAATCAAATCTATAATATTTTTATCTTCCTTACCTCTATAACCTGTATACATTCCATCCGCTACTTTACCCACAAGAAGAACCCTAATCTTTACATCTCTGGCTATTCTTTCTGCTAATTCAATAAATCTTTCCATCGGCCACACTTTTACCTTATCACTTGTAAATGGGTGTATCGCAATTGCGCCCGCGTATTCAACCATAGACTGGCTAGGAAGCTTACTTAACGCAATGGTTTTATCACTGGTCTTAGCGCCAATTAAATTCACTAACTCTAAGTTAGAATCAACCTCATGCCTAGTGCCAAGGTATTTCGTATCTTTTAATTTATGGGTAAGCAAAAAACCCCACTTCCTACTGTAACCTACCCGCACCGGGATCCCGGACCTAAATGCAGCCCAATGCGTTTCTTTTGTCGGATTGAAAATAACAGAGAGATCGAATTTCTCCCTTCTTATTTCTTTTTTTAAGGCATCTTCCCAAACAACCACTTTATCAACAAATTCAATCATCTTGGCCAACTCCGCCACATCACTCTTTACCGCTAAAGTAAGCAGTGCGACAGGATAAGTCTCTTTTAAGGCGTGGATCGCGGGAATATTTAAAAGAAATTCCCCGAATCTATCATTACGAACCGCAAGTATACTCTTAACCATCTCAATATGAATTTTTCCTGCTCCTGAATAAATTATAATATCCTGAAAGCTTTACCTTAAAGGCAAAAGGCCTAGACCCATCGGAATTGGTTACTTTGATTCTCTGTAACTCATAAATGTCATTATTAAATCTGTCTACCCCTCGATTCGTTGTACATGCGCCTTTGTATCCAACCTCCTTAACAATTTCTTTAACCCTTTCATTAAATCCTCCTATAGGATAACAAAAATAATCCGCGGATATACCTATTTCCCGCTCAATTGCTTTTTTAGAACCAGCTATCTCTTCATAGGTCAGTTTATCATCTTTCACATCCCCAAGATAAAGATGGGTTTTGGTATGCCCACCAAAGGATATGTTGTTTTCGGACATGATTCTTACTTCATTCCAACTTAAAAATCCTCTTCCCTTTCCGATATAATCAGTGGCAAGAAATATTGTTGCCGGAAAATTAAGTTTCTTCAAAACTGGATAAGCATATTTAAAATTGTCTTGAAATCCGTCATCAAAAGTAATAACCACCTTTTTACCATTAAAACGTTTTTTATTTTTTATGCTTCCAACCAACTCATCTAAGGTTATAACTTCATAACCTTTATTCTTAATATATTCCATTTGTTTAACAAAATTTTCAGCGCTCACAAAAAGATTGCCTTCAGCGTCAGCTATCGAATGATAAGTTAAAATCGGAACAGTATACTTCGGAGTAAGCCAGAAGAAATATAGTGCCCCCAATAAAATAATTACTGAAAATAACGATAAAAATATCTTCTTCATATTCTTAATCAACCTAAATAGCACTTCGATTATTCGCATTTTCTATCATTTTAATGAGGACCTCAAATGCGATATTAGAGCTTATCACCCTGACTGGCATTTTGAGTTATTTAATTGCCATATACTGGCTAAAAGCCCTACCTCAAACCAGAAGAGAACCGCGATTTTCGGATAATATAAATTTGTTTCGGTTAATCCGTTAATAAGAAAGGCAACAATACCCAGCACAATACCCAAACTACACAATCCAAAAAAAGAATTTTTATACTTACGGTAATAACTAAACCCTTGATAAATAAGTAAAATTAATAACCAAATAAAAACAGCCAGCCCAATTAGGCCAATCTCCCCGGCCATCTGAAGATAGCTATTGTGCGCATACCAGCCAGTATTCGCTGTTTCAACCGATGTATCATGTAATTTATACTTTTGATAATTTAAAACATAAGTATTTACACCCACCCCAACGACCGGATGTTCTTTGATCATATTAAGAGAGGTTTCATAAAGAACGAACCTCTCTTTGTTCAATAAAAATTCCCAAACCGAGGTAGTGGTACTTGACCAATTCTTTATACTCTGAGGGGCTATAAAAGGAGCAACAATCATGCTCAAAATAGTTATGCCCATAACAATTTTATCTTTCCTGATTAACCCCATAATTAGTAACGTGAGCCAGACTCCAAAAATAGCGCTTCGGGAAAAGGTAAAAATTAAACAAAATAATCCCAATAAAAAAATAACTTCTAAGATTATTCTTTTCTTCCCCTCTAAATAATAAAGCGCAACCGGTAGGCAAACCGGCACAAACAAAGCCAGATAACCGGCAAAAATGTTAGTATGCGGGAAGGCTGCCTTTAGGCGAGTCAACCCCATTATAGAATCATAAGGTTTATGCCTGAAAAAATCTATCCCAAAAATCATCTGATATATACCATCTAAAGAAGAAAGTAAAAGCCCCAAGAACACCGCAGAAATTATTCTTATAAAATGTTTTCTGTCTTTTGTCTCTCCCGCAATAATAAATACCAGAAAACCGTATTTTAAAAGCTTTAAGATCCCCTGGGCACTAGCACGTATACTTACTGAATTATAAAACGATAAAAAAGAAATAATAATAAGCAACAAAAAAGGAATATTGATAGGGGTTTTAGCTATTGTCGCATTCCTGGTTAGGATTTTTTTCAAAATGAAGATAGAAATTACAATCCAAGAAAATACCTCAACTACGGCTGATGAAAAACTAGCCGCAAATGGAATAATGATAACCCCCCAATAGATTATTTTATTTAACCATTCCAGGGTCTTATTTCGCAATACCATCTTTTATCCTCCCGCTAAAGAAACTTTTATAAACTCCCCAAATATATAATTTTAAATAACTTGGCAAGAGTTTAAACATTTTAAAACTCGACTTACCTTTTGTGCGTTCTTTCCATACTGTCGGAATTTCTGCAATCTTAAAACCAAGATAATAAGCTTTTAAAGGCAGCTCCATAGAAATTTCAAAGCCTTTTGCCTGAATATCTACTGCCTGAATAATCTCTTTACGATACATTTTAAAAGCATTGGCAATATCATGAGTTGGGATATTAAGGATACGATGTAGGCTTCTTCCTCCCATGCTAGAGAAAAAACTCTTCAATTTTGAACCTCCAAGCCTGCTGCCACCACGCATATAGCGAGAACCGCAAACTATATCATAACCTTCCATAATTTTGCCATACATCAAATTTACAGTTTTTAGATCATCGCAAAGATCACCCATAACAGGAAGGATTAAATCACCCCTGGCATTTAAAAAACCTGTCTTTAAGGCATTGGCAAAACCCGAATCAAAATTATTTTCCACTACCCGTAAATTTCTAAACTTTTTAATTTCTTCGTTGACAACCTTAACCGTAGAATCAGTACAATGGTCAGCAACAACAACTAATTCAAAATCAATGACAAAATTGCTACTTTCAATTTTATTTATAAGACCAGCAATATTTTCTTCTTCATTGTGTGCCGGAACCACTATCGTAAGTTTCATCTAACCACCTTGTGGGTTTGCCTATCGGAAGGCAAACCAT
>ORJL011121252.1_pt1 | contig 18284 bp, 18 predicted proteins | sample 1779941 | NCBI WGS metagenome assembly ORJL01 (sample SAMEA104232317, study PRJEB22302) | groundwater metagenome | biome: forest; feature: aquifer; material: groundwater | place: USA | collected 2011-08-07 | depth 5.8 m | reverse complement strand
TCATCAAGCGTAGCTGGAAAGAATGTGCTCTGCTGACGATCTACTCCTTCTATGTAACTCATGGCTCTTCCTTTGGTTTTATTGACTCTTTCTTGTACGTTTAAACTTCAAAATAGTTTTCACACAGTCTGTCCTGCGTAGAAATGTAATGTTGGACGCTCCTGCGTCCATTAAGCAGGGCGAAGTAATGCCCCCACTGGTTCCACACCCCTCCTATCCAAATTACCTAACACCGATACTCCTCTTCCATCACACACTCAAAAAAACATGCTCTTATTCACACTACGCTCCCACCATTATAACAGTAATCCACCAAAACCACTAAGTACAAATCGCACTCATCCACAAATAACGAGTGACGAATGACCATTGACAAATCTCCACCCCAAATCACCAAGTACTTAGTTTTTTTTAACACCATTTCTATCTTTTCTTAAAAAATCTCACATTTTTCTGTAACCCCTGCAACATACCTCCGTATATACTTAATGGCTATTCATAGCTTTCAGGGTCTGCTGTCTATTTGTTAATTTCAAAATCAATGAATTTTTCGCGGGTATTTTATGTCAAAAAATGTTCGGTTTTACATAATAATTGGGCTTTTCTTACCTTTATTCTTCCATCCCTCAGGTCTCTTTGCGGATCAGACATTTAAACCGATGTTAATCAACACGCCTATAACACTTGATGGTGATCTGGATGAAGCAGTCTGGCAGCAATTACCTAAGGTATCAAATTTTAAAACTTACCAACCTGATTTCGGTAAAGATCCGATTGGGGAAACTGAAGCGATGATGGCATACGACGATAAGAACCTCTATTTCGCATTCAATTGTTTCGACCCCGAAGTCGATAAAATAAAAACTTCGGTTGCTGATCGCGATAAAATTATTCCCGATGACTGGGTCTGTGTCAATCTTGATACGTTTAACGATAAACAAGCTCTTACAGCTTTTTATGTTAATCCCGATGGGATTCAGGGGGATAGTCGGTTCTCAGCAAACAACGAAGACTTTAGCATAGATTACGTTTGGTATAGCGCAGGGAAGAGAACGCTGATGGGTTTCTCTATTGAAATTGAAATCCCGCTAAAGAGCATTCGTTACTCCGATGGAGAGCCTGTTACCATGGGAATCGTCTTCGAACGCTACATCAGCAGGAATACTGAACACAGCACCTATCCCCCTCTAGATCCTGCTAAAGGTGCGGCATTTCTTGTTGAGATGATGCCGATTGAATTTCCTAACTTAGAACATTACACACTTCTTGAACTCTTACCAGCATTTACCTATTCGAATAAATCAAAATTACAACAGGGTACATTAGAGCGGTATGAGAACAAACCGGATTTAAGTTTAACGATGAAGTACGGTGTTACCTCTCAACTAATTCTGGATGGTGCAATCAATCCGGATTTCAGTCAAATTGAATCTGACGCAGGGCAAGTTGACGTAAATTTACGAACTGATTTATTATACTATTCTGAAAAACGACCATTTTTTCTTGAAGGCAATGAAGCATTTAGGATAGCATCCAGCGGACTTTCAGAAATAGATCCATTGTCGGAAGTTGTTCATACGAGGAATATCATCAATCCGTTCGTCGGTGTAAAATTATCCGGAAAAATTGGTCCCCAAACAACCATCAATTCGATTTATGCATTAGATGAATTACCCGATGATTTGAATATGGGTAAATACTCCCACTACCCAATTGTAAGGTTAAAACAATCGCTTAGTGAGGATAGTTATTTTGGAGGAGTCTATGCAGGAAAAATCCAGCAGGATAGTTATAACCAACTTATCGGTGCGGATGAGATGATTCGTTTACCGAATTCTGCTGTTGTTGAATCGCATATTCTTCTATCACAAACGAAACAAGAAGGGGCTTCCGAAAGTAATTCAGGACATGCTTTTAGTGCTAATTATGCTAAACAAAACCGTGATATTGATTATAATATTTCATTTAAGGATATTTCAGAAGATTTCTCGGCAGATATGGGCTATCTTGCTCGTACAGGAATCCAACAGGCAGCATTTATCGTACGACCAAAGTACTACCCAAAATCAGACTTCTTCCAACGAATTGCAGGCGAATTTGTAGGTTCTGTTACAAAAGATAAACCAAGCAATTTGTGGGAAACATATAACTACATCGTGCTTCAGCCATATTTCTTGGGGAATATGAATATCCGTATGAAGTACTCTTATTCAACAGAAATATTTTTAGGTGAACGATTTAAGACCGGAGGGTTTCACGTTTCCGCCGGCGGACAAATTTTTAAAGAACTGTATGTCTCAATATTATATCGATATATTTCATCGATTTATTATTCCGCGAACCCATTACAAGGGAAATCGAACAGAGCCTCAGCGGATCTCACTTTCCAACCTTCAGACCAGATATCGTTAGGCTTAAGTTTCCTTTTCTCCGATTTTACTCGCGAGATAGATGATGTTGAACTCTATAACTATCCGATTTGGCGTGGTAAGTTTTCCTATCAAGTAAATAAATATTTTTCATTACGCGCAATTGGTGAGTATAATAAATTCAGACGTGAGTTGTTAACTGATTTTCTCGCATCATTTACGTATATTCCCGGTACCGTTATGTATTTAGGATACGGTTCGTTCTACCAAAAATTGAAGTGGGAAAACAACGCGTATGTTGATAGTGATGATTTTAAGGAATCTCAACGCGGGATTTTCTTTAAATTGTCATACTTATGGCGTTCATAAATTTCTTATGTAATAATGTCTACAAACAATCAATCTCAAAATAAAGATCATAGCTTTTATGATGTCTTGAAGGATGATTTCAGACGCGGTGATTTCAAGCATTCTGTAAAAAAAGATTACAGAGAGCTAAAAGATTACATGTTTGATGACGAACGGCAGAAACGTCTGAACGAGATGAAGCCACTCAAACGAACACTGTTTGTTTCATGGTGGCTATTAAAAGGTTTATTCTTTAAACTTACTCCTGCCAGAAGACTATTATTGTTGTTGGCAATTATTCTTATTTATACTTCAAATAATATAGAATATGCCGATACTTATGTATCGATTGTTATAGAACCGGGTATGATTGGGTGCTTGATACTTCTTTTTATCATTATGCTTGAACTTAAAGATAAACTCATTGCACATGAAGAGTTAGAAGAAGGGCACTCAGTTCAAAAAGCGCTTATGCCTGAGCAAAGCCCAAGAGTGGATGGTTGGTCGTTATGGCTTTATACCCGTTCCGCTAATGAAGTCGGCGGTGATTTGGTTGATTACATGAAGATTCGAGAGAATTTATATAGTGTTACTCTTGCTGATGTTGCAGGAAAAGGACTAAGCGCCGCATTACTTACCGCTAAACTTCAGGCGACTGTCCGCGCCCTTGCTCCTGATGTTAATTCACTGACCGAGTTGGCAGAAAAACTCAACAAAATATTTGTACGCGATAGCCTGCCGAATATTTTTGCTTCAATGGTACATGCGGAGTTTTCTTCCGATTCAGGGAAAGTCCGGCTCATCAACGCAGGACATTTGCCCCCTCTTATTTCAAAAAATAAAAAAATCACTCAACTTGAAAAAGGAGGAGCCGCCCTCGGAATTATGGCAGAGGCTAAATTTCTTGAGCAGGAGATCGAACTGCAAAAAGGGGAACTTATGTTTATTTATTCCGATGGGTTATCTGAGGCGCGAAATATGAATGGCGAATTTTGGGGAGATGAACGATTAACGGCTATTCTTCAAATGCTTTCTATGTTTCCTGTGAATGAAATTGGCGATAGGATGCTTGCCGAGGTTGATCGCTTTATTGGAGAAGCAAAACCGCATGACGATATTTCTATTGCAGTTTTGAGAAGAGAGTAGGTATTCTTTTAGTATTTCATGAAGAACCCACCTTGCCGGTTTGTATCCATGGCAAGACCCAGGTGATTTAATTTACCGCCAACCTCACCAATTCAACCCTTATTACTTCCGGCGCCCAATGCATGATTGTTCGTTCAATTCCGGCACGAAGTGTAAGAGGAGAAAGGGGACAGATCAAACACGTCCCCTCATATCGAATCTCCACAACACCATTTTCTTTAACCGAGACAAGGTGGGCATTTCCGCCGTCTGCAACTAAATACGGTCGGCATGCTTCAAGAGCGCCTTCTACTCTTTCCCGGATCGGTTTTGTGTAATCAATTTCCATGGCTAAATATCGAAATCAATAATTGGTATTAGTTCATTCCTAAATCAATTTCAATTTTCGGTACCGGTGTAGCCAGAGAGTGAATGCTCAACTGTGCCGCCATGTTTCTTGTAAGCTGACGGATATGTTTGGATTGTTCCGCTTCCGGTTCTAAAACGACAATCGGTTTACCGGTATCTCCACCAATTCTGATTGGCGTATAGATAGGAATTTCACCGATGAATGGAACATTTAATTCCGTTGCCGCTTTCTTCCCGCCGCCGTTTGCAAAAATTTCTTCACGGTGCCCGCAATAATTGCAAATGTAAAAGCTCATATTCTCAATAATTCCGAGAATAGGAACGTTAACTTTCTGGAACATTGCAAATGCTTTTCGAGCATCAGCAAGGGAAATATCTTGTGGGGTTGTTACTACAACCGCTCCCGAAAGAGGAATAGACTGAACAAGTGTTAAGTGAATATCACCTGTACCGGGAGGTAAATCGAAAATAAGATAATCGAGTTCACCCCATTCAACATCCGACATAAATTGCTTCACTGCACCGCTCACCATTGGACCGCGCCAAATCACTGCTTGCATCGGATCAACGAGAAAGCCGATCGACATTACTTTTACGCCATGGGCTTCAAGAGGAAGTAATTTTTGTCCTTTTAATGCCGGGCGTTCATTAATACCCATCATAAGAGGAATACTTGGTCCATAGATATCTGCATCCAATAAACCAACTTTAGCGCCGTCTAATGCCAACGATACGGCAAGATTGACCGCAACTGTTGATTTCCCTACTCCGCCCTTACCGCTGGCAACAGCGATGGTGTTTTTTACGCCTGCTAACAGATCTGAACGTTGCGAGGTTGGACTGACACGGACACTTGATGTCATCTCGATTGCTACAGAGCCGATATTTTCAATTGTGTCGCGGATTGCCTGTTCAGCCGCCGCTTTAAGTTCATCTTTGACGGGACATGATGGAGTTGTTAATTCAATTTTAAAACTGATATTGTTTTTTTCAATGTGTAATTCTTTAATAAACCCGAGTGTAACAATATCCCGATGAAGATCGGGGTCATTCACACGGCGAAGTGCATTAAGAACATTTGTTTCGTTTAATGATTGTTTCATTGTTTTCTTTTTCTGATTGAGAGAGAGTTAAATCACATTCATTTTTTTGCCGACTTTATGAAAAGCCTCAAGTGCGCGGTCAATATCTTTCTTTGTAAGAGCGGCAGATATTTGGGTACGTAATCGGGCTTCACCTTTTGGTACAACCGGGAACCATAACCCTTTGATATAGACTCCGGCTTTCAGCAATGCTATACTCATATCTTGTGCAACAGCCGCGTCGCCAAGCATAATGGGTACAATCGGGTGGTCGCCTTCTAAAATAGTGAAACCGAGAGCAGTAATTTCTTTACGGAAATAGGCCGTATTTTCATGCAACCGGTTTACTATTGATTTATCCTTCATGAGTAAATCAATAGCCGCTCCTGCTCCAAAAACGATGGCAGGAGGGAGGGAATTTGAAAATGTGTACGGTCTTGATTTTTGTCGTAAGAAGCTAACAACTTCTTTAGAACTGCTGATGTACCCGCCGGCGGCACCGCCAAGGGCTTTACCAAGTGTTCCCGTAATAATATCAATTTTCTTTAGAACACCCTTTGCTTCAGGCGTACCGCGTCCTGTTTTACCGCAAACACCAATCCCATGAGAATCATCCATGAAAACCAGTGCATTGTATTTCTTAGCAAGTTCTACAATCTTATCCAACGGAGCAAGATCGCCTTCCATACTGAAAACACCATCGGTTGCTATAATCTTGAAGCGGTAATCTTTATTCACATCTTCTGCAAGGAGTTGTTCTAAATGAGCAACATCGGCATGGTTGTAAATTTTTTTATCGACAAATTCATTTCTGCACAACCGCTGACCGTCTATAATGCTTGCATGATTGAGCCGGTCCGAATAGAGCACATCTTTATGTTGGTCATTGCCGAACCCTTCATTGATAAATGAAGCAAAATACCCTTCATTAGCCGCGAAGCATGATGAGAAAAGAATTGTATCTTCTGCACCGACAAATTTTGAAATCTTTTTTTCAAGTTCATAGTGGATATCTTGTGTGCCGCAAATAAATCGGACAGAAGCCACACCATATCCATATTTTTTAATGCCTTCGATTGCCGCTTTTTTGACCGCAGGGTGGTTGGAAAGTCCAAGGTAGTTATTTGATGCAAGCATCACTACTTCTTTTCCTTTTACCTTTACAACACCGCCTTGTGCGCTTTGTAAAGCAGTTTCATATTTATAAGTCTTTGCTTGTTCAAGACGTTGTAATTCTGACGTAATAAGTTCAAATGTATTCATAGTCTTTTGTTTTCGTATGTTCAAATTCAGAGGAATTGGTTATGGGCGTAACAATACTTTTAATGCATCACCGCTTGCAATGGCTTCAAAGCCATTATCAAAATCGGCAAGTGGAACTTGATGAGTTACAAATCCTGCATCAACGAACCGTTTGGCAAGACCATTTTTCAAAATATCGGTCATCATATCCCATGTCGACCAGACTCTTCTTCCTATGACACCATGAATCGTTACTCCGGGGAAGATGATATGTTTAGCAAAATCTACTGACATTGTACCGTTTGTTAAACCAAGAAGAGCCATTTCGCCCCCCATACGTAATACATGGAAAGCATCTTCGTAGGCATAGTAACTTCCCGACATTTCAAGTACTGCATCAACACCTGCGCCATGATTTTCAGCTTTAGCAGATTTATAAAATTTATTCTTTTCTTTGATAACGGAGACATCGTAACATTCGTCTGCCCCTAATAACTTTGCCATCCCGAACCGTTTTTTCACAAGTTTATCGTGTGTGAAGACACCATGTGAAGCATCGGTAACGATAATCTTTTTTGCACCTGCCCCTTTTGCAATTGCTACCGACATCAATCCGATAACACCAAGTCCAAGAACAGCAACAACTTTTCCTTTTATGCTGGAGAGTGATTGCACCGTGTGCGTAGCATTACCGATTGCATCCATGAACGCTACAATCTCTTCGGGTATTTCACCATTTTTAAAGATTATCACATTCTCGGATGGGAGTACTACATACTCTGCAAATGCGCCATCGCCATGTAATCCACGGATAACAGTGTTCGTGCAAACATGGTATTCACCTAACTTACATTGTGCACAGATACCGCATGTAATGTGCATTTCTGCTGTTGCAATAAAATTTTGGTTGATATAGGTGATGAGGGATTTATCATTGGCAAGTTGGGCGGCGCTCCGGTTATGAATGAATTTTTGAATATCCCGGTATTGTTTCGATTTTTGGATGAGGAGGTTGGCAAGCCTGAGTTTTCCTTCTTTGCCTGCATCGGTAATTTTTCCGCAGAACTCATGTCCTATAGTAACATTGGGTGTTTTCAATCCCGACATGTTATTTTTAAGAGAATCTTTGGAGTTATAAATTCCTACATCGGTGCCACAAATACCTCCTGCTATTACTTTAAATTGAACATCATTCGGTTTTTTGACAACAGGAATTTCTTTTTCGACAAGTTGTAAGCCCTTCGGCCACGCCTTGTACATTTGAGGTTTAGGTTTTACGACGGCTTTCATACGTTTTCAGAGTCATTGTTGGAGTTTAATGAGTCTCGCCGCAAATCCGCCGTCAATGTGGTGACGATGAGGATAGGTCATCACAAAGCCGTCGGGGTTGACGAGGTTTTTGTTCACAAATTTTGATGCATCATCTAATATAAATTCTTTATGGTGTTCAAGAAATTTCTTAATAAGAAGTTCATTCTCTTCCGGTTCTGTAGTGCATGTACTATAGACAAGAATCCCGCCGGGAAGAACTAATGTAGCCGCTCGTTCTAAGAGTTGTTCTTGCTGTTTGACCATTGCCACAATATCTTCAATTTCACGTTTCCATTTGATATCAGGCTTTTTTCGTAACGTGCCGAAACCGGAACATGGAGCATCGAGTAAAACTTTCATAGCTGGCTCAGTCTCTAACTGGCTTGCATCGGCGGTGAGTGTCTTGATATTGGTAATGCCAAGTCTTTCTGCCGAACTTTTTAGCAATGTGAGTTTATGTTCGAATTTATCTACCGCTAAAATCTCACCCTGATTTTTCATGAGTTGAGCGCTTAGCATGGTCTTTCCGCCGGGCGCGGCGCACATATCAATCATTCTTTCTCCGGGTTGAGGGTTCAGGAGGAGGATGGGTAACGCCTGACTCTCATCTTGAATGGAAAAATATCCCTGTCGGAATATATCCATTTGAGCAATGCCTGTAAGCGTTTTTACGCGAATAAAGAAATCTATGAACTGTGAGCCTTCGTATGCTATTTCTTCTTTATCAAGCATCGCAAGGAACTCAGCAGGCGTTGTTTTTAATTTATTGATACACAATGTTAGTGGCGGTATCTCATTGTTTGCTGAAAGAAATTTTTCCATCTCAGCAAAATCAAACCTGCTTCTCCATCGTTTTACCATCCATTGCGGATGCGAATAATACACGGAAAGATAATGGATGGCATGATCGCTTTTATTGGGATATTGAATATCATTGATGTTGCGGATGATATTACGTAATACAGCATTGACAAAATTTGCAGTTTTATCTCCGCGTAATCGTTTAATAAATTCAACTGCCTCGTTTACCGCCGCATAATGAGGCATACGCGTAAGGAACATGAGCTGATAGAGAGCTATGCGTAAAGTGTTCTTGAGATTAATTTCAGTCTTAGAAAAATTTCCGTGTGTAAAACTGTTAAGGAGATAATCTAACCTGCCCTGCCATCGCATAACACCATGAACAAGTTCTGCTAATAAACTTTTATCCACATTGGAAAGTTCTTCTGCCTTCAATTCCATATCCAGAAGTTTATCCATATAAGCATCGGATCGTTCAATCCTATTTAAAAGTTTTATCGCAATTCCACGGGAACCGGAATAGATAGTTTTTTGCTCATGTTCTTGTTGGACTATTTCTTCAGCCATTGCTTCCGTTCTTTTGATGTTAAAGTAAAAATGTGGCGCATAATCTGTTTGTACGCTTGACTCATGATCATTTTGCGCCGTTCCATCATTCGTTGAGCAATTTCAAGACTTTTTTCAATATCAAATTCTGTTTGCGTATCAGCACTCCCCCAAATGAATGAGGGGAGATATTTCGGGGGCAGGTCTGCACCATAAACATTACAGGAAATTCCTACTGCCGTTCCTGTATTAAACATTACATTAATTCCGGATTTAGAGTGGTCGCCCATTGTCAATCCTACAAATTGCAACCTGGAATCAATTTGCTTGCCGTTTATTTGTACTGTGACATTTCCGTATGTATTTTTCAAATTACTGGTATTCGTGTCAGCTCCCAGATTTACCCAGCTTCCTATGTATGAATCACCTACAAATCCATCGTGTGCTTTATTCGAATACGATTGGAAAATGGAACGGGTAACTTCTCCGCCTATTCTACACTCTGATCCAATGCTTGTTCCCGGATAAATTTTGGCTCCCACCTTAATGATTGAGGAATCACCGATATAAACAGGTCCTTCAATCACGGCGTTTGGCATTATTGTAACATTTTTCCCTATGATAACAGGACCATGTTCTGCATCAATAACAACGCCCGGTTTTATGCTTGAACCTTTTCCTATCACAATATTCTTCTTGTTGAGAAGATATGTTCCGGGATAAATTTTCCCAGCAATCTTCTTTGAAGGTTTGAATTTCTTAAAATCCTCAGTGATATACTTTGCGTTGTTATGGACTAAATCCCATGGGTACTTTGCAACAACACAATCAATGTTTTTGGAGGGGAGGGAAGCAAATTCATCAAAGGAAAATCCATTATCAGTTACGCTATACGCGATAATATTTGCATTCTCCTTCTTTACATAGGCGGCAACAATATCAAAACCGTTGACGGCAATACATTCTTTTTTGCCTAAATTCTTTGCAAATTTGAGTAACGATACATCTGCAAGAACGCGTCCATTGATGAAGAGAATATCTTCATTTGGCAAAGAATTTATATGAAATGAGGAATAAAGTTCGTTAAGATAATCAACAAGATAGGGGCGTACAAGAAGGCTTACGCTCTTGGCGGGAATTACATTGAGAATCCTCTCAAGCAATGAGGTACAACCGCATCGTAAATCGGTGATGGGATTTAGGTGCGTGAGAGGGAGAAAGTTTTTGACTTGTTGGTCTTCAACAATACATAGGTGCATGTGTTACTCTAAAGAAAAAAACGGAATCCCGATAGTTCAGAATTCCGTTTAAATAAATTCCTGAAGCTCTTACGCGACTGCGTCTGCTTCTGTTTTTTTGGCGTAGCGTTTCTGGAAACGTTCAACGCGCCCTGCCGTATCAACGAGCTTTTGTTTGCCCGTGAAGAAAGGATGACATTTTGAGCAGATTTCGACTTTAAAATCACCTGTTGTTGAACGGGTTTCGAATACTGCGCCACACACACATGTCACGTGGGAACGCTTATACACCGGATGAATACCTGATTTCATTACTTTTTCTCCAATTTTACAAAATTAACCTACAAATATAAGAACTTTCTCCAATATTACAAAGATTAATTAATTTTGTCCACCCAGGCACCATCATTTATCGATTTTTTGTATTGATTTAGGTCTTTTTTTGCTTCTTCTCTGGTCGTATATTTGCCCACAGCGATGCGATATCTTCCATCTTTGTGGACGATGAAGGAATCAATATGTTTTTTTGTGAGGCGTTTCACTTCATTTTCGGCTTTGGCTTTTTGGTCAAAAGAAGCGACATAAATTGTAAATGAGCCTTTTGGAGTTTGTTTTGCAGTAATTTCTTGTTTCTTTTCAACCGGTTTGGATTCAGGCTTTTTTTCCGGTTCTGACACAGGTTTTTGCATTTCCGGGGCTGTTTCGTGGGTTTCCGGGATGGCTCCAGTGTTCTCATCCGGGTTACTTTGGTATAAGGAATCATCTAATGCAGCGGAGGAATCATAGGGGGCTTCGCTGAGGGTATCAGGGGTTAGGGGTGCAAAGTTGGTGACTACTTCTTCAGAAACGGGTTTTTCGGTCTTTTTGAAGAAATTTGAGTATAAAGTAAAGTACAATAATCCGATAGCGACAACGCCGATGCCGATCCATATGAATGTTTTCTTCAATTTTGGGTCAGAATCAGGCTCTAACATGCTGGAGCGGAAGGGTTTGTTTTCGTTTTTGGAGTCAGCCATTTTAATTCAAGTAATTGTTTAGGTAATTGGTGCAACTGTAAATTACGAAAAAGGAATCTTAGAACAAAAAGGACTACATCCATTCAGCTTTCCTGTATCTTCCCCCCCTTTAAATTTAAAACTCTTCCGCCTGTCTGCTTTACAATTTCCGGATTGTGGGATACCATAATAACGGTTGTATCTTTCTTATTGATTGCTTTCAATACTTCAAGAATACCTAAGCCGGTTTGAAGGTCGAGATTGCCGGTAGGTTCATCCGCAAGGAGAATTTCAGGATGGTTTGCCAGTGCACGGGCAAGCATCGCTCGTTGCTGTTCTCCGCCGGATAACACATGTGGCATCTTGTGCATTTTATCCTTTAAGCCGACTTCTGTCAATACTTCTTCTACGCGTTCTTTAATGACTTCTTCTTTCTTATTTGTTACTTCCATAACAAACGCGACATTATCGTAAACACTTCGATCATGCAATAACTTGAAATCCTGAAATGCAATACCTATCATTTTTCGTAATTGAGGGATTTCTTTACGACGAATAGACTCAGAGCTATATAACCCTACTCGCACAATTCCTTTCGTAGGCATCAGATCGAAATATAATAAGCGTAAGAGCGTTGTCTTTCCTACTCCGCTTTCACCAACAAGTGAAACAAATTCACCCTCGGCAATTTCTACATTGACATCGCTGAGAATGATTTTTTCATCAAAACTTACACCTACTTTATCTAACTGAATGTGCATCATATATTTTTTTTCCGATTAGTAACTATTTCTACTGCAAGTTTTATTGCTTCTATCATACTCGATTCATTTGCTATTCCCTTTCCGGCAATATCAAATGCTGTTCCGTGGTCGGGCGATGTGCGTACAATTGGTAAACCGATAGTAACATTCACACCAATATCAAATCCCTGCATTTTTAATGGTATCAACCCCTGATCATGATACATTGCCAGGATTGCATCATAGTTGTTCTGCAGATGTTTTCCAAAGAACCCATCTGCCGGGAACGGACCATCTACACACATTCCTTTTTTTATTGCTTGTCTTGTTGCAGGAATGATTACCTTGTTTTCTTCCTCACCAATCTGTCCATTTTCTCCTGCATGCGGATTTAGCCCAAGCAATGCTATACACGGAGATGCTATTGCAAAATCATTTTTCAACGATGTATGAAGTGTCGATATTTTTTCAAGAAGGAGTTTTTTTGTAATTAATTCAGGGACACGTTTGAGTGGAACATGAATTGTTGCAAGCCCTACACGAAATGATTTCGCCAGAAGCATCATCATAAATTTCTTACCAATGGAAAGTTTTGCCACCATCTCTGTTTGTCCCGGAAAAGTATAGCCGGCTTTTTTCATCGCTTCTTTTGATACTGGTGCAGTTACAATGGCATCAATCCTTCTCTCTTTCCACAACTCAACCCCTTTTTCGATAGCCCGCCCGGCAAACATACCTGCTTCTGCCGAAAGAGCTCCAATTTTTTGTTTAGGTACTCTGAACGGATCAATAGTAATTACTTCCATCTGAGAAGGCTGTGATTTCCTGCTTGGTATCTCTACTTCTTGAAATAATATTTTTTTCCGAAGAAGTTTTGCCTCTCGCTCATACACATCGATAGAACCTATGAGAACAGGTGAACATATCTTTTGAATAATTGGTGAATTAATGGCTTTTAAGGTCACTTCCGGCCCTACACCGTTAAAGTCACCCATGGTAATTCCGATAATTGGTTTGTTTTTCATGTTGCAAAATTTACTAACGATATAAGTCAATTCCAAAAGAATAATCTTTTTGTTGATAGACTTAAAAATTATGATATTATGCATCATAATAACTATGCTTTGAACAACATCACCTCGAAATCTCATGAATAAATTATTTTTTATTTTAGCCTCACTATTTTCATTTCTTGGCGTTGCCCTTGGGGCATTCGCCGCCCACATGCTGAAAGAACGACTTGAACCTGATTTATTTAACATTTTTGAGGTCGGAGTTCGATATCATATGTATCATGCCTTGGGTTTATTTGTAGTGGCTTGGGCGGCAACTCAAATTTCAAATGTACAACCTGCAGGGTGGTTATTTGTAGCAGGCATAATCATATTTTCCGGTAGTTTATACGTTCTCAGCATAACGGGAATCCGGTGGTTGGGAGCAATTACTCCTATTGGCGGGTTATGTTTTCTTGCAGGGTGGCTTTATCTTGCTTGGAAAGGATATCAATCCCTTTGATAATGAACAATCAAACTTGCAAGAAAATATCGTTTTCCATTGTTAATCAATCTTATTCTCTTTACATTTTAAACATATGAAGAGAATATCAGACCACACAACACCGGAACGGTTAGACAACGAAGTTGAATTTGACCAACGACTACGCCCTCTCCAATTTTCTGATTTTATCGGACAGGGTAAAGTAGTGGATAACCTTAAGGTGTTTATCACAGCCGCGAAAAAACGCGGAGAAAGTCTTGACCACGTTTTACTTACAGGTCCACCGGGACTTGGAAAGACCACTCTCTCCTATATCATTGCCAACGAAATGGGAGTTAATGTAAAAGTTACTTCAGGACCGGCGCTTGATAAGCCCTATAATCTTGCCGGAATACTAACGAACCTCAGTCAAGGCGATGTACTATTTATCGATGAAATACACCGCTTAAATCCGTTGGTAGAAGAATATCTTTACTCTGCTATGGAAGATTTCAAGATCGATATTGTTATTGATAGCGGGCCCAATGCTCGTAGCGTTCAACTTAACTTACCCCGCTTTACATTAGTGGGAGCAACAACAAGAGCGGGATTACTCTCTGCCCCTCTCCGTTCACGTTTTGGTGTTACCAATCGCCTTGATTATTACCCATCGGATGAATTAGCTACAATCATAAAACGCTCTGCACAAATCATTAATGTCTCCATTGAAACCGAAGGGAGTAAAGAAATTTCCCGTCGAGCACGCGGGACTCCCCGTATCGCTAATCGATTACTTAAGCGATGCCGCGATTTCGCTCAGGTAGAGGCTAAGCTCGCGCATTTTAATGGAGTTGTTACCAAAGAAGTTGCAAACTATGCTCTGATGAAACTTGAAGTTGACGAACATGGACTTGATGATATGGATAAACGCATCCTTCTCGCCATTATAGAAAAATACCATGGCGGTCCCGTGGGATTAAATACACTCTCCGTAGCTGTGGGGGAAGAGCCGGGAACGATTGAAGAAGTGTATGAACCATACTTAATCCAAGAGGGGTTCTTATTAAGAACGCCACGAGGTCGCGAAGTTTCAGATATGGCATACAGGCATTTTGGTCTTACTAAAAAGAAAGTGCAATCCGCACAAGAACAATTAAATCTTTGATAAGATTTATAGATCACTGATGTTACGCAAATCATATAATATTGTCATTCCCGAACGGCTTTTATCGGGAATCTTACTAACCACAAAAAAAGATTCCTGCTTATATCCTGCGGGAATGACAATCAACCCTTTTGATTCATATATTAGAACAACACCAGTTGATACGTCTTATATCACTTTGCGTAACATCAGCAAATAACATGAATAATCAATATCTAATAATTTATGAAGTTGATGAGAATGGAATGCTTATCGCTTCATGCCCAGCATTCAAGGGTTGTCATACTCAAGGAGAGACCTATTCTGAGGCTATGATGAATATTAAAGAAGCAATTGAACTGAATATAGAAGTAAGAACAAACATTCCGTGTAAAACTTTTATCGAATAAAAAACAATGTCAAACAACACTATTAAACGCACTCTCATCGGTCAACTCCCACTTGGGGCAGACCTTTACGATAGCCTCACTCAAATCGTTCAACGTGAAAATATTACACTCGGCAGAATCACCGGCATCGGCGCAACAACCCACGCCGTGGTTGGGTATTACGACCAGCACGAAAAAAAATATAATACCATTGAGTTTCCCGGCGGGTTAGAAATACTAAGCCTTGATGGAAATATTAGTATTCGTGATGAAAAACCATTCGTCCATGTACATATTCTTCTTAGTGATGCAGAAGGAAAAGTTTTCGGGGGACACTTATTTCCCGGCACTAAACTCTGGGCTTGCGAGTTTACAATAGATGAAATAGATGGCGAACCACTTGTTCGTGCTTATGATGAAAAAACAGGATTGTGGTTGTGGAGTAATGGTAACCTTATTTAAGGAACACTAATTCGAAATACAATGTTTACTTAGAAACATTGTTAACTTTTTTACCATTATTGAAGGCATTATGAAAAAAGTTGTGTGGTTTACTATCTTCCTTCATCAAATCTTGTTCACTGCTCTTTGTTTATCTCAATCAACAGATTCATCTGTAATAACTCCTGTCGTAACTGATCCCCTCAAGAATCGGCTCTTCCTCATGCCGACAGGACAAATAATGGATGAAGGGAGGTTTTCAATCACAAATATTGATATTTTACTTCTTCATCTCAGTTATTCACCGTTAAGTTATTTGCAACTCGATGCTACAGGGTTAGCTTACCCTGCCTTTTATGAAAAAGATAAAGATATTAATGCTTCATTTGGTGTAAAACTCCAAATCGTAAAGCCCACCGGCTTTCTTAAAGGTATTGCATTAGGAGTAGATGTCGGATATTTTGGACAGCAACGTCAACACTATTGTTGGTATGACGATGCACCCCCCTTTACGTATTACGAAGGAGTTTTCGATGATCTTATTCCAACGGGGTTTCTTAGAACCTCACCATTTGTAACCTCAACAATCATTGCAACTTCATTTGAATGTAGCAAACTGCAAGCACATATAAATATTGGTCAGTTCTTTTTCGAGCATCGTAATGATAATGGAGAGGTCGATAATTTTATGCCGTTTCCAAGTTATCTGCAATTCGGAATTGTCTATGATTTCGGAAATTCTTCAAATAAAAGCCATGTTAAGCTCATTGGCGAATATTATATTACTAAATTCCATCCGGATGAAGGAATTTCGACTGGATTCATTTTAACCGGATTTAGATTCTATGGTAAAAATACGGTAATAGATATTGCTGTCCGAGTAAACCCTGCATCCAGGCATTATAATTCAGACATACCGCCATTACCTTATTTAGGCTTCAACTTCTTTATATAATCAGGAAAAACTATCATTATTTTGTCAATACGAGAGATTTGTTTATCTTTTTGGTAATAAACTGAATAATTAATAGTTTACGCATTCTATGAATACAACCTCGTTACATATTGAGCCAAATTACGTGGAAAAGCTACAATCTCTTGCTCAAGAAAAAGGTGAAACAGCGAGCCAACTTCTTTCAAAGATCATAGACGAGTATATTGCACGTTCCGAATCCCATATTGAAAATGTCAATCTGATGAAACTCTCTGAGGATAGTTTTAAAGAATGGCATAATGAAGACGATGCTATTTATGACACTATGTAAAAAATGGGATATCATCCTCGTTCCGTTTCCGTTTACTGATTTATCGGAAACAAAAAAACGACCCGCACTCATCATATCTCCCGATAAGTACAATCTCGGAGATGATGTTGTTATTTTATTTGTTACAAGCCATGTCACAAAGGTTAGAAACACAGGCGATTACATCATTCAACACTGGAAAGAATCCGGATTACCTAAGCCATCACTCATCAAAATGAAGTTTGCAACAATTGATAAGAACATCATTATTAAAGGTTTAGGAACACTTCATTTTATAGATCGCAGTCCACTTGAGAAAATTATTCTGGAATTTTTCGGAACCGAGTTAGAGACAACTAAAACTTTTTAAGTAATTCTACTGAGTTCCATTCATTTACACATTCAGCTACAGTTATATAATAGAAATACCCCTATGCCCTTAGATAAAGACCTCCAATCCATTCAAGAAATGCGCGATCTTGTGCAAAAAGCCAAACAAGCACAACTCGAATTCCGCGCATACGACCAAGCACGCGTTGACCGCATCTGCAAAGCTATGGCTGATGCAGGATTTGAAGCCGCTGAACGCCTGGGCAGAATGGCACATGAAGAAACCGGATTCGGAAAACCCGAAGACAAAAAGAAAAAAAATGAATTCGGTACACGTCGCGTTTGGGATTCTATTAAAGACTTGAAAACTGTCGGCGTGATTCGCGAAGATAAAGAACGACGCATCATTGAAATTGGAGAACCGATGGGCGTTGTTGCCGCTTTGATTCCTTCAACAAATCCGACTTCAACAGTAATGTTCAAATCGATTATTTCTGTTAAGGGACGTAATGCAATCGTAGCAAGTCCGCACCCCAAGGCGGCAAAATGTACGCTGGAAGCAATGCATGTTATTACTCAAGCGGCAGTAGCCGCCGGCGCACCGATAGGATTAATGTCTGCTATCTCCATGCCAACAATGGAATCCACGCAAGCGTTGATGAAACATAAACTTATCTCGGTTATTCTTGCCACCGGTAGTAACGATATGGTGAAGCAAGCATACAGCGCTGGGAAACCGGCATACGGTGTTGGTGCAGGAAACGTTCCTGCCTATATCGAACGAACGGCAAATATAAAAAAAGCCGTTGCAGATATTGTTACGGGAAAAACATTTGATCTTGGCGTACTCTGTTCTTCTGAAGCATCCGTTATTGCTGACTCTTCCATTAAACAACTTGTGATAGATGAATTTAAAAAACTCCGATGCTATTTTGTTGAAGGAGATGAAAAAGAGAAACTGGCTCGTACCATGTTCGATCAACGCGGGGCAATTAATCCTGCAATGGTTGGAAAACCCGCTACTTTCATCGCGCATCAAGCCGGAATCTCAGTCCCTGCCGATACACAAGTGTTAATTGCAGAACAAACAG
>ORJL011754888.1_pt1 | contig 18286 bp, 20 predicted proteins | sample 1779941 | NCBI WGS metagenome assembly ORJL01 (sample SAMEA104232317, study PRJEB22302) | groundwater metagenome | biome: forest; feature: aquifer; material: groundwater | place: USA | collected 2011-08-07 | depth 5.8 m | reverse complement strand
GACGGGCGCCCCGTACGCGGCGCTCGCGGAGGCGTACCTCAATGCGAGCCGCCCCTCCTCCACGCGGCACGACTGGCGCCGCCCGCGCCACGAGGAGCTGGTGGAGCGGGTCCGCGCCCACAAGGCGCAGGCCGTCGTCTTCACCCCCGCGAAGTTCTGCGAGCCCGCGCTGTTCGACTACGTGCTGTTCCGCAGGACGCTCGACCGCGAGAAGATCCCCCACCTCCTCATCGAGTTCGAGGAGAAGATGTGGACGTTCGAGCGCACCCGCACAGAGGTCGAGACGTTTGCCGAGTCCCTGTTGTTTGACTAGGGCGGACTGACGCCCTCGCGGGCGTCAGTCCAACGCGCCCTTGCGGGCGCGACTCCATCCGGGCGCGAATCCAGGAGCAGGACCATGGCCGAATACAAGGGTTCCGTCCACGAGCACTCGAAGAAGATCATGACCGACTGGTACGGCCAGCTCGCGCAGGCGTGCCACACCGGGGCCCCGTCCGCCTACATCATGATCACGGGCAACTGCGTGGAGATCCTCCGCGCGTTCGACATCGTGCCCATCTTCCCGGAGGTGAACGCCCTCCAGCTCGCCATCCGCAAGCAGTCCCTCCCGTTCATCCTCAAGTCCGAGGAGATGGGGTACTCGAGCGACAACTGCGCGTACGTGAAGTGCGACGCGGGGTTCACCGCCGAGGGGGGCATCGGCCCGGATGCCAAGATCCCCACGCCGAACCTCATCGTTTGCAACTTCGTCGGGTGCAACGTCTACATCAAGTGGTTCGAGCACTGCGCGGAGTACCTGAAGGCCCCCCTCTTCATGATCGACGTCCCCTTCCTGCGCGAGGACGAGCTGCGCAAGGATGACCTCACGTACGTCGTCGCGCAGCTCAAGGAGCTGATCGCGGTCTGCGAGAAGGTCACGGGGAAGAAGTTCGACATCGACAAGCTGCGCGAGGTCTGCGACCACTCGCGGCGCGCGGAGGACGGCTGGGCGCGCGCGAAGGACCTCTGCAAGAGCTCCCCCGCGCCGTTCGACGCCTACTTCGACTCGATCAACATGATGGGGCCGATCAACGTCCTGCGCGGCTCCAAGGAGGCGGCCGACTTCTTCGACGCGGCCGTCGTCGAGTTCGAGGAGGCCGTCGCCGCCGGGCGCGGGCCGCTCCCCGAGGAGAAGGTCCGCATCGTGGTCGAGGGGCCGCCTCCCTACCCGTACTACCGCGCCTTCCGCGACCTCTTCGCGGCGTGGGGCGCCGTGGCGGTCCAGTCGACCTACTCGACCGTCGGCGGGATCTGGGAGTGGGGGTACCGCCACGACTCGAAGAAGCCGCTCGAGTCGATCGCGGGGCACATGATAGTCCACAACATCTGCAACCGCCCGCTGCTCAAGCGCTACGACCAGATCAAGCGCTACGTGGAGGAGTGGAAGGCCGACGCGCTCGTGATCCACTCGATCAAGAGCTGCCGCCTCTTCTCCGCGGGGCAGGGCGACATGCGCGACTACTTCACGAACACGCTCCACGTCCCGACGCTCATGGTCGAGAGCGACCTCGAGGACCCGCGCTACTACGCGCACGCGCAGATGAAGAACCGGATCGACGCATTCTTCGAGTCCCTGGAACACCGCAGGCTCGTCGCACGGAGCTAATCATGCTGTATGGCGCTGGAGTGGACGTCGGGTCGACGCAGACGAAGGCCGTCCTCGTGGACGGGAGCCGCGCGATCGTCGCGCGGGCGCTCATCGACACGGGCGCGAACGTCACGCGCGCCGCCGAGAACGGGTTCGTCGCGGTCTGCAAGCTGGCTGGGATCGACCGCACGCAGGTGAAATACGTCGTCGGCACCGGCTACGGCCGATACAAGGTGACCTTCGGCGACGCGCAGATCACCGAGATCTCCTGCCACGCCCGCGGCGCCCACTTCCTCTTCCCCATGACGCGCACCGTGATCGACATCGGCGGCCAGGACACGAAGGCGATCCGCGTCGGCCCGAACGGCGAGGTCATGGACTTCTCCATGAACGACAAGTGCGCCGCGGGGACGGGGCGGTTCCTCTCCGCCGCGGCCGAGGTCCTCGACATGACGCTCGACGCGATCGGACCCCTCTCGCTCGGCGCGAAGGACCCGGTGAAGCTCTCGAGCGTCTGCACGGTCTTCGTCGAGAGCGACATCATGTCGTACCTCGCGCAGGACCGGACGCCGCCGGACATCCTCGCGGGGGTCCACCGCTCCATCGCGACGCGCACGATGTCGCTCGTGCGCCGCGTCGGGCTGGAGGCGGAGTACACGATGACGGGGGGCGTCGCGCGAAACGTCGGGATGGTGCAGTCCCTCCAGGAGACTCTCGGCGCTCCCCTGAACGTGAGCGGCGACTCCCAGTTCATGGGCGCCCTTGGGGCGGCCCTGTTCGCGATCGAGCGGGCCGAGGTCGCCAGCCGCGGGGTGAAGGAAAAGGTCGAGTTGGGCGAGTGGAAGGACGGGGCGTAGGGCGAGGGGGGGGGCGGGGGCGAGGGGCGAAGGGGGAGGGGGGAAGGGCGGGGGGCGAAGGGCGAGGGGCGAAGGGCGAGGGGCGAGGGGCGAGGAGAGAAGAGCGAGGAGCGAATATGACGATTGTCGCAGGGATCGACGTCGGATCGGCGAGCACCAAGGCCCTCCTCTACAGGGAGGATGGCCAGGTGATCGCGAGGGCCGAGGTCCGCACGCGCGCCAACTTCGACGGCGTGGCGAGGGAGGCGCTCGAGAAGGCGGTCGCAGAGGCGGGGATCGCCGCCGGCGAGGTCGCCTACGTCGCCACCACGGGGCTCGGACGCTACAGCGTCTCCTTCCGGGACGTCCAGATCACCGAGATGACCGCGGCGGGCCGCGGCTCGTGGACGCACTTCCCCGGGGTCATGTTCGTCCTCGACATGGGGGCGCAGTCGACCCGCGCGATCCGCCTGAGGGACGACGGGAAGGTCCGCGACTTCCACGTGAACGAGAAGTGCGCCGCGGGGTCGGGGTCGTTCCTCGTCCGCGCCGCGAAGTACCTCGAGGTGCCGGTCTCCGAGCTGGGCACCCGCTCGCTCCAGGCGACGGGACAGAAGCCGATCTCGAGCGTCTGCGCGGTGCTCGCGGAGTCGGAGATCATCAACCACGTCTCCGAAGGGGTCCCGGTGAACGACGTGATCCGCGGCCTCCACGAGTCGCTCGCCGAGCGGGCCTACACGCAGCTCAAGAAGATCGGACTGAACGGGCCCGTCGCGTTCGTCGGCGGCGTGGCGATCCAGGAGGGGGCCGTCGCCGCCGCGCAGCGGAAGTTCGGCGTCGAGGTGCGCGTGCCCGACCATCCGAACTTCGTCACCGCCCTCGGGGCGGCCGTGCTGGGCCTCCATCGACTGCAGGCCAAGAGGGACCTCGACCGTGCCCACGCCTGATCTCGTCCTGGGGAACGGGGCCATCGCGCTCGGCCTGATGGAGGCCGGCTGCGAGGTCGTCACCGCGTATCCCGGCACGCCGAGCACCGAGATCCTGGAGGAGCTCGAGCGCCTGAAGCGGACGCGCGGCTCGGGCCCCATCACGGAGTGGTCGGTCAACGAGAAGGTCGCCTTCGACGTCGCCCTCGCCGCGTCGATGTGCGGCAAGCGCGCGGCCGTCGCGATGAAGCAGGTCGGCCTGAACGTCGCGAGCGACTCCCTCCTCTCCGCGGCGTACACGGGCGTCGTCGGCGGGTTCGTCGTCATCTCGTGCGACGACCCTGGGCCGCACTCGTCGCAGACGGAGCAGGACACGCGCCTCTTCGCCCTGTTCGCGAAGGTGCCCGTATTCGACCCCTCGTCGCCGCGCGAGGCGCACGACATGACGCTCGCCGCGTTCGAGCTGTCGGAGAAGCACCGCGTGCCGGTCCTCCTCCGCCCGACGACCCGCGTCTGCCACGCGAGGCAGGCGATCGGCGACGGTCACGCGGAGGTCGCGAGCCGCCCCGCGCGGTTCGTCCGCGAGCCCTCGAGATGGGCCGCCACGCCGCGGCACCGACTGACGCTCCACAAGGAGTTGAACGCGAAGCTCGAGGCCATCCGGCAGGACTTCGAGGCGTCCCCCTTCAACGAGGAGGAGCCCGGCGACTGGCAGGGCCAGCTTGCTGGGGGGCCGCTCGGCATCATCGCGACCGCGCACGCGTGGGCCACCGTCCGCGACGTGCTCGCCGAGGAGGGGCTGCGGCCCTCGGTCCTCAAGATCGGCACGCCGCACCCGCTGCCCCTCGACCTCGTGCGGGACTTCGTCGAGAGGCACGAGCGGGTCCTCGTGCTCGAGGAGCCCGACTTCGCGGTCGAGATCCAGATCCCCGATCGGCGAAAGGTCCAGGGGCGCCTCACGGGGCACGTCCCCTCCCACGGTGAGCTCACACCGGAGGTGATCGCCTCGATCCTCGGCGTCGCGCCGCTCCCCGAGCCCGGGCCGCCGGGCCCCCCGCCGCGCCTCTGCCCCGGCTGCGGCCACCGCGCGGCGTTCTTCTCGGTCCGGAAGGCCCTGCCGTCCGCGATCTTCGCGGGCGACATCGGCTGCTACACCCTCGGCGTGAACCAGGAGGCGCTCGACACCTGCCTCGACATGGGGGCCTCCATCACGCTCGCGAACGGCTTCTGGCACGCCTACCGCCGCGACTGGCAGGGCCAGCTTGCTGGCGGGCAGGGCCAGCTTGCTGGCGGGAAGGACGTCCCGATCGTCGCCTTCATCGGCGACTCGACATTCTTCCACTCGGGGATCCCCGCGCTCCTCAACGCCCAGGTCGGCGGCGCGAGGTTCATCCTCGTCGTCCTCGACAACTGGACCACGGCGATGACGGGGGGGCAGCCGACTCCGGCCTCGAGCGGCGCGAGCATCGAGGGGATCATCCGCGGGTGCGGCGTGCAGTTCGTCGAGAGCATCGACGCCTACGAGGTCGACGGGCTCGTCGCGCTGACGAAGCGCGCGCGCGACTACACGAAGTCCCCCTCGGGCGGCCTCGCCGTGATCATCGCGAGGCACCCGTGCGTCCTCTCGGAGCCGAACCTCGAGAAGATCCCCGTCACGATCGATCCGGAGCTGTGCGACGGGTGCGACTACTGCCTCCGCTTCTGCGAGTGCCCGGGCCTCGTGAAGGACCCCGCGACGAAGAAGGTGCTCATCCACGACGTGAAATGCGTCGACTGCGGGGTGTGCATCGCGGTATGCCCGAAGGACGCGATCGTCGCCGTGGGGGCGCAGCGATGACGGGGACGCAGATGGTCGTGTGCGGACTCGGCGGACAGGGGATCCTGTTCCTCTCGCGCCTCGTCGGCGAGGCGGCGCGGATCACGGGGCAGGAGGCGATCGCCTCCGAGACCCACGGGATGTCGCAGCGGGGCGGCGCGGTGGACTCGCACGTCAAGATCGGGCCGTACCGGGGATCGCTCGTCCGCCGTGGCCATGCGGACGTCGCCTTCGCGCTCGACGCGTCGCGCGAGACCTCCGCGCGGGCCTTCCTCCGCGCGGGAGGCGCCTGCTTCGTGGACGCCACCGCGGCACCGGCGAACGGCTCGCGCTGGATCGACGCCGCCTCCGTCGCGCGCGAGGTCGGCAACACCAGGGGGTCGAACCTCGTCCTGCTGGGGTTCGCGGCGGCGTGCGTCCCCGACCTCTTCCCGCCGAGAGAGGCGCTCCTCCAGGCCGTGGAGGCCCTCTCACCGCCGCCGTTCCGCGGGTCGAACCGGGATGCGTTCCTCGAGGGGGAGAAGCGGGCATGAAGCCGTTCGAGTACGCGGAGCCGAGGACACTCACGGAGCTCTTCCGCGAGTTGGAGACCGCGGGCAGCGGGGCGCGCCTCCTCGCAGGAGGGACCGACCTGGTCCCGCGGTTGAAGCGTGGCGTCTGGAAGGCCACGCGCGTGATCAACCTGAAGCGGATCGACACGCTCCGCGGGATCTCCGAGGACGAGGAGGGCGTGACGATCGGCCCGCTGACCACGGTCGAGGCGCTCGCGAGGTCCGAGGTCGTCTCCCGCCGCTGCCCGATCGTCGCCGAGGCTGCGCGACTGATGGCCTCTCCGCAGGTGCGAAACCTTGCGACCGTCGGGGGGAACCTCGCGAACGCCTCCCCCGCGGCCGACCTGGCGCCGCCGTTGATGGTGCTCGAGGCGATCCTCTGGACCTCCGGCCCCGAAGGAGACCGAGGCATCCCCATCGGCGAGTTCTTCCTCGGCCCCGGGCGGACGGCCATCGCCCACGATGAGGCCCTGACGAGGATCCGGATCCCCGCCATGGAAGGCCGCGGCGTCTTCTTCAAGTTCAGCCCGCGTCGCGCGATGGACCTCGCGGTGGTGAACGTGGCGTGCTTCCGATCGAACGGAGACGTGCGGGTCGCGGTCGGGGCCTGCGCGCCGACCCCGATCCGCGTCCCCGCCGACCCCGAAGAGGCGGCGAAGCGCTGCTCCCCCATCGACGACGTGCGAGGCTCCGCCGAGTACCGACGAGACCTCGTCCGGGTCCTCGTCCGTCGCGGGATCGAGAGGTTGTCATGAAGATCATGGCGACCACGACAAGCCCCGAAGGGGCGTTCCAGGACAGCCAGGGGCGAAGCCCCTGGAACCAGGGGCACCGCCGAATGGTAGCCCTGAAAGGGCGATCCATCGCGTACGGCCTCATGATGCGCCCTTTCAGGGCTCCGATTCCGGACCGGGTCACGAGACCCAGGGCTCCGCTTCGCTCCGCCCTGGGCTTTCTGGCGTGGTTCAACTGATGGCGCTTCTCGATGACACAGATCCACGGCGCTCGTAATCGTAGTCGTAATCGTAATCGTAATCGTTTTGGCCTGAACGATTACGATTACGATTACGACTACGATTACGAACGGGGAGAATCTGTGACCCCGATCTGAACCACGCCGGCTTTCTTGAGTCGCCCCTTCGGGGCGAGTCTTCGTAGGGATGGCCATGAAGATCGAGATGACCGTGAACGGCCGCGCCGTCGCGCTGGAAGTCGAGCCGCACAAGACGCTCCTCGAGGTGCTGCGCGACCAGCTCGACCTCCTCGGCGTGCGCGAGGGGTGCTCGCTCGGCGACTGCGGTGCCTGCACGGTGCTGCTGGACGGGATGGCCGTCGTCGCCTGCCTCGTCCTCGCGCCGGACGCGGCCGGGCGAGTCGTGACGACGATCGAGGGGCTCGAGAAGGACGGGAAGCTCGACCCGATGCAGGAGGCCTTCATCGCGAAGGGCGCGATCCAGTGCGGCTTCTGCACCCCGGGGATGATCATGGCCGCGAAGGCGGTGGAGACGCTGGAGGGGAACCTGTGCCGCTGCACGGGGTACGCGAAGATCCTCGAGGCGATGCGGAGCGTGAAGCGATGACCTTGATCGGAAAACGCATCCCGAAGCTCGACGCGGCGGAGAAGGCGACAGGTCGGGCGCGCTACGTCCAGGACCTGCGCCTCCCCGGCATGCTCGTCGGGCGGATCAAGCGGAGCACGGTCGCGAGCGGACGGGTCCTCTCGATCGACATCTCCGCGGCGCTCGCGGTCCCCGGCGTGGTCGCCGTGATCACGGCGAAGGACGCGCCGACGACGCGGTACGGGTACGAGAAGGACACGACGGCGCTGAAGGGGGAGTTCGTCCGGCGCGTCGGGGACGAGGTCGCCGCGGTCGCCGCGACCGACGCCGACGCGGCCGCCGAGGCGCTCGAGCGGATCCGCGTCGAGCTCGAGCCGCTCCCCTCCGTGTTCGACCTGGAGCGGGCCCTCGAGGCCGACGCGCCGCGCGTCCACGCAACCCGCCCGTCGAACCTCGTGCGGACGCACGACTACGCGCACGGCAGCGTCGAGGAGGGGTTCGCGAAAGCGGCGCACATCGTCGAGGGGGTCTTCCGCCTCCCCGCGCAGGCGCACGGCTGCCTGGGTCCCGCGGGCGTCGTCGCGGAGTGGGACGCGCAGGGGAGGCTCACGCTCCACGACCCGACGCAGATCCCGTTCCTGATCCAGCGTGACCTCGCCGCGGCGCTCGGCGTGCCGCCGGCGCAGATCCGGATCTCGCAGCCGGTGATCGCGGGGGGATTCGGCGCGCGCCTCGACCTCTATCCGCACGAGATCATCGCGGCGCTGCTCGCACGGAAGACCGGCCGACCCGTGCGAATCTGCTTCGATCGCGAGGAGGACTTCACGACCGACCCGGTCCGCCCGCGGACGGTCGTGCGGCATCGCACGGCGTGCGCGGCCGACGGGACGCTCCTGGCGCGCGAGGCGGACGTCCTCGTCGACTGCGGCGCCTACGTCTCCTGGGGCGCCGTGACGCCGATCGTGATGATGCACACGTTCGGGTCGTTCTACCGCCTGCCGCACGCGAAGTTTCGGGCGCGCACGGTGTACACCAACACGGCGCCGACGGGCGCATTCCGCGGATTCGGGAACCCCGAGATCACCTTCGCGATCGAGTCGCAGATGGACGAGCTGGCCCAGTGCGTGGGGATCACGCCGATCGAGATGCGCCTGCGGAATGCGAACCAGGCCGGCGAGGTCACCCCGCAGGGGTCGAAGATCACCTCGTGCGGGATGAAGGAGTGCCTGGAGGCGGTGCGGGGCCGCATGGAGCGGCCCGAGCGTGCCCCCTCGCCGCACGTCCGCCGCGGGATCGGCGTCGCCGCGCTCTTCCACGTCGGCGGCGGCGCGCGGATCTACCGCTCGGACGGCTGCGGGGCGATGGTGAAGGTCGACGACTTCGCGCGCGTCACGGTGATCGTCGGCGCGACCGACATCGGCCAGGGGATGGAGACGATCGCGGCGCAGGTCGCGGCGGAGGAGCTCGGCGTACCGATCGAGAACGTGCGGGTCGCCTCGACCGACACGGACGTGCGGCCCTGGGACGTCGGCGTGCACGCCTCGCGGACGACGTTCATCGCGGGGAACGCGATCCTCCTCGCGGCGAAGGACGCGAAGGCGCAGATCGAGGAGGCGCGCAAGACGCTCGGGCTCGCGCCGACCGACCCGATCGAGAAGGTCGTGCGCGGCGCCCATTTCCGCGAGGGAGGCAACGTCGTCATCGGCCGCGCCTACTTCGACCCGCCGAATGCGATGATGGACGACGGCTACCACGGAAACGTCTCCGCGGCGTATGTCTTCGGCGCGCAGGGGATCGAAGTCGAGGTGGACCTTGAGACGGGGGCCGTCCGCGTCATCCGGGTCGTGGCGGCGCACGACGTAGGACGCGCGATCAACCCGATGGGCGTCGAGGGACAGATCGAGGGAGGGGTCCTCCAGGGCCTCGGCTACGCCCTGTACGAGGAGGTCATCCTCAAGGACGGGGCGATGGCCAACTCCAACTTCCTGGACTATCGGATGCCCGGACCGCAGGATCTCCCGAAGATCGAGACTGTCATCGTGGAGACGAACGACCCCTCGGGCCCGTTCGGCGCGAAGGGGATCGGCGAGGCGCCGCTCGTCCCGGTCGCGGCCGCGGTCGCGAATGCGATTGCGGACGCCACGGGGGTGCGGCTGCGCGAGCTCCCGATGACGACCGAGAGGGTGTGGAGGGCGCTACGTGGAAATCGTCAACCCTGAGTCGCTGGCGAAGCCCGTCGGGTATTCCAACGGCGTGAAGGCCGCGGGGACGTTCCTCGCCATCGCAGGGCAGGTGGGGTGGAACAAGGAGGCGAAGATCGTCTCCACCGACTTCGTCGCGCAGTTCGCGCAGGCGCTGTCGAACGTCGTCGAGGTGGTGAAGATGGCGGGCGGCGGACCGGAGAACATCGTGTCGCTGACGATCTTCCTCGGCTCGAAGGAGGAGTACCTCGCTTCGGTGAAGCCGCTCGGGCCCGAGTACAGGAAGATCATGGGGCGGCACTTCCCGGCGATGACGGCCGTGGAGGTGAAGGGGTTTGTCGAGCCGGGGGCGAAGGTGGAGATCCAGGGGCTGGCGGTCCTCGGATGACGACGATGATTCGCGTGACAAGCCCCGAAGGAGTGCCCCAGGAAGACGCGAGGCGCACGAGCCCCCGACGGGTGGCGGAAGACGGCTCGCGACGCAGAAGCCCCGAAGGGGCGGCCCAAGAGAGCCAGGGGCGCAGCCCCTGGAATCGGGTGGACACCCTGGAATGGAGCCCTGAAAGGGCGCCCCATTTCAGTGGGCGCGGACGCAATGGGGCGCCCTTTCAGGGCTCCCCTTCCCTCTGCACGACGGTTCCCAGGGGCTTCGCCCCTGGCTGTCTTGGCTCGCCCCTTCGGGGCTGGGATCGTCCGGCCGCGCCGCCCCGCGGCGGGGTCCGTGCGGGAACACCGCCCCGCGGCGGGGTCCGTCCGGGAACGCCGCTCCGGGGCTGGGACGGGTGGGAGCGAGAATGAACCTCGATCCCCTGCTCCGGCCCTCCTCGATCGCGGTCGTCGGCGCCTCGCGCGACCCCGCGAAGCTCGGACATGTCCTCCTGAAGAACGTCCTCGAGTACGGATTCGCCGGCCGCGTCTACCCGGTGAACCCGTCGGGAGGCGAGGTCCTCGGCCTGCCGATCCACGCCTCCGTCGCCGCGCTCCCCGAGGCGCCGGACCTCGTGCTCCTGAGCATCCCGAACCGCCACGTGCCGGGCGTCCTCCGCGAGGCCGCCGCGAAGGGGGCACGCGCCGCCGTGGTCCTGAGCTCTGGCTTCGGCGAAATGGGGGGCGAGGGGGCCTCGCTCCAGGCGGAGGTCCTCGCGAGCGGCCTGCGCGTCCTGGGGCCGAACTGCATGGGGGTCTACCACCAGCCGTCGCGCCTCAACGCGACCTACTTCTGGGAGCTGCCGCGGACCGAGGGGCATGTCGCCTTCGTCTCTCAGAGCGGCGCCTACGGCGGGATGACGTTCCGCGAGATGGGGCGCCGCGGCGTCGGGATCTCGACGTTCGTCTCGATCGGGAACCAGGCGGACGTCACGCACGCGGACGTCCTGGAGCACCTCGCGGGGGACTCCGAGGCCGAGGTCGTCGCCCTCTTCATCGAGGAGGTGAAGGACGGGAGGCGGTTCCTCGAGGCCTGCCGCCGCGTCGCGGCGAAGAGGCGCGTCGTGGCCTTCAAGGTCGGCCGCACGGGGGCGGGGAGGCGGGCGGCGCAGTCCCACACGGGGTCGATGGCGGGGGACGCAGAGGTCTGCCGCGCCGCGCTGCGGCAGGCGGGGGCGTTCGTCGCGCGGGACACCGACGAGTTCTTCGACGCGCTCTCGGCCTTCGCGGCCTATCCCCACGGGATCCGCCGGCGGAAGGGCCTCGCGATCGTCACGATCTCAGGAGGTCCCTGCGTCGCGGCGGCGGACGCCTGCGAAGAGGTCGGGATCGATGTGCCGGAGCTATCGGCGAAGACGCAGGCTCGCATCAAGGCGCTGATCCCCGAATTCGGCGCGCCGCGGAACCCGGTCGACATGACGCCGCAGATGGACGTGGCGAGGATGTCCGAGTGCGTGGAGGCGATCGCCTCCGACCCGCGCATCTCGGCGCTCCTCGCGATCAACGTCGGGCTCGATCGCCCCGAGTTCGCCGACGCGTTCACGCGCATGAAGGGGAGGCTGCCCGTCGCGGCCTTCACCATCGACGCGCCCGAGATCGCGCGGCGGCTCGGCGCGGCGGGGGTGCCGATCTTCCCGACGCCCGAACGTGCCGTGCGGGCCCTCGCGGCCCTCGGCGTGGCTTCGCGGACAACGGCGGCCGCGGTCGCCTCCGCGTCACGCCCCGCCAACGTGGAGGTCCTCGATGAGCGGGAGTCGAAGCGGCTCGTCGCCGCGGCAGGAGTCCCCGTCTGTCGCGAGGTCGTGGCGACGACCCTGGCGGAGGCGACGCGCGCGGCAGCGCGGCTGGGATTCCCGAGCGTGCTGAAGGCCCTCGGCGCGGGCGCGCACAAGTCGGATGTCGGAGGCGTCCTCGTCGGGCTGCGGGACCGCCGCGAGGTCGCCTCGGCATGGAAAGAGCTGTCCCGCAAGTTCGGCCCCGAGGTGCTCGTGCAGGAGATGGTCCGAGGAGACCACGAGGTGTTGATCGGCGCGCGGCGCGACGCGACCTTCGGCCCGGTGGTGATGTTCGGGAGCGGCGGGATCTGGACTGAGCAGACGCACGACGTGGCGCTGCGGGTCTGCCCCGTCGATCGCCGCCAGGCCGTCGCGATGATCGGGGAGACGCGAGCGGGGGAGCGTCTCGCGGGGATGCGGGGCCGCGCGCCGGGGGACATTGAGGCCCTCGCGGGGATCCTCGTGGCCCTTTCACGATGGATGCTGAAGACCACCGCCCTGCTCGAGGTCGACCTCAACCCGGTGATCACCGGGGGGCGGCGCACGGCTGCGGTAGACGCCCTGGTCGTGCGGGCGAAGTAGCCGTCGACCTGCCCCGGGCCGCTCTGGGTCAGGCAGCCCCGATGCCACTTCGCTCACCCGTGCATACCCGCGAAATCTCGACAGAGGAACACGTTCACTCCTGGCAGGAATTCGTTCCTGTGCCCTGCCGCACCGCCGCCCGCCGCCTTGCGCCTCCTCCTGCCGCCCCGTACAATCCGTGGATGGCGCGGGCAGAGGTGTTCGTCGACTGTTTCGGCAGGAGGGTGCGACTGACCGCCGAACGCAGGCGGCATATCCTCGAACATCCCGAGATGGTGGAGTGGATGAATTCCATCGGGGATGCCCTCGCCCGTCCTGGAAGGGTCGTCCGCTCCGGCTCGAATCGCCAGGCGGAGCTGTTCTACGTCTAGAAGACAAGAACCCGGGTCGGACCGAAATTCCTCTGCGTCGTCGTCATCGCGAAGCCGGACGACCCCTTCGTCGTGACGGCCTATCTGACCGACTCAACGAAGATGGGGGTTCTCCTGTGGCCAAGAAAACGCCCATGAGGGTCTGGTACGACCGCGAGGCGGACTTCATCGAAGTCATCTTCGAACAGAAGGAAGGGTACTTCCGTCGGACCTCCAACGACCGAGTGATGGAGAAGGTGGACAAGCGGGGCCGCGTCATCGGTTTCCACATCCTCAATGTCAGCCGGGCGAGGCGTCCCCTGAGCGTCACGTTGACCCCCAACGCATGACGTCGTCAAGGCGGCCAGCACGCTGAATCGCTCCTGCAAGGCTACTCGATGCCCGGACGCCTTCACCTAGGGGGGCGCCCGCGGAGAAGTTCCTGCCCTCCGAGGCGAGAGAGGCGGTGGACCTTGCCCGAGTCATCTACGGCTATGTCGCTGCGACCCTCGGTCCCCGAGGGACACCCGCCCCTTGAGATCTACATTTCGTGGCTGTGGGAGCGGCACGCGGAGGATCTGGAGCTTGTCGTGCTCTTCGGCTCGCGCGCGCGAGGGGACGCGCTCGAGGACAGCGACTACGACCTGCTCATCGGGCTTCGGCGCGAGGACGGGCTCCGCTTCATCGATCGCCTGCTTGTGTATCAGGACGAGTTGACGGGGAGGGCGGACGTGTTCCCCTACTGCCCCTCCGATCTGGCGCTGATGGAGGCCGACGACAACCTCCTCTTGCTGGAGGCCTTCGCGGACGGCAAGGTGCTCTTCGACCGCGGCGAGTGGAATCGGATGCTCGAGGCGCACTCACGGGCCGTAGCTGCGGGCAGGGTGCGTAGGACGCCCCTCTGCTGGATCGTCCGCGACGGGGCGTGAGAGCGAACGCGGCCTGCGCCCGTGGCCTCCTCGGCTTCAGGTCATTCGCTTCGGTGAGCCTGTCAACCCGCGTGGATCCAATGGGTTAACTTCCTGACAGGAGTTCGGTCACGGCAGCACGACGAGCCGATCGTCCCCGGCCTGGATGCGGAGTAGGGTCGCGTGCGCGTGCGCGGGGTCAGCCTAAGCGGTGATCCAGGTCAGCGTCACGCGGGCGGGTGTCGTGGCGGCGTTCTACTTGTTCGAGCCTCCTGCCTGCATCTCGTCCAGCCGCCGCCGCGCCTCCTGCGCGGCGGCACTGCCGGCGTACTTCGTGATGATCTCGTTGTACTTCTCGACGGCTTCGTCCTTCCTGCCGATCTTCCCGAGTCGCGCCGCATTCGTGAGCAGGGCGTCGGCCTCGGCGGGAGAGTACACCTTGCCGTCGTCGAGCCCTTTGACCGACCCCGTGAAATGGAACTTGATCGGATTTCCGTATTGGAGGTGATTCGTGAACGCAATCCCCGCGACCACGGCGACGAAGACGACGGCAGCCAGGATGAGCACGGTCTTGCCGCTCAGGCCGACGACGATTCCGCCAGCACCGGTGGGCGTGGTGCTCGCCGGGGTGGAAGGCGGCCCGTCGAGGCGGAGGTTGTAGTCCGTCGGATCCTGCCGCATGCCCCTGGGTGGCGGGAGTGGCGGTGGGGTTGGAGACCCAAGAGATGGCAGGAGAAGCTGGGGGGGCTGGCGGGGGTAGCGGTGGCAGCGCAGCGGAGTGAGGAACCGTGAACATCTCGCCGCACTGCGGGCACTTGCCACGTCGCCCCGCGAGATTGTCGGCGACGCCGAGCTTCTTGCCGCACTTGCAGCTGAACTTGACCGCCACGCCCGCCCCTCCTACTCGTGCTCCCACCACACGGGGGGTGCATCCCGCCGGCGAACTCCTGTCAGGAGGCGAACTCCTGTCAGGAGGCCAAGCAGTGACGTCCACTCGCGTTGGCGACTTGACAGAGGTTCGGCGGGTGTTCGGCGCGCCCCCTGTTTCTTCGGTGGCTCCTCGGAGCCCTTCTCGGCCTTGCGCGCAGGCGCCGGCCGATAGAGGATCCTCGAGTTGCGCTGCGCCGCCTCCCCACGGGGAAATCTACCCTTCCCGTCCGACCTCGAACGCGAAGACCGCAGGCGAGACCCTGAAGTACCGCGCCAGCCGCGCAATGTGCTCCCGCCGCAGGGACCGCTTTCCCGAGACGACTTCGTTGATCGTTGAGACGGCGATGCCGGTCGCGCGGGCCACCGCGGACTGCGTCGTGTCCCTCTGTTCGATCAGGAACCTGAGCATCGCCGAGTCAGAGGCGGGCGGGATCGGATGGTGCTCCTCTTCGTAGCGCTCCACGAGGTCGGAGAGCACGTCGAGGTATCCCTGCTCGTCGGGATCGAGGTCGTCGCGATCGAGAAGCGAATCGACCAGGGCGATCGCTCGGTCGAGGTCACGTTCCGACCCGATGGGGAGGAGCGGGAACAGCTTCACCAGATCGAAGTAGGTGTCCCGCGGCTTGCGTGCGCCCTTCATCCGTGTCGACATGGTCTCTCGCCTCAGTGCTTCTTCCACTTGCCCGAGTTGTATTCCGCGTGCGTCAGGATCTCTCGCACGTATACCTTCCCGCGGTTGTAGTGGATGACGACGATCAGCCGGTACTTGTTCCCGCCGACGTTGAAGACTGTGAACCGCTCGACCTGATCAGCGCTCGGGTGCTTGCGCCTCACCTCCCCGAACGACGTCCATTCTGCCTTCTTCGCGTCCGAGAACCACGCCTCAAGGGGATCTTCGGCGTCCGGATGCGCGGTCCAGAACTCCCGCAGCCGCCTTCGTGAGATCACGTGCATGTCCGTTGTCTCGATTCACGCGACTCCCTCCGGCCGTTCACCTGGCGCGGAAGATGGGCGAGCACACCCCACGAGGCCCTGCTGGCCAATGGACCCATGGAATCACCCCAGGCATCCATCGACACCAGGGTATCGCAAATTGCGAAAGAAGCCAAGCGGTTTGTTCGTCGCCTTCTTCTGGATCCTCGTGTGATCCGGTAGAGACGGGGACTCGGCCAGGGACTGAGTCCTGGTTTCGGGAGCACGGTCGAGTTGAGCTTGAATCCCGCGGATCATCTCTCTGTCGAGGGGGAGCAGGCACCCCGATTCCAGTTCATCGGAAGGCGGGTTCGCCGCACCGCGAACGGCCGCCTCCCAACCGCGCATCCCCTACCCTCTTCACGCGTTCCGTCGCCTTCAGATTCCGCCACTCCGGCTCGACAATTGCACCCCCTTACCTCGGTGGTCCCGCCGAAAGGGGGTAGCCATGCTGAATAAGATCCTCATCCCGCTCGACGGATCGGAGCTGTCGAAGCGGATCCTGGCCCATGTGAGGCGGCTGCTCCTGCGCCAGGACGCCGAGGTGACGCTCCTGCGCGTGGCGTGGCCCGATGTCCCGGGCGGCCTGAAGCTGATGGAGGCCGCGGACCTCTCGGACGCGGAGGCCTCGACGGCGGCCGTGGTCGCGCAGCTCGAGCGCGAGGGGGCCCGCGCAAAGGCGGTCATCCGCCGCGGCGATCCGGCGGAGGAGATCCTCGCCTTCGCGAACGAGTACCAGCCGTCCCTGATCGCGATGTCGACGCACGGCAGGTCCGGCTTCGACCGCTGGATCTGGGGGAGCGTCGCGGAGCGGATCCTGCGCGGCTCGAAGCACCCGCTCCTCCTCGCGAACCCTGGCGCGCTCGAGAAGGAGCCGCCCGCCGACTTCCGCTTCCACCGCATCCTCGTGCCGCTCGACGGCTCGGAGCCGTCCGCCGCCATCCTCCCGCTCGCCGCGGAGATGGCGAAGATGTACGAGGCGGAGGTGACCCTCTTCTACGCGGAGCCGATCCTCGTCGCCTCGATCCAGTACCCCGCGATCCCGATGATCCCCGCGAAGGAGGAGGGCGAGAAGGTGATGGCGCCGTACCGCGAGAAGCTGGAGAAGGAGGGGATCCGCGTGAAGACCTGGATCTCCTTCGAGACGCCGGCCTCCGCGGTCCTCCGCGCGATCGAGCTGACGAAGGCCGACCTCGTCGCGATGACGACGCACGGCCGCTCGGGCTGGTCCCGCTGGGCGCTCGGCTCGGTGGCGGAGAAGGTGATCCGCCACGCCCCGTGCCCGGTCCTGGTGCGCCGCACCTCGGGGTTCGCCGAGGGGGCGCCGACGCTGAAGTAGGAGAGGCACCATGGAAACGCTCTTCACGCTCACGGCCGAGGACCTCATGCACCGTCCCGTGATCACGGTGCGGGAGAGCCAGTCGCTCCACGAAGCGGCGGCGATCCTGATCGAACACGGGATCCAGGGGGCCCCGGTCGTGAGCCGCTTCGGAAAGCCCGTGGGGGTCCTCTCCGCGACCGACATCACGCGGTACGAGCGCGACCGTCAGCCGGACCTCGTCCGCGAGTCGGACTACTACCGCCTCGCGGAGTCGGGGCGGTCCCAGGACGTGGAGTGGGACAAGGGGTTCCACCTGGAGGCGTCCGAGGGCGCGCGCGTGAAGGACGTGATGACCCCGAAGGTGATCTCCGTCCCCGAGGACGCGCACCTCGGGATCGTCCTCAGCACGCTCGTCGACAACCACATCCACCGCGTCGTGGTGCTGGGGAGGGGGAACGGGAAGATCGTGGGCGTGATCTCGGCGACCGACATCATGAGGGCACTCCTGTCGGAGTGGATCCGCCGATGCTGAAGAAGATTCTGGTTCCGCTGGACGGGTCGGACCTCGCCGACCGGATCCTGACGCACGTGCGGCGCCTCCTCCTGCGCGAGGACGCGGAGGTGATGCTCCTCACGGTCCTGCCCCCCGAGTCGCAGACGGAGGAGGAGACGCTCCGCGCGGCGCGCATGGAGGGGACGACGACGCACCTCGGCCGCGAGCTCCGCAAGCTCGGCGAGGCGGGGGCGCGGGCGCGGTTCGACATGATGACGGGCGACCCCGCGGCGCAGATCCTCGCCTTCGCGGAGACGTGGAAGCCGGGGCTGATCGCGATGTCGACGCACGGGCGGACGGGGCTCGAGCGCTGGGCGCGCGGGAGCGTCGCGGAGCGCGTCCTCCGCCGCTCGACGTACCCGCTCCTGCTGGGGAACCCGCGCGGGCTCGAGGGGAAGGAGGGGCGGTTCCGCCGCATCCTCGTCCCGCTCGACGGGACCGACACCTCGGCGCGGATCCTGCCGCTCGCGATCGAGCTGGCCCACCGCTACGACGCCGAGCTCCTCCTCCTCCACGCGGCGACGGGGTGCACGGCGTTCGCGGACTACCCGGCGGTCGAGGTCCGCCCGACGGCGGACGAGCTGCGTGAGCTGATGGAGCCGCACCGCCTGCAAGCGGAGAAGGCGGGCGTCCGGTCGCGGGTCTACATCCTCTACGAGGAGGCGGCGAAGGCGATCCTCCAGGTCGCCGCGGCGGACGCGGTCGACCTGATCGCGATGACGACGCACGGGCGGAGCGGCCTCCCGCGCTGGGTGTTCGGGTCGGTCGCGGAGAAGGTCCTCCGCGCCGCCCCGTGTCCGCTCCTCGTCAGCCGCGGGGCCGCGGCGACGGCCGTCACTGGGTAGTTCTCTACTGAAGGAGTCTTGCGACGGTTTGCGTTGAGGAGGAGGAATGGAGGGAGGAGCGAGGGGCGAAGGGCGAGAGGCGAGGGGCGAGGGGCGAGGGGCGAGGGG
>ORJL010229015.1_pt1 | contig 18291 bp, 17 predicted proteins | sample 1779941 | NCBI WGS metagenome assembly ORJL01 (sample SAMEA104232317, study PRJEB22302) | groundwater metagenome | biome: forest; feature: aquifer; material: groundwater | place: USA | collected 2011-08-07 | depth 5.8 m | reverse complement strand
CTGGGCGGCGCCGCTCCTGCCCGCCGGGCGCCCGCGCTACTTCATGGGCATCGGCGATCCCGAGGGGATCCTTCGAGTGATCTCCGCCGGGATCGACATGTTCGACTGCGTGCTGCCGACCCGTACCGCGCGCACCGGCTCCGCGCTCACGTGGGAGGGCCGTCTCAACCTGCGCAACGCCAGGTTCGCGCGCGATCCGCGGCCGCTCGACGAGGGCTGCGCCTGCCCCGCGTGCGAGCGTTTCTCCCGTGCGTACGTCCGCCATCTCGTCACGCAGCAGGAGCTGCTCGGCCTGCGGTTGCTGAGCTTGCATAATCTTCGGTTCTTGCTCGACCTGACCGCGCGGGCGCGGGCGGCGATCGCACGAGGGGAGCTGCAGGCCTTCACGGCCGAACGGCTCGCCCGGCTCGCCGCAGCGCCGAAAGAGGAGGCCTCTTGAGTTTTCTGATCGTCATCATCGTCATGTTCGCGCTGATGTGGCTGCTCGTGATGCGGCCGCAGCGTCAGCGCCAGCTCGCCCAGCAGCGGATGATCGACCGGATCGTCGCCGGCACCGGGATTCTCACGGCGGGCGGGATCTACGGCATCGTCGAGGAGATCGACGACGACGGCGATCTCTGGGTCGAGATCGCGGACGGCGTGTCGGTGCACGTCGCGCGCCGTTCCGTCGGCTCCGTGATCGACTACGTGGAGGAGGAGGAAGAGCACGAGCCGGAGGCCGAGGCCGCCGAGCAGGAGCCCGAGATCCCGGAGGAGCACCCTGTCTCCGAGGAACCCCGCTAACCTGACAGCCGCTCCGTGAACCGCCGCTCGCACCTGATCCTCGTCACGCTGCTCGCCGCGGCCCTCGTCGGGGTCGGTGCGATCGGCTGGCCGGGCTCGCCGTTGTACGACAAGGCGACCCTCGGCCTCGACCTCCAGGGCGGGCTCCAGGTGACGCTGAAGGCGGTACCGCCGAAGGGCCGCCCGCTCGAGAAGAGCGACCTCGACCGCTCCGTCTCGATCATGCGCAGCCGGGTGGACAAGCTCGGCGTCGCCGAGCCGGAGATCCGCACGCAGGGCGACGACCAGATCGTGATCGACCTGCCCGGCGTCAGCGACCCCGCCGCGGCGGCGAAGATCATCGGCAAGACGGCTGCGCTCGAGCTCTACGACCTCGAGCTCAACCTCGTCCCGCCCTCGATCAGCGCGCAGCGCTTCCCGAGCGCCAAGGGCTCGGTCTACGACCTGCTCGCGGGCCAGCAGGCCCTCGCGACGAAGGGGAAACCGGACACGTGGTACCTCTTCGACGCCAAGAGGAAGGTCGTCGCCGGCCCCACGGCCACGAAGGAAGGCGCCCTGCGCAAGTTCAAGGGCGAGCTGCCGAAGGGCTACAAGCTCTTCGCCGTCCCCGAGCAGACGGTCGTCATCTCCTGCGGCAGCGGCGAGCCCGTCTGCCCGCCCGACATCGTCGCCCCGGCCCAGAACTTCTTCTACCTGTTCAAATACGACCCCGTGAACGGCGTGCCCGAGATGACGGGCGCCGACCTCAAGCTCTCGGGCACGCGGCAGGACTTCGACACGCAGACGAACCAGCCGATCGTGCTCATGCAGTTCACGGACAAGGGCGCGAAGAAGTTCGCGGACATCACACGGCTGATCGCCCAGCGCGGCAAGCTGCTGACGAACACCCTGGGCGGCGGGCAGAAGATCACGCAGCACTTCGCGATCGTCCTCGACCGGGAGATCAAGTCCTGGCCGCAGATCGACTGGGAGGAGTACCCGAACGGGATCAGCGGCTCGAACGGCGCGCAGATCACCGGCCTCGACTCGATCGGTGAGGCGCGGAACCTCGCGCTCGTGCTCCAGACGGGCGCCCTGCCGGTGAAGTTCATCACGCTCGAGCGCACCGACATCTCGGCGACGCTCGGCAAGGACTCGCTCCAGGAGGCGAAGAAGGCTGCGATCGCGGGCCTGCTCGCCGTCGCGCTCTTCCTGCTCGTCGTCTACCGCTTCCTCGGCGTCGTCGCCGTACTGGGCCTCGGCATCTACGCCGCCTTCCTCTACGCCACGATCCTGATCTTGAACGTGACGCTGACGCTGCCGGGCTTCGCCGGGATGATCCTCACGCTCGGCGTCGCGGCTGACGCGAACATCGTCATCTTCGAACGCATCAAGGAGGAGTTCCGAGCCGGGAAATCGGTCCGAGCCGCGATCGCGGTCGGCTACCAGAAGGGCTTCGCGACGATCGTCGACGCGAACGTCGTGACCGCGATCACGGCGCTCGTCATCTTCGCCGTCGCGAGCGCGGGCGTGAAGGGCTTCGCGCTCATGCTCCTGATCGGAACGGTGATCTCGCTGCTCACGGCGGTCGCTGCGACGCGCGCGATCCTCGGCCTGCTCGCCGGCTTCAAGTGGTTCGACAACCCGCACTTCATGGGCGCGTCCGGCGAGACATGGAAGTGGATCCAGCGCGACTTCATCGGGAGGCGGCGGCTCTACTTCGCCATGTCGGGCGTCGTACTCCTGCTCTCGGCGACCGCGATCGGCGTCAAGGGACTGAACTTCGGCATCGACTTCGAGGGCGGCACACAGGTGACGTTCTCGACGCCGCAGCCGGCGGCGCTCGGCGACGTCCGCGCGCGCGCGGCCCAGATCGACCAGGAGAACGCCATCATCCTGGGCCGCGGTGAGGTGGTCGGCGGGGACCGCTACACGCAGTTCCAGATCCGCACCGAGTCGCTCGACGAGCAGGATCAGGCGCAGCTGACGCGGGCGCTCCAGTCGCAGCTGAACGCGCAGGCGATCGGGGTTAAGAACGTCTCGGCGAGCTTCGGCGAGCAGATCGCGCGCGGCGCGATCCTGGCGATCCTCGCCTCGCTCGTCCTCGTCGTCTTCTACATCGCGGTCCGTTTCCAGCTGAAGTTCGCCGGGCCGACGATGGCGGCGATGATCCACGACGTCACGATCGCCATCGGCATCTACGCGCTCGTCGGCCGGGAGGTGACGACGGCGACGGTGGCCGCGCTGCTGACGGTTCTGGGCTACTCGATCTACGACACGATCATCATCTTCGACCGCATGCGTGAGAACCTCCCGCTGATGCGGCGCTCGTCGTTCCGCACGATCGCCAACGTCTCGCTGTGGGAGACGATCCCGCGCTCGCTCGCCACGACGTTCATCACGCTCCTGCCGATCATCACGCTCTACTTCTTCGGCGGCGAGACGCTCAAGGACTTCGCCTTCGCGCTCCTGGTCGGCATCGGCTCGGGCGCCTACTCGTCAATCTTCTTCGCGCCGCAGCTGCTGTCGCTGCTGAAGGAGCGCGAGCCGGAGTACGCGCGGCGGCGCGGCGACGAGTCGGAGGGCATGGAGTCCGTCGGCGGCGCTCTGCGCGACGCGCCGCCGGCGGCGGTCGAGGCACCCGCGCCCGCGGTCGTGGCGGTCGAAGCACCGTCGGCGGAGCTCACCCGCGCCGGGAACGACCGGCGCGAGCGCCGGCGCCAGCGTCGCAAGGGCAGGCCGCATGGGCGAGCGCGCTGAGAGAGACGACGGCGACCGCACCTCGGTGCGGGCGCTCGCCGAGAAGCTCGTGCTGGCGGCCGTCGGTGCGGTCTCGCTGACAGGAGAGCGCGTCGAGACGCTCGCCGACGAGCTCGCGCAGCGTGCGGGCATCCGCCCGGACGAGGCGCGCGGCCTGATCGACGAGATGACGCTCCGCTGGAAGCGCGAGGCGGGGCGGTTGAGCGAACGGACGGGGGAGACGGCGGCGAAGGTCGCCCGCGACCTCGGCCTCGCCACGCGAGAACAGGTCGAGGAGCTCGAGCTCCGGCTCGCCCAGCTCGAGCACCGGCTGAAGCTGCTTGAGAAGAAGCGCTCGTAGCCGGGTGGGAATCCGCCCGGGGTCGTGGAACACTGAGTATCCGTGGCGACGCAGTCCAAGCAGCGCAACCTCGGCCGCCTGTCGGAGATCGCGCAGGTCGCGGTCCGGCACGGCTTCGGCTACTTCTTCCGCCGCCACCGGCTGACCGACCTGCTGCCGTGGGGCGCGGCGGCGGACGAGTCGGACGAGACCGTCTCCGAGCGCGGCCGCCGGCTGCGGGAGATGCTCGACGAGCTCGGGCCGACCTTCGTCAAGTTCGGCCAGCTCCTCTCGACCCGCCCCGACGTCGTCCCGCCCGACATCGTCACCGAGCTGCGCAAGCTCCAGGACGACGTCAGGCCGTTCCCCTTCGACCAGGCGCGGGCGGTGATCGAGGCCGAGCTCGACCTCACGCTCGAGCAGGCCTTCACGGAGTTCGACGAGACGCCGATTGCGGCGGCCTCCATCGGCCAGGTGCACAGCGCGGTGCTCCCGAATGGGCGCCGTGTCGCGGTCAAGGTGCAGCGACCCGAGGCGCCGCGCCAGATCGAGTCCGACCTCGCGCTCATGTACCAGGCGGCCCGGCTCGTCAAGGAGCGCGTCCGCGCCGTCGACTTCGTCGACCCGCAGGGGCTCGTGGACGAGTTCGCCCGCTCGATCCGTCAGGAGCTCGACTACCGGCTCGAGGCACGCAACGCCGACGTCTTCCGGCACAACTTCGCCGGAGACGCAGGCGTGCGCATCCCGCGCGTCTTCTGGAGCTACACCACGTCGAAGGTGCTGACGCTGGAGTTCCTCGACGGGAAACAGTTCGCCGACCTCGAGCTCGAGCAGCTCTCGCCGGACGAGCGCCGCGATCTCGCCCACCGGATGAGCGACGCGTGGATGACGATGATCTTCCGTCACGGCTTCTTCCATGCCGATCCGCATCCGGCGAACATCCTGCTGCTCGACTCGGGCGAGCTCGGCCTCGTGGACTTCGGCCTCGTCGGCAAGCTCACCGACGACGACATGTCGAAGCTGACGCGGCTCTTCATCGACGCCGCGACCGAGAACGTGGACGCGCTGCCGCGCCGGCTCGCCGAGCTCGGCGTCCGTTACCCGAAGGAGCGCGAGGAGGAGTTCCGCTCGCGCCTCCAGGAGCTGTTCGACCGCTACTACGGCGCGCGCCTGTCGGACCTCGACCCGGTGGGAGTGATCCGCGAGGCGTTCCAGCTCATCTACGCGATGAACCTCCACCTGCCGACGAAGTTCGTGCTGCTCGACAAGGCGATCGCGACTCTCGGCGCGGTCGGCGCGGATCTCTACCCGGACTTCAACGTCTTCGAGGTCGCCAAGCCGTACGCGCGCGGGCTGATGGTCGAGCGCTTCACCCCGCGGCGGATGGCGCAGCGCGCGCAGCGGGAGGCGCGCGACCTCGCCGGGATCGCGCGCGAGCTGCCGTACCAGGTGAGCGACATCCTGCAGGAGATGCGCGCCGGCCAGATCGAGATCGGCTTCGTGCACAAGGGGCTCGACGAGCTGATGCACCGGCTCGACGTCGTGGCCAACCGGCTCGTCGTCGCGCTCGTCGTCGTCGGCGGCCTGCTCGGCTCGTCGCTGATCGGGATCTTCGCGGAGGGCGGGCCGCACTTCCTCGGGCTCCACGTCGTGTCCGTGTTCGGCTTCCTGCTCTCCGGCCTGCTCGGGGTCTGGCTGCTCTGGGGCGTGGTCCGATCCGGCAGGCTGTAGCGGCCGCGGCCGCGCCGGACGGCTGAGGAGTCTTCGGCGCACATTCGTTGAAAAGGACATCTGGCGGCGGGGCGGCGGCCGGGCTAGTGTCGGCGCATGACCACAACCGCGCTGCTCCTCGCCGAGCCCGAGACCGAGTCCCGCGACTTCCTCGAACGCCACCTGCGCGACGACGGCTTCGAGGTCCTCCGCGCCTCGTTCCGCTCCCAGGCCCTCACGCTCGCCGAGCGCGAGCGCCCGCACCTCGTGCTTGCCTCCGACCCCGACCTCTGCCGCAGCCTGCGCGAGGGCGAGCCCGGCCGGAAGTGGGACCGCGACGTACCCTTGATCATGCTCGCGCCCGAGGAGGCCGACCCGGTCGACCTCGTGCGTGCGCTCGAGCGCGGCGCCGACGACGTCGTCGGGCGCCCGTTCGTCTACGACGAGCTGCTCGCCCGCATCCGCGCCGTGCTCAGGCGCTCGCTGCCGTCGCCGCAGGAGCGGCTCGAAGCGGGCGAGATCGTCGCCGACCGCCGGACCCGGACCGCCACCGTGCGGGGAGAGCGGGTCGCGCTGGCCGGCAAGGAGTTCGACCTGCTCTGCAGGCTCGCCGCCGAGCCGCAGCGCGTGTTCAAGAAGGCCGAGCTCCTGCGCGACGTCTGGGGGTACCACGCCCACCACCGGACACGGACGCTCGACTCCCACGCCTCGCGCCTGCGCGTGAAGCTCTGCGGCGCCTCCGACGACCGGTTCGTCGTCAACGTCTGGGGCGTCGGCTACCGGCTGCTCGACTAGAGGAGCGCGCCCTCGAGCCGCAGCAGGCGCTCCTTCAGCGGCAGGCCGCCGGCGTAGCCGGTGAGCGAGCCGTTCGAGCCGACGACGCGGTGGCACGGCAGCACGATCGGGATCGGGTTCCGGTTCATCACGGTGCCGACGGCGCGGGCCGCCCTCGGCGCGCCGACCTTCGCCGCGAGCGCCCCATAGGTGGTCGTCTCGCCGTACGGGACGCGGGCGAGCTCTGCGAGCACGCGCTCCGCGAACGGGCGGACGCCGCGCAGGTCTACGGTCAGGTCGAACGCGTGCCGCGTGCCCGCGAAGTACTGGTCGAGCTCGCGCCTTGTCTCGTCCACCGCGCGCGGCGCCCGCAGCACGCGCGGGCCCGCGAGCCGGGCGAGCAGCTCGACGTGGGCGTCCGAATCGTCTCCGCCAAACTCGATTCGCAGCAGGCCGCGTGGCGTGACGGCGACGAAGAGCGGGCCGATCGGGCTCTCGACGACGTCGAAGCCGGCGTCGAGCAGGCCCGCCGTCGCTGCGGCTTCGCGGAAGCGGCGGTCGAGGTCTCCGGTCACGCTCACTGGGCGCTCCTTCCGCGCAGCCGCCGCACGCCCGAGGAGGCTGCCTGGCGGGCCGCCTCCTGGCTCGAGCCGAGCGCGGCTGCGATCCGGTCGTAGGGGAGGTCGAAGCCGTAGCGAAGGACGACGGCGGCCCGCTCGGTGGGCGGTAGCCCGCCGGTCAGCTCGCCGAGCCCGGCCCAGTCCGGCCGGCCGTCCTCGACGGCGATCTCGGGCACCTCGCCGCCTGTCGGGCGCGCGCGCCGGTGGGCGTCGATGGCGACGCGGCTCGCGATCGTCAGCACCCAGGCGCGCAGGTGGCCGGCGTGCTCGAGACGCGGGTAGGCGTGCAGGGCGCGCAGGAACGTCTCCTGGAAGGCGTCCTCGGCGGCCTGGGCGCCGAGCCGGCGGCGCAGCAGCCCAAGCACCTCGCCGCGGTGCTCGGCGTAGAAGCTCTCGAACGGCGGCACCTTCACTCGCTCCATCATCTCCTCTAACGCGATACGCGGCGGATCTGTGAGAGTGGGGGGCGTGCGCGTCGCCGTCGTCGGCCACGTCGAGTGGGTGGAGTTCGCCCGCGTCGAGCGGGTGCCGGAAGCCGGCGCTATCGTCCACGCCGAGGAGTGCTGGGCCGAAGCTGCGGGAGGCGGCGCGGTGGCGGCTGCCGAGCTGGCTCGCCTCGCGGGCGGCGTCTCGCTCTTCACCGCGCTCGGGAACGACGAGCTGGGGCGCAGCGCGCGCGAGCAACTCGAGGCCGCCGGAGTGACGGTGCACGCGCGGCCGCCGGCCGAGCCGCAGCGGCGTGCCGTCTGCTTCGTGGACGCCGCGGGCGAACGGACGATCACCGTGCTCGGCGACAAGCTCCGCCCGCGTGGGGGCGATGAGACGCTGCCCTGGGAGGAGCTCCGCCGGGCGGACGCGGCCTACTTCGTCTCCGGCGACGCGGATGCGCTGAGGCATGCCCGGACGGCGCGCGTGCTCGTCGCCACGGCGCGCGAGCTGCCGACGCTGAGGGCCGGCGGCGTCCAGCTTGACGCGCTCGTCGGCAGCGCCGAAGACGACGGCGAGCGGTATCCCCCCGGTGACCTCGAGCCGCCGCCGCAGCTCGTCGTCTCGACCTCGGGCGCGCTCGGCGGCTGGGCCCAGCCCGGCGGCCCGTACCGGGCGGCAGCCCTGCCGGGCGAGCTCGAGGACTCCTACGGCGCCGGCGACTGCTTCGCCGCCGGGCTCGCCTTCGCTCTCGCGGAGGGGCGCCCGTCCGCCGAGGCCGTCGCGTTCGCGGCCGAGCGCGCCGCCGCCGCGCTCACGCGCCGGGGCGCCGGCGTGGCTCCGCGGCCGTAGTCCGGACAGCGCCGCTGTGACGGGCAGCGCGGCGTGGCAGTCGCGCGCGGTCGCTCCCTGGAAAGAGGGGGGTAGACAAGTGGGGGAATGTGGTCTAAAGTGGGGCATCGTGGGAGATACCCACAGAGGGATTCCATGTTCTTCGGCGAGCACGAGCACACCATCGACGACAAGAACCGGCTCACCTTGCCGGCGAGGTTCCGCAGCGCCTTCGCGGGCGGCGTCGTGCTCACCCGGGGCCTGGACACCTGCCTCGACGTCTACACGCGCGCCGACTGGGACGCGCTCGTCGAGGCCCGGCTCGCGCCGCTCGACCCGTTCTCGCGGGAGGCGCGCGACCTGAAGCGGTTCTTCTTCTCCGCCGCCGCCGACGCCGAGCTCGACCGGCAGGGCCGCGTGCTCGTGCCGCCGGCCCTCACGCGGCACGCGAAGCTCGGCCGCGACGTCGTGGTCGCGGGCGTGCACGACCACCTCGAGATCTGGGATCGGACGGCGTGGGCCGCCAACGTGAGCGAGGTCGAAGGGAGCGCAGACGATGTTGCCGAACGTCTTGCACAGAAACGCGGCTGATCACATCCCCGTGCTCGCCGACGAGGTGCGCCAGCTCCTCGCGGTGCGTCCGGGCGAGACGGTGGTGGATGCGACGTTCGGCGCCGGCGGGCACGCGCGGCTGCTCGCGGCCGACCTCGACGGGCAGGGCAAGTACGTTGCGATCGACCGCGACCCCGACGTGCGCACGTACTTCGACCGCTTCAAGGGTCAGGCCGGCCCGCTCCAGACGCGGCTCCTGCGCGGCGAGTTCTCGATCGTGCTCAGCCAGCTCGCCGCGAACGACGTGAAGGCCGACGCGATCCTGCTCGACCTCGGCGTCTCCTCGATGCAGGTCGACCGCCCCGAGCGCGGTTTCTCCTATGCGACCGACGCGCCGCTCGACATGCGAATGGACTCGACCGCGGAGCTGTCCGCGCGCAACCTCGTCAACGAGGCGGACGAGCGCGAGCTGGAGCTGATCTTCCGCCGGTTCGGCGAGGAGCGGTACGCGCGCCCGATCGCCCGCGCGATCGTCCGCCGCCGTGCCGAGCATCCGTTCGAGCGGACCGGCGAGCTCGTCGACACGATCAAGCAGGCGATCCCGACGCCGGCCCGCTTCGGCGACGGCCATCCGGCCAAGCGCGTCTTCCAGGCGCTGCGCATCGCGGTCAACGACGAGCTCGGCGCGCTCGAAGCCGCCCTGCCCGCGGCGCTGCAGATGCTGCGCCCGGGCGGCCGGATGGCCGTCATCAGCTTCCACTCCCTCGAGGACCGGATCGTCAAGCGCTTCTTCCGCGAGCAAGCCCGAGGCTGCACCTGCCCGCCCGAGTTCCCGATCTGCGTGTGCGGCAAGCAGCCGACGCTACGGGATCTGACGCGCAGGCCCGTTCGCCCGAGCGCCCGCGAGGCTCGGGAGAACCCGCGCGCCACGTCGGCGAAGCTGCGCGCGGCGATCAAGGTGGCCGAGTAATGGCATCCTGGGCCGAGCCGGCCCGCGTCGAGGCGCCGAAAGCGCGCCCGCAGCCTGCCCGGCGGGCCGCGGCGAAGCCGAAGCCGAGGTCCCGGGTCGCTGCGAAGCCGCGCCCCCTCGCGGGCAGCGTCCTCTGGATCGTCGTGCTCGGCGTCCTGCTCGCCGGGGTCGTCGCGGTCAACGTCGCCGTACTCCAGCTCAACCTCTCCCTCGACCGGCTTGGCCGCGAGCGCGTGCAGCTCCGGGCCGACAACGCGACCCTTTCGGCACGGCTTTCGAGCGCCTCCGCCGCGGCCAGGATCGAGACGCAGGCGCGAGGAAGGCTCGGGCTCGTTCCGGCAGACCCCGGCACGACGTCCTACGTGCAACTCGCCAAGTGAGCGAGCGGGTCGCCAACCGCCGCATCCGCCTGCTGCTCGTCTTCTTCGCGCTCGTCTTCGCCGGCACGCTGGCCCGGGCCGTGTGGCTGCAGGGCGTTCAGGCGTCCTCGCTCGACCGGATGGCGCTGCGCCAGCAGCAGGAGACGATCGTCATCCCGGCGGGACGCGGCACGATCTTCGACCGCACGGGGAAGCCGCTCGCGATCGGCGAGCAGGCGACGACGGTGTACGCGGACCCAAGCCGGATCGAGGACGCGCGGGCCGTCGCGCTCGCCGCCGGCAAAGACCTCGGCGTCGATCCGGAGGCCCTCTACCCCCAACTCGCGGACCGGGCGCGCGCATTCGTCTATGTCCAGCGCAAGGCGGATCCGGACAAGGCCGCCGCCCTGCAGAAGCGGGGCCTCCCCGGACTCGGCTTCTACCCCGAGGAGCTGCGCACCTACCCGCAGCGCAGCGTCGCGGCGCAGGTGCTTGGTTATGCCGGCGTGGACAACCAGGGGCTCGAGGGGATCGAGCGCTCGCTCGATGCCGAGCTCGTCGGCAAGCCCGGTCGCGAGACGGTGGTCAAGGATCCGTTCGGCCGCGTGATCGACGTGATGAGCTCGACGGTGGAGGAGCGCGGCGCCGACATCACGCTCACCCTCGACAGCCAGATCCAGGCGAGCGCCGAGGCCGTGCTCCGCGACACCGTCCGCCGCTGGAGCGCGAAGGCGGCGACGGCGGTCGTGCTCGACCCGAAGACGGGTGCCGTGCTCGCGATGGCCGTTGCTCCCGGCTACGACGCGAATCGCTTCCCCGCGACACCAGCCGACCGCCGCCGCAACCGGGCGGTCACCGACACGTACGAGCCGGGCTCGACGTTCAAGCTGGTCACGGTCGCCGGTGCGCTGTCCGAGGGGCTGGTGGCGCCCTCGACGAAATTCACGCTGCGGAGCTCGATCCAGGTCGCCGACCGCGTGATCAACGAGCACGCGCCCCGGCCGACGCAGCGGATGAGCGTGGCGCAGATCCTCTCCCAATCGTCCAACGTCGGGACGATCACGCTGGCGCAGCTGCTGGGTAAGAACCGACTGTACTCGTGGGTCGACAGGTTCGGCTTCGGGAGGCCGACGAGGCTCGATTTCCCCGGCGAGAGCCGCGGCATCGTGGAGACGCCCGACCTCTGGTCGGGCTCGACGATCGGCAACATCCCGATCGGGCAGGGCATCGCTGTCACGCCCGTGCAGATGGCGGCGGCGTACGCCGCGGTGGCGAATCGGGGCGTGATGCGGGAGCCCTACCTCGTCGAGCGCGTCGGCACCGCGGGCAGGGCTCCGAAGCACGGGAGGCGGGTCGTGTCCACTGCCGTTGCAGCGCAGCTGATGGCGATGCTGCGCGACGTCGTCTCCGCCGAGGGCGGCACCGGCGCCGCCGCGGCCGTGCGGGGCTACACCGTGGCCGGGAAGACGGGCACGGCGGCGAAGCCGGACTCGCGCGGCGGCTACTCGGACTCCCGGTACGTCGCCTCGTTCGTCGGAATCGTTCCCGCCTCGAGCCCGCGGCTCGTCGTCCTCGTCGCGGTGGACGAGCCGAGAGGCACCATCTGGGGCGGTGTAGTCGCCGCGCCCGCGTTTGCCGAGATCGCCCGCCTCGCGCTCCAGCAGCTCGAGGTCGATCCCGACAAGCGGCCGGTAGCGTAGCCGGCTCCGGTAGATTGCGCGCCGATGGAGCTCGAGCGCCTGATCGCTGCGCTCGCGCCGAGCGAGGTCATCGGCCGGAGGGACGTCGAGGTGCTCGATCTCGCCTACGACGCGCGAGCCGCGACCTCCGGCGCGCTCTTCTTCTGCGTTCCCGGTGCCCGCTTCGACGGTCACGAGTTCGCAGCGGCCGCGGTTTCGAACGGCGCGTCCGGGCTGGTCGTCGAGCGTGAGCTCGAGCTCGCCGTGCCGCAGCTCGTCGTACCCGACGCGCGCGCCGCGATGGCGGTCGCCGCCGACGTCTTCTTCGGGGAGCCGACGGTCGCGCTCGAGGTCGCGGGGGTCACCGGCACGAACGGGAAGACGACGACGGCGTTCCTGCTGTACGCGATGCTCGAGGCGGCGGGCAGGCGGCCGGGGCTGCTCGGCACGATCGAGAGCCGCATCGGCGGTGAGGTGCGCCCGGTCGTCCGCACGACGCCCGAGGCGATCGACCTCCAGCGCACGTTCCGCGAGCTGCTCGACGCCGGCGACCGGAGCGTCGCGCTCGAGGCCTCCTCGCACGCCTCCGTCCTGCACCGGCTCGACCGTGTGCGCTTCGACGCGCTCGTGTTCACGAACCTGAGCCAGGACCATCTCGACTTCCACGCGACGATGGAGGACTACTACGGCGCCAAGCGCCGGCTCTTCGTCGGCGCGGCGCCGCCGCCCGCGGCCGTGAACGTGGGCGATCCCTACGGGCGCCTGCTCGCCGACGAGCTGCTGACCGCGGGGCGGGCGCCGCTCGTCACCTTCGGCCTCGCCGCCGACGCCGAGGTGCGCCCGGACCGGCTCGAGCTGGGCACCGGCGGAACGAGCTTCACCGCGGCGGGGATCGAGATCGCGAGCCGGCTGCGCGGCCGCTTCAACGTCGAGAACGTGCTCGGCGCGATCGCGGCCGGCCTGCTCCTGGGCATCGACGCCGAGGAGATCAAGGCCGGCGTCGAGTCGGTGGCGGGGGCCCCGGGCCGCTTCGAGCCGGTGGACGAGGGCCAGGAGTTCGCGGTGCTCGTCGACTACGCCCACACACCCGACTCGCTCGACAACGTCTTGCACGCGGCGCGGGATCTCGTGGACGGCGGCCGCCTGATCTGCGTCTTCGGCTGCGGTGGTGACCGCGACCGCGGTAAGCGGCCGCTGATGGGGCGGATCGCATCCGAGCTCGCCGATATCGTGGTTGTCACATCTGACAACCCGCGTAGCGAGGAGCCGCTTGCGATCATCGAGGACATCCTCCAGGGTGCCGGCCTCGGCGTCGAGGTCGACCCCGACCGCCGCTCGGCGATCGGGCGAGCGCTCTCGCTCGCCTCCCGCGGCGACGTGGTCGTCGTCGCCGGCAAGGGCCACGAGCAGGGGCAGGAGATCGGCGACCTGAAGCTCCCGTTCGACGATCGCGAGGTCGTCCGCGAGGTGCTGCGCTCGTGATCCCGCTCGCGCTCGCGGAGGTTCGGGAGCTCGTCGCCGGCGAGCTCGACGGCGAGGGGCCGATCACGGGGGTTCAGATCGACTCGCGCCGGATCCGGCCGGGCGACCTCTTCGTGGCTGTGGGACGCGGAGCGGAGTACCTCGCGGACGCCCGCACCGCCGGCGCGGCCGCAACGCTGGTGCCGGGCGACGAGCACGCCGCGCTCGCCGCGCTCGGAGGTGCTGTGCGCGGGCGGAGCGCCGCCGCGGTCGTCGGGATCACGGGCTCGACCGGCAAGACGTCGACCAAGGACATCCTCGCGGCGCTCTGCGCCCCCCACCGGCGCACGGTCGCGGCCGAGGCGAGCTTCAACAACGAGCTCGGCGTCCCGCTCACGCTCTGCCGCCTCGAGCCGGACACGGAGGTCTGCATCGTCGAGCTGGGGATGCGCGGCTTCGGCCAGATCGCGGCGCTCTGCGCGTTCGCGAAGCCCGACATCGGGCTGATCACGCACGTGGGACCCGTTCACCTCGAGCTCGTCGGCTCCGTCGAGGGTGTCGCGCGCGCCAAGGCGGAGGTCGTCGCCTGCCTGCCGCCCGGCGGGATCGCGATCGCCCCGGTCTCACCGGTGCTCGACCCGTTCCTCGCCCGGGACGATCTGGACGTGCGCCGCTTCGACCCCGCAGGGGTCGAACTCACCGGCAGCCGCGTCCTCTTCGACGTGAGGGGCACGCGCGTCGAGCTCGAGCTGCCGTTCACGGCGCGTCACCAGGTCGGGAACACCCTCGCTGCCCTGTATGTCTACGAGGCGCTCGGGCTGCCCCTGGAACGGGCGCAGGAAGGCGCGGCCGGGATCGCGCTCTCGCCCTGGCGCGGCGAGGAGCTTCCGCTCGCCGGCGGCGGCTTCGTCGTCAACGACGCCTACAACGCCAACCCGACCTCGATGCGTGCCGCGCTCCTCCACCTCGTCGAACGGGCGGCCGGCCGCCGGCGCGTTGCGATTCTCGGCGAGATGGCCGAGCTGGGGGAGCACGGGCCCGGCTACCACGCCGAGATCGGGGCACTCCTCCACGAGCTCGGGATCGAGGTGCTCGTCGCGATCGGCCCGCTCGCGCGCGGGTACATGGCTCCCGGGGTGGAGACGATGCGCTGGCTCGAGCGCCCCGCAGGATTCGAGGACCTTCTCCGGCCCGGCGACGCGGTGCTCGTGAAGGCCTCGCGCGCGGCCGGGCTCGAAGGCATCGCGCCTGCCCTGGCGAACGAGGCTGTCGGATGACACGCGTCCTGATCGCGGGCCTGATCGCGATGGTGATCTCGATCGTGATCGGCCCGAAGTTCATCGAGTTCCTTCGCCGCAACTCGTTCGGGCAGCCGATCCGCGCCGAGGGGCCGGCCGGCCACGTCGTCAAGCAGGGAACCCCGGTGATGGGTGGCCTGCTGATCCTGCTCTGCACGGTGCTGCCCTTCCTCGCGCTCAGCAAGTACACGCTCTCGGCGTTCACCGTCCTCTTCATCACGCTCGGCTGCGGGCTGATCGGCTTCGTGGACGACTTCACGAAGCTGCGCCGCCGCCGGTCACTCGGGCTCCCTGGGCGCGTGAAGATGCTGCTGCTCGGCGCGATCACGGTCGCCGTCGGCTTCGCCGTCCACCGGATGGACGCGCTCGACAACTCCGTCTACATCCCGATCCTCGACGTGGACGTGCCGCTCTCCTGGGCGTACTACCCGTTCCTGTTCGTCGTGATCGCGGGCGCCGCGAACGGCGTCAATCTCACCGACGGCCTCGACGGCCTCGCCGCCGGAACGGGGATCATCGCGCTGCTCACCTTCACGTCGATCAACGTCATCGCGTACATCCGCTCGGGACCGGTCGGCGAGCGCAGCGCCGTCTCGCTCGACCTCGCCATTCTCGGCGCGGCCTTGATCGGCGGCACCATCGGATTCCTCTGGTACAACGCCTTCCCAGCCGAGGTCTTCATGGGCGACACGGGCTCGATGGCGATCGGAGGGGCGCTCGCCGGCTTCGCGATCATGACCGGAACGGAGGCGTTGCTGCTCTTGATCGGCGGCATCTTCGTCGTCGAGGCGCTCTCGGTGATGATCCAGGTCTTCACGTTCCGGTACATGGGTCGGCGCGTCTTCCTGATGACGCCGATCCACCACCACTTCGAGATGAAGGCGTGGTCGGAGACGAAGATCATGGTGCGCTTCGTGATCGTCGCGGCAATCCTCTGCGGCGTCGGGTTCGTCCTGTACTACCGCTACTACCTCCAGTTCCGGCTCTAGTGGAGCTGCCGCCCAGGGTGCTCGTCGTCGGGCTCGCGCGCTCTGGCCGCGCGGCTGCCGCGGCGCTCGCGCGGCGCGGGGTGGAGGTCGTCGCGGCCGACCGGGCCGCGACCGCGGATCCGGGAGACCTGGCCGCGCTCGGGGTGGACGTGCGCCTCGGCAGCGAAGACGAGTCGCTCCTGGACGGAGCCGGGATCGTCGTCAAGAGCCCGGGCGTGCCCGCGGAGTCGCCGCTGCCCGCCGCGGCCCGTGCTCGCGGGATTCCGGTGTGGAGCGAGGTCGAGCTCGCTGCCCGGCTCATCTCCAACCCGCTGCTGGGCGTGACCGGCACGAACGGCAAGACGACGACGTCGGAGCTGCTCGGCGCCGTCTTCCGCGCAGCCGGAAGGCCCGTGGAGGTGGCCGGCAACGTCGGCCGGGCCGTCTGCGACCTCGACGGCGCGATCGCCGAGGACGCGTGGATCGTCTGCGAGCTGTCGAGCTTCCAGCTCGAGGACATCGTCACGCTGCGGCCGCGAATCGCCGTCCTGCTCAACCTCGAGCCCGACCACCTCGACCGGCACGGAACCGTGGAGGCCTACCGCGACGCGAAGCTGCGCATCTTCGAGAACCAGGCCGCCGGCGACACGGCGGTCGTCCCGCGCGGGTTCCCGCCGGTGCCGGGGGACGCCCGCCGGGCCGAGTTCCGCTGGGACGACCCCCTGCCCGCTGAGCCGCTCATCCCCGGGCAGCACAACCGCGAGAACGCAGCCGCGGCGGTCGCCGCTGCGAGGGCGGCGGGCATCCCGGACGAGGCGATCGCCGAGGGCCTGCGGACGTTCCCCGGCGTTCCACACCGGCTGGAGACCGTGGCTGAGACGGCGGGGGTGCGCTGGGTGAACGACTCGAAGGCGACGAACGCGGCCGCCGCCCGCCGGGGGATCGCGGCGTACGCCGGTGCACCGCTACGGCTGATCCTCGGAGGGTCGCGCAAGGGCGAGAGCTTCGACGAGCTGGCCGCCGGGCTGCCCGGGTCGCTTCAGGGCGTGTACCTCATCGGCGAGACGGCGGAGGAGCTCGCGGCGTCGCTCGACCGTGCCGGAGTCCGCTACGAGCGCTGCGGCGACCTCACGGGTGCGGTCGCGGCGGCAGCGGCCTCGGCCCGGGCCGGCGACGTCGTCCTGCTCTCCCCGGCGTGCGCGAGCTTCGACCAGTTCGCGAACTTCGAGGAGCGGGGGGAGGAGTTCAGGAGGCTGGTGCAGAAGCTCCACCGGTGAGCCGCGGTCAGCTCGAGCAGCGCCTGCTCGTCCTCGTCACTCTCTCCTTGGTCGCGTTCGGCCTGGTGATGGTCTACAGCGCGACGTCCGCGCCGGCCGCCCTCGGCAACGGCGACCCGATGCGCTACCTCGAGCGGCAGTCGGTCTACGCCGTGCTCGGGCTCGCGCTGATGATCGCCGGCTCGCGCTTCGACTACCACCGGCTGCGCCTGCTCGCGCCCGGGCTCGTGCTCATGGCGCTCGGCCTCTGCCTCGCCGTGCTCGTCGTCGCACAGCCGATCAACGGCGCCCGCCGCTGGTTCACGTACGGGCCCGCCTCCTTTCAGCCGTCGGAGCTGGCGAAGCTCGCGCTCTGCGTCTGGGCAGCCGTTTGGCTTGCGAAGCACCGGGCGCCGCGCACGCTCGGCGAGTTGTGGCGCCCCGTCGGGCTGCTCACGCTCGTCTTCTGCGGGTTGATCATCGTCGAGCCCGACCTCGGCTCGACGATCGCGCTCGTCCTCTGTGTCGGCGCGATCCTCCTCGTCTCCGGTACGCCGCTCCGCGTGCTCGGCTCGGCCGGCACGGCGCTCGCGGGACTCGGCCTGCTTGCGATCTGGATCGAGCCGTACCGCCGCGAGCGCGTCTTCGCGTTTCTCGACCCGTGGAAGGATTCCCAGGGAACAGGGTTCCAATCGGTGCAGGCCATGATCGGCCTGGGCTCCGGCGGGCTCACGGGCGAGGGTCTCGGCCAGGGCGTGTCGAAGGTCTTCTATCTACCGGAGGCGCACACGGACATGATCTACGCCATCGTCGGCGAGGAGCTCGGGCTGATCGGCTCGACGGCTTTGATCGCAGCCTTCGGCCTCTTCGCGTACGCGGGCTACCGGGTCGCCCTGAGCTGCCGCGATCCCTTTGGCAAGCGGCTCGCCGCGGGGATGACGACCCTCGTCTCCGCGCAGGCGGCGGTCAACCTGGCGGCGGTGCTCGGCGTCGCGCCGCTGACCGGGATTCCGCTCCCATTCGTCTCGTACGGAGGCTCGAGTCTCGTGATGCTGCTCGCGGGAGTGGGGATCCTCCTTAACATCGCGGTGAACGATGTCGTCGTCGCCCCCCAGAGAGCTCGCGTGCCTGATCGCAGCCGGGGGCACCGCCGGGCACGTCCGGCCGGCGCTCGCGGTGGCGGAGGCCCTGCGCGCGCGCGGCGTGCGGGTGACGTTCGCGGGGTCGCCGGACCGCGTGGAAGCACGGCTCGTCCCTGAGGCAGGCTTCGAGCTCGACACCTTCAGCGTCTCCGGCCTGCCGCGCCGGCCCGGTCCCGCGCTCCTGCGCGCGCTCGCGCGGGCTGCGACGGCGCCGCTCGCCTGCTCGCGCATCCTCGGGCGGCGGCGGCCCGACGTCGTCTTCGGTGCCGGCGGCTACGTCGCCGGGCCGATGGTGCTCGCCGCGCGGCTGCGGGGAATCCCGACGGCGCTCGCCGAGGCTGACGCGCACCTTGGCCTCGCCAACAGGCTCGCCGTCCCGTTCGCCCGCCGCGTCTTCCTGGCGT
>ORJL010467372.1_pt1 | contig 18295 bp, 18 predicted proteins | sample 1779941 | NCBI WGS metagenome assembly ORJL01 (sample SAMEA104232317, study PRJEB22302) | groundwater metagenome | biome: forest; feature: aquifer; material: groundwater | place: USA | collected 2011-08-07 | depth 5.8 m | reverse complement strand
CTGGATAAAAGTTTTTCCTACTGATAAAAATGTATAAAGACCAAGCGATTAAGATTTATTTAGATGATTTAGCGGCAAAGATACCTGCTCCAGGAGGAGGATCAGCTGGTGCGTTGAATGCTGCTATGGCCGCGGCATTAATAAGCATGGTAGTGAATTTTACTTTAAACAAGCCTAAATATGAAAAGTATGGAAAAGAGCTAAAAGAGATTCTAAATAAATCGGAAGCCTTAAGAAAAGAGTTTTTGAATTTGGTTGATTTAGATGTTACCGCTTATAAAAGTAAGAATATGAGAGATGCCTTAAATATTCCCTTTATGGTTGCTCGGCTCTCTTTTGAGGGGATAAAATTATGCCCGGCGCTTATAAAAAAAGGCAACATAAATTTGATTACCGATGTAGCAGTGGCTGCGGTTTTCTTTGAAGCAAGTTTTGCTTCAGCATGCTTTAATGTTGAGATAAACTTAAAGAGCCTAGGCGACAAAAAGCTGGCCAAGGTTATTAAAGGAGAGCTAACCAAAAAGCATAAACTAATTAAAAAGATAAGAACAGATATGGAGAATAGAGTTGGCGAAATTATTAGATGGTAAAATATTAGCAGAGAAAATTAAGGAAGAAATAAAGGGGCAAATTTCTTCCTTAAAGCTTAAGCCGGTCTTGGCTAGTATTATAGTCGGAGATAACTGCGGAGCTGCTAGTTATGTCAAATCACAACAGAAAATAGCAGAAGAACTAGGTATTGAGTATCAGTTACATAGGTTGGTTTCTGATTCTAGCGAAGCGCACCTCTCTGATTTTATTCAAAAATTAAATGCCAATAAATCCGTAAACGGAATTATTATCCAAATGCCGCTTCCTGAGCATATTGATTATAAGAGGATAAGCCAGTTTATTTCACCTGAAAAAGATATCGAAGGGATGCATCCCCAAAATATCGGTAAAATTTTATTTGGTGCTCCAGTAAAATTTGGCATAAGATTCATACCTTGTGCGGCTGCAGCAGTAATGGAATTAATTGCCGCAAGCGGAGTTGATCTGTATGGTAAAGAAGTTGTAGTGGTGGGCCATAGCGAGATAGTAGGGAAGCCTTTAGCGCTTTTATTGTTGGATAAGTTTGCTACAGTTACAATTTGCCATGTAGCGACAAGCAAAGCCGGAAAATTAGAGGAGCACGTGAGACGCGCTGAAGTTTTAGCCGTTGCAGTTGGCAAGGCAGGATTGATTAAGGGAGAATGGATTAAAAAAGGCGCGGTAGTTATTGATGTCGGAATAAATCGTATAGGTAATCAAATTGTAGGGGATGTGGAATTTGAGGGAGCAGAGAAATCGGCATCCTATATTACTCCTGTTCCTGGAGGAGTGGGCCCGCTTACAGTTATAATGTTAATGCGTAATCTGGTTGAGGCAGCTAAGCTTCAACAATAAAATATATTGGAGAGGCACCCAATTCTAAAGGATGAATTGGTGCCCATAACTATGGGAGCTAAATTTGACATTTAAAGAGAAATTACAATCAGGGAAATTTATGGTGACTTCGGAGATTGGGCCGCCGAAAGGAATTGATATCAAGCAGCTCTTGGAAGACGCCGAGCTTATTCGCAATCGAGTGGATGCGATTAATGTTACGGATCTGCAGAGTTCAGTTATGCGCCTTGGTTCACTCGCGGTTTCAAGCCTCTTAAAACATCGGGGATTCGAACCAATATATCAGTTGACCTGCCGCGACCGTAATCGCTTAGCACTGCAATCAGATCTATTATCTGCCGCTGCTTTGGGTATTGAGAATATTTTAATACTTACCGGAGATCATCCGGCGTCAGGGGACCATCCTGAAGCTAAGCCTGTGTTTGATTTAGATTCAGTTCAGCTCTTACAAGTGGCTAAAACATTGGAGTCAGGAACCGATATGAAAGGCAACAAATTGACTGGTTCATCGCCGAAATTCTGCTTAGGGGCAGTGGTAAATCCCGGGGCAGATCCATTAGAGCCGCAAATTATTAAGATGGAAAAGAAGATTGCCGCTGGTGCTGAATTCTTCCAGACCCAAGCAGTCTATGACCTAAAGATATTCGAGAATTTCGTAAATAAAACTAAACACCTAAAGACTAAGATTATGGCAGGTATAGTTTTACTTAAGTCGGCGGGTATGGCTAAATATATGAATCAGAATGTCGCCGGAGTTTATGTCCCGGAAAATCTGATACAAGAGATGGATGGAGCTAAGGATAAGGCTGCCGTATCCGTTGAAATCGCTTCACGCCTGATTAAAGAACTAAGGCCTATCTGTAATGGTGTACATATTATGCCGATTGGTTGGGATAAATTGGTTCCGCGCGTATTAGATGCCTCATCATTATGAATAACCATGTAGTTATAATTGGAGCTTCTGTCTCGGGTCATAATATCGCTTTACGTTTAAGGGAGAAGAATAAGGATTGTCAGATTACCTTAATCAGTGAAGAGGAATATCCTGCTTATGATCATTTAAAATTGGCAGATCTTATCAGTAATGTGATAAGCGAGAAAGATATCTTTCTCTGTAGTGAAGATAATTATTCCAGGCTCGGCATAAATTTCATTAAGAATAAAAAAGTCGGGAACCTTAATATTTCGAAGAAGCAGCTTTATTTCAAAGATAAAGGAAGTATTAATTACGATATCTTGGTAATTGCTTCAGGAAGGAGCCCGGCTATTCCCGATGTTCCAGGTGCCAAGAAGGAAGGGGTCTTCCGCCTTTATTTGCTAAATGATGTTAAAGAGTTTACCCGGCGATATATAGCGCATCCGGTTTGTATTGTAGGGAGCAATAGCCTTGCCTTGAAAGTGGCAGAGGCGGTCTCGAGAAGATATGGCGTTGAGATAAAACTTTTAAGCTCCGCCGCTTTTGACCCTTCAGCTATCCCCCAAAATACGGAAATTATCAATGATTCCATCGTAGAGATAATCGGCGAAGGTGAGACTCAAGCAATTAAGCTTCTAAGTGGTAAGGCCCTAGGTGTTTGTGCTGTTTTATTTATGGATAATTATAAATCTAATATTGAATTCTTAAAAGGCACCGATATCCAGACTAAAGATGATTTTATCCTGGTAGATGGATGGATGCGTACTAACCAAGATGATATCTTTGCCTGTGGGAGCGTGGTGCGCAAAGATAGTGTAGTCATAAGCATGATGTTGGTTGATCATATTATTGGTAAGTTAACGGGAGTAGGTGCCAAAGAAGATGCCAACGCAGCTAAGTGAAGTAAATTATTCCCTGCCTTTGATTAACTCTTTCTCTAGAAAAGTTCCCAAGGTAAATATTAATATTCTTTTGCCTTATTCTTCAGATTTTGAAGGTGAGAGGATTAGCGAAAAAGACCTGCAAGTCGAATTCGGCGGTAAAGATAGCATAGCTTTTGAGCTCTTAACTTCAAAAAACGAAGGCGAAGTAGAAGATGGTAAGATTGAAATAATCGGCCCGGATATTGACCAATTTGATTCGGATAGCAGGTCTATGCCTTTGGCTATAATCGTTGATGTTTATGGTTGCAAGATGCAAAAAGATTTCGAGCCGATTTTAGAGCGCCAGATCCATCGTTTTATTAATTATGCTAAAGGTCTAATGCATGCTGGGCAGCGCGAGATGAATTTAATTAGAGTAAGCCGCGAAGCCTATGGTAATGGTTTTAGATTAAAAGATCTTGGGGTTATATTACACGCGATGCTGCATCAGGAATATAGCGCGATCATAGATAAGGCACAGGTCAGGTTATATACCAACAAGGAAGCTGTTACGAAACTGCGTATCGCGGCAGAAAAAGTCTATGATCAACGTGATGAACGTCTGAGCGGGATGAATGACGAGAGTGTGGATACTTTTTATTCCTGTTTGATCTGTCAGTCATTAACGCCAAATCACGTTTGTGTTATTACTCCGGAAAGGGCTGGTATATGCGGAGCGTATTCTTGGTTGGATGCTAAAGTCTCTTTTGAAGTTACTCCTACCGGTCCGAATCAGCCTATCTTAAAAGGTAAGGCTCTTAATAAAAGGCTGGGCCAGTGGAAGAGTGTAAATGAATTTGTAAATAGTAAATCTAGCAAAACGATAAAGAAGGTTAGTTTGTATTCTCTAATTAATTCTCCGCAGACATCTTGTGGGTATTTCGAATGTATTATAGTTATTATTCCTGAAGTTAACGGCGTAATGGTCGCACATCGTAATTATTTTGGTCCAACCCCTTCTGGGATGGATTTTTCTACCCTGGCAGGTTTAGTGGAGAGAGGGGCACAAACCCCAGGATTCTTAGGTGCGAGCAAGTTATATATATTAAGCAAGAAGTTTATTTCAGCTGAAGGCGGACTAAGGCGCGTGGTTTGGATGCCTAAGGAATTAAAGAAAGCATTGGGAGATAAATTGAAAAAGGCCGCAGAAAATCTAGGTGAGCCTGATTTGCCGGAACAGATTGCGGATGAAGGAGTTGTCACTACTCTGGATGAACTTGTAAGCTTTGTTAAGAAGGTTAAGCATCCGGTTATATCTATGGAGCCGTTAGTATAAGGTGCTCATCCTGCCTCGCAAGTTCGGTAGGATTTCACTAAACAAAAGCTTAAGGTGTTCAATTTTTCTCTTGACGTAGTTAACTTATAATATATAATAGAAGAAATAAATGTTAACCTCAATTCCCAAGGTAGCCTTGAAGAAAATAATTTTAAATCTCGTTATTCTTTTTCTTTCCTCAAATCTTTCTGTTTTTGCTCAGGGTTTACTAAATTCAGATAAACAAGAGGAGTTAACTACTTTGCAAAAACAGGCTCGGGAGTACCGTGATGAAGGCCTTAAGATGCAAGATACAGGCGATCTAGACTCCGCGATGAAGCTCTACCAAAAAGCAATAGAAGTAGACCCTGTTTACGTAGTAGCTTATAATGATTTAGGGGTAGTATACGAAGCTAAGGATATGAATGACCGCGCAGAAGAAAGCTACATTAAGGCTATAAATGTTGATCCATATTATTTAAGCACTTATTCCAATCTTGCGCTTTTTTATGAAGGGAAAAGAGATTTTGGCAAGGCTGCTTACTGTTGGAAGAAGAGGGCAGAGCTTGGAGATTTCGAAGATCCATGGACAAAGAAAGCGAGAGAGCGCCTGGAAGATATCCGTTTAAGCACATCACAGCGGCCGGCCCAGGATTCACAGGAAAAAGACGTGATAAAGCTGATGAAAGATGTTGCTAACGAAAAGTATATGCTAAGTCATGATGATAAGTTACTTGCGCGTAAATATTTAAAGAAAGCTAAAGATAGTTTTAATAAAGAAGATTATGCAACCGCTGTAAAGAAAGCATCTGATGCCCAGTATTTAGATCCGGATAATAAGGCTATAGAGGAATTTATCGATAGATCCCAGGCTAGGGCATTATCACGATAGAAACTACTTAAAGAATCTCCTACCAAAATTGACTTCCAAAACTTTTTAGTTATGGATAGTAAAAGGTTATACCTATTAGATGCTACAGCTTTTTGTTATAGGGCGTTTTATGCAGTTAGAGGCCTGAGTACCTCCTTTGGGCAACCTACAGGCGCTATATATGGCTTCGTAAACATCTTAAATAAAATAATCAAAGATAACAAGCCTAAATATCTGGCTGTTTGTTTTGATGTCTCCCGTGATACCTTTAGGTCCAAGATCTTTGCCGAGTATAAGATTCAGCGTCCGCCTATGCCTAGTGATCTTTCTAGCCAGATTCCCATAATCAAAGAGATAGTCTCTGCCTATGGTTTTTCGATTATCGAAAAAGAAGGATTTGAAGCAGATGATATTATTGCTAATTTTGCCAGACGTGCTAAGGCCCTAAAAGTCCCTGTGACTATTGTAAGCTCTGATAAGGATATACTGCAATTAGTAAGCGACGATATTGAAGTATTTAGCCCCTACAAAGATACCGGTATAACTTATGATGCGGATATGGTAGAGGAGCGTTTTGGCGTTAAGCCTAACCAAGTAGCAGATGTGATTAGCCTTATGGGAGATAGCGCGGATAATATTCCTGGGATTTCTGGAATCGGAGAAAAAACCGCTCTCGGATTAATTAAGGAATTCGGTTCCTTGGATAATCTATTGAAAAATGTTGAAAATATTGGCAAAGAGAAGATTAGGCAGACAATAAAAGATAACAGAGATAAGATTAAATTAAATAAGGAGCTGGTGGTTTTATCCGGCGACCTAGAGATAGATTTTGATTTGAAGAGCTTAGAGATAGGCAGCCCGGATTTAGTTAAACTGGCGAATTTATTCAAACGTTTGGAATTTAGGAAATTCTTAACAAGTTTAGGCTTGAAAAAAGATGATAATCTAAAAGTAGATATGGAAGAATGTAAAGATGGCGATTTAGGTAAGCTTTTTAAATCCGGAGACGAATTATTTATCTCCATAGATAAACCGGATAACATATTTTTTTATTCTGGGTCTAAGATTATGCATCTTGATAAGGTTGGGGATAATTTCAAAAAAGTTTTGTCAGATCCTAATATTAAAAAGATTGGCCATGATCTAAAGAAAGTGAAGGTTGCATTAGCTAAAGATTCTATACCTTTTGAAGGTTTATATTTTGATACAATGATTGCCGCTTACCTACTGAATCCTTCACAGTCTGGATATGCTTTAGATAGTGTGGCCTTAGGATATCTGGATAAGGTGCCCCACGGCGGAGATATTAGTCCTCAAGAAGGCCTTATCTTAATCAAAGAGTTAAAGCCTAAGCTGGAGAGTTTATTAAAAGAAAAGCAGCTCCTTGATTTATTCACTGATACCGAAATGCCACTGGCTGATGTTTTAGCCGAGATGGAGCTTCGCGGGATAAAGCTTGATTTAAAATTATTAGCATCTCTTTCTAAGGATTTAGAAAAGAGGCTCAAAGAATTAATCAGGGATATTTATGATTTAAGTGGCTCGGAGTTCAATATCAATTCCCCTAAGCAACTAAGGGTGGTTTTATTTGATCATCTCAAGCTCCCGGTAGTTAAAAAGACTAAAACCGGGCCTTCTACAGATGAAGAGGTCTTAAATAAATTAGCAACTAAGCATAAACTGCCGGCATTACTATTAGAGTATCGTCAGCTAACAAAGTTAAAAACAACCTATGTTGATGCCCTTCCCGCATTGGTTGATCAGAAGACGGGTAAAGTTCATACTTCTTTTAATCAATGCGCCACAGAAACTGGTAGGCTTAGCTCAAGTAATCCTAACCTGCAGAACATACCAATTAAAACTGATATTGGCAGGAATATTAGGCGTGCAATAGTTGCTTCCGATAAAGAGAACTTACTGATTTCTTGCGATTATACTCAGGTAGAATTGAGGATGTTAGCTCATTTGTCTAAAGATGAAGATTTGATAGCAGCATTTATTGCTGGCCACGATATACATAAGATTACCGCCAGCCTTATCTATGGGATAGAAGAAAAAGATGTAACTGATGAGATGCGCGATACAGCTAAAAGAGTGAACTTTGGGATTGTTTATGGCCTCACCTCTTTTGGTTTGAGCCGGGACTTGAATATTTCGTTTGATGAAGCACAAGCTTTTATTGACGCCTATTTCGCGCGTTACCCTAGGGTTAAGGAATATATTGAGAGTGAGATAAAAAAAGCTCAAAATGACGGATATGTTACCACTATATTAGGTAGGAGGCGGTATATACCTGAAATTAAGAGCAAAAACATGGCCGTGCGTCAATTTGCGGAGCGCCAGGCGGTAAATACGCCTATCCAAGGGTCAGCTTCTGATTTGATTAAATTAGCGATGATTAATATTCGCAATGAAATTAAAGATCAAGGGTTAAAATCGAGAATGGTTTTGCAAATTCACGATGAATTATTGTTTGATTTGCCTAAAGATGAATTATTGCCTTTAGTTAAATTAGTGCGTGAAAAAATGGAGAAGGTTTTAAAGCTCGACGTACCGATTACCGTAGATATAAAAAAAGGCCATAATTGGCTGGAGATGGAGAAAATATGAAGATAGCAATTTGCGCTTCTGAGGTAGTTCCTTTTGCCAAGACCGGGGGTTTGGCGGATGTTGCCGGTGCATTACCGCTGGCTTTAGAAAAAGAAAATCAGGAGATTATTGTTATCTTGCCCCGTTATAAAGCAATAGATAAAGCTAAATTTAACCTTAAGAAATTGAATACCGATGTTTCTTATTGCCGGTTCGGAAATAATATAAAAGTTTATTTTATCGAAAGCGAAAAGTATTTTAATCGGGACGGATTATATGGAGATAAGAATGGCGATCACAGAGATAATTTGGACCGGTTTGCTTATTATTGCCGCAGATCGTTGCGTCTCTTAAAAGAGATAAATTTTAAACCGGATATTGTGCATTGCCATGATTGGCAATCTTCTTTGATTCCGGTATATTTGAAAACAGTCTATAACAATGATCAGTTTTATAAAAATATACGCACGGTCTTAACTATACATAATATTGGTTATCAGGGTATTTTCCCGAAAGATGAATTTCAAAAACTCGGGCTTGATTGGGATTTGTTCAATATGGAGGGATTAGAGTTTTATGGCCAAATTAATATCTTAAAAGGCGGTATGGTTTTCGCTGATCTAATTAATACCGTAAGCCCCACATATGCTAAAGAAATAGAGACTAAAGAATTTGGTTTTGGCCTTGAGGGCGTATTAGATAATAGACGAGGTTCAGTCTTTGGCATATTGAACGGATTAGATTATGATATCTGGAACCCCCAGACCGATAAATTTATCGCCAAGAATTTTTCTGCTCTAGATCTGGATGGGAAGATAAAAGATAAAGAAGACCTTCAGGCAACCTGTAAATTACCCAAAAGTAAGAACCTGCCGTTATTTGGCATTGTCTCAAGGCTAGCAGAGCAGAAAGGTTTTGATATTTTAGCCGAGGGAATTGATGAAATATGTAAAATGGGCATCCAGATGGTAATTCTCGGGACAGGGAACATCAAATATCATCAAATTCTTGAAGATATAGTCAAGAAGTATCCGAAAGTAATTTCTTTGCATCTTAAGTTTGATGATCCTTTGGCACATAAGATTTATGCAGGTTCTGATATTTTCCTTATGCCGTCTAGATATGAACCTTGTGGCCTCGGCCAGTTAATATCCTTAAGATATGGAACTATTCCTCTTGTTTTCAAGACTGGCGGCTTGGCTGATACGGTAAATTCATCTAATGGTTTTGTCTTTGACTCTTACAGTAAGGTTGGTCTGATTAAGGCAATTAAAAAGGCCAGCGCGATTTTTTCTGATAGCAAAAAATGGGATGCTTTGAGGCTGCGGGCGATGAAATGTGATTTTTCTTGGGCTGTATCCGCTAAGAAGTATCTGGAGCTATATGCTAAGGCAAAAAAAGAATAAGAAACTTGTTATTGGAGTAACGGGGATTTTTGGCAGCGGGAAAAGTACGGTCTCCGGCATGCTCAAGTCATATGGCCTAAAGATAATTGACGCGGATAAAATAGCGCATAGATATCTTTTACCCGGAACTAGAACTTATAAAAAGATACTGGCTTATTTTGGGAAAGGTATCCTCAAGGAAGATAATAAGATCGACCGTAAGAAACTTGGAAAGCTTGTCTTTGATAACCAAGAATTACTTAGGAAGCTTAATAGCATTGTTCATCCTAAGATAATTGATGATATCAGTGAGGGGATCAGAAAGTCGAAGGAAAAAATAGTCGTTTTAGATGCGCCCTTGTTGCTCGAGTCGGGATTAAGAAAGATAGTTGATGATTTAATTGTAGTAATTATAAATAGAGATGAGTTGATAAGGAGGCTTGCGAAAAGGACGGCTTTAAAAAGAAGGGAGATATTAAAAAGGGTGAAATTTCAAATTCCGCAAAAGACAAAATCAAGGTTTGCGAATTTTATTATAGATAACAGTGGTACGGTCAGTGAGACAAAGAGACAAGTAAAAAGAGTGATGAAAAAAATTGAGGAGGGTATGTGGAGAAATTAGAGATTAAGAACTTGAAAGATATGAAGATAACAGAACTGAACAAGTTAGCTAAAGAGCTTAATGCTAACGGGACCAGTGGATTAAAAAAGCAGGATTTAATTTTTAAAATTCTGCAGGCTCAGGCGGAAAAAGAGGGCCTTATGTTTGGTGAAGGAGTGTTAGAGATTCTTCCCGAAGGTTTCGGTTTCTTAAGGAGTCCGAATTATAATTATTTGCCTTGTCCCGACGATATATATATTTCACCTTCGCAAATAAGGAAATTTGACCTAAGGACGGGAGATACTGTCTCAGGGCAGATTCGTCCTCCGAAAGAAGGGGAGAAATATTTTGCTTTGCTTAAAGTTGAAGCGGTAAACTTTGAGAACCCTGATGATGTAAAAGAAAAAGTACTTTTTGACAATCTCACTCCGGTCTATCCGCATGATGCCTTTGGGCTTGAAACTAAGCCTGATGAGGTCTCGATGAGGGTCATGAATTTGCTCGCCCCCATAGGCAAAGGCCAGCGCGGTTTAATCGTTGCTCAACCCTATAGCGGCAAAACAGTTCTTTTGCAGAAGATCGCCAATGCTATAACTACAAATAATCCGGATGTTATTTTGATCGTACTCTTAATTGATGAGCGCCCGGAAGAAGTCACAGATATGCAGCGCCATGTTAAAGGAGAGGTTATTTCTTCTACATTTGATGAGCCTCCAGAGAGGCATGTGCAGGTAGCTGAAATTGTATTGGAAAAAGCTAAAAGGCTGGTTGAGCATAAGCGCGATGTGGTTGTTTTATTGGATAGCATAACGCGTTTAGCCCGCGCCTACAATTCGGTTGTTCCGCATAGTGGTAAGGTTCTTTCAGGTGGAGTTGATTCTAATGCCCTGCAAAAACCTAAGAGATTCTTTGGAGCAGCGCGTGCGGTTGAAGAGGGAGGAAGTTTGACAATCATTGCTACAGCACTGGTTGATACTGGAAGCAGAATGGATGAAGTTATCTTCGAAGAATTTAAGGGCACAGGAAATATGGAGACCCAGCTCGATAGAAACTTATTCCAGCGCAGAATTTACCCAGCGATTGATATCAAGCGTTCAAATACTCGGCACGAAGAACTTTTGGTTAAGCCGGATGTGTTGCAGAAGACCTGGATATTGAGAAAGGTTCTCAATGAATTAAATAATGTTGAGGCAATGGAGCTTTTAGTTGGTAAGCTTAGTAAGACCAAGAACAATGAAGAGTTTTTAAACAGTATGAACCAATAAGGAGATAAAAAATGAAAGATAAAATACACCCTGAATACAAAGAAAGCACAATTGTTTGTGCCTGTGGAGAGACAATCCATACCCGTTCGACTCGTCCAAGCATAAGAGTTGAAATTTGTTCCAAGTGCCACCCGTTTTTCACGGGAAAACAGAAGTTCGTAGATTCTGCAGGACGTGTGGATAAATTTATCAAGAAATACGGTAAAAAGTAATATCTATGTTTGATCAACTGCAAAAGCTGGAAGACCGCTATAATGAGCTTGAGGAGCTTTTAAGCTCGTCTGAAGTCCTATCTGACCGTTCGAAATCTAATAATCTGGCCAGGGAGCTCTCCAGTATTAAGGAGCCGGTAGCCTTATTCCGAGCATATAAGAAATTATCCAAAGAAATCGATGAGCTTAAGGCTGTGCTTAAGGAGAAGCACGATCAAGAGTTCATTGATTTGGCTAAGCATGAGCTAGAAGAGCTCGAATTAAAAAAGCAAGAAACAGAAGGAAAGATAAAAAAAGCCCTTACTCAAGAAGATAAAGATGCTGACCGTGATGTTATCTTAGAGATCAGGCAGGGAACCGGAGGAGATGAAGCTGGTTTGTTTGCTGCGGATCTTTATCGTATGTATACTAAGTATGCTACAAATAAAGGATGGACAACAGAACTTATGTCAGCTACTAGTAATGAATCTGGAGGCCTTAAAGAAGTATCTTTCGCGGTTAAAGGTAAGGATGTTTATAGGAGGCTAAGATTCGAGAGCGGGGTGCATCGCGTACAACGTGTTCCTACAACCGAAGCGCAGGGCAGGATCCATACTTCTACTGCTACAGTTGCAGTATTAATGGAGCCCGAAGAAGTAGATTTAACTATTGATCCCGGAGACCTAAGGATAGATACATATCGTTCTTCAGGTCCCGGAGGCCAACATATGCAAAAGACCGATTCTGCAGTAAGGATAACGCATATTCCCACGGGTGTAGTAGTTGCTTGTCAGGATGAGCGTTCTCAGCTAAAAAATAAGACTAAGGCAATGAGAATCTTACGAGCAAAAATTCTAGACGCTAGGGTAGAAGCAGAATCCAAGAAAATGTCAGCTGAAAGGAAAACCCAGATTGGTTCAGGCGACCGTAGCGAGAAGATACGAACTTATAATTTTCCGGATAGACGGATTACTGATCACCGTATAAATTTTACTACGCATAGTTTAGAAATTGTGCTTGAAGGTGAATTTGATGAAATCTCCGATGCGCTTATTAAAGCAGCTTCCGAGGCTAGAGAGAATAAATAATGATTGAATCAGAGCTATTGTTTACTCAGGTTTTAGGTTGCGATAGGGCATCTCTATACGTTAATAAAGATAAATATTTGACTTCTAACCAAGCCATGTTTATTTCTTCTTCATTGGAAAGAAGAATTAAGGGTGAGCCTTTACAATATATTCTTGGTAAGACAGAATTTATGGGCTTAGAATTTAAAGTGAATAGTAAAGTGCTTATTCCTCGTCCGGAGACCGAGATTTTAGTGGAGGCTGCGCTTAAATATGCTAAAGGTAGGAAGGTTTTAGATTTAGGGACTGGTTCAGGTTGCATCGCAATATCTATGGCAAAGAAATCATCTGCTATCGATGTAACAGCTGTGGATATATCTAAAGACGCATTGGATATTGCTAAAGAGAATGCCAGGCTCAATATGGTCAGTGTCAGATTTCTGCGTACTAAATTGTTTAAGGGGTTATCTACGAAGTATGATCTGATTATAAGTAATCCACCTTATATCCCTCGCGATCAAATCAAATCTCTTCAGCCTGAGTTACAATATGAGCCATTTATTGCTTTAGATGGGGGAGACGATGGCTTAGGGTTCTATCGGGATATAATTAAGCAGGCCCCAGATTATTTAAAAGTAAACGGAATACTGATTATGGAAATTGGTTTTAATCAGAGAAAATCCATAGAAAAGATTATCCGGGGGGTTAAAAGTTTTAATATTATAGAAATAATCAAAGATTATAATAATATAGATAGAGTGATTGTTGTTAAGAAAGGCAAAAGAAATGGATAAATTAATTATTGAGGGTGGAGTAAGGCTCAAGGGTGAAGTGACTATTTCGGGGGCTAAGAATTCAGTTCTTCCGATTATGGCTGCTACACTGCTTACTGATGATGCTTGCATAATTAAGGGTGTTCCGGAATTACGGGATACTAACACTATGGTTAAGATATTGCGCTCATTAGGAAAAGGCGTTGAATTTAACAAGGGAGTAGTAACAGCTGTAACTTTAAAAAATACAAATCATGTTGCAGATTACAAGCTTGTTTCTACCATGCGTGCTTCTTTTTGTGTCTTGGGCCCGCTTTTGGGAAAGTTAAAAAAAGCAAAGGTTTCTCTTCCCGGAGGATGTATTATTGGCGTGCGTCCGGTTGATTTACATTTAAAAGGGATAAAAGCTTTAGGTGCAACTATAAGTATTGAATCAGGTTATGTCCTAGCAAAAGCCGATAAATTAAAGGGCGCGCATATTTATTTAGGTGGCGTTTACGGCTCTTCAGTATTGGCTACTGATAACGTTATGATGGCCGCAGTCTTGGCTTCTGGTAAGACTATAATTGAGGCTGCTGCATGTGAGCCTGAAGTGGTAGATTTAGCCGAATTTCTGATTAAAATGGGTGCTAAGATTAGCGGGCACGGAACGCCGACCATAGAAATTGAAGGAGTCAGGCATTTACACGGCGCAACACACACAATTATCCCGGATAGGATTGAGGCAGGGACAATGATTTTGGCTGCGTTAATTACTAAGGGTGATATTATTATAAAAAATGTGCATTTGCGGCACTTAGGCGCTTTGATCGATAAGTTAGAGGAGGCGGGTGCTAAGTTAATTAAGACGGATAATTCTATCCATGTGAGTTATAGGAAACCGCTTAAGGCAGTAAATATTACAACGCTTCCTTATCCGGGCTTTCCTACTGATATGCAAGCGCAGATGATGAGCCTGATGAGCGTTACACCCGGGATAACCGTGGTGACTGAAAAGATCTATCCGGATAGATTCATGCACGTTGCTGAACTTAACCGTATGGGTGCGCATATCCAGCGTGAAGGCCCACACGCTATAGTTGAGGGCATAGAAAAACTATCCGGTGCGCCTGTTATGGCTTCGGATTTACGCGCTTCAGCATCACTCGCATTAGCAGGGCTTGCCGCGTCGGGCAAGACATCAATATCAAGGATATATCATCTTGAGCGGGGTTATGAAAATATAGAGGATAAATTAGAGAAACTAGGCGCTAAGATATGGAGAGAAAAAGAATGATACTGATGATTGATAATTACGACTCTTTTACTTATAACCTAGTCCAATATTTAGGCGGCCTCGGGCAAGAAGTCAAAGTATTCCGTAACGATAAAATTGATCTGGCTAAGATAAGGTCCTTAAGGCCAAAAGGTATAATTATTTCGCCCGGACCGGGACGGCCTGAAGATGCCGGCATATCTTGCGCAGTTATTAAAGAATTCTCTGGCAAAATTTCTATACTTGGTGTCTGTCTTGGGCATCAGGCAATAGGGTATTCTTTTGGAGGGAAAATTGTCGGGGCAAAGAGGCTTATGCACGGAAAGACCTCATTAATATATCACAATAAGAAAGATATTTTTCGTAAGATTCCAAACCCTTTTTTAGCAACACGGTATCATTCATTAATCGTAGAGAGGAAGAGCCTTCCTAGTTCCCTTCAGGTGATAGCAGAGACAGAGGAGAAGGAGATTATGGGGCTAAAACATAAAGATTATCCTCTTTGGGGTGTACAATTCCACCCGGAATCTATTCTTACAACTTCGGGTAAAGATATTCTAAATAATTTTATTAAATTATGCTAATCAAAGAAGCGATTAAAATACTTACCCAAAAAAAAGATCTGGATAAGAAACAGATGCAGTCTGTAATGCTAGATATTTTAGGCGGAGTAACTGATAATGCCGATATAATCGCATTCCTTACACTCTTAAACGATAAAGGTGAAACAGTTGAGGAATTGACCGCGGCAATAGAGTCAATGCTTAAATATGTTAATCCAATTATTGTTGACCGGAAAAATATTTTAGATACCTGCGGTACTGGTGGAGATAGAAAAGGGACTTTTAATATTTCGACAATCACTGCTTTTGTGGCTAGCGGGGCAGGGGTTTGTGTAGCTAAACATGGCAATCGTTCTATATCAAGTAAGTGCGGGAGTGCGGATATATTGGAGGCTTTAGGGATAAATATCAATATGAGTAGGGACAAAATAAAGAAATGTCTGGAAGAGATCGGGATTGCTTTTCTATTTGCTCCTAATTTTCATCCGGCGATGAAAAACGTTATGCCTGCGCGCCGCGAGATTGCCGGTAAGACAATATTTAATATCTTAGGGCCATTGATTAACCCTGCACGTGCGACAAACCAGTTAATCGGTGTTTATAGTCATAAATGGACTAAAGTTTTGGCGCGGGTATTATATAATTTAGGGAGTAAACATGTAATGGTAGTCCACGGCAAGGATGGCCTAGATGAAGTGACTACCACTGATAAGACGATTATCTCTGAGGTCTCTGATGGTAAGTTCAAAGATTATGAGATTGCACCGGAAGACTTTGGGTTTAAGAGGGCAACTCTAGAAGATCTTATTGGTGGAGATATCGGGGATAATGTAGAAATTGTAATGGATATCCTAAGCGGTAAAACCGGATTTAAGCGAGATATAGTTTTATTAAATTCCGGTTGCGCGATATACGCTTCGAATAAAGCCAAATCAATAGAAGAGGGGATAAAGTTGGCAAAGGAATCAATAGATAGCGGCGCAGCTTTAAAGAAGTTAGGTTTGCTAAAGGAGTATTCTTAAAATGAAGAACGCAGATATTTTAAAAGAGATCTTAACTAAGAAAAAAGAAAGAATTGCTTTGGCTAAGTTGGGTATTCCGGAGGAAGAATTAAAAGAGAGGGTAAAGGGTTTGCCTCCTGCTCGTCCGTTTATTGAAGCAATAAATAAGCCGCGTCAGATTTCGCTTATCGCGGAGATTAAGAAAGCCTCACCTTCACAAGGAGTTATCCGTGAGGACTTCCATCATATTGAAATTGCTAAGGCCTATCAGGATTCCGGAGTTCAAGCCATATCGGTTTTGACTGAAGAGGATTTCTTTTTAGGGAATATCGCTTATATCAATGAGGTAAAGAATCTAACCACAGTTCCTGTCCTAAGAAAAGACTTCATTCTTGATCCATATCAGATCTATGAGTCACGTTTTTATGGAGCGGATGCAATATTGCTAATTGCATCTCTGCTTACTCAGGACGAGATAGTCCAGTTTTCATCAATAGCTACTGAATTGGGAATGGATTCGTTAGTTGAGGTGCATAATGAAAAAGAGCTTAAAAAGGTATTAAAATTAAAGGGTATATCGCTTATCGGAATTAATAACCGTGATTTACGTACTTTAGAAGTTGATCCTAAAACCGTTGAGAAGTTATTTCCTTTAATACCTAAGGACAAGGCAGTGGTTGTTGAGAGTGGCATTAAAACAGCCCAAGATGTGCTCTTTTTAAAGATACTGGGAGTAAGCGCGGTTCTAATTGGTACTGCCTTTATGCAATCAGAGGATATCTCAAAGAAGGTTGAAGAGATAATGGGATGGTAATGCCGGGTAAGGTTAAAATAAAAATATGCGGTATTACTAATTTAGAGGATGCTTTGGCCGCGGTTTTTGGTGGCGCTGATGCCATTGGTTTTGTGTTTTACAAGAAGAGCCCGCGCTATATCAATCCTTTAAAAGCCAGAAATATATCGCGTATTTTACCTAAGAAGATAATTAAGGTTGGGGTATTTGTCGACGAAAAAGAGGGTAAGATTAAGAGTATCTCTAAGATGTGCGCTTTAGATGTGTTGCAATTTCATGGCAACGAATCTCCAAAGTTTTGCTCCCGATTTAAAGGATATAAAGTTGTGAAGGCTTTTAGGGTTGGGAAAAAGTTGGAATTAGATAAAATAAAGGAGTACAAGACTTTCGCCTATCTCTTTGATGCTTTTTCTAAAGATAAAGTTGGAGGCACAGGAAAAAAGTTTAATTGGAATTTATTGTCGGAAAAGTGTAAAATAGAGCGTCCGGTTTTTTTATCCGGAGGGTTAAACGTAAGGAATATTAGGTCTGCGTTAAAACAGGCTAATCCAGACTGGGTGGATCTCTCCAGTTCAGTTGAAAAAAAGCCAGGAGTAAAAGATCATAGGAAGATTCGAAGTTTTATTAGAATGATAAAATGAAAAATAATCTTATAAATAAGAAGTTACCTAATAGATTTGGACATTTCGCGGAGTTTGGCGGCAGATTTGTCCCGGAGACGCTTATTTTTGCTTTAGATGAATTGGAGAAGGAGTATGCAAGGGCAAGACGGGATAAGAAATTCATCTCGGAATTAAATTATTATCTAAAATATTATGCTGGTAGGCCCACTCCACTTTATCTCGCTAAGAATCTAAGTAAATATTTAGGAATAAGCAAAATATATTTGAAGAGAGAAGATCTTCTTCATACTGGCGCGCATAAAATAAATAATACCTTGGGCCAGGCACTTTTAGCCTTAAGGATGAAAAAACCTAGGGTAATCGCTGAGACTGGAGCAGGCCAACATGGGGTTGCTACTGCGACTGTAGCTGCGCTTTTTGGTTTAAAATGCGATATCTATATGGGTGAAGAAGATATCGAGCGCCAGAAACCCAATGTTTTTAGGATGAAACTCCTAGGGGCTAAAGTGATTCCTGTTAGAACTGGTTCTAAAACTTTAAAAGACGCAATGACTGAAGCCTTGCGGGACTGGGTTACTAATGTTTCCGACACTCATTACATTATCGGTACTGTTGCTGGGCCGCATCCTTATCCAATGCTAGTGAGAGATTTTCAAGCTGTCATAGGCAAGGAGACAAAACAACAGCTTAAAGCACAAGAAAATAAGTTGCCGGATTATTTAGTTGCTTGTGTTGGCGGTGGAAGTAATGCTTTGGGATTATTCTATCCATTCTTTAAAGACAAGAAGGTAAAGTTTAT
>ORJL011905388.1_pt1 | contig 18298 bp, 21 predicted proteins | sample 1779941 | NCBI WGS metagenome assembly ORJL01 (sample SAMEA104232317, study PRJEB22302) | groundwater metagenome | biome: forest; feature: aquifer; material: groundwater | place: USA | collected 2011-08-07 | depth 5.8 m | reverse complement strand
CGCCAGCCACGTATGTGCGAATCCGGCCCAGCGTCACGCGTACGCCCGGCTCGATAGCGTGCTGACCGTGCGCGAACTCGCGGTTCGGGATCACCTGCACGCGCCCGAAGTGACTCGCATCATCGATGCCGAGTACGAGGGCAACCAAGGTAATCTCATCCGCGTATACGCGACCGATGACACCAAAGTCGCCGCCGTGAACGTCACGATCCGCGACGCCACCGGCAAAGTCTTCGAGCGCGGCCGCGCGCGTGATGTCCGGTTCTACTGGGGATACCGCGCGAAGACGTCGGTCCCGCCGGGCACCAAAGTCACGATCGAGGCGACCGCGCGCGACCTCGCCGGCAACAGGGCCGTACTCGGAAAGGAGGTGGAAATCTGACCGCGCTGGCGCCGGGTCCGCCGGACCCGGCGCCCTGTCACTCACCTCGGAAGCTCCGCAGTGCATCGGAAGGATGTACGCGCTTTCGAGGACGCCAGCGCCCGGTGATGTCGCGCCGTAAACCACAAAGCGGGTGAACACCGCCGGGCGTGCGCCTGCGTCGGTGCCGAGGTGCCAACCCTCGCCGCAATAACACACCGCCAGGCGCACGAATTTTCATCACTCGGAGATTATCAACATGAATCACTCCCACCAAACCGACCAACCCGACGGCTCGAGCCACGTCGATGCAACCCCCGTCGACCTCGAAGAGGCAATTGAGCACAGTGAATTTGTCTGCCGGACGCCGAAGGCGCTGGCCGCGTACCGTGCCGCGGCGCCGAAACAGTCGATCGTCCGCCGCGCGATCTGCGACTATCTGTATCCGCCGGTCATTCTCGACATCGCCGTCGACCCGGGCCCAGTCGTCGCGGGCAAACGCGTGAAAATCTGGGCCTACGACGACACAAAGATCGTCTGCCTCAGCCTCCGGATCCTGGACGCCGCCGGCCATCAGCTCGAGTCCGGCCGCACCCACGAGTCCGGTGACTGTTGGGAGTACTACGTCGGTTCGTACGCCGCCGAGCGGATGGCGACGATCGAAGTCGGCGCGTCCGACTTGGCGGGAAATTTCACCGATAAGGTGCAGGCGGTGAACCCCTGAATCATCCCGTGGCCATGTGCAGCCCGGACCGCCCTGACGTGGCGGCCCCGCGAAGTTCCCCAAGGCAAAAGCCTTACTCGTCGGGTTCGACAACGCCCGGAAAGGAGTTTAGGCAACTTTCCCAGCAAATGAAAACGACCCGACTAAGGCTATCGACTAAGGGTCAGTAACACTGTTAGGCGATGAAGCCGTCAAACCCATGGACCGAATTGCCTGACAGTAGTCCGTACATCCTCGAATGCGATCGTACCGCAATCGAATCGTACAACCACAATGCGACGACGGAAGGTTTTCACATCGCGACTGAATTGCTGCCGGAGCCTTTCTTAGGGGATATCGCCGCGCCGTTGGTTATCCTGTTACTCAATCCGGGAGTCAGCTCCGAAGATTTCGCGTGGCAAGGTATCCAAGCCAATAGGTCCTTGATTCTTGACGGCATTCAAGGGCGCCGGGGCATACATTTTCATATTGAGCATGAAGCGTCCAGTCCAGGGGCGCGATGGTGGCACCGCGTGTCCCGCCACCTGTGTGATCATTTCGGTAGAGAGGTAGTTGCTCGGCGACTTATGGCGGTCCAGTATTTTCCTTATCACTCGAAGAGATTTGGGCACGCACGACTAAAGATTCCATCTCAGAAGTATGGCTTTTCCTTGGTGTCGGCCGCAGTTCAAAGAGGCGCTCTAATCGTCTGTGTCCGCGGCCGGTGGCTTTGGCAAGAAGCCGTGCCCGAATTGAAGACATATCCGCGTTTCAGTGAGCTCAAGAACCCCCGTAATGCTTCTTTGTCCCCCGGAAATTCAGCGCGGTTTGACGAGATGTTGGACGTCATCGGAAGAAGCCCTCTTAGGGAACAAGAATTGCAAACCACAGAGAGATAAGAGATAACGAAAAATTGGAGTTACCAAAATAGACGCGAAAAATCGAAGAAGTTCCCTCCCGTCAAACCCTCCCAGGCTCGGCGCAGGAGGTTGCTTTGCTAACAAGTAGGCGCCAGAGCCAAGCCGGGAGCCGTCACGCCGCGTGCTATCTCTCGAATTTCCGAAATGAACCTCAGACTCCGAATCGTCAGGCCGCACGCGGCGCGCCCGCTCCCGGCAAGGTTCTCACGAACGGTCTCGAGAACTTCTGGAGCCTGCTGAAACGCGGACTCAAGGGAACGTATGTCAGCCTCGAGCCGTTCCATCTATTCCGGTATCTCGACGGGCAGGCTTTCCGCTTCAACGAGCGCAAAGATTGCGACCAAGGTCGCTTCATGAAGGCGGTCGAAGGAATCGTCGGGCGTCGTGTTCCGTGGAATCATCTGGCGGGCAAAGGTGGTGAGGACCTTCCGCAGGCCGTCATGGGTTAAGCGGCAAGGGCACGGGAAAAGAAAATGAAGCATGGTTTACTAGTATTGGCTGTGGTTCTTTCGTGGATTGTAACGATGTGGGCCATTGCTGTCACGTTTTCGGTCGTATCATCTCAACCAGCCCGCGCCCCAGCAGTAAGCAATTACAATCGCGATGGCGAAACAGGCGCCTCCGCTCCAGACCAGCGCACTAGCCAAATTCGCCCGATTGTCGTCCGTCTTGAACAGACCCAAGAACAGAAGGCCGCTGCCGATAAGGCCGACCGCCAAGCAGACGATAACGCATCTTTCGCCAGGGCGCAGACTTATTTTAACGGAATACTCGCGCTGTGTGCTGTCGCCACCATCATCGTTATCATTAGGCAGGTGCTCATAAACAAGGGGCAGCTTTCCACACAGCGCGCCGAACTTCGCGCTTATGTATCGGCCGACATAAAAAGTATTTCGCGATTCAATACCAACATCTCTCCAAGATTTATTTTTGAGTGCATCAACCATGGTAAGACGCCAGCCAAGGATGTAGAATTTCGGGCAACCATGGGTGTTTTCCCAACTGAAAGCAGCCTCCTGCATGGATTGAATCACGTCCCATGGAACGCTCGCCGCATGAACCTCTTCCCAAATGCGAGTGAGGCGAGTGCGGATCGCGGTCAAATTACATGCGACTGCGGAAGAGTATTCACGAGCCAAGAAATAGATCAGGTTAGAGCAGGAACCCACTTCCTGTTCATAGGTATAGAAATTCAGTATTGGGATTTTATGGTGAACGCGGGCCACGTAACGCGGAATTATTTTCGCTTGGGTGGCCATCCGGTTGCGCTGCGCATCCTCACCTCGGATGGTGAAGAGATTGAAATTAGCGGTCTCCCCAAAGAATTGCTTGTCCCCACATTTAGCCTGCTTCCCGGCTGTAGCCAGATTACTTAACGCCAGGAAAATAAGCACATGGAAAACGAACCGAAAACAAATGAAGCCTTTGACCGCTTCCACGCTTTCGCAAAGCAGGTTGTGACCCTGCCGAAAGCAGTAATCGATGTTACGCGAAAAATAGAATGAATCGCGAAGCAAAGACGCTCCTAACCCGATCCCTTGATTCCCTCCATCTTTCCATCGAGTTGTTCAATCGACCGTGGGACCGAGGGCGTCGCGAAGGAGTACTGATATTCTTGGATCGAGCATTCGAGTTGCTGCTCAAAGCAATCCTCGCCAGCAAGCACCGTACGCTCAGAGAGGAGAGTTCGAAGGAGACATTTGGCTTCGATAAATGTGTGCGGGTCTGTATCAGCGACGCACGGGTTAAGTGTATCACAGAAGAAGAGGCAATCCCCCTCCAGATTATCAATAGCCTTCGTGACGCGGCGCAGCATTACATTTTGGAGATCTCCGAAGCGCAGCTGTACCTTTACTGCCAGGCTGGAGTCAGCCTCTACAAGCGATTGCTGCACGATAGCTTCAAGAAAGAGCTCACTGACTATTTTCCGGAGCGGGTATTGCCTGTTTCGTCAACCCCGCCCAAGAATCTCGGTGGGATCATCGACGCAGAGTTCGAGGAGATTAAGAAGCTTGTCGCTCCCGGCCATCGGAGGGGCCTCGAGTCTGCAGCGCGGTTGCGGTCGATCGCTATCATCGACGCATCTCTTTCGGGCGCCAAGGCACAACCGGAAGATGGTGATTTGAAGAGATTTGTCGGTCAGATTAGATCTGGAAAGTCCTGGACTGAGATTTTCCCCGGCGTTGCGTCACTCACACTAGATACAAGCGGAACGGGCATGACGTTTTCGATCCGATTGACGAAGAAAGAGGGTGTGCCGGTTCACTTGGTTCCAGAAGGAACACCCGGTGCTACGATTGTATCGGTAAAGCGGGTTAATGAGCTGGATTTCTACTCGATGTCGCTGAAGAACGTTGCTGGCCATCTTGGTATGTCGATGCCACGGGCTCTTGCATTGATTCAGCATCTGAAGATCCAGGACGATCAGGAGTTCTTCAGAGTGTTCACCATCGGTAGCCAAATTCACAAGCGATACAGCCAGAAGGCACTCGAGCATCTTCACGAGAAGGCCGGAACGTTGAACATGGATGAAGTTTGGAGTGCCCATAAGCCGAAAGGGAAAGCCAAGCGTGAAAAATCGGAGTAGTTTCAAATTCGAAGTGCGACAAACGAGGCGCCCCGACCGTGGGCGTGGCTGGTCTTTTACGTTGCGCGAAAGGCAGGCTATGATCCGTGCCTATTGGACCATCTGCATCTCCGTTATTATCGCCGCCATGATCAGCCAGCAAGGTTGCGTGGGTGCAGCATTGGTTTGAAGGTGGCGCGTGTTCACCAACTCCTCCGAGGAACTCCGGGCATCGGCGCGGCGGGACTTCCCACATTACTATGCGATGGCTGACGCCGTGGATGCGGCAATGCTCGACGGGCTCGTAATGGCGCGGGCCGCAATCGTCGCCGGAGTGAACACGCGTCGCGAGGGCGTGGCGCCGGCGATTCGTGAGCAGCTCGAAAAGGTGGCCGATGTCGCGGAGCAGGTTTTCAGCCAACTGCGCGAGGCAGTGCGGCGCACGCCGGCGTTCGAGGCGATCGACCCGGCGGAGCGGCAGGCAATCGAGCGCACGCTCTTCGATGCCGAATCGCTTTACTCGACCCTCGAATAAATCTCGGGTGCGGCGGAACGAACACCGGGGTCATTCAGCGACCAGCGGCAGCCAGCTGCATTGGCGGGCACGCTGACGTGTGGCCAGACTTTCTACCGGCGAAGCCGGATCCCCTTGGCGAGGCTGGCAACCAGGAACGCCGACGGCGTAGGGTCCTTGCCAGCGGCGCAGGGGCGTAATCATGCAACAGGCTGCGTAAAATGATTGTAGTGCCATCATCGATACGTGGACGCGAAGCCCGCATGGACTACGGACCACTGACCACGGGCCACCGACCAAGTCGCGAATCCGCTGTCTGGTCCTTACGAGGTCCACCCGCCGCGGTCCGTGGTCAGTGGTCCGAAATCATCGTCCAACATTTCGCTTCTCTCCGCCGCCGCTTCGCGTTTGAGTGGCACTGCGCGCGGTCGCTTCAGCCGCGCGGTCCGGTCATCTGCAGTCGTTTTTCCGTTTTTCAACCGCGAACCCCGGCGCGGCTGCTGCGTGCTTTCAAAGTAAAATCCAGCTAATGAAGTATGATGAAGAGGAGTCGGGTTTTGGCCCGAAGGAAGTCGCACGGGTTCTCCTGCGGCTGTCCGCCACACTGCCGCGCTCAACCGTGCTCCGGTCGTCGCCATGTTCTCGATTCCGCCATGCTCGCCTGACTGCTCTCCGTGCTTCCGGAATTCCGGACTTTCCGAAATCCGCCCTACCTCCCCCTTTCTCATGGAACGTCGCCCCCTGAAAACTCGTTCGGCGGCCTGGCCGCTGGCGGTGGCGCGCGCGCTCGCCGCCGCCGGACTCACCCCCAATGCCGTCTCGGTGATCGGCATCGGGTTCGCCGGCGTCGGCGGCGGGCTGTTCGTGTTGGCGGGAACGGCCGGCTCCCCGGGCGCGCGCGCCGCACTGCTCCTTGGCGCCGCCGCATGCGTGCAGCTCCGGCTGGTCTGCAATCTCCTCGACGGACTGATCGCCGTCGAATGCGGCCTGAAGTCCAAGGTCGGCGACCTCTTCAATGAAGTGCCCGACCGGCTCGAGGACACCGCGCTGCTGCTCGGCGCCGGCTATGGCGCGACGTGCGGGTGTGGGTCGCTGCTCGGGTGGACCGCCGCGCTGCTCGCCATCGGCGCCGCCTATGTCCGCGTTCTTGGCGGCGCGCTGAAGTTGCCGCAGGATTTCGTCGGCCCCGGCGCGAAACAGCACCGGATGGCGCTCCTCACCGCCGGCACTCTCGCGACGGCCGCAGCCGGTTTCCTCGGGGCCGGTGCTGACCTGACGCGCGCGCTGCTGCCGGCCACACTCGCGGTCATCGCCGTCCTGACGGCGATCACGATTGTGCGGCGGCTCCACCGGATCGCGACGGCGTTGCGCGCGCGATGATCGACGCGGCGCTCACTTCGGCGGTGCGCCTGTTCACCGGCGTCCGCGCGCGCTGGCTCGAATGCCCGGTCGAATCGCCGCGGTCGCGGATTTATTTCGCGAATCACACGAGCCACCTCGACTTCGTGGTCCTGTGGAGCGTGCTGCCGCCGGCGGCGCGGCGCCGCACGCGGCCGGCCGCGGCGCGCGATTACTGGTCGCGCGGACGCCTCCGGCCGTGGCTTGCCGCGCACGTCTTCCGCGCGGCGCTGATCGAGCGCGAGCACGTGACGCGCACCAACAACCCCGTCGACCAGCTCGCGGCGGTGCTGGCCGCGGGCGACTCGGTGATCCTGTTTCCCGAAGGGACGCGCGGCAGCGGGCCGGAGATGGGCGACTTCAAGAGCGGGCTGTATCATCTCGCGAAGCGGCAACCCGAGGCGGAGCTCGTGCCGGCGTATATCGAGAACCTTAACCGCGTGCTGCCGAAGGGCGAGGTGCTCGCCGTGCCGCTGATCTGCCATGTCACCTTCGGGCCGCCGGAGCGGCTAGGCGCGGGTGAGTCCAAGGAGGATTTCCTCACGCGCATGCGCGTCGCGGTGGTGCGATTGCGTGGAATCTGAACCCATGCTCACCCGCGATCCGCAGTTGCGTTGGTATTTCCTCGGCGTCATCGGGCTGCTCGTCGTCGCGTCGGTCATCGGCGCCGTGCTCGCCCGGACGGCCCGCGGCGAAAAGTCCCGCGCGGTCGTGGCGAACCTCAACGCGCGGATCCGCGCCTGGTGGCTGATGGTGGCCTTCTTCGCCGCCGCAGTGGCGAGCGGCGGGGTGGGGTCGATCCTCCTCTTTGCGGCGATGTCGTTCCTGGCGCTGCGCGAATTCGTGTCGCTGACACCGACGCACCGGGGCGATCACCGCGCGCTGTTCTGGGCATTCTTTGTCATCACGCCCGCGCACTATTATTTCCTTTGGGCGGAGTGGTACGGGATGTTCAGCATCTTCATCCCCGTGTATGCGTGTCTGTGGATACCGATTCGCGCCGCGCTGGCGGGCGAGACGCAGGATTTTCTCGCCCGCACCGCCAAGGTGCAGTGGGGCCTGATGGTATGTGTCTACTTCGTGAGTCACGGACCGGCGCTGCTGACGCTGCGCGTGCCGGGGTTCGAGCAGCAGGGAGCCAAGCTGCTGTGCTTCCTCGTCACCGTGGCGCAGTTGAGCGACGTGCTGCAGTATGTATGGGGCAAGACGCTGGGCCGGACGCCGGTCGCGCCGCACGTAAGTCCGAACAAGACCGTGGAGGGCCTGGTCGGCGGCGTGGCCTCGGCGACCGCGCTCGGCGCCGCGCTGTGGTGGCTGACACCCTTCCGTCCCTGGGCGGCCGCGCTGCTCGCCCTGGTGATCTGCGCGATGGGCTTTTGCGGCGGGCTCGTGATGTCGGCGATCAAGCGCGACCGCGGCGTGAAGGATTTCGGCGCGATGATCGAAGGCCACGGCGGCATGCTCGACCGGACCGACTCCCTCTGCTTCGCGGCGCCGGTGTTCTTCCACCTTGTGCGGTATTTCTACACGTGAGAAGGAAACAACTTCACGAAAGGCGGTTGCTTGAGAACGCGAAGGTCAAAAACTTTCTCGGCAACCGGTACCCGGATACTCTGGAAGGGGGAGCGGACTAGATCAACTAATCGCTGCTGAAACGTCGACGGGGCGGGGGTAATCGAATCTTGGCGGGTGTATTGATGACGACCGGTAAGCGTTTATCCGCCCACTCCTGATTTTCGACTGACGTCCCCAGCCAGACGTTGTCGGGCCATTTCTCTCCCCATGGGACAGGTTTTTGGACATGTTCCGGCCGCTTCGTGAGAAGAAGCCAGTCGACCGACTTTGTTTTGTCGATGAGTGTCCACAATTTCACTCGTTGGGCATCAAGGTCGCTGCGATCCTCGAAGACGTCCGCCATTGAGGCGCAGAACACACGGTAGCGTGTTTTCGTGCGCTCGGCTTCGACGTTCCACTTCAGGGGTTCTGCCCAATGGGCTGCACCGAATAACCTGCGCTGCGCTTTCACGCCCCAGACCGCGCCACCGAACCGGTTGGCCAGCGTTTCGGCGTAGCAATGCGCGCAGGCAGGCGACACCTTTGCGCAACCCCACCAAGGGTTAAACGTGTGGTGTGTCCATTCGATGTGTGAGTTTTTGCCCATTTCGGGTCGTTAGGCGCGAAACTTTAGCTAAAGCGTAGACGTGTTCAATCGAACACGTAAGGTCATTTTGATTGTTGATGATTGAGGTTGAGCAGGTGCGAGAGGATGGCGTCGTCGGTCGACTTCGGCGGAAGGCCGTAGGCTGCTGCAACCGCGGTATCGAGCGCGGCGTGGGCGTTCACCAGCCATGCTGGCATTGCATTGTAAAGATTAGTGAGGGTCCGTTTCTTGTCCGAGCGATCGCCCATCCAATTGCGCCGTTGTTCGTCGAGGGCCTTAGCCGCTCCACTGATGGCAGCATGATGTCCTCGTTGCGCGGGGGTCAGCTTTTTTTCCGGCAGGTCAAGCTGCCACGGGAACGGGAACGTCTCGAAGCACGAGGTCGGGGTGTATCGAAAGCCGCTTTCGGCTTCCCGGAGTTGGCTACCCTGGGATCGCGCCCACACGTCGTGGAAGCGCGAGTGCAATACACCGAAAACGAAGTCGTCCGCCCGGGTGAATGCTATGATCTGGCAATCTGGAAGTGTCGGATGTTCGAGCCAAGAGAACACGCGGTGTTTGGCGACACGCGCTGTCGCTAGGAATCGGGTTAGACCTTGGAGCTTGGTCCTCATCCCGGGGCGTGGCTCCGCATGAATCCACCATTGTGTGCGGTAGAGTTCCCGTTTGTTTTTCGCACGTGTCGGCATCACGTGTTCTCGTACGTATTCGAACGGCTGTTCGAATAGGGCGGCCTCGGCTTCGGTGGTGCCAGGCGGGAAGTCTATAATCCACATCCCTTGAGGTGCGCGGGTGACGTCGAGGCCGTTTGCCCATGGCCGGACGACTAAGCTGTTTGAAAGCCCGTTGGGGTTTTTTGCTGCGAGCATTTGTTTCGCGAGCGCCTCGGGGATGTCGAAGGGACCCACTTTTGTGTCGCCCATGAACGCGATTTTAGCGTTGGCCGGGATGAGCCGGGCCGTGGTTACGTCAGCCGAGGTGGCTGTCAGGTCTGCGTTGATCGTGTCGACCGCGACCCCGTCGAGGATGCGTGATTTCTCGGTCCCGTCGTCGAAGCCGACCATGGAGATATGGACGTGCGCGCCATCGAGGAGCCAGTCGCGGTCAGACACGGCGAAGAAGATGTCTCCGGTGGTTTTGATTTTCTTCAGAACCTCCCGATTGGCGCCGCCGCGGATGCCTTGCGTGGCGAGCAGGCCAACCCGCTTGATCTTACCCGCCTTCACCAGCGCGCGGGCTTTCTCGAACCAGTAGCAGCAGAGGTCGGATTCTGCTCCGACGTTGCCGGCGAAGGCCGTTATGATTTGGTCGACATACTCGTCGCCCAATTCGCGCCGGAGAAACTTTCCGCCCAGGAATGGCGGATTGCCTACCATGTATAGGTCGCAATCTGGAGGGAGGGAGACCGGCCATTTCCACTCCTTGGGTTTGGCGGGGTCCGTTAGATCGAGCAGAGCGTCGTGGTGGTGAAAAGTGTCGAGCTTCTTCAGGACCGGGTCCTCGGTTAGCGCGAATCCGTTACCGCGGTGCCATTGGAGATACCCGATCCAGAGGGTCATCTGCGCGAGTTCGTAGGCGTAGTCATTGATTTCGATCCCGTGGAACTGCCACGGACCAATCTTGGGGAAGAAGCTTGTTTCGACGCCCTCGACGCCGCCGAAAAGGATGACCTCCTTTTCGAGGTCCTTCAGCTTTTGCAGCGAAACGTAGAGGAAGTTACCGGAGCCGCACGCCGGGTCCATCACTTGGACCCGGCCAAGCCGATCAAGGAAGTCTTGTTTTTGTTTTCTGGCTTTCGTGAGCGCCGATTTCAATGCGGCTCCGCTCTTGCCGGTGATACCCTCGGCGATCTTGTTTTTGACCTCATCCCATTCCTTGCGGAGAGGTGCGAGGATGACCGGTTCGACGAGCAGTTCGATGTCCTCGCGACCGGTATATTCGGCGCCGAGAGCGGCGCGGGACTGCGGATCGAGGCCACGCTGGAAGAGCGTGCCGAAGATAGATGCGTCGACCGCTCCCCAATCCAGAGCGCACGCCTTGCGAATTTCTGCGATCTCCTCGTTCGTGAGGTCGAGGACGGGTGCGTCGGTGAACAGGTCGCCGTTGAAGTAGCGAATGCTCTCGGGGCCGAAGTCGCCGCCCGTCGCCATCGCAGCGAACAGCTGACCGCAGAGTTTTTTGAAGCGCTCGGGTTCGGTGTGCGATTTTTCAACAATGGTCGTGAAGACCTTTGCTGGTAGGAGTTGAACGTCTTCGGCGAAAAGTGCGAAGACCATACGATCGAGAAACCGAGCGACGTCCTGCGCCGGCAGTCCGCGGCTACGAAGACTCTGAGCAAGCGCGGCCAGTTTACCCGCGGCCTCTTGGGTAACCGTAGCGGACATAATCCCGGGTTTGAGGCGTTCGGGCTCGCAGAAGAGCTGCCTAAGCAGTTCGAGGCTCCGGGGTGCCGCGATGTCGGCCGTGCGGAGAGTGTGGACGTTCTCTGCGGTGCCGGTGAAATTTGTGTGGATCTCGATCCGGTCGGTATCGCAGACCACTAGGAGCGGAGGGTTTTCCAGCGAGGCCCGATACTTTAGGAGCTGGTCGTAAGCCTTGCCGAGGTCCTTGTGTTTGCCCTTGTATTCGACGCCGAAGAAGCCGCGTTTCCAGACGTCGGCCCATCCATCGCCGCCGCCGTGGATTTCCGCGCCTCGTTCAAAGCAGAACCATTCGCCGGTAGGGTCGAGCTTCGCCGGGGGCTCGTGGCCCACCAGAGCACACAAATCAAGGAAGTGTTGCTGGTAACTCGAACGCTCGGAGAGAGCTACTTTTGACCATTTGGCGAGGAATTCGGCGGGAGTCACGTGCTGGATGGGTGATGTTAGGTGGCAACTGGCCTCAGCCGGGTGGGTGTATCTTCGTGGATTCTCGGCTTCTTCGGCCGCAGTTGCGACGGCAGCGGCGTGAGATGCAGTGCTTCCCGACGGTATTTGTTGATGGTCGTCATGCTGTCGCGGCCGCCGAAATGGACGTAGAGATTTCCGCAGGTAGGTCTCGTCTTCTCCCTCTTGAGGGCGGCCACCGCCGTTTTGACGGTGGCTAACGTGATGATGGGGCGCATCGTATTATCATGCTGCCCTTTGGAGATTACCCTCTGCGAGGTTTTTCTGACACGTCAGTGCGCCTCTCGAGGTTTCCTTAAATTCGTGATGGGCACCGCCTACAGTTTGCCTTTCGCGCGAACGTTTTTCTCAGCGAGTGGGATGCCATAAGTTTTGATCCGCGATGCCCGCGCCCTGGATGACGAGATGCACGATCACGTTCGCCCGCTACCCTACGCGGCCTTGTCCGACCCGGACGTTGCGCATCTTTTGTCCGGCTCCTGCATTGACGCCTGGGACGAGATAGAAGTAGATGACGATCTAACGATTCCACGCCGATGCCTCGCGGCTATTACTGGGAGCAATCCTACGTCGGGCACGCCGACAACCCCTCAGACGAGATCACCCCTGTCATTGCCTTCCATAATGGGGCACACAACAAGAGAATCGCGACTGATCCTCGCGCGCCTGCTCGACGGCTTCGTCGACTATCCGTTGCTCGTGACATTACCCTGGAGCTCTGCGATTTCGAATCGTCCGTCGAAGACTCAGTGATATCGAACGTTAGGTTCGAACGATGTCGCTTTGTTAAAACGCGTTTCCAGCACGTGAAATTCAGCAACTGTCACTTCAACCATTGTCATTTCGGAGATATTTTATTCCGCGATTGCGTATTCGTAGAAAGCTGTACCTTTTCACACAACTCTGCATCCGCAGAGCGACTCCGTTTACATACTACTGCCGTCTCTCCAAAGGCGTTCATTTCAGGGTTAGCTCCAAACCTTCGGGACCTGCCGCCTGACGTCGAAGCCGACTATCAGGTCTTTCGGTTTTCGGCGACCAAGGTCAAACTGGCTAAACTAGTATGGAGTTCAAATGAAGATGAAGCGAACCTCGGGTTCTATTTCGATGCTCAAGCGGAACTCGTTCGCGCAATTCTAGACCAGCGCGTGCAACGGGATAGATACACTTCTCTCGACCTCCCAGCGACACGAAGGTCAAAGTGCTCCTTCCTTATACGTTCACTGCTGCCGAGAATAGAGCGCAGAGCAATGCTGGCCTCGGGATGGATTTCCGACTGGGGCAGAAGTGTTTTGAGACCGATGGGGGTATTTCTTGCAATCGTGCTCACCTTTTCCAATGCGTGGTACTGGATGTTAACCGCGCAAGGTCAGCCCGCATCCCCGCTTTCCAGCGCAGGGCGGGCCATCAATCTTACGCTGGTTGCTGGCTACACCGTGCACATCGGATCGGCATCGCCATTCGCTGAAAAGTGTCTTGCCATCATAAATGTGCTCGTTGGTTTATGGTGGTACTCGCTATTGATACCGGTTCTTCTACGTCGCATCATACGCTAATCTAGTGATGCGCGACTCAGAGCTATCGAACATTCGACAGCATATCCGCGGACCTTATCGCGCGCTGATGCTGTTTGGAAGCTATGCGCGCGGCGACCAATCCCCTACTTCAGATATAGATATCCTCCAGGTCGCGGATGCTGGAGGCCGCTCATACAGAACAGGCAAGGTCGCTGTTGCCGTCTACTCTTTGGCTCGGCTGCGCGAGATGGCAAGGGAAGGTTCTTTATTCATTCTCCACCTCATCTGCGATGGCAAGATTCTAGATGATCCTTACGAGTGCTTCCGACCGGCATTCGCGGAATATGTCAGACCCAGTAACTACCTTAGACTTCGTTCAGAGCTTTCAATTGCATTGAAGCTGCTGGACGTCACAGACGCCTTCTACGCAGATCACGCCCGCGAACTCAACCAAGTCGCGTCGTTCATTTTTAGAACAGTGGTTTATGCGAAACAGGCGGAGGTCGGTCGCCCGTGTTTTTCCTTGCGCGTCGCCGCTCGTCAACTGCCGAACGTGCCAGTGGGCGCAACGGACATTCATGCTCATGCGGCCCCGGTTTTGGCTTGTTACCGAGCAATCCAGAGCTGGTTGGCCGCGGAGCTTGGCGTAAGCGCCGACAACGAATGTGGGAGCATAGAAGCTTTGCTTGTCCGCCATCACGCAAGTTCAAGTATGGTAATTCAACTCGGCATAAAAATATTGAGTCACGGTACGGAGGAGGTCAATTACGCATGAATATCACAGTAATCGGTGATATTCACGGTTGCGCCGGCCAGCTCGCTTCGTTGTTGTCGTCCATTTCGTCGCTTGATGACAACTATCTTGTTTTTCTTGGCGATTACGTCGATGTTGGTCCGGCCTCTCGAGATGTGCTTGACATCCTTGTAGGGCTAAAAAGGACTCGTCCTAAGGCAGTATTTCTTCGAGGAAACCATGAGGACTTGTTATCCCGCTACCTCAGTAGTGGAGATATTGTCAACTACACAAAATATGGAGGTCTGGCTACGTTATCTTCCTACTTACATAATCCAGCCGGGGATATTCATAAGCAATTTATGCGCATGTTTCCCGAGGAACATATGGACTTTATTGAATCGCTTGCAGACTTCTGGGAGGTCGGTGATACATTATTTTCACATGCCGGCATGTCTCCGATCTCCCCAGAAGACAGAACTCACGCGACAGTCGTCTCTGGTAGTCATGCAGGGCTTTTCGACTGGGACTGCGAAAAGCTTTCTGTTTGTGGCCACTACTTTAGCAGTGACGGTTCCGTCCGGTTTGGCCCCACTGTTATCTGCGTTGATACTGGATGCGGGGTGAAAGGCGGACCACTTACCGCACTTTCGCTCCGCGATTTCATCGCTTATCAAAGTTGGCCTTCACGAAACGGCACAACGGAGGCCGCGATATGCCCCTCAAAAAATATCCAGCGGAAGGTGAACCGTCTTTTCCGTACATTCGACGACATGCGCTGACGCCTCCGGTACGGTTTGGAGCAGCGGTTGCATCGCTTCCGAATGCACGTGACGCCACATTGGGCGGCGGCGGGAGTGCTGAATGAACACCGCTGATCTTCTTCGCAAAATGCGTGTCGAAGACGACTGGCTCCAGAAATTAGACGCTCTTGTGCTGGCATTCGACTTCGGCCATCACAAATTCAAGTCGGCCAACCCCTCCCTCACTGCTTCCCCGCCTCCGACCTGCCAACCGCACTACGGCGCATACGTGATAGTCCGAGCGCCGCCAACACCAGTCACGGTTATCGTTATTCCTTGCGTGAAATACAACGGATACTCCTCTTGTTCTACCTTATTCAGGCCATTCATATAGGCGTTTGGGCCGATCAGGCCGTCCCGCGAAACAGTTGTAACCGCGTTCTCGAGATAATACTGGTCCGCTGCTGCCGCGAGTTGGCGAACATTGTTAAGGATCGCCCGGTCAGTGATTCTCGCCCAACTATCCTCGTCTTTCTTTCGATTGGCCGCCATACCTTCTGGCGTCCGCGCCAGTGCTTCTTCGGCGGAAACTGGCGCCGGCGATCGGCTGACCCTGACGAAATGCTCAACTCGTCCGCCAAGGCCAGACCGGAGATTCATCTCGCTTTCCCCGACCGCGATGATCTCGAGCGGGAAAATATCCGTTCGCGGCGATCCGTGATACTGCCTGAAGATGAGTCGTTGCCCTTCGTTGCGGTAGGTACCGAATCTGTCTTCGGAACCTTGGGGCGTGCTTGAAGTGATCACATACGAACCGTCGCCTCGTAACGTGATGAGTCCGCCGCCACGCTCGTCACGCCAGGTACCGACCAACGGGTCCGACTTGGTGCAACCAAGGATCACAAGCGAAACTGCCGATACGACAGCCAATCGCCACCACGTTTTCACAGACGGCATGAAAAGCCGCGATCAGCGTCGTGTCGAGCATACGAAGCGCCGTCTCCCCAACCGCCGCATAATCGGACGAGCCGCGTCAAACCGTGCTATTGAAGAATTAGCTCCGCGCAAGCGCCAGCACCTTACGCGCGCATTCATAGTGCCAATTCGTGCGCCGGCACGTTCGGAAAGGCAGCGGTTCACAACCTTCAAGGCGCGGCTGCGACCCCTCACCGTCGCTGCGGTGATAAAAGCACCGGCGCCCGCGATACTGTTGGGATAAAGCCGCGAACCGGGGACGATACTTAGCACCTCCGAAAAACACCATTTCACTACCTGCGTTGGGTAACTGGGCAAAATCGTTCCGGCACAATTCATCGGCCATCGGATCGCGCCACGTCCAAGGGCGGCTCCTGTCGAGGGAGTAAGTTATATCGTAGTTTGGAATGCCGAAAGATGCGGCAATTAGCCCCCAGCCCGCTGACAGAATGTACATCCGGTGCCCCAGCCTAGCGAACATTGCCTGGTAGATCGGATCGGCGTAAAGCTGGTACGCAGGAACCAAGCGACTGTCCTGCTGCATCGCCACATAAGCGCGCCACGTGACGCCGTACGGGGAAAGACTGTCGGGACTAACATACTTCGACCCGTCGGCGGGCGCCTTCTCCGGGCACCCGACGAAGTTCACACAAACGCCGTGCTCATCTGTGAGGAACCCGACGTCACGTTTGCGGCCGGCGCAGGCGATCACCGCTATCATTTCGTCGGGTTCAGGAGGGCTCATTGACGCACAAAAACTTGTGCCGGTATGCAGCGCGATGTGCCTTCAGTCCTTGCTTAAATGCCGCCAGCGCAGAGTGGTTGTTCGACTGGATGTTTAACGGAAAGTGATAAGGGCCGGCCAATCCAGCACTTTCTATCGCCATTGCCTCCTTTTTGGTGCGGGTTTCAACCCAATCGACCCTCAAGGTGTCCATATACGCATTAATCAGATCTTCGCCATGGACGAATGGGATCGTGTTCAATGCGAGAAGAGTAAGGCGGAACGTCGAGAGGAAGCCGGACTTGAGGGCACTAATGTGCAGGGACTGCGCTGAGTGCCATGCGATGCGCTGTCTAAGATTTTTGGCGATGCCGTGGTACAGGCAGATTTCACCCGCGGGGTTGGCCAGCAAATTAAGGCCCCTGACGTCGCACGCCAGCGAGTCTCCAAACTGTTTGAGCGCCTGTTTGTCAAAATACCACCAATACACGCCCGGCGTTGTCGGAACCGCCGCCCAGTTACCTCCCCGCAATTCGCGTATGTAGCGCATCGCCGTTAATCCAGATTCCACGATTAACCGTTGAGCACCGCGGAATCAATCCTCAGCCCGATTACGCAAGTTCGACGGGCCCCGGCACGCGAATTCGAAATCTCCCGACCCGGACGTTTGCCCCCTTCTGTCCAGCTCCTGGTTGGCTGGGTGCCGGACAAGGCTCGGGCAACCGATCCGCATGTCTCAACGAACTTGCCCTTGTGGACCGGGGAGCAGCCAGAAGAAGTCACGCCCTCACCTTACACCTTTGACATGGTCCCTAATTCTTTTCCGCGTTGTGATTTCAATTCCGCACGTACAACCGCTAGGAGCCGAGCCCGCATTGAACACGGCGGGTAGCGAGTGTTAAGGCTCGCTTCGAGCAACAGCAGTTCCGGTGGGCGCATCGATTCTACCAGAGCGGCGAAGTAGGTGAATAAGACCGCGCGCTTCTGGTCTTGGCTGAAGTAACACGGGTCCACACCGAGTGCATGAAGATCTAAATCCTGATCACCGAAGTTTTGATTTGGCACGGGTGCCAGCGTTTGCGCCCCGGGTGAGAGTTTTGAATTCTGCGACCGTTAGTTTTCGGTAACGCGGGCTCGTGTCGTCGCGACGCCACCCCGGTCTTGCGTAAACGCCCGACGTTGGTTTTTAGTCACACATGCCAACAGTGGCGGCGGCGGCCGGAACATTAGTTGCGACACTGTTTTTCGTGGGCTGCGTCAGGATTAGCGACGTCGACAGGTCCGCTACATATCCAACGGAGTACGCCGTCGGAAACATCTACGAGTGCGTGCGACCGGTGTTTCTCGAGAGGAACGGTTTCATAGTCCCCCCTGGAATGAATGGCGGTGTACCGGCATCGCCGAAACAGTATTTCGACGAAGGGCGAGCGCACTGGCCGGACATCGTCGCGGTTATTCCAGCTGCAACAAGACTGGTTATCACTTCGGTGAAACTGGAAAAGAATCCTGAAGTCGGAAACTCAGTCTGGGTGTCCGCCGAAATCCTCGGCATCGGCAAAACGCGACCGGCGGACTTGGTATTCGTTTCACTGAGAGTGCACCAACGTAAGCCGGCAGCCGTTATCCCTCATCCCAACCCTGAGTTTTTGCGGGCCGTACCGTAGCGCGAAAAAAAGCGCCGGGCGGCCTTTCGGCCAACCCGGCGCTCGTTGCTATGTTCGGCCCGGCGTGCCGGCCGGGCTGAAAGTTTGTGTCACTTGGCCGTCGAGGTCCGGCCAGCGGCGTCCCAGAGGACTTTGCCGCCACCGTAGGTCGAGAACGACATGCCCGTGACCGTGCTGCCTTCCAGCGCTACCGCGCTCGCGGGCACCTCAAGCTTCACCCACGCGCCACCCGCGGGCAGCGCACCCATGCCGCGGCGGCTCGTCGTGCCGTCCGTGCCGTAACCGATCCTGTTCGCCCCCCAGTACGCGCGGTGCTCCCACGATCCGTCGTTCCAGCTCAGCATCAGCTCCTCGGGCATCGCCGCCGAATCCAGGTACACCCAGACGAACAGCGTGTCGCCCGTCCCCAGCGTCAGCCCGTTCCACGCGCCCGT
>ORJL010081920.1_pt1 | contig 18313 bp, 16 predicted proteins | sample 1779941 | NCBI WGS metagenome assembly ORJL01 (sample SAMEA104232317, study PRJEB22302) | groundwater metagenome | biome: forest; feature: aquifer; material: groundwater | place: USA | collected 2011-08-07 | depth 5.8 m | reverse complement strand
TTTTGTTTACACGCAGGCTTTCTGAATATTACTGTTGTTCCTGGGGGGAGATGATAGAAACTGCTTTGCCTCAAGAAATAAGGATGGGCAGGCCTGCCACTGTTGCAATGGCGGACAGGCCCGTTATCTTTAATGCCTCTGATAAAAAAGAGGAGGAAAGAATAAAATCCCAGGCCTGCCACTGTTGCAATGGCGGACAGGCCCGCTTCTTTCTAAACAATGATGATGATGAGAAATGGGATTTTTATATTAAGGAAATAAAAGCTACTTTGGAAGAAGGTAACCCGGTAGTTATGATTTTACCGGATAAGATTTCCGTGGATAAGGCTTTAGAGAAATTGAATTCACAAATTGGCGTTCCGGTAGGAGTGGTTTACCAGAAAAATAAAAATTTGCTTAGCCAATGGTTATTGATTAAAGAAGGAAAGGTAAAAATAGCCTGCGGTACGCGCTCTGCTATTTTTTCTCCTTTTGATGATATTGGGCTTGTAATCCTGGATGAGGAGTCCGATCAGTCTTATAAACAGGAACAGGTTCCGCATTATCATGCGCGGGAGGCCGCTTTTATGCGCGCGAATATAGACAACGCAAAGCTTATATTTGGCAGCAAAACACCATCTTTAGAGATGGTTTATTTATGCCATGGTAAGGTGGTGGAAAGCCCTGCATTTTTAAAAGAAAAGAATGACGTTGAAGTAAAGATTGTTGATACTAAATATAGCGGGCATGGCAAGAAAAAAGGAGTATTTTCTCAGTATTCACAGGATTTGATTAATTTAGCTGTAAATGAATCAGGCAAGGTCCTTATATTTGCCGCTCAAGAAGGATTTGCGACATTGGCTATTTGCCCCCATTGCGGCTTTAGTTTTAAGTGCCAGCGTTGCAGCGCGCATTTGGTTTATCATCTTAAAAGCGGTACAATGTCTTGCCGGTACTGTAATTTTACTCAAACTCCCGATAAAATCTGTCCGTCTTGTAAAGCAAGTTATATTAAATATTTTGGTTCAGGCCGTGAAAAGATTTCTAGCGAGTTAGAGCGTATTTTCCCGGGGAAGAGAATAAGGGATTTGGATAAGTCCGAAGCCCTTAATATCAATATAAATGACGGGGATATATTTATTTTTTCTAAGTCCACAATAAAACATATCCGGGAAGATTTTGATTTAGTCGTAGCGGTGGGTATTGATACAATTTTAGGCCGGGTAGATTTTAGGGCTGCCGAGAAATCTTTTGCGTTGTTATGGGATTTGCTCAGGTTTGCCAGAAAGAAGCTGATTGTCCAGACTGACGTGCCAAAGCATTATTGCTTCCAAGCTTTACAGAAGAAAAATCCGGAAGTATTCTATGAAGAGGAATTGAAACAGCGTAAACAACTTAATTTCCCCCCATACGCGCATCTAGGATTCATAAAGTTAAGGGGTATCTCAGAGGATAAGGTAAAAAAATCAAGCGAGGATTTATTCGATAAGCTTAGAGAAATTAAGAAGCCGAAAGTTTTTAAGTTGGTTTCAGTCAATCCGGCACGCCCGCTTAAATTACGCGGTAAATATTGCTGGGAAATCCTGCTTAGTTTTAAGAATCCTCCGGAAGTGAGTAATTTTCTAAAAACGTACTTAAAAAATTTCCGACATTCAGGTATAATAGTTACGGTAGATATTGACCCTTTATAGCGCTCGAACGTATCTAGTGCCCTGCCATAAATGAATGGCAGGCATGCCGCTCTACTAGCGGCAATCGTTGGAGCGTAAACTGCTGTTTAACACCCGGCGCTAAGAGGAATTGCGCCGGTGTAAACTATTGTTTAAATGAAAATAATATTTTTTGGTAGTTCACATTTTGCCGTACCATCGCTTAAAGCTTTATCAGCTGAAGGCCATGATGTTTTATGCGTGGTCACACAGCCGGATAAGAAAAAAGGCCGCGGGCTCCATTTTGGCCCGACTGCGGTTAAGCAGGAAGCAGTGCTGCAGGGTTTGCGGATTTATCAGCCGGCTCAAATAAATACCGCGGAGTGCGCGGATTTTTTAAAAGCATTTAATGCGGATTTGTTTGTGGTAATTGCATACGGGCAGATATTATCGAAGGAAATTCTTTCTATTCCTTTTAATTTTTGTATTAACATCCACGCGTCAATGCTTCCGGCATACCGCGGAGCAGCCCCGATAAATTGGGCGGTTATTAACGGCGAGAAATCTACTGGAATCAGCATTATTAAGCTTAGCGAAAAAATGGATGCCGGCCCGGTAATTATGCAAAAATCTTTTCCAATTTACGATGATGACAGTTTTGTGAGCCTTGAACACCGATTAGCTGAGAGCGGCGCGGGTTTGTTAATCGAATCAATTAGATTAATCGCCAAGCAAGATTATAAATTAATCCCTCAGGACAAGAATAAAATAAGTTTTGCGCCTAAGTTAAAGAAATCCGATGGTTTAATTAAATGGAATAAATCCGCTCAAGAGATTAATAATTTAGTCCACGGGGCTTTAGCTTGGCCGTTTGCCTTTACCTATTATAAGGATAAAGTTTTAAAGATTTATGCATCTTCAGTATTGAAAGACGAAAGTTTTTCTCCAGGCGTGGTCATGAATATATCTAAAGACGGTATTACGGTTTCTACTGGAAAGGGAAGCCTTTTAATTAAAGAGTTGCAGCTTGAAGGTAAGCGCCATATGCGTACAGAAGAGTTTATTGCCGGACATAAATTGTCGGTAGGTGAAAGATTAGGAAAGTAAAAATAATTTTAACCCAGTTTTTTAGTTGCAACTTTGTGAAGTTGTGATAGAATTCATTCTATGCCTGAATTAAGAAAAGATCCGATTATAGGCCGATGGGTTATCGTCGCCACAGAAAGGGCTAAAAAGCCCGATCAAATATCTTCATCCGGACATGATAACGAGCCTCAAGACAGAGTCTGCCCTTTTTGTGAAGGGCATGAAGCAGGCACTCCTTCTGAAATTTTCTCTATACGCCCGAAAAATAGTTTACCAAATACTCCTGGATGGGAACTTCGGGTTATTCCCAGCATAACGCCGTTTTTTAGGATTGAAGGCGACCTTGACCGCCGCGGACATGGTTTATATGATGTCATGAACGGTGTCGGCGCCCACGAAGTTATTATTGAAACAAATAAACATATCGGGAATATGGCAGATTTACCCGAAGAACAGATCGTTAAGGTTTTAAATTGTTATGTTGACCGCATCAATGATTTGGAACGTGATAGCCGTTTTAAATATGTTTTAGTTTTTAAGAATTATGGCTGGTCAGCCGGAGGCGGAAGGTCCAGGCACACACGTTCACAAATAATTGCCACGCCCGTAAATCCTAAAAGAGTCAAAGAGGAACTTGCCGGTTCCAGGCAATATTACGAATACCATGAAAGATGCATCTTTTGCGATATGGTTAAACAGGAATTGAAATCTAAAGACCGTTTAATTTTGGAAATTGACGGCTTTATCGCTATAGTTCCTTTTGCCCCGCGTTTTCCTTTTGAGATTTGGATTATGCCTAAAAAACATTCTCCGGATTTTGTAACTGTTGAACCTTCGGCAAGACAGAATCTTGCCGTTCTTTTAAAAAAAGTTCTTCTTAAACTTAAAAAAGGATTGAATGATCCTGTCTATAATCTGGTTTTGCATACTGCACCGTTTCGTAGGCAGAAGATGGGTTATTGGAAAACTATTGATGCCGATTACCATTGGCATATCGAAATAATACCACGTTTAACCAGCGTAGCGGGCTTTGAGTGGGGAACGGGTTTTTATATTTGCCCCGTGCCTCCGGAAGATGCGGCTAAATTTTTAAGGGAAACAGAGGCATAATATGTCGGAATTAAGAAGAGATCCTATTGGGGGCAGATGGATAATTGTAGATACTGACCGCCCTAATCGTCCGGAAGACTATGAATATGAATCTCCTACATGGAAGTCCGGGGTATGTCCGTTTTGTTATGGTAATGAATCTTTGACGCCGCCGGAAATTTCCGCAATCAGAGAGCCCGGAACAGGAGTTAATACTCCCGGTTGGAGAGTGAGAGCAGTACCGAATAAATTCCCGGCTTTACAGATTGAAGGCGAGTTGGACAGGAGCGGTATAGGTATCTATGATATGTCCAGCGGTATCGGCGCCCACGAAGTTATTATTGAGACGCCATATCACAATAAAGATTTTCCCGAACTTTTAAATGAAGAGGTAGAGAGTATTTTAAGTATGTATTCTCAAAGGTCTATAGATTTAGCCCGTGATAAGCGTTTTAAGTATATGCTAATTTTTAAAAACTATGGCCCGGGGGCGGGGGCATCGTTAGAACATCCACATACTCAGATAATTGCCCTGCCCATGGTTCCAAAAAGTGTTAAAGAAGAATTATTAGGTGCTCGGAGTTATTTTGAATACCGCGAAAGATGTATTTTTTGCGATATGTTAAAGCAAGAGGTTCAGGATCGCTCCAGGATAGTTTTGGAAAATAAACATTTTATCGCCTTTTGTCCGTTTGTGTCGCGTTTTCCGTTTGAAATCTGGATTATGCCGAAAAAACATGTTCCGAATTTTTGTCAAACTCCTCCGGAGGAAATGCCATCGCTCGCTGCGATTCTAAAAGATACTATAGCCCGGACAAAAAAAGCCTTTAAAAATCTCTCATATAACTTTATAATACATTCTTTCCCGGTTAACGGGGAAGGCGATGCCGAAGGTTATCATTGGCATCTTGAGTTTATGCCTAAATTGACTCGCGTAGCGGGCTTTGAGTGGGGGACGGGATTTTATGTTGTACCGACTCCGCCAGAAGTTGCTGCTGAGTTTTTAAGGGAAGATAAGGATAGTTACAGTATATAACAACAGATGCTGAGGCGGAGTTTACGCAGAAAGCGTAACACCGGCGCAATTCCAATCAGCGCCGGGTGTTAGTCAAAACAAAACGGAAGGAGCTCAAATGGCAGTGAAAGTAGGTATTAATGGTTTTGGAAGGATCGGCCGCTTGGTGGCAAGGGCGATCATGGAAAGAAAAAACACGAATTTGGAATTAGTCGCAATTAATGATATTACCGATGCTAAGACTAACGCGTATCTTTTTAAATATGATTCTGTGCATGGCAGGTTTAATGGTGATGTTGCCGCCACAGGAGAGGATGAAATTACGGTAAATGGCAAAAAGGTTAAAGTATTAGCTAAAAGAGACCCATCTGAGCTTCCCTGGAAAGACTTGGGAGTTGAGATCGTGGTTGAGTCTACCGGCCTATTCACCGTGAAGAAAGACGGAGGGAATAAGAAGGGCAAAGAAGTTAAAGGCGCCGAGAATCATATCACCAAAGGCGGGGCAAAAAAAGTTATAATTTCTGCTCCGGCGCAAGGTGAGGATATTACTATAGTGATGGGGGTAAATGAAGATAAGTATGATCCGAAAAATCATAGCGTAATCTCTAACGCATCTTGTACGACTAATTGCCTTGGCCCTATTGCTAAAGTCCTTAATGATAACTGGGGTATAAGTAAGGGTTTGATGACTACAATTCATTCTTACACCAATGATCAAAAGGTTCAGGACCAGGCCCATTCGGATCTGCGCCGTTCACGTGCCGCAGCATTATCGATGATTCCTACTTCAACTGGTGCAGCTAAGGCAATATCTTTAGTTATTCCGGAATTAAAAGGAAAATTAGACGGTTTTGCTATTCGCGTTCCGACAGCAAATGTTTCGGTGGTAGACCTTACTTGTAGTTTGGCGAAAAAAGCTACAGCCGAAGAAGTGAATGCCGCATTAAAGGCTGCCGCAGAAGGAAGAATGAAGGGTATCCTGGGTTATACCGAAGATCCGGTTGTATCGGTTGATTTTAACCATTGCACTCTAAGTTCTATTGTTGATGCAGGAAGCACCAAGGTTATTCAGGATGATTTCGTTAAAGTATTATCTTGGTATGATAATGAATGGGGTTATTCCACCCGCGTGGTAGACTTGTGCGAATATCTTATCAAAAAAGGTTTATAAGCATAAGGTAAATAAAAAAAGGACGATTCTTTTAAAGAGTCGTCCTTTTTTATTTCTTAAAATGAATTTTTTTACAATCTTAATTATCGGATTAAGCGGGATAGTCGGACAAGTTATTCTTTTGCGCGAGCTTTTGATAAGTTTTTATGGCAATGAGCTTGTCTTGGGCGTTGTTTTGGCAAATTGGCTGGTTGTTGAGGCTATTGGTGCTTTATTGTTAGGCCGTTATATTGATAAAATTCGTAATAAGCTTAAGGTTTTTGTTCTTCTTGAGTTTTTTTTCTGCGCATCTTTTATTTACGGCGTATTTTTTACCCGGACTTTTAAATATTTTCTCGGTATACCATTCGGAGAATCACTGAGTATATTTTATGTATTTTTAATTTCGATAGCCGTAATGCTGCCTTTGGCATTTACGCATGGAGGCTTATTTGCTGTTTGCTGTAAGCTTTATCCGGTTAAACCTGCCATAGGGCGGGTTTATGCCTGGGAGGCAGTAGGTACTTTGGCAGGCGGGGTTATGCTTACTTATTTATTTACCCCTTATTTCGATTCATTCCAAACCGCTTTTATAATTATTTATTTAAATACCTTTATATTTATTTCAGTATTCCGAAATTTAAGTTTTTGGTTGAGGCAATTAGTTCTTTTATTTTGTATTTTGTTTTTGTTAGTATTTATTTTTGCAGTGCCGCAGTACTTGCAAAAATCTTCGGTAAATATGCAATACTCCCGCAATAATGTTTTAGATTACCATAATTCGCAATACGGTAATATCGTCGTAACTAAAGCAAAAGAACAGACTACCTTTTTTCATAACGGCATACCGGTTATTACAACGCCATATCCGAATTATGCAGAGATCGAAGAATTCGGTAATTTTGCGCTTTTGTTTCATCGCGCCCCCAGAGAAGTCCTGATCATAGGAGCAGGCCCTGGAGGTATTATAAACGAAATGCTTAAGCATGGATTAAAAAAGGTTGATTATCTGGAGCCCGACCGTTTATTTATCCATCAGCTGAGAAAGTTTACTTCAAAACTGGTTGAGGCGGAGTTCGGTGATAAACGGGTAAATATTATCAGGCAAGACGCTAGGTTTTTCATCCGCAATACCGCGTCTAAGTATGATGTTATGTTGGTCGGTTTTACACAGCCTTCGGATTTGGCAGTTAACCGTTTTTTTACTGAAGAATTTTTTCGTTTGGCAGAAGCCCGCCTTAATCCTGGAGGGTTAATTGCCTTTCGTTTACCCGGGTCTTTATCTTATATAAGCCCGCACTTAAGAGATTTAAACCTTAGTATTAGTAATGGCGCAAAGAATGTATTTGATTATGTCCGGGTTATCCCGGGAGATTACAACATTTATATCGCCTCAAACCAGAAAGACATAACACAACTTAGCCCGGAAGTTGTCAATAATCGAATCGATGAGCGTCAAATAAAAACAAATCTTTTAATTAAGCCGTATATTAATTACCGGTTAGATATAAGTTGGCAGGAGTGGTTTAAAGACGCAAGTAAGGGGGGAACCTTAAAAGTTAACCGAGACAATATGCCATATGCGGTATTCCAGAATTTGATACTTTGGAATAAGCAGTTTTCTGCCGGTGCCTGGAAATATTTTGAATGGTTTGGCCATGCCGGAGTGAACTATATTTTTGGAGTTATTTTAATATTGGTTGGTATATGGACATATTTCTTACGAAAGAGGGCTATGGGGCTGAGTACGGTATATCCAATCTTTACTACAGGTTTTTTCGGCATGCTGGTTAATCTGGTTTTAATTTTTAGCTTCCAGTCTTCTTACGGATATCTTTATCATCAGATTGGATTGTTTACCGGGATATTTATGTTTGGCATTGCCTGCGGAAGTATTTATATAACGATGAATCTGGATAAAATTAAGAGTAAAATTGATACCCTGTATAAGGTTGAGCTGTATATGTCTATATTTTGCCTGGCTTTGATTGTAATATTATTTACCGCTGCTCCGGCAGTAGTTATTCCCTATTGGTTTTATATCTTTTTATTTATATCATCGGGAATATTTGTCGGTTTGGAATTTCCTTTAGCCAACAGTATTTATTTAATGAGCAAAGAAGCTTTGGGTGAATCTGTAGGGGTATTGTACTTTACTGATTTGATCGGAGGATGGCTTGCTGGCATAATGGGAGGTATCCTATTATTGCCGGTTTTGGGCATATCCAAGACGTGTTTGCTTGTATTTTTATTAAAATTAACCAGCCTGGTTCATTTGGCTATTTCCAAAAACTTTCCTTTGACAAAGCGATCAAATTAGGATATATTTGTGTTTTATTGATTTAGGAGTTTTAGCTCCACTTCGTGGAGTTTCGTTAAATCAAAGATTAAGGAGCTCAAATGTCTAAAATGACAATTAGAGATGTTGATTTGACCAATAAGACGGTTTTAATGCGCGCGGATTTTAACGTTCCTTTGAATAATGCTTTGGAAATTACCGATGATACCAGGATAAGAGAAACACTCCCAACCATTAAATTTATCCTGCAAAAGGGCGCAAAAAAGCTTATTCTAATGAGCCATTTAGGCCGCCCGGACGGTAAGCGTGTTGAAAAGTACAGCCTTAAACCCGTAGCTGCCCGCCTTAAAGAATTATTGAATGAGGAAGTAAAATTTGTAGATGATTGCGTGGGAGATGCAATTAAGCAAGCAGTGGCTTCGGCTAAAGAGAAGATAGTATTATTGGAAAACTTAAGGTATCATGCCGAAGAAGAAGCAAATGACCCGAAATTTTCCGAGCAATTGGCAATTTTAGCGGAAGTTTTCGTTAATGATGCTTTTGGTACTGCTCACCGGGCACATGCTTCGACTGCCGGGGTTACTAAATATTTAAAATCTGTATCCGGTTTTCTATTAGAGAAGGAAATACAATATTTAGGTAATACCGTGGAAAGGCCGCAGCATCCTTTCGTGGTTATTTTAGGAGGGGCAAAAGTTTCCGATAAAATAGGCGTAATCGATAATTTGCTTCCGAAATGCGATTCAATCATTATCGGCGGCGGCATGAGCTATACATTTTTAAAAGCTCAAGGCAAGTCTATCGGAAATTCAAAGCTGGAAAAAGACAAAGTGGATTTGGCAAAGAACCTTTTGGATAAGGCAAAGGAATTGAATAAGAAAATAATCCTTCCGGTAGATAATGTTATCGTCGAAGCAATAGACCCAAATGCCAAGACTGAAATAGTCGGTGAGAATATTCCAGACGGTAAAATTGCCGTAGATATCGGGCCGAAAACAATCGCTTTATTTAATGATGAATTAAAATCTGCCAAAACTATAGTTTGGAATGGGCCGTTGGGGATTTTCGAAATGGATGCGTTTAGTAAAGGTACTGCGGAAGTTGCAAAGTATATTTCCGGGCTTAAGGCAACAAGTATTATAGGCGGCGGAGATACCGCGGCTGCTGTAGCTAAATTTAAGCTTCAGGATAAGATGACTCATATTTCTACCGGAGGCGGCGCAAGCCTTGAATATTTGGAAGGAAAAAATTTGCCAGGAATAGCTGCTTTAGCTGATAAGTGAGGCCATAACTTATGGAGCAGCGCGACATAAGTTATTAGGCCGAACTTATCCCGCGAATGTTTAAAACTTTTAACAAAAGTTTTAAACGTATATGAGTCGGGATTAAATATAACTAAGGAGCATAATGAGAAAGACTATTATAGCCGGAAACTGGAAGATGTATAAAATATTAAGTGAAGCCATTGAACTTTCTAATGGACTTAAGCGCGAATGCTTTAAGCTTAACCCGGAGGCTATTGATATTGTATTGTGTACTCCGTTTACTGCTTTAAGCGAAGTTTCAGAAGTATTAAGCAATTCAAATATCAGTTTGGGCGCACAAGATACTTATTGGCAGGATGAAGGCGCATTTACCGGTGAGGTATCTCCGAAAATGCTTAAGGATGTCGGATGTAAATTTATAATTGTCGGGCATTCTGAGCGCAGGCAATTTTTTTCTGAAACCAATGAAACCGTAAATAAGAAAATAAAAGCGGTATTAAAACACGCTCTTACACCGATTGTGTGTGTGGGTGAGATGTTGGCAGAGCGTGAAGCCGGGAATACTTTTAAAGTTTTGGACGACCATGTTAAGAATGGCCTTAAGGATTTGACGCAGGAAGAGGTTTTAAAAATAGTCATTGCATATGAGCCGGTTTGGGCTATAGGCACAGGAAAGACTGCTACTCCGGCACAGGCCCAGGAAGTGCATAAATATATTAGGGATTTATTGGCGAAGATGTATAATAATAGCGTGGCCAGTGAAATAAGAATTCAGTATGGCGGGAGTGTTAAGCCGGAAAATACCACAGATTTGATGAGCCAGCCGGACGTGGATGGCGCTTTGGTGGGAGGGGCAAGTCTTGTAGTAGCATCTTTCGCCGATATTGTAAAGAAAGCGAGCGAGGTAAAGAAATGATGGGTTTTATTATAGTTTTGCATGTTATAATTTGTATCTTGCTTATAATTTTAGTTTTAATACAGTCGGGCAGAGGTGGCGGGTTGGTAGATAACCTGTCGAACATTGAGTCAATGTTCGGTACTAAAACGAATGCTTTTCTGACTAGGTCGACTACTGTTTTATCGACCATGTTCTTTATTACTTGTTTGTCTTTGGCCGTGCTTTCGTTAAAACAAAGTCGTTCCCTTATGGAAACAGTTAAGCCTGGATCGGCAAGCGTGCCTGCGCCTGTTGCTGAAGTGGTTAAAACAGATGCTTCGGTTGATGAGCCTGTTAAGGCAGCCACTCCGGTTGAGGTGAGTAAAGAAACGGCTCAGGAGCCGGTAAAAGCTGAAAAATAAATTTATAAACAAGATTTCTAAAAACTACCGCCTTTAAAACGGTAGTTTTTTTATGCGCAAATTAATTATGGCTAATAAAAGATTGTTTTGGATATTTAGTTTAAGCAGCCTGGTTTATTTTACCCAGGGAATTGAAAGCCTGCCTTCACAGGGAATTTTTTATTATTTAAAAGAATCTCTGGGCTATCCAGCTGAGAAAATAATGCTTTTGGGCAGCATTACGACTTTAGCTTGGTTGGTCAAGCCGATTATAGGCTATATTATAGATAATATATTTAATAAGAAGGTGTGGATTTTTATTTCCTTAACTTTAGATGTTACATGTGTATTATTTTTAGGTTTATTGAATTTGCCGGTTTATGTGCTTATCGGATTTTTGCTGCTTAATTCAACCAATGCGGCATTCCGCGATGTGTCGGTAGATGGGGTAATGTGTGTGGAAGGTAAAAAATACGGACTTACGGGAAAAATTCAGAGCATACAGTGGATATCTATATCTATTGCCGGTTTAATTACCGGAATAGGCGGCGGTTATATTGCGCAACAATGGGGTTATAAAGCCGGATTTTTATTCTTAATTCCGGTATATTTGCTGGTGGGGCTGGTTGCGCATTTTTATCGGGAAGAGGATTCGATTAAGTATAGCTATTCGTTTTCATTATTATTGATTGATTTAAAGCGTCTATTGAAAGAGCGCAAGCTTTTGGTTGTCGCGTTATTTATTTTTTTGTATAAATATTCGCCATCTTTCGGCACGCCGTTATTTTTTATCCAACGCGATGATTTTAAATGGGGAAAAGTTTGGATAGGGGCATTGTCAACTATCGGGACAGTGTTTCAGATAGCAGGGGCAGTTTTTTATTATAAATTCAGCCAGAAGATAAATATAAAGAAGTGGCTTTTTTATTCTGTTTTCCTGAGCGCTGTAACTACTTTGAGCTATCTTTACTATACTCCTGCGACAGCAATAGCTTATGATATTATTTATAGTTTTCTCGGTATGTTTATTTTCTTGATGATCCTTGATTTTATGGCACGTAATAGCGTAAGCGGCTTGGAAGCTACGTCGTTTGCGCTTTTATGCAGCGTTAATAACTTGGCCGATACCGCCAGCAGTTTTTCCGGGGCAATGCTATTACCGGTGGTCGGTTTGAAATGGCTTATAATAATATCTGCTTTAACTAGTTTTTTATGCTTGCCGCTTATTGATAAAATTGAAATTAAATAAAATATTTTCTTGACTAAATAAGAAAATATGTTATAGTACATGTTCTATGCAAAAAACATATTATCCAAAAAACGAAGATATTAAACACAAGTGGTATATCGTGGATGCCCAGGATAAAATCCTTGGGCGCCTTGCTGCCAAGGTGGCTTATGTGTTAAGAGGTAAACATAAGGCTATTTTTACCCCTGGCGTAGATACCGGAGACGGCGTAATTGTGATTAATGCTGCCAAGATTAAAGTTACCGGACGTAAACTTAAGCAAAAGGTGTATCGCAGATATTCCGGATATCCCGGTGGTTTGAGGGAAGTTTATTTGGAAGATATGCTTGCCAAGAGACCGACTACGGTAATTAAGCTGGCGGTTGAAAGAATGCTTCCTAAAGGGGCTTTGTCGGCTAAAGTAATAAAAAAACTTAAGGTTTATGCGGATGATAAGCATGGGCAGATTTCACAGAAACCGGAAACATTAACTATTTAACTTAAAATATGAACGAGACCAAAAAGATTGTTACAGTAGGAAGAAGAAAAGAAGCTATTGCCAGGGTAATACTTGTTCCTGGTTCGGGTGATATTACGGTTAATGGTGAGCCTTGCGATAACTATTTCGTAAGGGAAACCGATAGGATAACCTTAAGGCAACCGCTTCAGTTTACTAATACAATGACGAAATATAATATAATTGGTAATATAAACGGTGGCGGTTTTATCGGCCAGGCAGGGGCTTTTCGTTTAGGCATTGCCCGGGCTTTGATTGTAGCAGAGCCTGAGCTTAAAGATACTTTGCGTAAAAATAAATGCCTGACTCGTGACCCGCGCATGAAGGAGCGCAAGAAGTACGGTTTGAAGGGGGCACGCAAACGCTTCCAGTGGACAAAGAGGTAAAAATTATCTAAAAACGGATTTCAATAATCCCGCTGGAAAACCAGCGGGATTTTTTTTGAGCACCGACGATATATTCCTTGACTTAGCTTGTGTTTTGTTTTAAAATTAAATGTGATTTGTAGGTTTATCGAGGAGGAATTTAAAAATGATTAATGTGGGAATTATTGGTGCGACGGGTTATACAGGAAGGGAACTCATAGGCCTGCTTCTTAAGCATCCTCATGCCCGGATATCCGCACTTTATAACACAAGCGAAGAATCGCAAAATATATCCGTGGTATTTCCTCAATTCAGTTCGCAATTGGATATGCTTTGTGCTAAGCCCGATATAAAAGACGTTGTAAAGAAATGTGATTTAGTTTTTCTGGCGCTTCCGCATACGCTTTCAATGGAATGGGCCCCTAAGCTTCTTAAGGCCGGAAAGAAAGTAATTGATTTAAGCGCCGACTACAGGATAAAGGATTTAACCGTATATAAAAAATTTTATGGAGTCGAACATAAGGATAAGGCTAATTTAAAATCGTCAGTTTATGGCTTGCCTGAGCTTTATAGGTCAAAGATTAAAAACGCAAAGTTAATTGCCAATCCCGGTTGCTACCCGACAGCCGCAATATTGGCATTGGCGCCGATAGCTTCTGTTAACGCAATTTGCGCGTCATCAATAATAATTGACGCCAAATCCGGAGTAAGCGGAGCCGGAAAGAAACTCGTAAAAGAAATGCTTTTTAATGAAGTAAACGAAGATTTTAAAGCTTATAAAGTGAATACGCATCAGCATATGCCGGAGATCGTGCAGGTTTTGTCTAAAATATTCGGCAAGGAAATTGGCTTAACTTTTGTCCCGCATCTTTTACCGGTGAACAGAGGAATTTTAGAAACCATTTATCTTAAAAAAACAAAGAATATAAAACAGGATATCGTTTTATTATATGATAAATTCTATAAGAATGAGAAATTTGTGCGGGTAAGAAAAGAGGGTGAATTCCCTTCATTAAAGGACGTCGTGGGGACTAATTATTGCGATATCGGGATGAAAGATTATGGGGATACTTTGATTATTATTTCTGCAATTGATAATTTGCTTAAAGGCGCAAGCGGACAGGCGGTGCAGAATATGAATATTATGTACGGTCTGCCTGAAGGGTGTGGGCTTTTATGAAATTATATAAGAAAGCTCTCCTGCCCCTTGAGTTCGGCGCCAGTGCTTTGGCTTGCGGCTTAAAGAAGAGCGGAAAACTTGACTTGGCATTATTCCATTCCAATATTGCGGCAAAGGCTTGCGGTATGTTTACTGCGAATAAGATAAAAGCCGCACCGGTTAAAGTCTGCCAGAACTACCTTAAGAAAAATAGAGATTTCAGGGCAATAATCGCCAATAGTGGAAATGCTAATTGTTTTACCGGAAAACCGGGCCTGGCGGATTCTTATTCTACTTCTGAGGCAGTTGCAAAAGTTTTAAAGGTTAAAAATGATTCAGTATTGGTAGCCTCAACCGGGATTATCGGAAAAAGATTACCGTCGGCTAAAATAAAAAGCGCGATTCCTTCGTTAATTGCTAATTTATCCGCTGATGGTATGCACAGTGCGGCAGTTGCGATTATGACTACGGATATTTTTTCTAAAGAAGTAACGGTTAAATTTAGTTTAGGCACTAAGCAGGTAACTGTTTGTGGGATCGCCAAGGGGGCAGGAATGATTGCCCCGGATATGGCAACGATGTTATCTTTTATTTTTACCGATGCCAATATTTCATATGGGGCGTTAAGTAAAGTTTTAAAGGAATGTGTTGAAGGTTCTTTTAATTGTATTACCGTTGATGGTTGCATGAGCACTAATGATACCGTGATTATTATGGCTAATGGAGCAGCCGCGAATAAATTAATTGATTTCGGTAATGGCTTGGCGTTATTTAAAAAGGCGTTGAATATGGTTTGTACAGAATTGGCCAAAATGATTGTTAGGGATGGCGAAGGGGCAACGAAGTTTATAAAAATTAAGGTAGGAAAAGCCAGGAGTTATGGAGAGGCTAAAGATGCGGCTTTGGCTGTTGCCAACTCTAATCTTTTTAAGACGGCAGTTTACGGCGAAAATCCTAATTTTGGCAGGATTGCCGCAGCAATTGGCGCAAGCAAAGCCGAAGTTTATGAGGAAAAGTTAAAGGTAAAAGTAAGTTCTTTAAAGAAACACGATGTTGATGTGGAGATTAATTTAAATACCGGAAAAGCAGAGGCTATTGTTTATACTTCAGATTTGACTCCGGAGTATATTAAGATAAACGCCGAATATAACTGATGTGGCTCCGCCTGCGGCGGAGTTTCGCTCGATAGAAAAATAAGGAGCTCAAGTGGAAGAGGCAATTAAAAAAGCGGAAGTTTTGATTGAGGCATTGCCGTATATAAAGAAATTTCATAAGAAAGTTGTGGTAATTAAGTACGGCGGCAGTATTTTAGGGGATGAAAAGATTCGCAAGGGAGTATTGGAAGATATTGTTTTTTTGAACTTTATGGGCCTTGAGCCGATTTTGGTACATGGGGGCGGTCCGAATATTAGTGAGCGTATGCGTTCTACGGGTAAGAAAGCTGATTTTGTGGACGGTATGCGTGTTACGGATGCAGAAACACTTGCGGTTGTTGAGGAAGAATTACAGAAGCTTAATGATCTTATAGTTGGGGAAATAAAAGAGCTGGGAGGCCTGGTTAGCGGGTTAAACGGAAAAAATAAGAAGCTTATACAGGCACAAAAGAAGCTATCGGAAGTGGATTTAGGATTTGTGGGTGAAATTATCGACATCAACGCGCAGCCGATCTTGGATAATATCAAAATCGATACTATCCCTGTTATTCTTCCTATGGGCGTGGATGATAATAGACAGGCTTATAATGTTAACGCGGATGAGGCAGCCTCAAATATTGCAGGCGCGTTAAAGGCGGAGAAACTTGTTTTATTGACGAATGTAAAAGGCATTATGCGCTCTGCGGAAGATCCGAATTCTTTTATTTCTACTTTAACTCAAGCGGATTCGGAAGCATTAATTGCGGATAAGGTTGTGCAGAAGGGTATGATTCCTAAGGTCCGGGCCTGTATTGATGCTTTGGATAAAGGGGTTAAGAAAACACATATAATAGATGCGTGTGTCCCGCATGCTTTATTGCTGGAAGTTTTTACAGATACCGGTATTGGTACGGAAATAATTAAATAGCAGATTATAAAATGAAAAAAGATGATGTTTTTAGCCTTTATAATGAATATATAGTCCCGAATTATACCAAGGTTCCTTTAGTTTTTGTTAAAGGAAAAGGTAATTATTTATGGGATATCAACGGCAAAAAATACTTGGATTTTTTCCCGGGTTGGGGAGTGGGTAGCCTTGGACATTGTCATTCTAAGGTGATGTCTGCTGTTCGGGACCAAATATCTAAGCTTATCTTTGTTGCGAATAATTATTATACTTTACCACAGGCAAAATTGGCGAAAGAAATAAACTTTTGGACAAAACACCCGTTTAAAGTGTTTTTTTGTAATTCCGGGACTGAAGCGAATGAGGCAGCAATTAAATTTAGCCGTAAATACGGTAACGGCAGATATGAGATAATTACTTTTGAGAATTCTTTTCATGGCAGGACACTTGGGTCTTTGGCTGCTACCGGGCAGCCTAAATACCATCAGGGTTTTAGCCCGCTTCCCGAAGGCTTTAAAACTGCTAAGTTTAATGATTTAGATATGGTGAAAAGCCTGATTACTAATAAAACCGTAGCTGTTATGTTGGAATTAATCCAGGGTGAAGGCGGAATCAATATTGCTGAAGCGAGTTTTGTAAAAGGTTTACGAAAACTTTGCGATGAAAATAATCTTTTGCTTATTATTGATGAAGTGCAAACCGGGATAGGGCGGACCGGTAAAATGTTTGCTTGGCAGAATTTTGATATTACCCCGGATATATTTACTTTAGCTAAAGCTTTAGGCGGAGGTTTCCCTATAGGGGTGATGGCGGTTAACAAGGATTTAGGGGATCATTTAACTGCCGGTACTCACGCTTCTACTTTTGGGGGAGGCCCGGTAATTTGTAAGGCAGCGTTGGCAGTGTTAAAAGCCGTATCCGATGATAAATTGTTGACTAATGCCCAAAGAATGGGAGAATATTTAAAAGACGCTTTGTTGGGCTTGAAAGGTAAACATCCTCGGATAAAAGAAGTCCGAGGGATGGGGTTGATGTGGGGAATCGAGTTAAATTCTTCCGGAAAAGATGTGGTTGAGGAGTGCCTGAAGAGAAACTTTTTGATTAATTGTACGCACGATACGGTATTAAGGTTAATGCCGGCGTTGAATATAAGCAAAAAAGAAATTGATAAAGCAGCGGGCATCTTAGATAAGGTGTTTGAGACGACGTGAAAAAAGACTTAGTTTCGATTAAAGATTTAAGCGCGCGGGAACTTGAGGATGTTTTTATCCTTACCGACAAGCTTAAAAACAGCCCGAATAAGTTTAAAAATGTATTATCCGGGAAAACTCTGGCTTTGATTTTTCAGAAGCCTTCAAATCGTACAAGAGTTTCTTTTGATGTTGGGATGTATCAGCTGGGAGGCAATTCAATTTATTTAAGCCCCAGTGAAATCAATTTAGGCGTCAGAGAGTCAATTAAAGATGTAGCACGGACTTTGTCCAGATATGTTAGCGGGATAGTTTTAAGAACCTTTGAACATAAGAATGTTGTAGAGTTGGCTAAGTATGCCGCGGTTCCTGTTATAAATGGTTTATCGGATTTTTCTCATCCTTGCCAGGCATTGGCAGATATTTATACGCTTCGGGAGGCAAATAAAAAAATCAAAGGCCTGAATTTTGTTTATGTCGGTGATGGAAATAATGTTTGCCATTCATTGATGTATGTATGTTCGAAACTTGGCATAAATATTAGGATTGCAACGCCAAAAGGATATGAGCCAAGAAAAGAAGTCTTAGATGAGGCTGTGGCTTTTGCTAAAGAATCAGGGAGCGAAGTAATTACATTAGCCGATCCTTTTAAAGCAGTCGTAGATGCCAATGTTATATATACGGATGTATGGACAAGCATGGGCCAGGAAAGAGAAGCCGATGAAAGAAGGAAGATTTTTAAAGATTTTCAAATCAATCAAAAACTGGTAAGTTTAGCGAATAAAGATGTTTTGGTGATGCATTGTCTTCCGGCTCATCGGGGCGAAGAAATAACCGATGAAGTTATCGATGGGCCTAGTTCGGTTGTTTTTGACGAAGCAGAGAACCGGATGCATGTGCAGAAGGCAATTTTGATAAAATTATTAAAAGGCTAACGGGTCCTGTCTTGGCCTTTTCTTCGCCCGGTTCCCTAGGGACGGGGCCCGGCCCGGCCCAGCCCCCCC
>ORJL010272971.1_pt1 | contig 18318 bp, 17 predicted proteins | sample 1779941 | NCBI WGS metagenome assembly ORJL01 (sample SAMEA104232317, study PRJEB22302) | groundwater metagenome | biome: forest; feature: aquifer; material: groundwater | place: USA | collected 2011-08-07 | depth 5.8 m | reverse complement strand
AGCCATCACCATCGGCCTTCTTCCCGACCTGCCTCTGGGCAGGTTTATTTTTATCGGTAACGGCTCCCTGATGGGAGCAAGGTTAAGCTCTTTTTCCACCGATATTCTGGATGATACCAGGAAGGTGGCCAAGGTAATGACCAACTTTGAACTTAGTGAAAACGCCGCCTTTATGAATGATTATATCGCAGCTTTGTTTTTCCCACACACCAATATTAATGAATTCCCCTCCGTAGCCAAAAAGTTAAACCGGCTGGCCACGGTGAATCGGGACGGAGGTTAGCTGTTTGAGTTTTTCAATTGCGGTAGCGGGCAAAGGAGGCAGCGGCAAGACATCGCTAAGCAGCATAATTGTGCGCTACCTAAAAAACAATAAAAATGGGCCAATACTAGCCGTTGACGCCGACCCCAACGCCAATCTCGGTGATAGTTTGGGGTTCCCCTTGAAGAAGACCATCGGTTCCATCATTGCCACCTTCAATGATGAAAAGATGAATATTCCGGCAGGGATGACCAAAGAGGCTTACCTGGATTTTAAACTTAATGATGCGATGGTGGAAACAAAGGGTATTGACCTTTTGACCATGGGCCGGGGTGAGGGGGCAGACTGTTACTGCTACCCGAACTCACTTCTGAGGAAGTTCATGGATACCCTGACGGGCAACTATGCTTACGTGGTTATGGACAACGAGGCGGGGATGGAGCACCTGAGCCGGCAAACAACGCAGAATGTTGATGTATTGCTTATCGTCTCCGACCACTCGGTGAAAGGAGTCCGTACTATCGCCCGGATTAAGGAGCTTGTCAAAGAATTGAAGCTGGTGGTCAAAAGACAGGCAGTGGTACTCAACCGTGTTCCGGCAAAGCTCGACCCTCTGATTAGTCAAGAGTTGACCAGGCTGGGTCTCGAACCGACCGCACTTGTCCCGGAAGATGAACTGATATGGCAGTATGACCTTAAGGCCAAGCCACTGCTCGACCTGCCCGATACGTCGAAGGCAGTCGGCGCCGTGGGTAAACTGATGGCCGAGGTCTTGCCCAAAGGCTAAATTAGAACAAGTTTTAATAATAGAGGAGGCGAAAGATGCCGGCAGAGATAATTGATGGCAGAAAGATAGCCGCAGAAATCCAGACAGAACTAAAACAACGGATAGGCCGCCTGCAGACGAAAGGCGTGTCACCAAAGCTCGTGGCAATCCTCGTCGGCGAGGACCCTCCTTCGCTGGCTTACCTTCGCGGTATTGCCCGTACCTGCGGCGAGGTTGGCGTCCTTACGGATACCGCCAAGCTCCCGGCAAACGTCACTCAAAAGGAGCTGCTACAGAAGATAGCGGAGCTTAACCACGACCCTAAAGTCCACGGCATTCTCCTGCTGTTGCCCCTGCCCCGGCATCTTGATACCCTTGAAGCAGAAAGTGCCATCTCACCCGATAAAGATGTGGACGGCACCAACCCCATCAGCGCCGGTAAATTGCTGCTGGGTGAAGAGACCTTCTTCCCTTCCACCCCTTACGGCGTTCAGGAGTTGCTGGTGCGCAGCGGGCATGACCCCGATGGCAAGCATGTGGTTATCGTCGGGCGCAGCAACATCGTGGGCAAACCGTTAATTGGCATACTGGTGCAAAAACAAAAAGGGGCCAACGCTACCGTCAGCGTGTGCCATACCGGCACCAAAAACCTGGCGGCAATCACCAGGCAGGCTGATATCCTGGTCGCGGCGATAGGCAAAGCCAAGGCCATCACTGCCGATATGGTCCGTGAAGGCACCATCGTGATTGACGTCGGGGTGAACTTCGTCCCGGACCCGACCACCGGCAAGAATAAACAGGTCGGCGATGTGGATTTTGAGCCGGTGAAGGAAAAGGCGGGGGCTATCACGCCCGTTCCCGGAGGAACCGGAGCGGTGACCTCGGTAATGCTTATGGTGAACACGGTCAGGGCAGCCGAAAAACTCAGTAAGTGAGCAGTAATTCTTTCGTCCGAGGAGGATAAGAAGTGCCGGCCAAGATACTCGATGGCAGGAAAATCTCAGCCGAAATAAGGGAAGAACTGAAAGGCGAGGCAAAACGCCTCAAGGAAATTGGGATAATCCCCGGTCTTTCTGGTATACTTGTAGGTGAGGACCCTGGTTCAGCGACTTACGTTGGGCTAAAGGGCAAAGCGTGTGAGGAAATAGGTATCGCGGAAAGGATGTGCCGCTTACCGGAGACAGTGTCGGAGCAAGAGCTTTTCCAGAACATCGAAAGGCTAAATAAAGACCCGCAGGTTCACGGAATTTTTATCCAGCTTCCTTTACCCCCGCATCTCTCCCATTCTGAAGAAAAAGCCCTGGCGGCCATCGCACCGGAAAAAGATGTTGACGGGTTTCATGCGGTAAATGTCGGCCGGGCCTGGCTCGGACAATCCGCCTTTATACCGGCCGTTGCCATTGCCCTGCACGAGATGCTCATTAGAAGCGGCTATGACGTGAAGAATAAATGTGTAGTGATTGTAAATGTAGATAATATGGTAGGGAAACCACTCGCCTCTATCCTGGTTCAGGACAAGGAAAAGGCAAGAGCGAACGTCACCCTTTGCTACCCCGCGACGCCTGACCTGGCTTCGTATACGCGCCGGGCGGATGTCCTCGTGGTTTCGGTTAACAAGCCCAAGTTCATCACCGCAGACATGGTCAAAGAGGGCGCGGTAGTAATGGACTTCGGCGGGAGCTTCGTTGAGGACCCCGCCACCAAGAAAAGAAAAACGGTAGGCGATGTGGATTTCGACACGGTTAAAGAAAAAGCAGAGGCGATAACACCGGTCCCCGGAGGAGTGGGCCCGATGCTCGTCACCATGCTGATGGTAAATACGATACGGGCGGCCAAAATGGCCGCTGGTCTAGCTTAGAAGGAGGCAAACGATGGCATATAAAGTGGAGAAAAAACCGGCACCGGGGAGAACTGAGGTAGAAGTACTGGGAGAAACCTTTGAAGAGGGTGCGCCGCATGGAGAAGATATGGGGCGGTGGCGTCAGAAACTGGCGACCAGAGAAGAGCGCTTGAGGTATCTTGAAAGCGGCGAAAGATACTGGTACGGCAAAGAATGGTATGGCAGCGAAAAGAGGAAGAATCCGGCCTAGATTTTTTCACTGAACACAAGTAAGGGAGGCAAGAATGGCATTTGAAATTCCGAAGACCGCCTATAGCGGCAAAATCAAAGAGGTGACTTTAGGCAAGGGAGATAAAGCTGTAACCGTAGGTGGTGAGAGCGCATATCCTTTTTACCAGTTCGAGGGCAAGATGTCCCACGCACCCAGAATCGCCATGGAAGTCTGGGACTGCCCGCCCCAGGAATGGGCCGAAGCGGCGTTGGAGCCTTTTACCGGGGTAACTGATGACCCGGTAGCCTGGGCGCAGAAGTGCATCAAAGATTACGGCGCCGAGATGATATGCCTGGAACTGGTGAGCACCGACCCCAACGGGCTTAACCGTGGTGCCGATGAAGCCGCCGAAGTAGTCAAGAAAGTGGCTGATGCTATTGACGTCCCCCTGATTGTCTGGGGTTCTAATGACAAGGATAAAGATAGCGATGTTCTGCGCCGAGTGAGCGAGGTTTGCCAGGGGAAGAACCTGATTATCGGTCCGGTCGCCGAAGCGAACCACAAGAAAATTGGGGCCACGGCTATCGCCTACCACCATACTGTAATAGCTTCAACACCCATTGATATCAACCTGGCCAAGCAGCTCAATATCCTGCTGGGCAATCTGGGCGTGCCCGATGACCAGATGGTAATTGACCCTACCGTCAGCGGTATCGGCTATGGCCTTGAGTACGCTTATTCGGTGATGGAGAGGATGAGAATGGCGGCTTTAACGCAGCAGGACGAAAAGCTCCAGTTCCCCATCATCTGTAATATATCGAAAGAAGTATGGAAAGCCAAGGAAACAAAAATAGCGGAGTCGGAAAACCCCAAGCTTGGCGATACTAAAAAACGGGGTATCTTAATGGAGGCGATGTCAGCGATGGCCCTGCTCCTTACCGGAGCCGACGTGCTGGTCATGCGGCACCCGGAAGCCATCAAGCTGATACGCTCCATGATAACTGAGTTGGCCGCTCCGTAGAATACAAAAAGAGGTTGGTGAGAAAAATGGCAGAAACAGAAAAGAAAAGTATTGACCAGGCTACTAACGAGATGCTGGAAAAGGCCGCCCAGGACGGATGTAGAACCGTCTTTGACCGGGCCGAGACTACCAGACCATGTCCCATAGGGGCCGAGGGTAGTTGCTGCAGCATCTGTGCCATGGGGCCCTGCCGGGTACCCTTAGCCAAGGGCAAAACAGAAACGCCCGAGGAAAAACGGAAACGGACCGGCGTCTGCGGCGCTACGGCGGAGACTATTGCCGCCCGTAATTTCCTGAGAAAGATAGCCGCCGGGACTGCCTCGCATGGCGACCACGGCCGCGAAGTAGCCAGAATATTCCTGGAGACGGCCGAGGGAAAGTTACCCGGATTTACCATGAAGGACGAGCAAAAGCTCCTGCAGCTAGCCCTTGACCTCGGCGTCACCATCGGCGACCGTTCCAACAATGAGATTGCGGTTGACATCGGCAAGTTAATGGTGAACGAATTCGGCAAGCAGGAAGGAGAGCTTCTTTTCATAAAGAGGGCGCCTTTAAAGCGGCAGGAACTGTGGCGCAAACTGGGGGTAGTTCCCAGAGGCATTGACCGGGAAGTGACCGAGGCAATGCACCGCACCCACATGGGGGGCGACCAGGACTACCATACCCTGCTTCAGGCCGGGACCCGAACGGCCCTGGCCGACGGCTGGGGTGGCAGCATGATAGCTACGGAACTGCAGGATGTTCTTTATGGCACCCCGTCGCCGGTGGCCAGCCAGATAAACCTGGGTGTGCTCAAAGAGGATGAGGTTAACGTCATCATCCACGGCCATGAGCCTTATCTGGCCGAGGCAATCACCGTGGCGTCCCAGGACCCGGAAATGATTAACTACGCCAAGTCCAAGGGAGCCAAAGGCATCAACCTGGCGGGCATGTGTTGCACGGCTAATGAAATACTGATGCGTCACGGCGTTCCTATCGCCGGTAATTTCCTGCAGCAAGAGCTGGCCATTGTTACCGGGGCGGTGGAGGCCATGGTTGTTGATGTCCAGTGCATCATGCAAGGCCTGGCTGACGTCGCCCGGTGCTACCATACCAAGCTCATCACTACCGACCGCAGGGTTCATATCGAAGGCGGTACTCACATGGAGTTCGATGAGCACCATGCTATGGAGTCGGCCAAAGCGGTACTCAGGGCGGCTATTGATAACTACCCCAACCGGGGCAAGAACGTCAGGATTCCGAATGTGAAGACCGACCTTATCGCTGGCTTCAGCCATGAAACAATCAACTACCTGCTGGGCGGCATGTTCCGGGCTTCCTATCGCCCGCTGAATGATAACATCATCAATGGCCGGATTCGTGGTGTCGCCGGGGTGGTCGGCTGCAATAACGCTCGTACCGTCCACGATGACGTTCATGTCACCATGGTCAAGGAGCTTATCAAGAACGATGTACTGGTGATTCAGACCGGTTGCAGCGCCATGGCGGCGGCCAAAGCCGGGCTTATGGTGCCGGAAGCGGCCAAATATGCCGGTGCGGGACTGGCCTCGGTGTGCGAAGCGGTGGGTATCCCACCGGCGTTGCACATGGGCGCCTGCATTGACAACAGCCGCATCCTGATGGCGGCTACGGCCATGGTCAAGGATGGCGGACTGGGCGACGATATCAGCGACCTTCCTGTTGCCGGGGCGGCCCCGGAGTGGATGAGCGAGAAGGCTATTGCCATCGGTCAATACTTCGTTGCCTCAGGTGTGTTTACGGTATTCGGGGCGACCTGGCCGACTATCGGTAATAAAGAGGTAACCGACTATCTATTCCAGGGCCATGAGAAGTTGTACGGCGGGATGTGGGCATTTGAGCCTGACCCGATTAAAGCAGCCAAGCTGATGATTGACCACATTGATAAGAAGCGTAAAGCTCTTGGTCTTGATAAGGCAAGAGAAAGAGTGCTTTACGATATGGCAATGAGGCGAGACCTGGATGCGGTATAATGGCTACCGAAAATACAGTTGGAGGGTTTAAGAGATGTCTAAAATAATCGCTTCCGCTGCAATAAGAGGAGCGCATAAGATTGTAGGCCAGGCTGAAAAGAAATGGCAGCAGGCAATGGATAAGTGGGGGGCAAAAGAACCTGTAGGCTTCCCCAACACCGCCTACTACCTGCCCATCATCTACGGTATTCTGGGCATGAAAGTTGCCAAGCTGGGGGATATGGAGGCGGTACTCAAAAAATGTAAGGCTTTCCTCCCGCCACCGGTGAAGGAAACTCACCCGTTACCTTATCTGGCGCCAGCCCTTGACGCCGGTATGGTTACTCTTTTTGCCGAGGAACTTTCCGAGGCTATCAGGTATCTGGAACAGCCAAACTTCTATACCAAAACAGAAGATCCCATCGAGGGCAACATCTGGTTGGGCGCTGCTGACGATATTATCCTGAGAAAAAGAGGCATCGAGTTCGTTGATGGCACCGCTCCCGGCTTTGCCGCCGTGCTTGGTGCCGCCCCGACCAAGGAGATTGCCGCCAAGATTGCTCAGGAGCTGCAACAGAAGAATCTCTATGTCTTTATGGTGGGAGAATATAATGGCAAGCGCTTTGCCGAGCAGCTTGTCGAGGCCGGGGTGCAAATTGGCTGGCCGACCAGGCTCGTCTCCTTCGGCCCCGATACCAGCGCCGCTGTCTTTGCCATGGGCTTCGCCACCAGAGCGGCCATGTCCTTCGGTGGTATCGAGGCAGGCAATTACCGCAAGATATTGATTTATAATAAAGACCGTGTTTTTGCCTTTGCTTTACCCATGGGCTACGTCACCGACGAATGGTATGCTAACGCCGCCGGCGCTATCAACTGGGGATTCCCTGTTATTGCCGATACACCCATACCGGAGGTTCTGCCTACCGGCATTTGCACCTACGAGCATGTCGTCTCTAACATCCCCCACGATAAGCTAGTCGCCAAGGCTGTCGAGGTCAGAGGGTTGAAAGTCAGTGTGGCAGAGATACCCATCCCGCTTGCTTTTGGGCCTGCCTTTGAAGGTGAGCGCGTGCGTGGCGAAGACATCTACCTGGAGTGCGGCGGAGGCCGCACCCGTATGGTAGAGTGGGTCAGCTCCAAACGCATGGATGAGGTCGAAGACGGCAAGGTCGAGGTAATCGGGCCGGACGTAACCGATGTCAAGCCTGGCAGTCGCTTGCCTATGGCCATCACCGTGGAGGTAGCGGGCCGGGCGATGCAGTCCGACTACGAGCCTATCCTGGAACGGCAGATTCACCACCTCATCAACTACGCTCAGGGCTTGATGCACATCGGGCAGAGAGATATCGCCTGGATAAGGGTTTCTAAAGCAGCCGTGGAGAAGGGCTTTAAGCTCCGCCATATCGGCGTTATCCTCCACGCCAAGCTGCATCAGGACTTCGGCAGGATATTCGATAAGATGCAGGTCAGAATCTATACCGAAGATGAGAAGGTTAAGGACATAGTCGAAAAAGCGAAAGCTGTCTATAAGATAAGGGATGCTCGTATCGAAGGCATGACCGATGAGACTACGGATATGTATTACTCCTGCACGCTCTGTCAGTCCTTCGCTCCCAGCCATGTCTGCGTGATTAGCCCGGAGCGCACTGGTCTTTGCGGCTCCTACAACTGGATGGACTGCAAGGCATCTTCCGAGATTAATCCCACCGGGCCGAATCAACCCGTACCAAAGGGAGAAACCGTTGATGCCAAGCTGGGGCAGTGGAAGGGAGTGAACCAGTTTGTGCAAAAGGCTTCGCGCGGCAAGATAGACCACTACAACTTTTACAGCATCGTGAACGACCCCATGACTACCTGCGGCTGCTGCGAGGCTATCGCGGCCGTCCTGCCCCTTTGCAACGGGGTCATGACGGTAAATAGAGAATACACCGGTGAGACGCCCTGCGGCATGAAGTTCACCACTTTGGTCGCTCCCATCGGCGGTGGCTTGAGCACGCCGGGCTTCGTGGGCCAAAGCAACTACTATGTCTGCCAGCGTAAATTCGTCCTCGGCGATGGCGGGCTATTAAGAATGGGCTGGATGCCGAAGATGCTGAAACAAGAAATCGAAGCACGGTTCAAGAAGAGGGCTGAGGAGTTGGGTTATCCCAACCTGCTAGATATGATTGCTGATGAGACCGTTGGCGTTACGGAAGAGCAAATCCTGCCCTTCCTGCAGGAGAAAGGCCATCCTGCCCTGAACCTGCCGCCACTACTGGGTTAGGAAAGGAGCGAAGAGAAATGCCACTTACGGGAATACAGATATTCAAGTTGCTGCCCAAGACCAACTGCGGGGCATGTGGAGTGCCCACCTGTCTTGCTTTTGCCATGAACCTGGCCGCCGGCAAGGCGGAGCTGGCCAAGTGTTCCCATGTCTCAGAGCAAGCCAAGACCCAGTTTCAGGAGGCATCCGCGCCACCTATCCGGCTGGTTACTATCGGCACGGGCGCCCGCATTTTTAAGGTCGGCGGGGAGACGGTCATGTTCCGTCACGAGAAGAGGTTCGAAAACCCGCCCGGTTTTGCCATCCTTATCAAGGATACCATGCCCGATGCCGAGGTAGACGCCCGGTTGGAAAAACTCAAGCAGCTCCAATATGAAAGAGTGGGGCTTACCCTTCGCCCGGAGCTGGTCGCGGTCAAAGACGAGTCCGGGGATGCCGGTAAGTTCGTAGCATTGGTGAACAAGGTGAAACAGAGCACCGATGCGGGCATCATCCTGATGAGCGATAATCCTGATATTCTGGCGGCAGGTTTAAAATCCGCCGCCGACCGTAAGCCGTTAATTTATGGCGCCACCAAGGCCAACCTAGCCCGCTTCATTGAGCTGGCCAAATCCAGCTCCTGCACGGTAGGTGTAAAAGCCACCAGCCTGGAAGAAGCGGCCGACCTGACTACCCAGCTAGCCACTGCCGGTGTTAACGACATCGTTGTTGATTCCGGAGCGAGGACGGTACGCAAGGCCTTCGAGGACCAGGTAATCATCCGCAGCGCCGCCCTGAACAAAAAGTTCCGCCCGCTGGGCTACCCCACCATCGTGTTCCCGGGTGAGATAGCCGGTGGTGACCACATGAAAGAGGCGGTGATTGCCGCCATGTTTGTCGCCAAGTACGGTGGCATCATTGTTCTCTCCGATTTCAGGGGAGAGAGCCTGTTCCCCCTACTGGTGGAAAGGCTTAACATCTTCACCGACCCGCAGCGGCCACTGGCCACCACCGAAGGTATCTATGAGATTGGTGGTCCCGATGAGAAGTCGCCCGTGCTTATCACCTCCAACTTTTCCCTGACCTATTTCATCGTCTCCGGTGAAATCGAAAACAGCAAGGTCCCCAGCTGGCTGCTGGTCAAGGATACGGAAGGTCTCTCGGTCATGACCGCCTGGGCCGCCGGCAAGTTCGTGGCGGATACCATCGCCCCCTTCGTGAAGAAAAGCGCCATCGCCGACAAGATTAAGCACCACAAGCTGATTATTCCGGGGTATGCCGCCGCGGAAAGCGGCGGGCTTGAGGAAGAGTTATCCGGCTGGGAGATTTTGATTGGTCCCCGCGAAGGGGCGCACATTCCCGCTTTCCTCAAGAACTGGAAACCCAACTAACCAAAGGGAAGCGGCAAGGGCTGCCTGCAATACGATAACCTTAAACCTCCGGACATTAGAGAGGAACCTTAAACTTACAAGGAGGAAGAGATGATTCTGATTGGCGAAAGTATCAATATCATGTCCAAGACTATCGGCCCGGCATTGCGTGAGAGAAACGCAGGGCCGGTTCAGGAAATGGCTAAGGCGGAGGTTGCCGCTGGCACTGATTACCTCGACCTCAACATCGGCCCGGCGCGGAAAAATGGGGACGAGATGATGCAATGGGCTGTCAAAACCGTACAGGAGATTACTAACAATCCGCTATCGCTGGATACCACCAACCCGGCCGCCATGGAAGCGGGACTGAAGGTTTGCCGTGGCAAAGCCCTTATTAATTCTATCTCCTTGCAGCCGGACAGGCTGGAAGCGGAATTACCGCTGGTCAAGAAATACAATGCCAACATGATTGGGCTTCTCTGGGGCAAAGAAGGGATGCCCCGTGATGCCAACGAGAGGTGCCTGCTTGCCGTAGACCTGCTACTGAAGACCGCCGAGCTGGGGATTCCCAATGAAGACATCTGGATTGACCCGATTGCTAGTCCGGTTTCGGTCGAGATAAACCAGGTGAAATCCTGCGTCGAGTTTATGAGCATGTTGGGAGAGATTGCCCCCGGCTGTAAATCTACGGTAGGCCTTTCCAACATCTCTAACGGCACCCCGGCTCACCTGCGTCCTTACCTTAATCGCACCTATATGATAATGCTGATGAAATACGGACTATATTCCGCCATCGTGGATGTCTTCGACGAGGAACTGGTAAAAATCGCCCAGGGTAAAATGCCTGAGATTGTTAGTCTGGTATATCGCCTCATGGATGGCGAAAAGCCTGACCTTACCAAGCTGAACAAGAAAGAATTGGAGTACGTCAAAACCGTCAGGGTGCTCACCGGAGAGTCACTTTACTCCCACTCCTGGCTGGAAATATAATAGCGAACCTTAAAATATAGCTTCCTACAATTGAAAAACTTCATTCGGGAAGAGGGGTGAGGGGGACACGGTCGGAATAAACAGAAAGATGAGGTGAGTACAATGGTTAAGGAAATCCCATTGGTTTGGTTTGCCGCATCTGCCTGTACCGGTTGCAGCGTTTCTCTGCTGAACTCTGCCAGTCCTACCATCAAGAATATCCTGGTTGACCAAATAGTCCCAGGGGTGCATGTAAATCTCCGCTTCCATCAGACCATAATGGCAGGTGCTGGCGAACCGGTAATCAAGGTACTAGAGAACACCGCCAAAGAGAAGAAGGGAGGCTACGTTCTGGCGGTGGATGGTGCCATCCCCACTGCTGCCAACGGCACTTTTGGCACCATGGGAGAGCGCGCCGGGAAACCGGTGACTATGGAGGCAAGGCTCGAAGAGCTGGCCCGTGACGCCCTGGCTATCCTGGCCGTGGGCACCTGCGCCTCTTTTGGCGGCATCGCCGCCGCTGCTCCCAATCCCACCGGTTGTCAGCCGGTGCAGAAGGTCCTGCAAAGCAAAGGTATCAACAAACCTCTGATTAACATCCCCGGTTGCCCGCCCCACCCTGACTGGTTCGTCGGGACGGTAGCCAGTATCTTATTGAAAGGGCTACCTACGGCGGAAGACCTGGACGACAACCTCAGACCTCTCGCCTTCTACGGTAAACTGATTCACGAAAACTGCCCCCGCCGCGCCTATTTCGACGAGGGCAAGTTCGCCAAGAAGTTCGGCGACGAGGGTTGCCTTTACGAGCTGGGCTGTAAAGGCCCGATAACCTACTCCGATTGTCCCCTCAGACGGTGGAACAACGGCACCAACTGGGTTATCGGTGCCGGAGCTCCCTGCAATGGCTGCACTCAACCAGAGTTCCCCGACCAGACATCGCCTTTCTATGAGAAGCTTAAAGATGTCGAGTTACCGGCCATTGGTGCCTACTGGCTTGCGGGCAAGGAGGAGAAATAGTGAGCAAGATAGTAATTGAGCCGATAACCAGGATTGAAGGGCACCTGAAGATTGAGACAGCGGTAGAAGACGGTGTGGTAAAAGATGCCCGCAGCAGCGGCAACCTCTTCCGCGGCATCGAGCTTATCCTGAGAGGCCGCGACCCCCGCGATGCCCAGATTATCACCCAGAGAATCTGCGGCGTTTGCCCGCAATCACACGGTATCGCCGCTACGCTGAACCTGGATAGTGCCTTCGGTATCAGCGAAAAAATACCGGATAATGCCCGGATTATCCGCAACCTGATTCAGGGCACGCACATGGCGCAGGACCACGTTCTCCATTTCTACCACCTGGCGGCTTTGGACTATGTGAACGTCGCCGACGTGGCGAAATACGATGGCAAGGATTCGGAGCTGAACTCCGTGAAGGACTTTATCTCTCGCGGTGAGTTGGGACCATTTTTCCCCCGCTACGAGGGAGACTACCGCCTGCCGCCGGAAATCAACCAGCAGGCCACGGCACACTATCTGAAAGCCCTGGAAATCAGACGGCTCGGGCACGAGATGGTGAGCATGCTCAGCGGCAAAATCCCCCACAGCGTTGGGGTTGTACCCGGCGGAGTGACCACTACCCCAACCGTTGATATGATAACCTCTTTCCTGTGGAAGCTGAGGAGATTACAGGATTTCATTACTAATACTTACATTCCTGATGTGCTGGCCGTGGCCGGCGTCTACTCCGATTATTTTAACATCGGTGCCGGCTGCCGGAACTTCCTCTCGTACGGTGGCTATGACCTCGAGGTGAAAGGTCCGGATTTAAGCCAGAGGACGAGGCTATTTATGCCAGGAGTTACCTCGGCCGACCTCAAGCCTGGTAAACTGGACACCTCCAAAATCGCCGAGAACGTCAAGCACTCCTGGTATGAGGACTCTTCTACAGGGCGGCATCCCAGCCAGGGAGAAACAAAGCCGGAATACGGCAAAGAGGGGGCTTATTCCTGGGTAAAAGCGCCGCGCTATGACGGTAAGGTCTATGAGGTCGGCCCTCTGGCCAGGGTTGCCGTCAACTATGCTTATGGTGACCCGGTGGTGAAAGGTATGGTTGATGCGGCGCTGGCAGAGCTGAAAGCGCCACCTTCCGCTCTCTTTTCGGTCATGGGACGCCATCTGGCAAGGGCCATCTGTGCCAAACTCCTCGCCGATAATGTGGAAAAGTGGCTTCTTGCACTAAAGTTAGGGGAACCAACCTTTGTAGAATATTCTATCCCTGAGGAAGGCATCGGCGCGGGACTGACCGAAGCCTCGCGAGGGGCGTTGGGACACTGGATTGAGATAAAGGGCAAGAAGATAGCCAACTATCAGTGTGTTGTCCCCACCACCTGGAATGCTTCCCCGCGGGATGATAACGGCAATCCCGGCCCGATGGAGCAGGCTATCATCGGAACAAAGGTCAAGGACAAAGACAATCCCTTTGAAATCGCGCGCATCGTCCGTTCCTTCGACCCTTGTCTTGCCTGTGCTATCCACTAATTACCCGTTGGCTTAAGGAGGAAAGATGATTCTTTCAAAGCAGAAACCGTGGGAAGAGATTCTGGGGTACCTGGACGGAGAGAATAGTACCTTTATTCTGGGTTGTAACGGCTGTGCCCAGGCTTCCGGCACCGGCGGCCCGGTTCAGGTAAAAGAGATGAAAAGTAAACTGGAAGGGGCGGGCAAAAAGGTTACCGGCAGTGCCGTAGCCGATTTTCTCTGCGAAAAAGCCCTGGTGAAATCGAAACTGAGGGGTAAAATCGAGCCGATAAAAGCCGCCGATTCCGTATTGGTGATGACCTGTGGCATCGGTGTGCAGGCCGTGGCGGCATCTTTGAACAAGGTTTGTCATCCCGCCTGCAATACCATCAATCTGGGTGGCAGCCGTGGGGAGTGGCGGGGGAGCGAAAGATGTTACGAGTGTGGCGACTGCCTACTGGAATATACTGGTGGGGTATGCCCCCTGACCGCTTGTACCAAGGGATTGATTAACGGCCAGTGCGGCGGGTCATCCAAAGGAAAATGTGAGGTTAACCCCGAGAGAGATTGTGGCTGGGTGCTAATCTACAACCGGCTTAAAGAGCGGAATCACCTGGACAAGCTGGCGAGATTCATCGTACCGCACGACCGCAGCAAAATGATACCAGACGTAGCGGTCATGGCCACGTCTTTCTGGGCGTTGGAACGAACCGCACGAAAGGAGGGCGGTTAAGATGAGCCTACAATCATCTCTGGAGTCAGGCAAATTCGCGGTCACGGTGGAAGTCGGCCCGCTGAAGGGCACCGACACCCAGGAGATAAAGGAGATAGCGGAACTTTTGCGCGGTAAGGTGGATGCGGCGAACGCCACCGACCAGCAAAGCTCGGTGATGAGGCTTGGTTCGATGGCTACCTGCCATTTGTTAAAACAGGGCGGCCTCGACCCGGTAATACAAATGACCTGCCGGGACCGCAACCGCATCGCCCTGCAATCGGACCTGCTCAGCGCGTCTGTGCTGGGAATCAGAAACGTATTGGCTATTACCGGCGATTTACCGTCGCTGGGAGACCACCCCCAGGCGATGCCCGTTTACGATTTGGACTCGGTGCAGCTCCTCTGGGTTATCAACCGGCTGAATCAAGGGCACGATATGGTGGGTAACGAGCTTAAGGGCAAGCCCGATTTCTTCCCTGGGGCGGTAGTGAACCCCGGCGCTGATACCGAGGCCAGCTTTGAGCTGCAGCTCATTAAGATGGAGAAAAAAATCGAGGCCGGGGCTAAGTTCTTCCAGACGCAGGCGGTCTACGAGCCGGACAAGTTTGCCCGCTTCATGAAACGAGCAAAAGAATTCAAAGTACCCATCCTGGCCGGCATCATACCCTTGAAATCGGTGGGTATGGCTCGCTTTATGAATAAGAACGTGGCGGGCGTCTTTGTTCCTGAGGAGCTGATTCAGAAAATGGCCGCCGCCAAAGACAGAACCCAGACCGGCATCGAAATTGCGGCGAATCTGGCCAAAGACCTCAAAGGCATCTGCCAGGGCGTGCACATCATGGCTATCGGCTGGGAGAAGAAAGTGCCGCAAATACTGGAGATGGCCGGTCTCTGAAAGAGATTGTTTTCAAAGTGGAAAATAAGCGCTTCCAACTACCCGAAGAGCGGGGCTACGACAAGGCCTACGCGCTTGCTTATAAGCTCGCCGGTGAGAAACTGGCCCAAATTGATGACATCGCGGAGCAGTGCCGCAAGAGCGGCGCTGCCTACCGGGAAAGCATCGGAAAAAAGCTAATCACGCTCCCCTATCTGAGCCGGTCGCACCTCGTCACCCTTCCGGATACGGAGATTTCCCTTGTCGAAAGCCAGGAAAAGGTGCCGCTCCGGGAGAAGCTCCTCATCCTTCACTATCTCATCACGGCCAGGGGGACGCCGGCGGCCAACAAACAGATTACCTTCCGGGAGCTACCGGCGGGGAATGTGTACTTCCCTACCTTTACACAAAGGACAATCACACCCCTGATGAACCACTTCGGGAAAGAACCGGAGAGGCTGCTGACAATCAGTGCAAAGCTGGGGGGGCGTAAAGCAGATTATGGCGACGTCGGCGTGACCATTTATGCCTTCCCGCGCGTGCCGATAACGATTATCTTCTGGCGTGGCGATGAAGAGCTGGCTCCCCAGGGGAATATCCTCTTCGATGCTACTGTTTCCGATTACCTGCCCACGGAAGACGTGACGGTCCTTTGCGAGATTATTACCTGGCGGCTGATTGGCTTTCTCAAAGGGGCGGTTGCCTAGCACTCCATGGCGCGTATCTTGTCCTGGCGGCTGATTGGCTTTCTCAAAGGGGCGGTTGCCTAGCACTCCATGGCGCGTATCTTGTCCAGGCGGCGCTGGTGCCGGTCGCCCTCGAACTCAGTGGTAAGAAAGGCATTAAGTATTCCCCCCAGCTCGTTTTTCCCCCTGAACGCCCCCAAACACAAGATATTGGCATCGTTATGCTGGCGGGCCAGGTGAGCGCCGAAGGTATCATGGCACAAAGCCGCTCTTATCCCCTTGACCTTGTTCGCCGCGATACTCATGCCGATACCGCTATAACATATTAAAATGCCCCGTGCAAAACTACCCGTAGCCACTGCTTCCGCCACCCTCCGGGCGATATCAGGGTAATCCACCGACTCCTCGCTAAAACAGCCAAAGTCTTCATAGCTATGGCCGGTTTCCGCTAACAACTTCATAACCGACTTCTTGAAATCTACCCCCCTGTGGTCACAACCGATGGCAATACGCATTATCTCGCCTCCTGTGCTAGAATAACCCGCCCGCAGACCCGTTCCAGCTCCGCACGCGCTATCGCCCCTTCCCGCAAAATTACCGATGTTGCCCCCGTGACATCGACAATAGACGATTCTTTACCGCCCGGACACCGCCCGCCATCGATAATCAAGTCCACTCTTTTGCCAAGCTGGGCATAGACCTCCGTAGCGGTCAGCGGGCTGGGCATCCCGCTGAGATTGGCGCTGGTGCCGACGATGGGTACTCCCAGCCCCTTAGCCAGGGCAACGGGCACCGGGTGGGCCGGGACGCGGAGAGCAACGGTGGCGCTACCGGCGGTAATGAAATCGGGAACCGCGCTTGATTTAAGTAAAACGAGGGTCAAAGCGCCCGGTAGGAAGTGCCGGATTAAAAGGCGTCCCACCGGGGGAATTGACTCAGCAAACTCGGCTATTTCTGCTACGTCAGCGAGCAACAAAGGGAGAGGCATATGCCGCGGCCGCTCTTTTATGGCATAAATCCGCTCTACGGACTGTGGCAGGTTAAAACAAGCCCCCAAACCATAGACCGTATCCGTAGGGAAAGCTACCAGCCCCCCTTGCTTCAAGATGGGAATGGCCGCTTTAACCTGTTGCTCAACGCCGGTGGAAAGCTGAATCAAGGCTACCCCACGCTATAATCAGAGATAGTTGCTGAAGGTTAGTATAACACACGGACGATGCTGATAAAATCGCGATTGAGAAATCCATTATCTTGCCTTCAAACTGAGCTGTCCGCTCACCCTGAGCTTGTCGAAGGGTAAAGCCAGGCCCGCTCATGGTTCGACAAGCTCACCACGAGCGGTTAATGAACACCTCCGTGGATGCTGCTTCACAATGACCCATAGATTGCTGAGGATTTACACTTCCGCGGCGAAGTATTTACGTTGAAAATAAAGTGCCACATTCACCAGGCTGATGAGCACGGGAACTTCCACCAGCGGGCCAATGACCGCCGCAAAGGCTTGCCCCGAGCCGATACCGAATACCGCCACGGCCACGGCAATCGCCAGCTCGAAATTATTGCTGGCGGCGGTGAAAGCAATACTGGTAGTCTTAGAGTAGTCCGCGCCTATCTTCTTGCCCATGTAGAAGGAAATAAAGAACATAACGACAAAGTAGATGAGCAACGGCACGGCGATACGCACCACATCCAGTGGCAGTTGCACGATGTACTCCCCTTTCAGCGAGAACATTACGATAATAGTGAAAAGCAGCGCGGCTAAAGTGAGCGGCATGATACGATGCAGAAACTTATGCTCATACCAGTCAGGTCCCTTCGCCTTCAGCAAGGCGAAGCGGGTAAGCATACCGCCAAAGAACGGGATACCGAGGTAAATTAACACGCTCTGCGCTATTTGCCAGATGGTGACTTTTACCACCACCCCCGCCAGACCGAACCATCCCGGCAGCACCGTGATGAATATATAGGCGTAAACCGAGTAGAATAGGATTTGAAAGATAGAGTTGAAGGCAACCAGGCCGGCCGCATATTCAGTGTCACCCCTGGCTAACTGGTTCCAGACAATGACCATGGCAATACAGCGCGCCAGCCCTATCATAATAAGGCCAGCCATGTATTCCGGATAAGGCCAGATGAAGCCGAGGAAGAGGATAGCCAGCACAAACATAAGTATCGGCCCGATAACCCAGTTCTGTACCAGGGATATCCCCAACACCCGCCAGTCCTTGAAGATACTGCCCAGTTCCTCATACTTTACCCTGGCTAGCGGCGGGTACATCATCAGTATCAGCCCGATGGCGATAGGCAAGGAAGTCGCCTGGAACTGGAAGCGGTTGATGATGTCAGCGACACCGGGGTAGATATAGCCCAGACCAACACCTAGCCCCATCGCCAGGAAAATCCAGAGGGTGAGGAAACGGTCGAGTTTAGATAATCCGCCAACGACGCTTCTTGGTTCCTTACGATTCAAAGCTCGCTCCTTATAACCATGGTCTTTGATGAGGAAATCAGATAGCGCGCCACGTTTTCTAGCACGAAGAGGACAATGCTAGTACTTAGTTACAAAGAAAGCGGTAAGATGCACGCCGTTCATGGTGAGCTGTTAGCCTACCCTGAGCGAAGCCGAAGGGAACCATCGGCGCACCCTTCGACAGGCTTAGGGCGAACGGTTTTTATTGTGACGTCTTTTTACGCAACTAAATACTAGTACCCTCTGGCTCTATCAATGACATTTACCAACGGCTGGCCGTCCAGGTATCTCCTGAGGTTATCACAGAAGAGTTGGGCGGCTCGCTCACCGGTGCCGGCGGTGCCGCCCGCAATGTGAGCGGTGATAATGAGATTGGGTATCTGCCACAGGTCACTGTCTTCAGGAAGGGGTT
>ORJL011936796.1_pt1 | contig 18323 bp, 19 predicted proteins | sample 1779941 | NCBI WGS metagenome assembly ORJL01 (sample SAMEA104232317, study PRJEB22302) | groundwater metagenome | biome: forest; feature: aquifer; material: groundwater | place: USA | collected 2011-08-07 | depth 5.8 m | reverse complement strand
TACATGCAGCCGGCACACGAGCCGGTGCGCAGCCTGATCTACTCGGCGAGCGAGCGCGCCATCCGCCATGTCTATGTCGACGGCGCTCAGGTGGTGCGCGACGGCAAGGTGCTGACGGTCGATGTCGAGGCTGCAACTGCGGGCCTGGTCGAAGGTCAGCGCAAGCGACTGAAGACAGTGAGCCAGCGCGACTGGGCCGGCCGCTCGGCGGACGAACTCGCACCACCGGTCTACGGCACGCGCGAGCGCCTGCCCCAGTCGCGTCCGGTGACTTGACCGTCAGGCATCCGGCACGCCCGCCGTCGTTGAATATTCGAAGTGCAGCGGCGTCTCGGGATGGATCAGCGCATAGGCCGAGCGCGCGGCGATGGCCGCCTCCGAAAAGCCGGTGAGGATGAGCTTCAGCTTGCCGGGATAGGTGACGACGTCGCCGACGGCGAAGATGCCCGGCTTGCTGGTGGCGGCGGTCGACGGCTCGATGACGATCTGGTTGCGCTCGAGCCCGAGGCTCCAGTCGGAGATCGGGCCCAGCGACATCGACAGGCCGAAGAACGGCAGCAGTACGTCGGCCTCGATCCGCCTGGAGACGCCGTCGAGCGTGGCGACGGTGACGGCTTTCAGCCGGCCGTCATTCCCCTCCAGCCCGTGAAGCTGGTACGGCACGACGAGGTCGATCTTGCCCGCCCTCGCGAGCGCCTTGAGCCTGGCCTCGCTCTCCGGCGCGGCACGGAACTTGTCGCGGCGATGGACCACCGAGACGCGAGACGCGACCTCGGCCAGCGACAGCGCCCAGTCGACGGCGGTGTCGCCGCCGCCGGCGATCACCACGCGCTTGCCACGGAAGCTCTCGCGCTGCGTCACGTAATAGAAGACGCTCCTGCCCTCGTAGGCTTCTATGCCGGGCAGCGGCGGGCGGTTGGGGCCGAAGGCGCCGACGCCGGCCGCCACGATCACCGCCCGCGCCTGGATGACCGTGCCCTTGGAGGTGGTGACCCGCCAGAAGCCGCCGCTCAGCGCCTCCAGCGCCTGGACCTGCTCGCCGAGGTGATAGACAGGCCGAAAGGGCGCGGCCTGTGCCTTCAGGCGGACCACCAGCTCGGCCGCCTCGATGCGGGGAAAACCGGGAATGTCGTAGATCGGCTTTTCCGGATAGAGCGCCGTGCATTGGCCCCCGGCGTCGTCCAGCACGTCGACGACGTGGCAGTCGAGCCGAACCATGCCGCATTCGAACACGGCGAACAGGCCCACGGGCCCCGCGCCTACGATGACGACGTCGGTCTGGTGCGAGTGTCCATTGGCCATGGCCCTAAAGTGACGAAGAGAAGGCACAAAATAAAGCCCCCGGTCGCGGGGACCGGGGGCGAAATTGGTAGCTGGGGGCGGACTTGAACCGCCGACCCCGGCATTATGAGTGCCGTGCTCTAACCAGCTGAGCTACCCAGCCATGGGTGGGCGCTATTAAGCGGCGGGGCCCGGACCTGTCAAGAAACAGCCGGCCAGCCAAATCAGACGGTTATCGGCACTCCGTCCATGCGCGCTGCCGGCTGGCCGAGAAAGCCGAGAATCGTCGGCGCGATATCGACGAGGCTGGTCGTCCGCTCGATCCTGCCCTGCCCCAGGCTGGGATGGACGAGCGTGAGAAAGGGCCGCGTTTCCCGCGGGCCCAATCCGCCATGATGGCCGCAGCCGATCTCCGGCACGCCTTCGCCGTCTTCGACCAGCCAGCGCGTGCCAGAAATGCCGCAGCCGTTGCTCTCGTCGTGATGCGTGGTGTCCACCGCCGCCACCAGCATGGCATCTGCGGATAGGCCGGTGGCGGCCAGGGCATCGCCGACCAGGATCGTCCCCGCCCATGGCTCGCTCTGCATCAGGGGCAGCATGTCTTCGGTGGCTCCCCTTGCCTCCGCCGTGGCGTAGATCAGTGCGGAAGTGCCCTGCGACGCCACCGCAATCCGCCCGTCCCGCACTTCGGCTTCCAGGCCGTTTTGGGACAGCCAATCGCCGATATGGACGGACCGGCCGATGGTCTCGTGACCGTGGTCCGATCCGACCAGCAGCAAAGTGTCGAAGCGGTCCTCGTGCGCGCTCACCGCCTCGACGACCTCCGCCACCAGATCGTCCGTCATCTTCAAGGCGTGGAAATGCTCGAGAGAACCGAGTGCGCGATGATGCAAGGTGAGGTCGGGGTTCGCCAGCCAGAGCACGCCCAACGCGAAGCCCTCGCGCGGGACGATCTCCCGGCAGAAGCGCCGCGTCATCTCGACGTCGCCGTCAAGGTCGTGCGTCACGTCGAGATGCGCCTCTCCCGTCAGCGGCACGCCGCCCGCACCGAACGACCCGGCGCGATGCAGCACGGTTCCGAAGTGATCCGGATCGAGGAAGTAGGCCGCGCCCGGCGAGACGTTCGAGTAGGCGATCTGTCCGCCGACGGGCGCCAGCCGCTCCGCCAGCGAGGGGACTCTCAACGTCTGCCCCGTCACCTGCCGCATGGTCTGCCGGAACGAGGGGGCGCCGACATTGTGCACGACGAGGCGATCGCCTTCGAAAAGGGCCATCTGGTTGCCTTCCAGGCCGTGCCGGCCCGGGAAGCAACCCGTCGCGATGGAGGCCGCCGAAACACGCGTCACCGACGGAAAAACTGCCCTGTGATCGCCGGCGCTGCGATGACGGGCCCCCAGTGCGGCCAGCGTGGGCGTATGCGTCGCGCTGATCCACTCCGCGCCCAGACCATCGCAAACGACCAGGATCGCCCGACGGGCGCGAGAGTCAGTCATGATTCATCATAGTTCATGTCCCGTCCGAGTTCAGCGTCACTCCGGCCGGATTCCGGCCTCCGCGACGATTCTGTCGCTCTTCGCCACCTCTTCGAGCACGAATTGCCGGAAGCGTTCCGGAGTGGATCCCACAGGAACCGCGCCCTGGTCGCGCAGCGCGGCCTGGACCTCGCTGGCAGCCAGTGCGGCCAGCAATCCTTCGCGAAGACGCGCGACGATTTCCCGGGACGTGCCCTTGGGAACGGCAACGCCGACCCAGGTATTGAATTCGTACCCGCGGAAGCCGAGTTCGGCCATCGTCGGCACGTCGGGCAAGGCCTCCGATCGCGCCGACGATGTTACGGCAAGAGCGCGCAGCTTGCCCGACCTGACGAGCGGCACGGCCGGCGGCACGCTGCTCACGGCCATATTGAGATGTCCGCCGACCGCATCCTGCACCAGCGGCCCCGAGCCCTTGTAGGGAATGTGCAGCAGTTTCACCTTGGCCGTCGTCGACAGCAGCTCTGCTGCCAGATGTTGCGGGCTGCCGCTGCCGATCGATCCGTAACTGATCGAATCGGGCTTGGCCCGCGCCGCGTCGATGAGATCGCCCAGCGATTGCGAACTCGAGGCCGGTGCCACGAAGACCAGGGGAAACGTCGCGATGAGGCTGACCGGCTCGAAATCGGTGCGCGGGTCGTAGGTCATATTCTTGAACAGGCTGGCGTTGATGGCCATTTCGCTCGCCGCACCAAACAGAACCGTGTAGCCGTCGGGCGCGCTCTTCGCGACGCTCGCTGCACCGATCATTCCCGTGGCCCCGGGCTTGTTTTCTATGACGATGGATTGTCCCAGGAACTCAGACAGCCGCTGGGCCATGGCACGCCCGGTGATGTCGGTTCCGCCGCCGGGCGGGTACGGAATGACAAGCTTGACCGGTTTGCCGGGGTAAGTCGCCTGTTGCGCCAGCAAGGTCGAGGGCGCGAGACCGAAGGTGAGGAGAAGCGCGGCGAGACGAAGTTGGTCGCGCCGCGAGGCAAGTCGCTTGAAGCCGTCATGTTCCATGGCGGCCTTATCCAGGCTCGGCGTGACTCTACAATGACAAGCGTCGGATAAAGCCCCCGCCCAGCACGCGGCTGCCGGTCGCGGCGTCGTAGATCACGCAGGCCTGGCCGGGCGATACGCCGATCTCGGGCTCGGCAAAATGAACAACGGCCCCACCGCCTGAAAGCTCGATCTCGGCCGGCCGCAGCGCCTGGCTGGAGCGCACCCGTACCTGCACCGGAATACGGCCCTCGAACGCCGGGCCGATCCAATTCAGGTCGTGGAGCGCGATCTCGGTCCGGCCGAGGGCGGCACGCGGCCCGACGACGACACGCCGCGCCCGGGGGTCGAGCCGCACGACATAGAGCCGGTCGTTGTCGGTGCCGTCGCGCTCGCCCAGCGCCAGGCCGCGGCGCTGCCCCACGGTAAAATGCACGATGCCGTCGTGGCGGCCGATCACGCGGCCTTCGAGGTCGACGATCTCGCCGGGCTCGACCGCCTCGGGGCGGAGCTTCTGCACGACGGCCGCATAATTGCCGCCCGGCACGAAGCAGATGTCCTGGCTGTCGGGCTTCTCGGCCACCGGCAGATGGAAGCGCTCGGCCAGCGCCCGCGTCTCGCTCTTGGGCAGGTGGCCCAACGGGAAGCGCAGGTAGTCGAGCTGCTCCTGCGTCGTGCCGAACAGGAAGTAGCTCTGGTCGCGCGCCGGATCGGCGCCGCGATGCAGCTCCGGCCCCGCCTCGCCCAGGACGCGTTGGACATAGTGGCCGGTCGCCAACGCCTCGGCGCCGAGCTCGCGCGCCGTCTTCAGCAGATCGCGGAACTTCACGGTGCGGTTGCAGGCGATGCAGGGCACCGGTGTCTCGCCGCGGACATAGGCGTCGGCGAAGGAGTCCATCACCTCGGCGCGGAAACGGCTTTCGTAGTCGAGCACGTAGTGCGGAATGCCGAGGCGATCGGCGACCTGACGGGCGTCCTGGATGTCCTGGCCGGCGCAGCAAGCACCCTTCTTCCCGATCGCAACGCCGTGGTCGTAAAGCTGCAGGGTGACGCCCACGACGTCGTAGCCCTGCTCATTCAGGAGCGCGGCCGTGACCGAGGAGTCGACGCCGCCCGACATCGCCACAACCACGCGGGTATCGCCGGGCGCCTTGTCGAGATCGAGGGAATTGCGCGCCATGATCGGGCCTATATAGGCGCGGCCCCGTGCTGCCGCTAGTTAGCCCCGCGGCGGGTTGGGGTCGCGGACGGCCCTGGCGACGCCGTTGCGATCATAGACGATCTGGACGCGGTCGCCGGTCTGGACGTCACCGTCGTCGGGCTGAGCGATCTTCAATTGTCCGCCGGTATCCGTCTGCACCGTCACCTCGATGCCGCGCCGGGTGCCGCCACGGTCGATGGCGGTGCCGGCGATGGCGCCGCCGACTGCCCCCAACAGGCCGCCTACCACCGCGCCGCCCACGGAGTTGGTGGTGGCGGCGCCGATGGCGGCACCGCCCGCCGCGCCCACGCCGCCGCCGATCAGCGTGCCATCATTGACGCCCGAACCGCTGCCGCCGCGGATCGGCACCTCGCGAATGGCGATCACACGCCCTGTCTCGCCACGATAGCCGCTGGCCACCTGCGTGTTAACGACGCCAGGCTGAACGCCACCGCCGCCATCACAGGCGGCAAGACCAGCCACGAACGCCAGCGACGCCAGAAGGCGAAAAAGCGACTGACCAATCATCGAACTGCTGCCCCTCAATTTGTGACGGTATCTGGCGCGCGCGAGGCGTCGCGCACGACTTTGGCGACGCCCTGCCGGTCCTGGACGACCTGGACCCGGTCGCCGAGTTGCACATCGCCATCATCTTTCTGCGCGACGGTCATCTTTTGCCCGTCGTCCCGTTGTACCACCACCTCGATGCCGCGCCCGGTGCCATGCTGACCATCGACGATGGTGCCGGCAATGGCGCCGCCCACGGCCCCCAACAGAGCTCCTACCAGTCCACCGCCGATCGTCCGGCTGGTCGCGCCACCGATCGCGGCGCCGCCTGCTGCACCGAGCAGACCTCCCATCAGCGCACCCTGGCCCGAGCCGCCGCCACCGGCGCCCTTGAGCGCCACTTCGCGAATCGATACCACGCGCCCGCTGCTGCCAGCGATCACGCTGCTGCCGTTGGCTGTCGCCGGCCCAGCCGCCGACGTATTGACGATGCCGGGCTGCACGCCGCCAGAATCGCAGGCGGCCAGCCCGCCTGCCAGCAACAGCGGCAGCAGCGATAGGCGGACCCACTTCGCGATCATAACGGCCTCCTGACGAGTACCATTTCCCACGCATTTTCGACTAAATTGCGGCGTGCGGCTAGTCTCGCTCTTCTACCCAGGCGGCCTGGATGGCCTCCAGGATCTTCTCGTTGGAGTGGTTGGGGTCGTCCTCGAACCCGGGCAATTCCATCACCCAGCGGTGCAGGTCGGTGAATCGCAGGTTGACGTTGTCGATATCGGGGTGGCGTTCCTCGAGCTCTATCGCGATATCGTGGACGTCGGTCCAGCGCAGCTTGCGCCCCATCGTTCCCCTCCTACTTGTCGACCATCATGTTCCGGGTCGCCGCCGGCAGGCGCACCACCAGCCCGTCGAGCGCCTCGCTCATCAGGATCTGGCAGCCCAGGCGCGAGGTGTGGGTCAGGCCGAAGGCGAGATCGAGCATGTCCTCCTCGTCCTCGCTGGCCGGGGCCAGCTTCTCGAACCATTCCTTCTCGACGATGACATGGCAGGTCGAGCAGGCGAGCGAGCCCTCGCACGCGCCCTCTATATCGACGTGGTTGCGATGGGCGATCTCGAGCACCGACAGGCCGAGCGGCGCCTCGACCTCCTTGCGCGACCCGTCTTTGAGAATGAACGTCAATTTCGCCATCGATTGCTCCAGCTACTCGCCGACTCTGCTTTCCAGTTCGCCGACCGACAGCCCCGCCAGCGCCTCGCGGATGCCGCGGTCCATGCGCCGCTCGGCGAAGGGCTTGGACAAGGTCTCCAGCGCCTCGGCGGCGGCGTTGATGGCATCGCGGTCCTCGCCACTGATTCCCGCCTCGAGGCGGGCCCGGCCTTCGTCGATCGCGCCGCGCTCCTCAGCCGTGAGCAGGGCGCCGTCCTTGGCCAGTGCGGCATCGAGCGCCAGCAGGTTGCGCCGGGCCTCGACCCGCGCTTCGGCGAGAAGGCGCTGCATCATGTCGGCCTCGGCATTCTCGAGGCTGTCATAGAGCATGTCGGCCATGTCCTCGTGACTGAGCCCATAGGACGGCTTGACCTCGATGCGTTGCGCCACGCCGGTCGTGCGCTCCTCGGCGGAGACCGCGAGCAGGCCGTCGGCGTCGACGGCGAAGGAAACGCGGATGCGTGCGGCGCCTGCGGTCATCGGCGGGATACCGGACAGCTCGAAGCGCGCCAGACTGCGACAGTCGCCGACCATCTCACGCTCACCCTGCACGACGTGGATTGCCATGGCGGTCTGGCCGTCCTGGTAGGTGGTGAAATCCTGCGCCAGTTGCACCGGGATCGGCGTGTTGCGCGGCACGACCTTCTCGACGATGCCGCCCATGGTCTCGAGACCCAGAGACAGGGGGGTGACGTCGAGCAGCAGCGTGTCGCCGCCGCCGGTCAGCGCCTCGGCCTGAAGCGCGGCGCCCAGCGCCACGACTTCGTCGGGATCGATGTCGGTCAGCGCCGGCTTGCCGATCATGCCGGCGACCTTTGCCCGCACCAGCGGCACACGGGTCGAGCCGCCGACCAGCACCACGCCCTGCACGTCGGCCGCGGTCATGCCGGCGTCGGCCAGCACGTTGCCCGCGATATCCAGCGTGCGGGCGATGAGATTCGCGATCATCGCTTCGAAAGCGGCCCGGGCGAGCGTGTGGAACGAGGGAACGCCCGTGAGTTCGAGGCGACCTGAAGTCTGGTCCCGCTCCGAAAGCTGCTCCTTCATCTGCCGCGCGAGGGCGAGCGCGGTCTTGACCGCCGCCTCGTCGACCCGGTCGACGAGGCCGTCGCGCCTGCGCTCATCCAGCATCGACTCGGCGATGGCCCGGTCGAAATCGTCGCCGCCCAGCGCCGCATCCCCGCCGGTCGCCAGCACCTGGAACACCCCCTTCTCCAGCCGCAGCAGGGAGAAGTCGAAAGTGCCGCCGCCCAGATCGTAGACCGCGTAGAGCCCCTCCGATCCCTTGTCCAAACCATAGGCGAGCGCCGCCGCCGTCGGTTCGTTGACCAGCCGCAACACTTCGAGGCCGGCGACGCGCGCGGCATCGCGGGTGGCTGTGCGCGCGGCGTCGTCGAAATAGGCCGGCACGGTGATCACCGCGCGCTCGACGGGCTTGTCGAGGGCGGCTTCGGCGCGCCGGCGGAGCGCCTTCAGGATCTCGGCGGAGATTTCGACCGGCGAGCGCGCCCGGCCGCCGATCCGCAATTTCACCATGTCGGTCTGGCCGCTGCCCGGCTCGATCTCGTAGGGAAGGACGCCTGCTACGGCATGAAGGTCGGTGGCGCCGCGGCCCATCAGGCGCTTGATCGAGGCCACGGCATTGCGCGGCTCGCGGACCATCACGAGGCGGGCTTCCTCGCCCACCAGCACGCCGCCAGCGGCGGGATAGGCCACGACCGACGGTACCAGTGCGTTTCCGGTCTCGTCGTGCAGCGCGGCCGGAATGCCCTCGCGCGCGATGGCCACCACCGAGTTGGTCGTGCCGAGATCGATGCCGACCGCAGGCGACGCCTCGCCGGCATGCGGCATCGGCGTTTCGCCCGGCTCGTGGATCTCCAGCAGACTCATGCCTTCACTCGTTGAAGATTCGTGCGGCGCGCGCGTGCCTCCTCGGCGAACTTGTCGAGGTAACGCAAGCGGAGAAGCGTCTTTCTGATGGCGGCCTTGTCGAGGCGCAAGAACAAAGTACCGAGCCCCGCCAGTGCCTGGGCCATGTCTTCGCGGGACCGAGCGGTCAGCACATCGACGGCTTCGGGCGTGCCGGCCTCATGCAGCGCTTCCCGGGCCTCCATCGCCTCCATCAGGAGATCGGGATCGTCGATGGTCTTGCCGTCACCCGGCAGTTCGACACCGATCAATCCGGCGAGATAGACGGCACGCGACAGCGGATCCTTCAAGGTACGATAGGCGTCGTTCAGCGCCGCCGCCTCGGTCGAGGCCCGCGCCCGCTCCTCGGCAGGGCGGCCGACGAAGCGGTCGGGATGCCACACCCGCTGGGCGGTGAAATAGGCCCTGTCGAGCGACGCGGCGTCCAGGTCGAGCGCCGCCGGCAATCCCAGCCGCGCGAAATGATCCATGACTGCTGCTTCTGAAGTAGGCTTCAGACGTGGAAGGATTCGCCGCAGCCGCAGCGGCCCTTCTCGTTCGGGTTGTTGAACACGAAACCCGACTTCAGCTTCTCCTCGACGTAGTCCATCTGCGTGCCGATCAGGAACAGCGAGGCCTTGGGATCGATCAACAGCTTGACGCCGGCCGTCTCCACGACCTCGTCCATCGGCTGCTGGGCGTCGGCAAACCCGAGCGTATAGCTCATTCCCGAGCCGCCCCTGCTGCGCACGCCGGTGCGGCTGCCGACGGTGGCCTTGCCGCGACCGTCGATCAGCGCCTTGACGCGCTCGGCAGCGGCCGGCGTCACCGACATCACCTGCGGTCGCGGCCGGCGGACGCGCGGCGCGGCAGCCGGTGTCGCCGCGGCGGCGGCCTGGGACGTCTCGGTGGTCGTGCTCATGACGCTCTGCTCCGAAATCTGCTCGCAACCCACTCGCTACTCGGCGGCTTCCCGCGGCCCCTCTTGGGCCTCATGCCGGGGCTCGTCCTTCTTCGACGCCTTGGCACGATAGTCGGCGATTGCCGCCTTGATCGCGTCCTCGGCCAGTACCGAGCAGTGGATCTTCACCGGCGGCAGCGCCAGATGGCGGGCGATGTCGGTGTTCTTGATCGTCTCGGCCTCGTCGATCGTCTTGCCCTTGACCCACTCGGTGACGAGCGAGCTTGACGCGATCGCCGAGCCGCACCCGAAGGTCTTGAACTTGGCGTCCTCGATCAGCCCGTCGGCGCCGACCTTGATCTGCAGCTTCATGACGTCGCCGCAGGCCGGCGCGCCGACCAGACCGGTGCCGACATCCTCGGCGTTCTTGTCGAGCGAGCCGATGTTGCGGGGGTTCTCGTAGTGGTCGAGCAGCTTTTCGCTGTAAGCCATGACACTCTCCTCAAATCTTCCTTCAAGCCTTCGATGAGCCTAGTGGGCGGCCCATTCGATGGACTTGATGTCGATTCCCTCCTGGGACATTTCCCAGAGTGGGCTCATTTCGCGCAGCTTGGTGACGTGGTGCGCCAGCTCATCCACGGCGGTATCGACTTCGTGCTCGGTCGTGAAGCGGCCCAGCCCGATCCGCAGCGACGTGTGCGCCATCTCCTCCTCGACGCCGAGCGCGCGCAGCACGTAGCTGGGCTCGAGCGAGGCCGAGGTGCAGGCCGAGCCGGACGATACCGACAGTCCCTTGATCCCCATCATCAGCGACTCGCCCTCGACATGGGCGAAGCTGATGTTGAGGTTGCCGGGAATGCGGTGCTCGAGGTCGCCGTTGACGTAGATCTCGGGCAACCTGGCCATCAGCCCTTTCAGCATGCGGTCGCGCAGCCTGGTCAGCCGCCTGGCTTCGGTGTCCATCTCCTTCATCGCGATCTCGGCCGCCTCGCCGAGGCCGACGCAGAGCGGCGTCGGCAACGTGCCGGAACGGAAACCGCGTTCCTGGCCGCCGCCGTGGATCATCGCCGCCAGGCGCACGCGCGGCTTGCGCCGCACGTAGAGCGCGCCGATGCCCTTTGGGCCGTAGATCTTGTGCCCGGAGATGCTCATGAGATCGATGTTCATCGCCTCGACGTCGAGCGGGATCTTGCCGGCGGCCTGCGCCGCATCGGTGTGGAAGAAGGCACCCTTCTCGCGGCAGACCCTGCCGATCTCGGCCAGAGGCTGGATGACGCCGATCTCGTTGTTCACCGCCATGATCGAGACCACGACGGTCTTGTCGGTGACGGCGGCGCGCAGGACTTCGAGATCGATCAGCCCATTCTGCTGCACCGGCAGGTAGGTGACGACGAAGCCCTCCTGCTCGAGGTGACGGCAGGTGTCGAGCACGCACTTGTGCTCGGTCACGGTGGTGACGATGTGGTTGCGGCGGTCCTTGTAGAAATCGGCCACACCCTTGATGGCGAGGTTGTTCGATTCGGTGGCGCCCGAGGTGTAGATGACTTCCTTCTCGTCGGCGCCGATCAACCTGGCGATCTGCCCGCGCGCCTTCTCGACCCCTTCCTCGGCCTCCCAGCCGTAGGAATGGCTGCGTGAATGGGCATTGCCGAACTTGTAGGTGAAGTACGGCATCATCGCCTCCAGGACGCGCGGATCCATCGGCGTCGTGGCCTGGTAGTCGAGGTAGATCGGCTGATCGTTGCGCCGGATCTGGGTAATGGCAGTCATGCTAACCCCTTGAAAGTCCTAGGCCGCACGGGCACGGTCTATATCCGAGCGTACTACTCGGATATATAGGTCCCGCCAAGCGGCGATCAAGCGTTCAATATCCCCCGCAACGGTGCTCCAGCCGAGGCTTATTCTCACCGCGGTCTCGGCTTCGGCAGTTTCTATGCCCATGGCGGCCAGAACCGCCGAGCGCTGGACCTTGCCCGACGAACAGGCAGCTCCCGCGCCGATACAGACACCGGCAAGATCAAGCGCCATCACCTGGATCTCGGCCGGCACGCCGGGCATGGAAATGCAGCTCGTATTGCCGAGCCGCGGAGCGCCGGCCCCGAATACGCGGGCACCCGGCGCGATCTGGACAAGAGCAAGTTCAAGCTGGTCGCGCATCGCCTCGACCGCAAGCCCCTGACCGGCCAGCTCGGCTGCAACGCCGAAGCCCGCGATCCCGGCCACGTTCTCCGTCCCGGCGCGACGATTGGTTTCCTGCCTGCCTCCGCGGCGATCCGGCGTGAGCGGCGTATCGCCGCTGACGACGAGCGCGCCGACGCCGGTCGGGCCGCCGAGCTTGTGGGCGGAGAGGCTGAGATAATCGACGCCAAGGCCATGAAAATCGACCCGCGCCTTGCCCGCGCCCTGCACCGCGTCGCAATGCACGAGCGCGCCTGCCCTGCGCGCGAGGCGGACGACGTCACCGATCGGCTGCACGACCCCGGTTTCGTTGTTGGCGAACATCACCGACACCAGCGCCGGCTGTCCCGAGGTCTCGAGCATCCGCTCCAGCATCTCGAGATCGACGACGCCGTTGCCGTCCACGGGAAGGGTTTTCGCATCGGAGCGCGCGAGACGGACGCTGTCGTGCTCCACGGCCGACACGATCACCCGCTTTGCCCGCGCGCCGACGAGAGCAAGATTATTGGCTTCGGTGCCGCCCGACGTAAACACGACCTCCGCCGGCAACGCACCGACCAGCGCGGCAACCTGGCGGCGCGCCTGCTCGACCGTCGCCCGCGCCCTGCGACCGACCCGATGCACCGACGACGGATTGCCACCCGTCTTCAGGGCTTCCACCATGACGTCGTACACCGCCGGCCGAATCGGGCTGGTGGCGTTGTGGTCAAGGTATGCGACGTCGGCAGGCATCGACCCGACCTTTAACTGGCGGCGGCCATCGCGTCCGACTTGGCCGGGCCCGGCGCTTCGCTGAGGCGCGGCGCCAGCCGGCGCTCCAGCACGTCGAGCAAGGTCACCGAACTCAGGAACGCGTGGATCTGGTTGCCCAGCTCCTCCCACAGGTCGTGGGTCAGGCACTTGCTCCTGTCGGCCCGGCAGCCGGTGGCCCCCATCTCCGTGCAGCGCGTGGCGCTGATGGGCTCATCGACGGCCAGGATGATTTCCGACACGCGCGTCTCGGCCGACCCGTGCGCCAGGCGATAGCCGCCACCCGGGCCGCGCACGCTCTTCACCAGGCCGGCTCGCCGCAGTCGGGCAAAGAGCTGTTCCAGGTATGACAATGAGATTTCCTGTCGGGCCGCGATATCCGACAGAGACACGGGCTTGGCCTGGGCGTGACGGGCCAAATCAACCATCGCCATGACGGCGTAACGTCCCTTGGTGCTGAGCTTCACAGCATCCTCCTCGTGCCGGCGCCTGCCGGCCATCGCTACCAAATGCCCAAAGGTCTTGAAAACCAAGGCATTACTAAGATATTCCAAACCCCAACACGGGATCTGAGGAAAAACCGACTTGCGAAGTGGGATTTAGTAAATCCGAGTAAGCTGGTCAAGTATCAAGATTCCCACCAATTAATACACCTTTCGGCCCTCGCTGGCGGCCCAATGGTGAAAAACCGGAGCCTCCATGCCTGATGTGATGTTTACCGGCCCCGAGGGTCGCCTTGAAGGCCGCTATCACCAGAGCAAGGAAGAGCACGCCCCAATTGCCCTGATCCTCCATCCGCACCCGCAGTACGGCGGGACGATGAATCACAAGGTCGTCTTTTCGCTGTTCCACGTCTTCGTGAACCGGGGCTTCTCGGTATTGCGTTTCAACACCCGCGGAGTCGGCCGCAGCCAGGGCCGCTTCGACAACGGCATGGGCGAACTGAGCGATGCCGCCGCGGCCCTCGACTGGCTGCAGAGCATGAACGCCGATGCCAAGTCGTGCTGGATCGCCGGCTATTCGTTCGGCGCCTGGATCGGCATGCAACTGCTGATGCGCCGTCCCGAGATCGACTGCTTCATCTCGGTGGCGCCGCCTGCCAATTCCTACGACTTCACGTTCCTCGCCCCCTGCCCGGCCTCGGGTCTGATCGTGGGCGCGGAAAAGGATGAAGTGGTCCCGCTCGCCGACATCCAGAAACTGGTGGCGCGACTGTCGCTGCAAAAGGGCATCACCGTCGAGTCGCGCACCGTGAAGGGCGCCAACCACTTCTTCCACGACTCGCTCGACAAGCTCGCGGTCGATGTCGACAGGTATGTCGCCAAGAGCCTGCTCAGCCCGCCGGGCCGCGCGACGAGCAACAAGGAACCCTGACGGCCTATGGCAGATGGAGCTGCCCGCCGGTCAGCGGCCGAGGCACGCCCGTCGTCGTCGGAAAAGTGAGCGGCAGGCCGCGCAGCGAGCGTACCGCGAGGAATCCGAAGGCCTGCGCCTCGAGCGCGTCGCCGTCCCAGCCGAGATCGGCCGCGGTCACGACCTTGCCGCGAGTCTCTTCGGCGATCGCCCGCAGCAGGGTCGGATTTCGCGCGCCGCCGCCGCAGACCACCCATTGCACCACGGGCGCGGGAAAATGCCGGGCCGCGAATGCCAGGGCGCGCGCCGTGCCGGCCGTCAGCGTCGCGGCACCGTCGGCGGTGCCCAATCCTTCCACCCACGCATCGCTGAAGTCACCGCGGTCGAGCGACTTGGGAGGCACCTTCGCGAAGTAGCGATGCTCGCCGAAGCGCTCCAACCGCTTGCGATCGACACTGCCCGTCGCGGCGAGCATGCCGTCCTTGTCATAGCGCTGCCCCGCATGGCGTGCGCACCAATCGTCGATCGGGCCGTTGCCCGGCCCGGTGTCGAACGCCAGGAGCGAGCCGGCGGCGCCCACCCCTTCCTCGCCTATCCACGTCACGTTGGCGACGCCCCCGACATTGACGACGGCAAGCGGTCGCGGCAGATCGCGCGCGAGGGCTGCATGATAGACCGGCACCAGCGGTGCGCCCTGGCCGCCGGCCGCGACGTCGGCGCTGCGCAGGTCGTTGACCACGCGCACGCCCAAGGCGCGCGCCAGCGCCGCGCCGTCGCCGATCTGCCAGGTGAACCGCCTTTCGGGCCGATGCGTGATCGTCTGGCCATGGAAGCCCACGAGATCGATGCTCGAGAGCGCGATGCCCTGTTCGGCCGACCAGCGCCGCACGGCGGCCGCGTGTGCCTCCGTCACCGCCTGATCCGCGGCGCGGGTCGCGTCGGAGGCCTGCTCGGCGCCGAACGCCGCGCGGATCGTTCGCCGGACGTCGTCTGCGTAAGGCACGGTGAGGCTCGGCCCGAACGACGCGATGCGCTCGCCGTCGGTCTCGATCAGCGCCACGTCGACGCCGTCGACGGAGGTGCCGCTCATCAAGCCGAGCGCGCGCATCATGCGCGTGGGCTGGAGTTGAAATGGCTGCGCATGCGCTCGACGAAAGGCCCGTCCCGGACCGGATCGAACCGCCGGGACGTCGCCCAATCGTAGACCCCCCAGGCCACGCGCCGGCGCTTTTCGTCGGGTTCCGTCCGATAGCGCGGGATGATGTGGGTGTGCAGCGCCGGTTCGCTGTTGCTGAGCGTTTCGTAATTGATCCGATAGGCGTCGGTCACGGCGAGCAGGGCATCGCCCGCACGGATCACGTCCAGCGAATATTGGACGCGCTGGGTCTGATCCAGCGCATTGATGCTCTCGACCACTGGATCGGCAAGCAGGAGGCAGTAGCCCGGCAAGGGCTGAACGTCGCCGATGACCAGCCAGCCCGACTTCATCCGGCAAATCACGAATTGATTTTGTCCGCGCCGAGCAAGTTCAACTCGTTCTGCAATCAGATTGGTCAAATTACGCTCCGTTGAGACGCGGACGGCCTCATGTTACACCCGCGCCCTTCATGGACAAACGGCCGAGCGGCGAGATGGCGAGCTTCAAATCGGATTTCATGCGCGTCGTGCACGAGCGCGGCATGGTGCATCAGTGCAGCGATGCGGCGCGGCTGGACGAGATGCTGTCGAGTGGCGTCCGGACGGCCTACATCGGCTTCGACTGCACGGCCGACTCGCTGCACGTCGGCCACCTGCTGCAGATCATGTTGCTGCGCTGGTGGCAGAAGACCGGGCACAAGCCGATCGCGCTGATGGGCGGCGGCACGACCAAGGTCGGCGATCCGTCGGGTCGCGACGAGACCCGCCAGCTGCTCACGACCGAGCAGATCGACGCCAACATGGCCAGCATCAAGGCGAGCTTCGCCAACTACCTGAAGTTCGGCAGCGGTCCGACCGACGCGGTGATGGCCAACAACGCCGACTGGCTCGACCCCCTGCTCTACATCCCGCTGCTGCGCGACGTCGGCCGGCATTTCTCGGTCAACCGCATGCTGACCATGGATTCCGTGAAGCTGCGGCTGGAACGCGACCAGCCGCTCAGCTTCCTCGAGTTCAACTACATGATCCTGCAGTCCTACGATTTCGTCGAGCTGCACAAGCGCCACGACTGCATCGTCCAGATGGGCGGCTCCGACCAGTGGGGCAATATCGTGATGGGCGCCGATCTTGGGCGGCGCATGGCCGGTGCCGATCTGTTCGCACTCACCTCGCCGCTGCTCGCCACGGCTTCGGGCGCGAAGATGGGCAAGACCGCGGCCGGCGCCGTATGGCTCAATCCGGCACGGCTCAGCCCCTACGATTTCTGGCAGTACTGGCGCAACACCGAAGACGCCGACGTCGGCCGCTTCCTGAAACTGTTCACCGACTTCCCGCTTGAAGAGATCGCCCGACTGGAGGCGCTGAAAGGCCAGGAGGTGAACGAAGCAAAGAAGATTCTCGCGACCGAAGTAACGCGTCTGGCGCATGGTGCGGCGGCCGCCGAGCTTGCCGCCGAAACCGCGCGCCGCACCTTCGAGGAAGGCGCCAAGGCCGACTCGCTGCCGACGATCGACGTGCCGCGCGCGCGGCTCGCCGGCGGCATCCCCGCTTTCGAGCTGCTGCATGAGGCCGGCCTCGTCGACAGCCGCAACGAGGCGCGCAAGCTGATCAAGGGCGGCGGCGGGCGCGTCAACGACAAGCCCATCGCAGGCGACGCGGCGTTGGTCGGCGAGAGCGATCTCGACGGGTCGGGGACGCTGAAGCTGTCGGCCGGCCGCAAGCGCCACGTACTGGTGCGCGCCGTCTAGGGCGCGCGTTCCATTTCCTTGGTCGGCGGTGGCGGCGTGCCGGTATCGGGCGGCGCATTGAATATCTCGCGCAGAACGCCCGGCGTCACGGCCGACATCATGCTGACGTTGCTCTTGAGATCGTCGAACGGACCTTCGAGGCTGTAGGAGATCGCGAACAGGCCGCCGTCCTTGCCGCCGGTGAGCAGCGGCCCGAGCAAAGGCACGTTCGACAGCAGATTGTTGAGCGCGAAGGCCGGCACCACCACGCCGCGCAGCTGCGCGGTCTCGCTCGCGAGGTCGAGCCACCCCTGGGTCGTGAGACCGATGGAGCGGCCGCTGGTTCGGCCGTTCCTCACGTCGATACGGTCGGCGACCTTGACGAGCTTGGCTTCCAGATTATCGAACTGCTGGGTGGCATCGCCGGCGCGGCCCAAGCCCTCGATCGCCGCGTTCAGCGTACCGATATCGGCGCGCGGCTTGACGACCTGGAGGCGGTACGGCCCCATTTTCAGGCTGCCCTCGAACGGCGGGTCGGCCCACAGGTCATTGTAGTGGCCCTCGATATGGAGATAGCCGCCGACCAGCCCGTCGATCCAGCCGGCGTCTTTCAGGAGTTGCCCGAAGTCGGCGACATAGAAGAACAGCTTCCGGTTCTTGCCCGCCGGGGTGACGCGCAAGGTCGATCCCTTGCCGCCGCCCAGAGTCATGTCGGCCGACGTAACGTGCTCGCCCGTCAGATCCAGGCGTCCGTTGAGGTAGCCGAGCGTCCCGCGCTTCACCAGGATCTGCTCGAGCTGCACCGCCACCTTCGTGTTGGTGCGCGCCGCCGCGCCCTTGGGTTCCTTCGCGGCGATCTCCTGACGCGCCTTCAGCAGGTTGCGCACGCGCAGCAGTTCCAGCGCCTTGCCCTTGAGGCTGAGTTCGGCGCCGGCTGGACCACGCTTCCAGTCGACCGCGATGTCGGTCTGTCCGATCTTGATCTGCTGCAGGGTGACCTGCTGCACGGCGTTGTCGGCGGAAAACCGCACCTGGCCCTTGCCCTGCAGGCCGTTGCCGCGGCCATCGAAGTCGGCGGTCGTGAGCTTGCCGCCGGCCGCAAGCTTCAGGTTCATCGAGAGCTGGCTATCGGCGCCGGCGTCCTTCGTCCACAGCAGTGGCTGTATCGCGAGCTTCGCCGCCTTGAGGTCGAAGCGACCGGTCACCTCGCCTGTGCCGTTGGTCGCCACTTGATACTGAAGGGTGATGCCGAGCGGCCCGGTCACGTAGGGTTCCGGCGAGGGGAAACCCGCCTTGGCTACGAGGGCAGCGGGTACCGTGCCTTTCAGTTCGTAGCGGCGCCGGAACGGCGCCTTGGCGCCGTACAGTTCGCGCCAGGCGATTTCCACGGCATGCCCGTCGAGTTTGCCGGTACCGGCAATGCTCAGCTCGGAATTGCCGTACTTCACGCGGGCAACCGCGTCGCTGAGGTCCACGTCGCCCAGCGCGTCCTTGAGCGAGAATCCCCGAAGCTCCGCGTCGGCCTTGATTTCGATGTCCGCCACGGCGAGCGACTCGACCAAGGGGAAGACAAGGCCGATATCGGCGGCGCGCTCCCCCCCCCCCCCCCCCCCCCCGTGTGGGGCCCCCCCCCGCGCGCCGCGGCTCGGGGGGG